>JGI12109J20283_10408844_pt1 | contig 42061 bp, 33 predicted proteins | sample ElkSlonscriptome_12_FD_20283 | JGI IMG/M metagenome (IMG submission 20283)
ACCATCCGTACGTCCTCTCGACGCACGCGCTCATCGGCCGCGGGCAGGGCTGACCGTTCGCACTCGCTCGCATCCGAGTGTCTCGCTGCCCGAGCATGGCGATTTCGATGAGAGGGGGCCAGGGTCACCGTGGAATCTCCACGATCTCGTGGGCGGCGGGACTTCACCTCCCGCCACTGCTGCATGAGCGGGGGGTCCTCGGCGACCATGGACCAAGCTACCCCAGCGGCGGGGGCCGGATGAACGGGGGTCGAGAGGGGGCGGACGGGTGTCGCACGGCAGGTCCCGGCGAGGTACCCTTGGAGGGTCCCACCGACCATCTCTCAGGAGAGAGCCCGTGCACGCCCCAGCGTCCCCGACCGACCCGCTGCGCCCACACCCCCCCAGCCCCGCCGTCGTCTGCCGCCGCCTCGCCCTGCCCGTCGCTGCCGCCCTTGTGGGGGCGGTCCTCGTGGGCGTGCCGCAGACCGCCACCGCGCAGGACGTGGCGGGTGTCCCCCCCGGGGCATCGCTTCCGGGCGATCCCGGAGACGTGGCCTCGCTGGACGCTATCATGGCGGCGGTCTACGACGCTATCTCCGGGCCCGCCGGTGAAGCGCGGGACTGGGACCGCTTCCGCTCCCTCTTCATGCCCGGCGCGCGCCTGATCCCCTCGGGCATCAATGCACGAGGAGAGGTGGGGGCCAGAGTCCTCACGCCCAAGGACTACGTGGCACAGGTGGGCCCGGCGCTCGAGGAAGGAGGCTTCTTCGAGGTCGAACTCGGGCGGCGCGTGGAGCGCTACGGACCCGTGGTGCACGTCCTGAGTGCATACGCCTCCATGCGTGCCGAGGACGACCCGGAGCCGTTCGCCCGGGGGGTAAACTCGTTCCAGCTCCTCGACGCCGGCGACCGCTGGTACGTGGTGAGCATCTTCTGGGCGTCGGAGACCCCCGGGAACCCTCTCCCGCCTGACCTCGCCGGGGGGTGAGATGAGGCGCTTCGGGCCGATCCTGGCCCTGGTCGCGGCAGCCACGGCGGGCGTCGTGCTCCTGGGTCCACGCCCGTCGAAGGACACGACCACGGTCACCCCTCGGGTCCCCGACGACCCGGCCCGCCTCTCGGCCTGGCTCGCCCAGCGTGAGGCGTCGACACCGAATCTCCGTCCCGCGGCCGCGGCCGGCGTGGTCTGGGCTCGACCCGGCGCACCGGCCCGCACAGCGCTGAGCGTGGTCTATCTGCACGGCTTCTCCGCCACACGTGCCGAGACGGCCCCGCTCATGGACTCGGTGGCCGCCGCGCTGGGAGCCAACCTCTACTACGCCCGCCTCACCGGTCACGGCCGCGACGGTGCGGCCATGGCCGAAGCCACCGTGGCGTCCTGGGCCCAGGACGCGCGGGACGCCCTCGCCGTGGGCCGGGCCATCGGGGAGCGGGTCGTCCTCGTCGGCACCTCCACCGGGGCCACCCTGGCCCTGTGGGCCGCCGCCGAGGCCCCGGAGCGCGAGGCGCTGGCGGCCCTCGTGCTCCTGTCGGTGAACCTCGGCCCCGCGGATCCCCTTGCGACGCTCCTCACCTGGCCGTGGGGGGGCGTCGTCGCCCGCCGGGTTAGCGGACCGGAGTACAGCTTCGAGCCGGCCAACGAGGCCCAGGAGAGGGGGTGGACCAGTCGGTATCCCACCGAGGCGCTCCTCCCCATGATGGCCCTCGTGAAGCTCGTACGCCGCGAATCGCTTCTGGAGCGCATCGAGGCGCCGACGCTCAGCCTCTACTCTCCCACCGACCAGGTGGTGGACACCGAGGCGATCCTCACCCGGGGCCGGGACATCGGGGGCACCCCCTACCGCCTGGAGCCGATCCGGGGGGTCGAGGACCCCTCGGGCCACATTCTCGCCGGCTCCATCATGTCACCGGGCACGATGGACCAGGTGGGGGGCATCATCGTGGACTTCGTTCGTCGGGCCGCGGCGACCGGCGGTGCCGAAGGCAACTGAGGTCGGCGAGGCGACCGGGGCGAACCGGATCCGCCTCACCCCGGGCCCGGTTCCCCGCCCCGGCCCACGATGCTGTCTGGTGAGCGGAGAACCGTTGGGAATCTCCATGCCGAACGCCTGATGCGTAGCCGTGGAGCGAGGCCTAGAAGTCTGGAGCACGGCCGCGACATGGCCCGCGAGAAATTCAGAGCTGTCGAATTTCGCCAACCCGCAGAGGGTGTCCGCGTGGCGTCGGACGGATCGATTTGGGTGATGGCGTCGAAGCCGTACGGGTATGTGGGGCCTTCCCATTGGCTGGTGCTCGACAACCTTCGGCGACCGTGCCCATCACGAGAATGTCTTCACCGACGTCCCAATGAAGACCTCTCGCCTCTACCGAGACCTCGCCGAGGTAAGATCGATCCGATCCGAACACATCGAATACGGTCGTCTGGCCCTCCCCGCGTCGGGTTTTGACCCACAGTCGATTCCGGGCATCGAAGTTGAACGCGAATAAATCGAACAAAGGGTCTTCTTCACTGGCCTCGAAGCCGGGCACGGGACTCCGTGCCTCCATCCTTCTAATGGCTTCCGGGCTCCGGACCTTCGGATCAACAGGAAGGGACGCCGACCCCTCGATCTGCCCGGTCTGACTAATCCACCACACTACGTAGTCTCCAGTATCACCGGTTCCCGCCGCGACCGTCCCCTCACCATCTACGGCGGTGGCGTAGCTAAACGGATACGCAGCTGTATCGAGTGCCGGAATCTGCGAGACTTGGAGCGCCGAACCCACTGAACCGATGTCGCCCGTCAGGACTTCAACCGGGCGCCGCTCGCGGGGAGTCGTGGACTCGGGTCCGTAGCGCGGAGTCGTTCCAATGGCGATCCACCAGCGACCGTTCGGTGCGAAGTCTCCCAGGTAGGGGAGAGCCATACTGACACGGTCCCGACGTGCGAGCAGGTACACCGGCGGCGCCTCTGCTTCCTGACACGTCCTGAACCGTCCGGGGCGGTGGCGGGTGCCGGACTAGTCCGGCGCGAGCTCGAGCAGGGTGCGGCGAATGGTCTCGACGGTAAACGGCTTCTCGAGGAGCGGGGGGGCGTGCTCCGCGATGAAGGCGTGTGCTTCCTCCGTGAAGGCACCCCCCGAGATCATGATCGTACGCTCGAGGAGGGCAGGGCGGTGCTCGGCGATCCAAGCCCACACCTCCATGCCCGAGATCTCGGGCATCATGACGTCGCAGCAGACCACTTCGATATCCGCCCGCGCACCGAGGAGGCGGATCGCGTCCCTGCCCGACTGCGCGGTCTCGACCTCGAAGGTGCCTCGCACGCATCGGGCGATGAGGTCGAGGATGGCCGGCTCGTCGTCGACGACGAGGACGGTGGGGGCCCGAGCGGCGGCGTCATCGGGCCGGGACACCGGAACCTCGGGCCGGACCGGGTCCGAGGCCTCGACTGTCGACGGCGCTGGCGGGAAGCGCACGGTGACGGTCGTTCCCTCGCCCTCCACCGACTCCAGCTCGATGGTCCCACCGTGCTGGTCCACGAGGCCGTGGACGATCGGGAGGCCCAGACCGGAGCCGACCCCGACCGGCTTGGTGGTGAAGAACGGATCCCATACCCGATGCAGGTCGGCCTCCGGGATCCCGGAGCCGGAGTCCTCGACCCTGATCACCGACCCACCATCGTCGTGGCGTTCGGCGGTGAGCCGGATCGTTCCTTCGCCGGATTTCTCGGATCCGAAGGACTGAGACGCGTTGACCAGCAGGTTCACCAAAACCTGACCGAGCTGTGTCTGGTCACCGAGGACCGTGAGTGAGGGGTCGATATCACGCTCCAGCACCGCATGGTGCCGGAGTTCGTGCTCGGCGACCGCCACGGCGGTGTCGACGACGTCCTCGAGGTGCACCACATCCCGGGCGCCGCCTTCATGAGAGAAGGCGCGAAGACCCTTCACGATCTTCGCGATACGCGCGCCGCCGTCGAGGGCGGTGCGCGTGAGGTCGAGGAGATCCTCGCGCTCGTCGAGCAGGGTGTCGGGTGTCAGATTCGCCAACTGTTCGCGGAGGACTTCGAGGCTCCCGCTCAGCCACGTCAGCGGATTGTTGATCTCATGTGCGACGCCCGCCGCGACGGTGCCGAGCGACGCCATCCGCTCCGCGTGCCGGAGCAGCCGCTGCATCTCGAGCTCCTCCGAAATGTCCCGAAACACGCCGAAGACCGTGTGGACGGTGCCGTCCTCGTCGGCTTCGGCCATCCCCGCAGCCTGAACGTGGCGGATCGATCCATCCGGGCGCATGATCCGGGCCCGGAAGGAGAATCTGCCCCCCTCTTCGGCGACCCGGCCGACCTCCGACGCCACCAGCTCCTGGTCGTCCGGGTGGTAGGCCTGGATTCCGTACTCGACGTCCGGCGGGGGACCCGCGGGATCCAGCCCGTAGATCTCGTAGATCGTCGGCGTCCACACCGTCTGGTTGGTGTGAAGATCGATCCACCATCGGCCGACCCCCATGAGGCCTTCCGCCAGATCCATCATCCGGGAGCGCTCCTCGAGCAGGAGCTGGCTGGCGTGCAGCCGGCTGACATCCCGGCCGATCACGAAGATCAGCGGAGGGTCTCCAGCCTGGCCGATGGCACTCCACTCCACGCGGACATAGGTGCCGTCCCGGGTTCGGTATCGGTTCTCGAACCCGATCAGGTCGCGACCCTCGAAGGTGCTCGCGACCACCTCGATCGTGCGGTCGACGTCGGCGGGGTGCAGGAAGTGGGCGAAGGGCTTCGAGAGCAGCTCTGCCTCGGTCCACCCGAGGAGTCGAGTCCAGCTGGGTGAGACCCACTTCAGATAGCCCTCGGGGTCCACGACGCACGCGAGATCGGCCGAGCGCTGGAACAGCTCGAGAAGCATCTCGTCGGTGACGACTGCTGCCTCTTCGGGCCGGGGCGACCCGGGCGAAGGCGTCTCGGGCCAGGAAGAGTGACTGGGTGCGTCCACGGTGGGTCGGGCAGGGTCGCGAAATGAGCGCCCCGAAGGTATTCACGGCGTCCCTGCGCAGGCAAACGGGCCGCGTCGCATCACACACGAAACGGGACCGCGGGGCGGGCGCGCTCGGGCTGTCGACCGCCCCTCTGAGCCTGCCTGTGAAACTTTCCGAGTAGCACTCGACTCCCCACGCCGTACATCGGGCCCCGGCCGGGATCGAATGCGATCTGGGTCCGTTCACGGTACTCGGCCGGTCGTGGAGTCACACAACCATTCCGTGGGAGGACTTCGTGGAGGTCGGGCGATCGAGATTTCACGAGGTCGCTATTCGCCACTCCGTGAGCGACGGCTGGGTGCGGACCGAGGTCCCGATCCGTGTGCTGGAGTCACGGGTGATCCGACGGATCGACGAGCTCCCCGCCCGGGCGGCGTCCCGACTCCTATCCGTCGGAATCCCGGATGCAACGATCTTCCACAGCCAGGGCGTGTTCACACGACGGGTCCGCTCCCTGTTGGGTGAACCCGCCCTGGACTCCAGACTCCGCATCCTTCGATCCATGCGCTCCCGCACGTAGCTGGAAGCCTGCCCAGATGGTAACGACCAGGGTCCAGAGAAGGATGGCGACCGTGAGTCCCGGACTGACCAGTAGTTCCAGCCCCGACCTGCGGGCGATGACCGCGGCAATGTCACGGCCAACCCAGTCCGACACTGCGTATCCCGCGACAAGCCAGTGCGCGATTACACCCAGGATGTGCACGTGAGGAGATGTCTTCGACGTGTCCACGGGAACTTCCTTCAGCGTCTGGATGTGCGCCTCTTCGCAGTCCTCTGCGGCATCGAGAGCGTTTACGACGTTCTCGACCTCGGCTCCGACGTGTATCGACGCCGCGCCGAGTCCGTACTCTGCTGCAGATCACACTCGTCATGATCGACGAATCCGCGTCCGCAGTCGTCGCGCAATGCTACCGCTGCCGATTCGGCGTTCGAGCGTGCACCGAACAAGGCAGCGTGAAGATCAGAAAACAGAATGTTCTGGTGTTCATTGCTACTGGAGTCGTCGGTACGTCTATCACGTAACGGAATTTCCATAGCCGGAAGCTCTATTTTCTAAGTTATTGATACAAATAGATTTACGCTCATAATTCGATCCTCCGGGGTGTCACTGTGGGCGCCCCCACGAGACACGCCCATCCCTCCGGCCGGAACTCCACCGGCCACGATCGCACCCGATGCGGAACTCGGAGCGCATTCGATATCGATGATGGCGGCGCTGGCGTCCGAGCAGTTCGTGCCACGGGCGAGGTACCATCGGGGGTGGGGGCGATGCCTTCGGGGGGGGGATGTCCACCCCGCCATTTCGAATGCCACCACGTCCGCCTCGCTGTCGTGGACGTTCAGGCGCACCCGCTGGGCGCTCCCGCGCGCGGAGAAGGCGGTCGCGGATCATCGGATCCCGATCGGCTCGAGAGGGCTCAGGCGCCGATCCTCGACGTGCGCCGGCTCACCGTGAGCGCACTTCCCGCAGCACGGGTACATGTCGCAGTGAGGGGGCGTCCCGGGGATCCACGCGCAGGGCGGCGCCCGGACGGGCGAAACGATAGCGCCGGCCGGTGGCGCCCCCGATCACCGTGAGCCCCGTGCGACCGATGTAGCTGAAGCGCACCCCGCTACGTACGGGGGCCGGTGGTCCGGTCGACTCCGCCGGTGGGGTACCGGGAATCGGGGTCGGGTTGGCCGGTGTGTTGTTTCTCGAAGAGGGGGTCGGGGCCCGCGGGCCCCCGGTTCGGTGCTGTCCACAGCAGCTCATCTGGGTCCTCCTGTATGTTCGAAATCGAGTCGAAGGGGGTGCCGCCGAGGGGATCCTCCGTCCACGCGGCGGGAGGGTGTGCATCGCCGAGCCCGTACCACCGCTGCAGCCCGATGGCCACGGCGGAGAGGGCGGGAATCAGCAGGAGCCGCTGAGGCAGGGTGCCTCCCACGGCCCACGCGGGCAGGGCGGCGACCCACACGCTGGTGCAGAGGAAGCACTCCAGAGGCGACCCCCCGGGCAGACGAGCTGCCAGCACCCGGACGCGAGCCACCCCACCCCCCGGTCCGTCCTCGTGGACCAGGAGGTGGGTGACGCGCCAGACGGCGGCGGCCGCCACTCCGACCTCCAGCCAGGTCATGGCGGAGTTCCTCCCGGAGGCCGCGTCAGCCCGGGGTCCTTGTGGTGGCGCCGCTCGATGCGACGCCGAGTTGCGGCCCCAGCGGCCCCGATTCCGGCAGAACGCCGGGCCCGAGATCCTCGAAGAAGGGGGGGACCGTCGGCGGCACCACCGGTCCGCACACACCTACGCCCACCGTGAAGAAGTCCCGGTCCCGCCACAGGTAGTTGGTGTTGCAGGCCACCACGTTCCGCTTGTAGCCCCACAGGTCCAGCAGATAGCAGCAGGGCACCGGGAATGCCTCGGCCACGGGCACGGTGAGACGGAAGCGTCCGCCGCCCCAGTTCGGAACCGAGGCCCCCTGGCCCAACGCCCGGCCGTACGAGCCACGGGGATCGCCGGGAACCCAGCCTTCGATACCGGAGAGGGCCACCAGGGTGGCGGAGGGGCGGTTCATGAGGTTCACCCGACTCCCGCTGCCGTACAGCGCATGGAGGGTGTAGTGGGCGAGGAAGGCAGCGGGATCCTCGACCCGGAAGTCCACCTCCAGGAGACCGCTTCGATCCGCGGTTCCGCAGGTGTCGACCAGTTCTCCGTCGATGCGCACGGCGAGGAGCTGCACCAAGGGCGTCTCGCTCGCGTTGCTGAAGGAGAGCACCACCTCGTTGTCGTCGTCGCCTCCGCACACGGGGAGGACCCGTCGGTTGGTCAGCGATCCCCCCGACACCTCCCAGCCCACGATACGAAAGCGATGCGTTCCGTCCGGAAGCGCCCCCGAATCCAGGGTCCCGATGTGCGTCAGATCGTCGTTCCAGTAGCGCACCGGTGCTCCGGAGGGCTGGGGGGCCCAGTCGGAGAAGGGTCCGGTGGCTTCGGCATACTCCACCGTCTCGACCACGGTGTGCCCGGGGTAGCTCACGGCGTCCCACGCGAAGGGGAGGCTACCGGACGTCCACACCCCGCTGTCCACCCGAAGCCATCGTCGATGGAAGGTGGGGAGGGCGGCGTCGGGCACGGGTATCCACCCGGATCCGCTTTCCATCTCGAGTTCGTAGACGTCGACGTCGAGCAGCTCTCCCGGCGTCCGGTAGAGGGTGACGGCGCGGGCGAAGGGCCGATCCGCGTTGTAGCCCACGGATCCCGGGGCGGCAGCGCCGGGATACAGATACCCGGCGGGTGCCGGCGCAGCCGACAGGTTCCCACCGACCTCCGACACGGAGATCTCGCAGACACGACCCGTCGTGATGCACTCCCCCCCCTCGGGGCAGGGAGGCTGCGCACACGGAACGTAGCGGCAGCAGGCGTCGTCGGACGCCACGAGCGTCACATTGAGTTCGGTCGACACGTTCCACCGCGTCTCCGACCGGCCCTCGTCCACGATCACCTGGCCCGGCGTCACGCAATCCTGCGTCACGCGGAAGACGAGATCCGGGGCGCAGTCGTTCCAGGGATGCCACGGAGCCCACGGCCACAGGCTCAGGAGCTCGGGAGCCCGGGGCCGCGGGAGACGCTCCACCAGCGTGCCGCGAATCTCCTCGAGGCGCCCGATGCCGGCGGCGTCGAGTCGCCCGTCCACGCGTACGCCCCGGTCGGCCAGGAGCCCGCCGATGGGCTCCAGCGAGGGGAGGGGAGGAACGGGGCCGGGATCGACGGTCGCGTCGAGATCCGGGATTTCGTCCAGGAGGTCGCCCCACCGCTCCCGCAGTTCCGGCACCCTCGTCCAGCGACGCCCCCGGAGCCACCACCACGGATACCACCCACAGCACCAGCGAAAGCTGAGCGAGAAGGTACCGTCGATGTCCGTGACGGCGCAGCCGACCTGCTGGCGGCTGGTCCAGAAGAGCCACGTGTCGATGTCGAAGGCGCAGACCTCGGCCCCGGGGACCGGGCTACCATCGGCGCAGACCACCCGTCCATGCACGGTGAAGGTGCGGCACCAGCGCCGCCACCACGTCCACCAGTAGGCGGGCACGGGGATGGCGGGAAGGGTGAGTTCGGGCCCCTCCCACAGGCGTCGGGGAATGTCCTGCCGCAGCGTCCGAAGCGCCTGCAGCTCCTCGTCCGATGCCTCCGCGGGCCCCACCAGGAGCGTCACCTCTCCGGGCATCTCCGGGAAGGCGAGCCTCGCCTTCCCCTGACCCGAGCGATCGAACTCGGCCTCCGCGGACACCGTCTTCCCACCAGAATAGCGCGCCAGGACCCTGACCTCCTGATCGGGGGTGAAGTCCTCGACGCCCCCTGCATCCAGACGGATGTTGAGGCGAACCTCCTTTCCCCCCTTGTTCGCGTCCTGCCGTTCGGGTGTGTTCATTTCGCGCCTCCCTCCGGGGTGTGCTTCCTGGGGCGCAGGCTTCCTGCCTGTCGCCGGCTTCGTCTGATGACGCGCAGAACCGCGCCGAAACCGGACATGCGTGCCCGCCGCCTCGCAGGGATCCAGGCTCGGACACAGTGGAGTGATCGGTACTCCCCGCGGACGGTCCGTAGCGACGGGATGAAGGCCAGAGCCTTTCTCTACGATGCGCTCTACGGAGAGGGGGGGGCGGGGAGCCGGGCGAGGGATGAGTTCGCCGGGTCGACTTCGGCCTCTCGCCCGTTACGGGGACTTTACCGGAAGGTGGCCACATCCGGTGGCGGCGGGGCGAGGTTGAGGGTATGGAATCGATCGAGAGCAGGTTTCCGCTCACGCCGTGCGGGTCGAGAGCAACGACCGTGACCTGAGTTGCGGTGGCCTCGAGATTCTCTCCAGATACAGGGACCGTACACATGAATTTCCGACGCCGTCCCCGCCCCCTCCAGTCCGCCGGGAGCGTCTCCCTTCTCGCGCTCGCACTCCTGGGTCTGGCCGCTCCGGCTCCCACCAGCGCCCAGGCCCCCATGCATGTGTACCTGACGTGGCGTGGCCCCACGATCACGTCGATGACCGTGAACGCCCAGACACTCTCCTCCGTCCCGGAGGCGGAGGTTCGGTGGGATGTTCGGGAGCGAGGCGGAGACCCCTCTGCGTATACGGAGGTGGTGAGCGGGGAGAGCCATCGAATCCCCGGCGTCGAGGACGGTCGGTGGGTGCATTGGATCGACGTGACCGGCCTCGAGCCGGACACCCGCTACTGGTTCATCGTGGGGTCCGACGCGTATGGGTGGAGCGAGGAGAAGTCCTTCGAGACGCTTCCGGACGATCCCGGGACACCGATCCGTTTCCTCGCCGGGGGTGATCTCGGGCTCGGGGCCGAGGTGCGCCGCCTGCACGCCCACGGTGCCGCCCACGAACCCGACTTCGCGGTCATCGGGGGAGACATCGCCTACGTGGACGGCGAACCCGCCGAGGTGGCGGACTGGGACCAGTGGCTCAGCGAGTGGGAGGCGGGGATGGTGACGCCGGACGGACTCACCGTGCCGATGGTGCTCGCCCCGGGAAATCACGAGGTCCAGGGCGGCTACCTCGGCGGCCCCGGGCGCGCACCCTTCTACGTCGGGTTCTTCGCCCAGTCGGGGGATCCGGTCCACTTCCGCATGACGTTCGGTCCCAACGTCGTCTTCTACGTCCTCGACAGCGGGCACATCGTCGCGCACGAGAGTCAGAACGAATGGCTGGATCGCGTGATGGCGGAAGACCGCGCGGCGGGTATCCCGCATCGCTTCGCCACTTACCACATTCCTCTCTACCCGAGCCACCGCGACTTCGAAGGCAGCGGGTCGGTGAACGGGCGCATGAACTGGTTGGGGATCTTCGATCGGCACGAGCTTACCGCCGGCTTCGAGAATCATGACCACACCCTCAAGCGGACCCCGCCGCTGCGGGCCGGCGAGATCGTGGACGCGGGAGAGGGCACCCTCTACTTCGGGGACGGCGCATGGGGTCGAGGGGACCGGACCATCGACATCACGACTCGATGGTACCACGCTTTCGTCGGCTCGAACCGGCACGTCTGGGTGGTGGATGCGACAGCGGACGAGGTCCGCTATCGAGCCTTCGATCTCGAGGGCCAGATGGTCCACGTCTATCCCGATACACTCCCGGGTGCCGAGGCTGCCGACGCCTACTTCCGCACGTTGCCGCAGCTCTGGGCGGTGGATGACGACTTCATGCGGGTGACACATCCACCGGATCTCGACCGTGACCAGCTCGCCGCCTCCCCCTTCTCGGTACGCCTGGAGAACACGGAGGCGTACCCGGTGAGCGGAACGCTCGACGCGACCGCCGACGGGCCTCTCGAGGTAGCGACCGCGCCGGTGTCTTTCTCGCTCCGGCCAGGTGAGACCTTCCGCACCGAGGTGCGCCTGGAGGGGCGCACCGACGACGGGCTGGCGTTGGCCACCATCCGCGCCCGGATGGTCTTCGATCGGGGCAGCGACGCCCCGGCGGAGCTCGAGCTCACGGCGCCGGTCGCCCTGGAACGCGCCTTCGTCGCTCCTCGAGGCCCGGCCCCGACGCTCGACGGCCGCGTAAACGACTGGACAACCTGGCCGATGGCGTTGACCACCCCGGCACCCGCCGATGACGCCGTGACGTGGTCGGGTGTGTCGGACCTCTCCGCACGCGCGGCCGTCCGCCACGACGGCACGAGGGCGTGGATTGCGATCGACGTCACCGACGATCGAATCGTCGCAGGGAGGGAGGGCGACCTTGAGGCGGGCGACGGCGTCCTGATCTGGATCCACGGGATCGACGGCGAGTTCGACGACGACCCCTACTTCGGCGTGCGACTCGGATCGGGAGACGGCCTCGCCGAGATCGTCTCGACCGACGATGGCGACTGGGGTAGGATAGCGCGCGGAAGCCATGCCTTCACACGGCGCACATCCGGGGGCTGGAGCGCCGAGATCGAAGTACCCTTCGACGTGCTCGAGGGGGTAACGGACGCCCTGCGCATGAACTTCGCGCTGCTGGACGCCGACGGCGGCGCAGCGGAGACGATCTACTGGCGGCCGGAGTGGGAGTCGCCTCTGGACGCGGCCGCCTTCGGGGTGGTGCGGCTGGGGAACTGAGCGCTGCTCGCGCCCGGGGGGCACCTCATCTGACGACAGATGCGGGGTTGCGCCGGCCGACCAGGGAGGCGGATGGCTCGCTCCGTCGATGTCGCCCGGGAAGCTGCCGCGGTCCTGCGCCTCACCGACCCCTGTCGGATGTCCGGTCCGGTGTCCGGCTCTCGCCCTTCGGCGCGAACCGTCTTCCAGTCGACGCTCCAGACTCCGAAGCAGGATTGCCTCGAAGCAGGATGGCGCAGCAGCGCAGCGAATCACGATAGTCGACGTGTCCCGGGACACGTCGGGGCCCGACGCCCGAGGGCGCCGGGCCCCGACGGCCCGCGTGGGACGTGCACGATCAGGGAATGATCGTCACGCCCAGCTCGAAGGTGCGGCCCGTCTCGGCGTTGAAGATGCCGCGACGCTGGATGGCCTGAAACTCGCGCTCGACCTCGTTGGTGAGGTTCCGCACGTATGCGTTGATCTGGAACCGTCCGTCGAGCAGGTCGTAGCGGCCCGACAGGTCCACCGTCGTCCGCTCGTCCCCGTACTCGTCCTCGATCGGGTCGTCGGACACGCTGGCCAGGAACTCGCTCTGATAGTTCCACGCGGCTCGCAGCTCGAGCGGCCCGAACTGATAGTACGGCGCGATGTTGACGACCACGTCCGACTGGTCGAACAGCGGCAGCTCGTCGTCCCGCCCGGGAACCGTCACGTCCGAGGACATGAACGCCGCATTCGACGAGACGCCGAGTCCCGCGAGCGCGCCGGGCAGGAAATCGAAGACCTGCGCGAACGACAGCTCGACTCCGCTGATGGAGCCCTCGTCCGCGTTGCGCAGCTGTGCGAACTCGAACTGGTCGAAATTCCGGTTCCCGAATCCGGGGATGTTCCGGACGGCGCGCTGGAGGTCGACGCCGAAGAGGCTCTCGAGCTGCGAACCCGCGAAGTTCTCCTCCTCCTGAATGAAGGTGTAGATCGGGTCGTCGATCTGCTTGTAGAATCCGCCGATCGAGAAGATGCTTCCGGGACCGGGGTAGAACTCGAGCGAGACGTCGAAGTTCGTGGCGCGAAGCGGCTCGAGGTCGGGGTTGCCCTCCTCGATGAAGCCCTCCCAGTCATCGACCTCGTTCTGCTCGAACTCGATCTCCTGGAAGGAGGCGAGCTCGTCGTAATCGGGTCGACCGATCGTGTTCGACCAGGCGCCGCGAAGCTGGACCCGATCGCCGAACCGGTAGACCAGGTGCAGCGAGGGGAGCACGTCGGTGTAGCTGTTGTCCGCCTCGATCAGCTCGGTCTGGGCGGCGTCGAAGGAGTCGTCGTTGACGAACTGGTAGCGCTCCGACGTCGTCGTGGTGGCCTCGATGCGGACACCCCCGGTCGCGGTGAGGGCGCCCACCGTGTAGTTCCCCATCAGGTATCCGGCGTAGACGTCCTCCGTCACGAAGGCGTCGACCTCGACCTCCTCCTCGGCGGACTCGATCGGATCGAGGGAGAACTGGTCTGTGTTGACCGTGCCGTTGCTCGTGTTCTCGCGCCAGTAGCGGAGGAAGTCGCTGACGTCCCCCGTCACCGGCACCGTAGCGCCGCCCTGAAGCGGTCGCGGAGAGGAGCGGGGAAAGAGGTCGAGCGTCGGGGCGTTGTCTTCACCTGCCCACGGATCCTCGTTCCGGTCGATCTCCTTGTCGCGGAGTCGGAACTGGCCTCCGACCTTGAGGAAGCCGGAGTTCGCGCCCGAACGGAAATCCCAGCGGAGGTCCCCGCCGAGCTGGTAGGTGTTCTCGACGAGATCCTCGAACTCGATGTCCATCTCGGCGTAGGTCAGGTTCGCCGGGTCGGACGCGGCCGCGAGGTTGTCGAAGGTGAGCGCTCCGTTGTCGCTGTTCACGTCGTAGCTGAGCGCCCACTCGGTACCCACCCCCTCGAACTCTGGCTGGAAGGTCCTGCGGGTGCGCGTACCTCGCGAGTATGTGCCGGACAGCTCTAGCGTCGCGTTGGCGCCGAGCTGCTGGTCGAGGCCGAGCGTGACCGCCGCGAGGTCCTCGTCGATGTCGGTCGTCGGGATGTCGAGCGCGGCCTCCACCTCCGTGAAGCGACCGGTCGTCTCGGACGTCGGGACGATCTCCTCCGCGGTGAACTGCAGTTCCGAGTTCGTGAACTCGTCGCTGAAGCGAGAGAAGTTGAACCGCGCGTAGGCCTGCGTGGCCTCGGACGGCCGCCAGTCGAGGTTGGTGTTGAGGGCATAGCGCTGACGGTCGTTGTCCTCGACTTCACGCTCGAACTCCTCCGGCGCAATGAAACCGCCCTCCTCGACCCATGCGGCGGGCGAGGCGATCGCGGTGTTGAAGCTGCGCCTCGACGCGGAGCCGGATACGACCAGGCCGAACGTCTGGTCCGGACCGAAACGGGTACCGTACGTCAGGTTGCTTCGGTAGGGCAGCTGTTGGTCGCCCCAGTCGGTCGTCTCCTGATGGGCGATTCCGTAGAGGAAGCCCGAGAGAAAGCCCTCCTGCCGATCGAACGCGGTGAGTGTTTCGATGTTCACCGAGCCACCGAGCGAGTTCGCGTCCTGGTCGGGAAGGACCGCCTTCGAGACCTCGATGGAGGAGACCATCTCGGCCGGTACGAGGTCGAGCGCCGTGGCGCGCGTCCCGGCGGCCGAGGCGAGGACCTGGCCATTGAAGGTCACGTTGTTGCGGTTCGGTGCCGTTCCGCGGATCGAGATGAATCGCCCCTCGCCCCGGCTGGTGCGGATGGCGATGCCGGGAATCCGCTGCGCCGACTCCGCGACGTTCAGGTCCGGCAGCTTTCCGATCTCGTCCGCCGAGATCGCATCCACCACGGAGAGGGCCTGACGCTTCTCGTTGATCGAGCGTACCTGCCCGCCCCGAATCCCGGTCGCCGTAATGCCGTCGAGCTCGAAGGCGCGGGTCCCGATCATGAGGTTCTGCTCGGTCACCAGGCCCGCGGAGACGGTCACGGCGACGGTATCGGCGGAGAAGCCGATGGAGGACGCAACGAGCTGGTAGGCACCCGGCGCCACCCCTGTGATCTGGAAGAAGCCGTCCTGGTCCGTCGCAGAGCCGAGCCCGGTGCCGACGAGGACGATGTTCGCGGCGGGAACCGCGTTGAGGGTCCCCTCCTGGTAGACGTAGCCGCGCACCGAGCCGGTGGACTGAGCGGAGAGCCCGGTCGTCAGCCCGCCCAGGGCGAAGAGGGCAGCGGCCGCGAGGGCGCAGGCAAGGCTCCGCGCGGATCTGCCGAGGGAGGATTTCCGAGGCCCGACGCGGCATTTCGTTCCGGGGTCGGGGACGGTGGAGGGGGAAACTACTACTGAATTCATGAATGCATATCGGTTTGGGTGGCTGGACCGTCCTCGGAGGACTCGCGGCCCATCGATCTCACGGTCGCCCGTCGTGACATGGGTCGGCAATACGGTGTCCGGGCTGATTACGGGGCTGGTGCCAACGCGTTACGCGACTGAAACGAGTGGTTGTCCCGAGCCGCGTTTCGGCCCTCCCGCGAACCGGGCCGGTGCAGGCCGGGGACATTTCGAGATTCGGGTTGACCTGCATATGCCCGCATACTGCGCGTATTCGGGGATACCCGGACGTCACGAACTTCTGGGCCGACTGGTCTTCGTCCCTACGTCGCTGTCGGGTACCGGATCGCGGGGGGAGGGGGGGAAGTGGGCGGGTGTGAAGACGCGAAGCACGGGGCCTGCCTGCACGCCCCGGCCTCCAGCCTCGAGTTGACCGTGGTGCGCGCCGGCTCGTTCCTCCAGATCCTCGCCGAGGGTGCGTTCACGAAGCTGGAAGTCGATGAGGCGATCACGCCTCCGGCGAACGCGATCCGGGATCCCTTCGTGGACCTCGACGCCGTCATGGAGGTCGCGAGCCGCTGACTCGGCGAGTCGGGCACGACCATCCTCGTACGACCGAGGGACCGGCGTGATATGTCCACGGGCCGCCGGCGGGTGCACTTCATCGGATTCCCGTACGCGCGCGAGCGGCTTCCGGTATCTGCCTTGGGACTTTCGCATCTGCCCTGGGACTTTCGCGAATCTGCACAAGGCCCAGCGTCGGCGCCGCCGAGATTACTGGAGCGCGCGCGCCAAGATGAAGAGGTTCACGCACAGCAGCACTACGGCAGGAATGATCTCTCCCAGCGTGTCCCCGACCCGGATCCGCGTCCCGATGCCGAGCAGCATGAGGAGCGCCAGCCCCCCCGAGGCCACCAGCGTGATGGGCGGGACCAGGTAGCCGACGAGAAGGCCTAGGGCACCGAGCACTTCCAGCGAACCGGTCAGGCGGCGATATCGGGAGAGGCCGAACCGCTCGAACTCCTCCGCCATCCCGTCGGCGAAGAGAACGAGAAGCCCGTACATGCCGAACGCGAGGATCGACACGGCGTTTGCGACATGGTACGCTCCCATTACGTGCTTCCGTCGATCCGTTCGGACACCGGGCGGAGCGCGAACTGTCTCATGACCGGAGGAACCCCGTGCCGGACCTTTCGATCCTTGCCGTTCTCCAGCTGATCGTCGGCCTGGGCCTGCTCAACGTATGGCTCCTGCGAGCCGGGTCCGCGACGGCGTATCGAGGCGGAGACGCGAAAACGCTCAAGGAGGAGTTCGCGGCCTACGGCCTCCCCGATGCCGTCTTCTACATCGTCGGGGTCCTGAAGGTCGGTGCAGGCCTCGTCCTCCTCGCGGGACTCTTCATCGACGCGCCGGTGAGGGCCGCCGCCGGCACGGTCGCCGCGCTGATGGTCGGGGCACTCGCGATGCACGTGAAGGTCGGCGACCCCGTGAAGCGCTCGGTACCCGCAGCCCTCATGCTCGCCATGTGCGCAGGGATCCTCTACCTCGCGTGAGCCACCCATCTCCAGCGCCGTGGGGGGACCACGAGCTCCCGGATCCCGGCGGACATCTGGAATTCGATCTGGGCCCGCTCGAGATCCGGGTGCGAAGGGTCCAGAACGAGCTCTGGATCGCCCACCGACTCAAGCCGGATCCGGCGGTGCCCGACACGTGGGTCGACGGCGTGCCCGCACACACCGACTGGAGCCGGTGGGCCCTCAGAGACGAGGACACCCAGCTTCGCCTGTCCCCTGCCCTGCCCGATCGAATGCTCGTGGTGAAGGTCGAGCAACCCTTCACGCTCCTGAGTCGCGCCAGCGCTCGGGTCTATGCGGGTGTCGGAGCGTCCATCCGGGTCCAGGCGGTCGGCGACCGTGGGGCGACGGATCTGGTCGAGATCCCGGTGGAGCGCCTGTCGGACACGTGGTGGGGAGACTTCCAGAGCGGCGAGCCCGCCCTCTGGCTGGCGACGCGCGCCAGGCGCGAGGTGCCCGATGTACTGCTCGAACCGTGGCAGATCGTCTGTACTCTCCAGCTGTCGAATACCTCCTCCGACGACCTCCCGGTCGAAAAGCTCGCGCTCCGTGTCGAGCACCTGACGCTGTTCGGGTCCGATGATCTCCTCTGGGCCGAGGAGGTCCAGGTCGAGTACCGGGGCGAGGACGAGGGCAGCGACATCGAAATGACCGGGCGCCCGCCTGACGAGGCTGCCGGGGCTTCGGAGATCGCGTCCGCGCGGGTTCAGCGCCGAGGTTTCCGTGCCCGTACCTTCGCGAAGCTGAAGGCGCTGTCCCCCTTCGCGTCCGGAGACTGAGCCCTGAGCATCCCGATGCAGGTCGCGGACTCCACCGTGCGTCAGGCGACCAACGCACTGGATTTCGGCCGCTTTCTCGAAGTCGAGGGAATCGCCCCGCTGGTGCGTGCCATCGCACTCCTCCTCGTCGGTCTCCCGGTCGCATGGGCGATCGCACGATGGGTGAGGGGCTACATCGGCCGCACCTACACGCCGCAGAAGGGCCTGGTGGCGGGGAAGATCGTGCTGTGGCCGCTCGTGCTGGTGATCCTGGTGTCGGTGATGAGCGAGCTCGGGTTCAGCCTGACTCCACTGCTCGGCGCGGCCGGCGTGGTCGGAATCGCGATCGGGTTCGCATCCCAGACTTCCGTCTCGAACATCATCAGCGGGTTGTTCCTGATCGCGGAGGAGCCCTTCGAGGTAGGCGACATCATCGAGGTGGACACCGTCATCGGGGAGGTGCTGACGATCGACACGCTGTCGGTGAAGGTCCGGACCTTCGACAACCGCATGGTCCGAATCCCCAACGAGATGCTGGTCAGGAGTCGCTTCACGAACATGACGCGATTCCCGATCCGTCGGTACGATCTGGCGGTGGGCGTCGCGTACCGAGAGGACATCGTGCGGGTGCGGGATGTGCTTCTGGAGGTCGCCGATGCGAATCCGAACGTTCTCATGGAGCCGGTCCCCCAGGTCATTTTCCAGGGGTACGCGGACTCGAGCATCAACTTCACGCTGGCCGTGTGGGCTCTCCGCGAGAACTACCTGCGCGTGCGAAACGCGATCGCGGAGGACGTCAAGCAACGCCTGGACGGGGAAGGCATCGAGATCCCCTTCCCGCACCGCTCGCTCTACACCGGCTCCGCCACCGAGCCCTTTCCGGTGCGGGTAGTCGACGACACGGCGACGGACGGGGGTCCCGGGTAGCTTCGCGGCGATGTACGCGCTGGCGGGTCGGGGGGCTCGCGACCCGCTTCGAAGAGGTGTGGAGGCGGTCGCCGAAGTGCGTAGAGGCCTTGCCGCCCGAACACACCGGGCAGCATCGTCGATCATCCCGGTGTCGTCTCTGCCCCCATTCGGAGTCCAGCTCGTGCCCCGACGATCTCTCATCGCCGTCCCCCTCCTCGTCGCCGTCGCTCTGAGCGTCGCCTCTCCCGTCGAGGGCCAATGGACCAACCGCTACACCCTGGCGGGGGGCGGGCATCAGGTCTACCTCGAGGGATACGAGCTCCCGACGCTGACGTCGGGCCCGATGGATCCGGCGGTGTCGCCGGACGGTTCCACCGTGGTGGTCGCGTCCGATGGCTGGCTGTGGCTCGTGGACACCACGACCCGCATCGCCACTCGGTTCACGGACGGCGGCGGGATGGACTCGCGGCCCGCGTGGCACCCCGACGGATCGGAGATCGTCTTCGTACGGGACGACGGGGCGGACACCTGGATCATGGCGAGGGATATCGGAACCGGTGCCGAGCGGGTGGTCGTGAACACGCCGGCGATCGAGCTCGACCCCAGCGTGGCGAGCGACGGGTCGGTCTGGTATTCCTCCGGCGAGGAGGGCCGCATCGAGGTGTGGCGTCTCGATCCCGCCACCGGTGAACGCACCAGGTACCGGACCGGCGGCCGCGTCTCGCGCAGCGCGCAGGCGTCACCCGACGGCACCCACCTTCTCATCAAGGAGGCGGTGGACCGCGTCGTGGTCCGCGACCTCGTCACGGGCGGGGAGGTCGTGCTCCATGAGGGGAACATCATGTCGCAGATGGAGCCGGCGCTTTCGCCGGATGGTCGACGGGTCGCCTACCAGATTCCGCAGGCCCGGGGGAACGGCTGGGAGCTCCGGGTCGCCTCCGTCGACCGACCCGGTACCAGCGTGATGCTCATGGGCGGGGACGACCGACTTCCGCTCGCCCCGTCGTGGGGCCCCGACGGTGAGTGGATCTGGTTTTCGGAGGCGGACCGCGACGAGGTGATGCGACTTCACCGGGTGCCGGCCGCGGGAGGTGCCGTCGAGGAGATCCCGATCGAGGCCTGGGAGTACGCCGCTCCCCGAGGTCGCCTCCGGCTCACGACGCGAACCACGACGGAAGAGGGCGCGGTCGCGGCACGGGTGTCCGTCCTCGACGCGTCCGGGCATCCGATCGTCCCGGCCGGACATCAGGCCCGCTTCGACGGGCAGACCGGCACGGTGTTCTTCTACACCGACGGCGTGCTCGACCTCGAGGTACCCGCGGGCGATGTGTCGGTGGCCGTGGCACGCGGACTGGCCGCGCCCGTCGAGCGGGCCACGGTGCGCGTATCCGCGGGCAGCCGAGCCAGCCTGGATATCGAGCTGCAGCCCGTCTGGGATGCGGCGTCGGCCGGCTGGCTGTCGGGGGACCAGCACTTCCACCTCAACTACGGGGGACCCTACCGGCTCGAACCGTCGGACCTGCACCTGATCCTCGAGGGGGAGGAGCTGGATGTGGCTACGCCGCTGGTCGCCAACCTGCACGAGCGCTTCGGCGAGCAGCAGTGGTTCGGATGGGGAGAGCGCGGTGAAACGCCGCTCGTCCGCTTCGGTCAGGAGGTGCGCTCCCACTTCCTGGGGCACATCGGGCTCATCGGGACCGACGAGCTCTTCTGGCCTTGGGTCTGGGGCCCCGGGTACGAGGTGTACGGCCAGGACGACCGTACCAACGCGGAGGTCACGAGTCACGCCCGCGCCCAGGGGGGCATCGCCTCCTACGTGCACCCCGCCGGCGCCGACCCCTTCGCGAATCCCGCCGCCCCCGGCCTCCCGGTCGAGCTGGTCGCCGACGGCGTACTCGGAGACGTGCAGGCGATCGAGGTCGCGTGTCTGTGGACCGACGAGGTGGGAACCGCCGAGGTCTGGTATCACCTGCTCAACCTCGGACACCCCGTGGCCGCCACGTCGGGCAGCGACGTGATGCTGAACTTCTATCGGACCATGGCCCCGGGAGCCACGCGTACCTACGTCCACACCGGCGAGGCGCGTGACTTCGACACCTACCTCGACGGATTGAAGGCAGGTCGCAGCTTCGTGTCGAACGGTCCACTCGTGGAGTTCACCGTCGACGGCGCGATGCCGGGCGACGTCGTCACGGCAGACGGCGGCGCGGCGTGGTCGCTGCAGCTGCACTCGGCGGTGGATGTCGGCCTGATCGATGTGATCGTGAATGGCGAGGTGGTCGAATCGATCGACGCGGGCGGAGGCGCCCACCAGACCTTCGACGGCGATCTCGACCTGCCCGAGGGCGGATGGGTCGCGGTCCGGGTCACCGGTCCGGAAACGACCGAATGGCCCGGTATGGACAGCTACGCCTTCGCCCACACCTCCCCCGTCTGGATCGGCGAGGTCGGCAGCGTGGATGCCGAGGCCGAGGCGCGATCCGCTGCCGTCCTCTTCGACGCGCTCGCCGGAGCTCGTGCGCAGCTCGAAGCCGGGTACGCGGGTGCGAGCATCCCCACCCTCTCCGCCCGGTTCGACGCGGCGCGCACGGCGCTCGAAGTGCTCGTGCCCGAGGTCCCGGAGGAGGGCCGATGAACCGGTCACGCGTCGTGCTGGCACTTGCGGCTCTGATGGTCTCGGTGGCCTGTGACGTGCCCTCGAGCGAGAACGTCGACGCCGGAGATGGAGCGACCTCCAGCGGGACTCCGGTCGTCGCCAGTCAGCCATTTCCCGATGATCCCGATCTCTGGCCCTCCATTCGCGAGGAGCGCATTCGGGCGCTGCTGGGGCCGGCCATGGCACGCGCCGGTTCCGATGCATGGGTGATCTTCGCACGAGAGAACGCGAACGATCCGATCGCCGCACACATCGGCGCGGAAAACGCGGGCGGCCTCGCCGCATTCCTCTTCTTCGCGGAGCCGGACGGGTCGCTCACGTCGATCGCGATCTCTCCCTCGAGCGAGTCCACGGCGCTGTCCGAGGTCTCCCCTCTCGATACGGTGATGGCGATCCCGCGAGGCCAGAACGCCTACTCGGCGGCCGCGGAGGTCCTCCGGAACCGCAACCCCGCGACGATCGCGGTGAACAGCAGCTCGCGGAATGTCGCGGACGGTCTCTCCTGGACGCAGCGGACCGCCTTCGAGGAGGCGCTCGGGCCCGGTCTGGCATCCCGACTCGTCTCGTCCGGCGAACTCGTCGTCGAATGGCTCTCGGTGAAGCTCCCCCGTGAGGTCGAGATCATGCGGCGTGCGGCCGCGCTCACCGAGCAGCTCGAACTCGAGGCGTACGCGCAGATCGAACCCGGCGTCACCACCGACGCCGACGTCGCACGCTTCCTGAAGGGGCGCATGGCCGAGCTCGGAGTCACGGACGGGTGGGCGCCCGAGCAGAATCCCAACGTCAATTCCGGCCCCGACCGCGGACACTCGCACTCGACCGACAAGGTCATCATGCCCGGAGACGTCATTCAGACCGACTTCGGCATCAAGGTGCACGACGTGTGGGTCACCGACATCCAGCGGTTCGCATACGTTCTGCGCGATGGGGAGACGGAGGCGCCACCGGCGATGCAGGAGCGGTGGGAGCTGGCGAAGGCGGGGAGCCGTGCCGCCTTCGCGGCGATGCGCCCGGGCGCGACCGGATGGGACGTCGATCGGGCCCAGCGCTCCATGCTCGAGTCCAACGGCTCCATTCCCATCCCGTGGAGCACCGGCCACCCCGTGGGCTACTGGGCCCACGACCTGGGTCCCCGGCTCGGTGGCTCCAACGGAGGTCGACCCGCATCGGGTGGGGCCGCGCGCGAACTGGTGGAGGGACAGACCTTCGCCTTCGACGGATTCTTCGGATGGGAGCGGGACGACGGCACCACCAAGACGATTTCCGTCGAGGAGATGGTGGTGATCACGGAGGACGGCGCGGAGTGGCTGGTGCCCCCGCAGGAGGAGTGGGTGCTGGTCGGCTCCTGACGACTGGGGCCGTCGAGGCACGGCTCGAAGAACCGGCCTGCCGCGCACGTACTGCGAGAGGGATGCCCCCCCTCCCGCGACCTTCGCCCCGCGACCTTCGCCCCTCGCCCCCATGTACACGACCTGCATGTTCTGCGGAACGTCGCTCGGCGCCAACGAGGTGATCGAGACGTTTCCTGTCGGCCGACGGCTCGCGTTCGACGAGTCGAAGGGCCGCCTGTGGGTCGTGTGCAGGGGCTGTGAGCGGTGGAATCTCACGCCGCTGGAGGAACGCTGGGAGGCGGTCGAGGACTGCGAGCGGATCTTCCGGGAGACGAACCTCCGGAGTTCGACGGAGAACATCGGCCTGGCGCGGGTGCCGGAGGGCCTGGAGCTGGTCCGCATCGGCGAACCGCTTCGCAACGAGTTCGCGGCCTGGCGGTACGGAGACCAGTTCGGGCGTCGTCGGACGAAGTACCTCACCTACACGATCGGCGCAGGCGCCGCGGTGATCGGGCTGACCGTGGTGGGGCCGATGATGGCCGGCGTCTCCGTCGGCAGCTTCGCCGGTCTGTACAACCTCCTCGTACCACTGATGAATCGTCGTCACCGGGCCAGGCTCCACACGGACGACGGCCGGGTCATCGAGGTACCGGTCGAGCAGTTCGGCACCATCCGCCTGCGCCCGGGAGACGAGGACGGCACCCTCCGACTTCGACTCTTCAAGGGAAAGAAGGAGGAGTGGTTCACCGGGCCCGAGGCGGAGCGTTTCGCGAGCCGGGTCATCCCGAAGGTGAACCGTAGCGGGGCGAAGCGGGACGCGGTGAAGGACGCCGTCCGCGCGATCGAGGACTCCGGGCACCCGGAACGGTTCGTGAGGGATCTGGTGGCGCGGGACGACTTCGCCGGCGGATACCGGGACTACGGCGCCGTCACCAGGATGCCGTCCGAGTTGAAGCTCGCCCTCGAGATGTCACTGCACGAAGAGGATGAGCGGCGCGCGCTGGAGGGCGAGCTGTGGCGGCTCGAGCGCGCGTGGGAGCAGGCGGAGGAGATCGCGGCGATCGCGGACGACCTGCTGCTACCGGACGAGGTGACGGAACGGCTGGAGGGGTTCCGAGGCGAGGGGCCTCGGACCGCGGACCCGCACGGGAGCTGAGCGGGGTCTCCCTTGCTCGGTGACGGTCCCCGCCCCAATCGTCGGGAGTCGTCGTCGGCTGGTCGGCCCCGATGAGAGGCCCGACACGCCCGTCTCCACCCCTCCCCGCACCGAGGTCAGATGAGTCCGCCCCTCCCGACTCCCTCAGCCCTCCTGACCGTCACGACCCAGGCGCCGTCGCCCGAGATGTTCACGGTGAACAATCTCTGGATGATGATCGCGACCGCCCTCGTCTTCGTGATGCACCTCGGCTTCGCGTGTCTCGAAACCGGGCTCACCCGGCCGAAGAACGCGGTCAACGTGCTGTTCAAGAACACGGTGATCCCGGCGATCGGCCTACTCACGTACGCGGTCGTGGGCTTCAACCTGATGTACCCGGGCGACGCCTGGACCGTCGGGGGGTGGCTCGGATTCGCGGGCGCGGGGGTCGGTCCGTCGAGCGCTGCCGACCTCACCTCCGCCTACAACCCCGGATACACCTACTGGACCGACTTCCTCTTCCAGGGGATGTTCGCCGCCACAGCCGCCACCATAGTATCGGGGGCGGTGGCGGAGCGGGTGAAGCTGGGGCCGTTCCTCACCTTCTCGGCGCTGTTCGTGGCCGTCTTCTACCCGATCGCGGGCAGCTGGCAGTGGGGGGGCGGCTGGCTCTCGGATCTGGGCTTCCACGACTTCGCCGGATCCACACTCGTGCACGGTGTCGGAGGGTGGGGTGCTCTGGCGGGCGTTCTCATCCTCGGGCCGCGCATCGGAAAGTTCGTGGACGGCCGGAGCCGGCCCTTCTTCGGTCATTCGATGCCGCTCGCCACGATCGGGGTCTTTCTCCTGTGGTTCGGATGGTTCGGCTTCAATGGCGGCTCCGTCCTCTCGGCGGACCCGGGAGCGGTCTCCCTCGTTCTGGTGACCACGTCGCTGGCCGCCAGCGCGGGCGCGATCGGGGCGATGGTGGCATCCTCGTTCTTCATCCGGAAGCCCGACCTCTCGATGGTGCTGAACGGCATTCTGGGCGGGCTGGTGGGCATCACCGCGGGCGCCGATCAGATGAACGCGACCGAGTCCATCCTGATCGGAGCGATCGCGGGATTCATCGTGGTCCTGGCAGTCATCGCGCTCGACCGGCTCCAGCTGGACGACCCCGTCGGAGCGATCGCCGTGCACCTCGTGTGCGGCGTGTGGGGCACCCTGGCGGTCGGGCTGTTCGGGACGCGGGCCGGACTCGACCAGCTCGTGGCCCAGATGATCGGGATCGTATCCGTCGGTGTCTTCGCCTTCGGGGGCGCCTCGCTCCTCCTGCTCGGGCTGCGGGCGACCGTGGGCATCCGCGTGAGCGCTCGCGAGGAGCTGTCCGGTCTCGACATCGAGGAGCACGGCTATCTCGCCTATCCCTACTTCCAGGAAGCCGATGCGCTGGGGGGGCTCGAAAGCGCCCCGATCGGCGCACCCGTCGTGTTGACTGCGGATTCCGGTGATCCCCTCCACGGAGGTGCGGCATGAAGATGATCGTAGCCATCATCCGGCCCGAGAAGCTGGGCGACGTGAAGCGGGCTCTCTTCCAGGCCGGCGTCACCGGTCTCACCGTGAGCCGGGTGGCCGGCCACGGGGGTGAACAGGAGATCGTCGAATCCTACCGCGCCTCGACCGTGGTGCTCGAGTTCCGCGACAAGGTGCGGCTGGAGATCGCCGTCTCGGAGCCGTTCGTCGAGAAGACGCTGACGGCCCTCGCCGACGCGGCTCGCACGGGCGAAGTGGGGGACGGCAAGATCTTCGTGCAGCCGCTGGAGCGGGTCGTCCGGATCCGGACCGGCGAGAGCGACAACGACGCGCTGACCCCGGTGAATGCCGACGAGGTGAGTCGGGAGGCCGGGGACGGGTAGACACCGGCCCCGCCCGCCCTCGATCTTCCCGGCCGTGCTGCCACGGGAGTGCCCGCAGGCGCCTCCACCGATTAGCTTGCCCTCCATGATCTGGCTCCTCGCGGTCCTCGCAGTCGTGCTGCTCGTCGTGGTCTACGACCTCGTCCAGAAGCAGCACGCCATCCTGCGCAACTTTCCGATCATCGGGCACTTCCGATACTGGCTCGAGGCGGTGGGTCCCGAGCTTCGGCAGTACATCGTCACATCGAACGACGAGGAACTCCCCTTCAGCCGGGACCAGCGGCGCTGGATCTACGCATCGGCCAAGAAGGAGAACAACTACAGCGGTTTCGGTACCGACAACCCGCTCGAAACCTCGCCCAACTACATCATCCTCAAGCACCGGACTCTCGGCAGTCCGGACGACGCCCCCCACGACGAACTCTGGTCTCTGCCGGTGGCCAAGGTTCTGGGTGGGCACCGCGAGCGTCGGCACGCCTTCCGACCCGAGTCGGTGGTGTGCGTGAGCGGGATGAGCTTCGGGTCACTGAGTGGACCCGCGGTGGAGGCACTCAACCGCGGTTCACGCATCGCGGGCTGTCTGCACAACACCGGAGAAGGCGGGATCTCACCGCATCATCTGCACGGTGGGGACCTCATCTGGCAGCTCGGAACGGGCTACTTCGGGGCACGCACGCCGGCGGGAACCTTCGACATCGAGGAGTGCGTCCGGAAGGTCGAGGAGCACCCGGTGAAGGCGATCGAGGTCAAGCTGAGCCAGGGTGCGAAGCCGGGTCTGGGGGGCGTGCTTCCCGGCGCCAAGGTCACACCCGAGATCGCGACGATCCGAGGGGTCCGTGTGGGGGAGACGGTCATCAGTCCGTCCGGACACCGCGCCTTCTCGACCGTAGACGAACTGCTCGACTTCGTGGAGAACCTCGCGGAGCGGACGGGGGTGCCCGTGGGCATCAAGTCGGCCGTGGGCGAACTCGGCTTCTGGGAGGAACTCGCGGAGCGGATGGCCAGCGAAGACCGTGGCGTGGACTACATCCAGATCGACGGGGGCGAGGGCGGGACCGGCGCCGCGCCCTTCGTGTTCACCGACCACGTGGCCTTCCCCTTCAAGATGGGCTTCGCACGTGTCTATCGGATCTTCGCAGAGCGAGGCGTACACGAGAAGCTGGTCTGGGTCGGGTCGGGGAAGCTCGGATACCCCGAAACCGCCCTCGCCGCCTTCTGCCTCGGCGCGGACATGGTGGCGGTCGCACGGGAGGCGATGATGGCGATCGGATGCATTCAGGCACAGCGGTGTCATACCGGCCACTGCCCCACCGGTGTAGCGACCCAGAACCGATGGCTCATCCGGGGCCTCGACCCCTTCGACAAGGGTGCCCGACTGGCCAATTACATGGTCACGCTGCGCAAGGAGATGCTCCTGCTGAGCCGTGCGTGTGGCGTCGCGCACCCGGGGCTTCTCTCCGCCGAAGAGATCGAGATCGTCGACGAGAACTTCGGAAGCCGCACGCTTCGCGAGGTCTTCGGCTATCAGCCCGGCTGGGAGCACCCTGGCCGATTCGATCGGGCCACGATCCTCGACGTCATGGAAGCCAGAACCAGACCTGTGGTGCAGTGACACGTCGTGGAGGTACGCGGCACGGCGGCACCCATGTGCCGGTCAGCTGCCGGGAGCCGGTGCGACGCGCGGGTCGGACGCGACCTCGAGCCCGCCATCCACGCCGGGATATCTCGACAGGTTGACGGGTGCCTCACCGGTGAGCGGCACGTAGTAGATGTCCGGCCCGTCGGCTTCCCACGCGCTGTAGTAGACCCCGCGCGACCCCGGGTCCCACCGGCACTCGGACTGTCGGCCCGGCTGCCCCGCGACCGTTCGCCGTTCGCCGGTCCGAAGATCCTGAACGACGACGTCCATCTCGAAGTGCCCCCACTCTTCGCTCTGCCAGCAGAGGTAGTGCCCGTCGGGCGACCAGCGAAAGTTGTAGTCGTTCCAGTCGTTGTCGGTGAGCCGGGTCTCGTCGCCCGTGGAGACGTCCCGCAGGTAGATTTCGATGTTGCCGTCGTCCTCTCCGACGCCACGACCCCTCAGGAAGACGAGCGTATCCCCGCGCAGCTGGGGATCGCGCTCGAAGGCCGGTGAGGCAACCAGTGGCTGAGCGCCCTTCTCTGCCGACCAGACCCAGATGTCCGCGCTCCCCGAGCGGTCGCTCTGGAAGACGATGGTTCCGTCCGGACCCCACGCTGCGAGACGGTCGGACGCGGAGTGCTCGGTGAGCCGTGTCAGCTCCCGCTGCATCGGCTTCCATCGGAAGATGTCTCGGGTGTTGTCGACGCCGGCCAGTGCAGCGAACACGACGACGGGATCACCGATCGAGTCGAAGCGAAGGTCGTAGGCCTCCACGCCGAGCATCGAATCGATCTCGGGCGTGGGAACCAGATCCCATTCCGCAATGGGATTCGCCGGGTCCCGAGCGAGCACTCTGAGGCGCTGACCGTCGTCCCGGTCCGACAGCGCCACCAGAGTCGTGTCCGAAAGCGGGCGCGCCCCGCAGAACGCACGTCGATGCACGCGGTGCTTGTCGACGCCGTCGCTGTCCATCCGATACAACTGGCTGGCCCCCTCCGCGTCGGCGGCGCGGTCCGAGCAGAACAAGAGGGTCGCCTGGGAGGCCCCGACCGCCGTGTCTCCGAAGATGGCCATCGTGCCGACGGTGGCCGAGCCGGCGAGGAGCAGCGCCCCGATGACCGCAGCCGATCGCCACCCCCGATCCACCCCATGGCCTCGTCCGCGCACGACTGTGGCGGGCACGTCGTCTTCGGAAGTCGTCTCGGCCTGCTCATGCACAGACGCGGTCTGGGCCTCCTCGGCGGACCGCAGGATCGAGTTCCACGCTACTCGCGAATCCTGCTCTTCCTCGAGAGGAATGAGCGGCAGCGCCTCGGCCTCGCGCCCGGTTCGCACCAGCGCCGAGGCATAGCGCGCGGTGATCCGCTGCTCGAGCGGCATAGCCTTGTGGGCGGCCTCCAGGAAGTCGAGTTCGGCCGCACTGTGGATCTCTTCCCGGTCGAGAACCGCCCGAATGAGTGCGTCCCGCAGCCGGGTCCGCTCCCGCTCGAGCCACTCGCCGAGTTCCCAGGCGCCCTCCCGCCTGAATCCCTCGAGCAGGATCCCCCGCCAGAGCGCGAGGGCTTCCGCGACGCGTCCACCCGAAAGCTCGTCGAGGAATTCGTCCCGGTCGGTAGCGACCCACATCGGATCGACCTGCACCATCGTCCCGTCGGCCTCGAACACCTCTTCCGGAACGGCGGAACGGATTCGACTGAGCGCCTGCCGCAGGGAGTGGCGCCGTCGGGTCGGTTCGGATCCAGGCCAGAAAAGCGTGGCGAGTTCATCACGCTCGATCGGGCGACCCGTCACGGCCAGGTAGGCAAGGAGGGCGAGTGGCAGACCCGAGAGGTCCAGCTGCTCTCCCGCACCGTCTCGGGCCTCACCGGGTCCCAGTATGTCGAGCCGGATCACACCGCCCCCGTCCCCCTGCCGTGGCTCTGAACGTTTCACCTGAACTGGATCTCGAAAATTCCGAAGTGGCCGTCGAAATCCCGTGCCTCCGGACTGACTGCAATCTCTACCGAGTCAGTCGCTCGCGAACGGGGACGCCCGCGAAGAGCAGCACGAACTCCGGCGCAGAAACACCGAAGTCCCTGACTGCGGATGCGTCCCGCACCCCCTCCGTGGCGCTCGGAAGAGCACCTCCGGATCCTGCCGATCACGCCCTACTGGCAGCTACGGCAGTTTTCGTTGTTCACCGCGCCCATCGATACGAGCAGCTCGATGGTCTCGGGGAAGGGCTCGACGCGCGAGATCGGCGCATTGGCCATGTCCGCGGTGGTGTTGCCGTTTCGGGCGACCGCCATGACGTCGGCGCCCTGTTCGACAAGGTACATGATCAGCTCGTTGTCGCCGCGGGCGGCCGCGTGGTGGAGCGGCGTGTAGCCATCCTGGTCGCGTGCGTTCACGTCGGCATCGTGGACTTCCACCAGGTACTTGACGGCGGGCAACCACCCGTCGGGCGCGTGCTCGTGCGAGTTGGCGGCGAAGTCCGTGCCGTACCCGACGCCGGAGGCGGCGTGGATCGGGTACACGCCCGAACCGCCGACGGGAACCGGGGGCAGGCCGGAATCGTCCTCGGCATCCGGATCGAAGGCACGTCCCGTCGGGGGCTTCTTCGACGGCTCGTTCGGGTCGGCCCCGTACTCGACCAGCAGCTCCATGGCGGAGATGTCGAGTCCGTAGGCGGCCCGCCAGAACGGGGTCGCTCCGGTCATGTTCACTCCGAGCAGATCGAAGTTGTACGACATGAACCAGATGTGCCGGTTCACCGGCATGTTCGGATCCGCACCCGCCTGAAGCAGAGCCTCCATGAAGCCGAGATAGTCGACCTCCTGCCTCAGGTGATTCTTGGGCTGCGGGTACAGGGCGCGGGGGGCCCACTGGAGGTTGATGGCGGCCCAGAGCGGCGAGACGTCGGCGTGGTTCGTGAGGTTCGGGTCGGCACCGCGCTCCATGAGCTCGAGGGCGAGGTCGAAGTGTCCGTTGATGGCGGCGAGCACCATCGGCGTACTCTGGTCCCCCCCGGCGTGCGCGTTGACCTTCGCGCCGGCGTCGAGCAGCGCCATCGCCGCATCGCGGTGCCCTTCACGGGCAGCGTGGTGCAGCGGGGACAGTCCGCCGATGCCCTCGACGAGATCGTCGTAGGAGCGTCGATCCTCGACCTCCTCCTCATCCTCCGCGTCCTCCTCTTCCTCCTCGTCGTCTTCCTGTTCTTCCTCGTCCTGGTCGTTGTCGTCGTCCTCTTCCCGCTCGGCGTCACGTTCGGCGCGGCGCGCCTCTGCCTCGGCTTCGGCGGCAGCGATCGAATCGGCGCGCGCCTGCGCGGCCATCTCACGTGCGGTCGCCGCGCTGTCCCGCTGCGCGTCGGTCCACGTCACCTCGCCCATGGCGAGCTGCGCCTCGTCCCGCGCATCCTTCAACTCCCGCTCCGCCTCGAGGCGGGCGCGACGGAGCTGGGATTCGATCCGCTCCTGGCGCTGAAGCTGTTCGACCGGCACGACGGTGGTCGAAACATTCACCTCCGCACCTGCACCAACCAGCGCCTGCACGGCATCCGTCCGGCCCTCGTTGGCTGCGAAGACGAGCGGAGTCTGACCCATGGCCGACTCGCGAGCGTCGACCTCGGCACCAGCGGCGATCAGCGCCTCGACGGCCTGCGTCTGACCCGACCCGGCCGCCAGATGGAGCGGCGTGACACCGGTCTCCGTCTGCACCCGCGCCTTTGCGCCTGCGTCCAGCAGAAGCACCGCCGCGTCACCGTGGCCCGTGCGCGTGGCCACCAGTAGAGGTGTGTACTTCCCGACGCGCGTGACCGCCTCGATGTTGGACCCCGCATAGACCAGCACCTCGATCATGTCGAGGTCACCTCGATACGCGGCCCAGTGCAGAGCGGTCATGCCATCGCCCTGAGAGGCGTTCACATCCTCGCCCTGACGCAGGAGAGTCCTGACCTCGTCGAGATCGCCCGTCTGTGCCGCATCCGCGACGGGCGCATCGATCCACGTCCAGAGGGTCGCGGCATCGAGCGTCGCAGGCGCCGTCGGGGTCCACTTCGCCGGATGGACGGCCATCGCGGCAAGGGCGAGGACGATCGGAAGGGCGCGCATGATCATCGTGTCATTCTCCTCGTGCTCGGTCCGATTACGGCGTGACCGCGGAGTTCCGGAAGGTGAACTCGCCGGTCGCGTCGCCGAAGCTGTCGATGTCCTCCATCCCGAGACCGTGCATGAGCGAAAGCATCGCGTTCGCCATGGGTGTGCCATCGTCCGCCCGCAGGTGGACGCCACCATCCAGCGCGCCGTTGCCTCCACCCAGGAAGATCAGCGGGCAGCGCTTGTGGTTGTGGACATTGGGGTCGCCCATCGGCGAGCCGTAGATGATCGCCGTCTTCTCGAGCAGCGTCTGCTCACCCTCGACAAGCTCGTCGAGGCGGTCCAGGAAGTACGGCAGCAGGCTGACGTGGTAGCGGTTGATGTCCTTGAACGACTCGACGTTCTCCTCGCGGTTCCCATGGTGCGATGCGGGGTGGAAGGGTCGGTCGATGCCGCTTTCGGGGTAGATCCGGGCGGACCCGTCGCGGCCCATCTTGAAGGAGAAGACGCGCGTCATGTCCGAAGCGAAGGCGAGCGCCTGCAGGTCGAACATCAGCTTCACATGCTCCTCGAAGCTGTCCGGCACACCGGCCGGCGCGGTCGGCAGGTCGCGGACCTCCCCGCTCTCGTTGTAGGCCTCGACCATCGTGATTCGACGCTCGATCTCGCGGATCGCGTCGAGGTAGTTCTCGACCCGGGCCCGGTCGCTCGCACCCAGCGAGCGCTGGAGGTCCGCGATCTCGGTGGTCACCCAGTCGAGGATGCTCTTGTTGGTCTGGCGGATCTCCTCTCGCTGCTCCGCCGTGCCGCCGGCCCCGAACAGCTGGTCGAAAACGACCCGCGGATCACGGATCATCGGGAGCGGCTCGTCCTCGGCCGCCCACGACACGGTGTCCGTGTAGACACAGGCATAGCCGTACGCGCAGCCTCCCGACTGGTCGACATTCTCGATGCAGAGCTGCATGGAGGGGATCGGCGTGGACTGGCCGAAGCGCTTCGCGAACATCTGATCGAGGGACTCCCCGACCTTCACATCGGAGCCTTCGGTCTGCTTCGGATGCGACTGCGTCAGGAAGACGGCGCTCGACCGGAAGTGATCGCCTCCGATCTCGTCCGCCTCGAACGCCTCCGCCATACGCACGTCGGTATTCGAGATGATCGTGAGCCACTTCCGGTACTCGTCGAGCGGCGAGAGGGCGGACGGCGAGAGGTCGAAGTCCGTGCCCGTCTGCGCCGGGGACCAGAAGTTGTTCTCCAGGCCGTAGGGCGCGGCTCCCGCGGAGCCGTGCACCATCTCGATGGCCACGAGCCTCGTCTTGTCACGCTCCGCACGAAGCTGCGCCGAGAGACGACCCGCGGGGGTCATCGCCTCGAGAAAGGGAAGCGAAATGGCCGCTCCGGCTCCCCGGAGGAAGGTGCGGCGCGAAAGATGCTTTCCGGTAAGAAACATCAGGATCTCCTTGGCAGGCTGCTACTGCAGCGAATCGGCGTCCGTCACGGACTCGACGCGTCGCATCTGGAATGCTGGGCTATTGACGACGCCCTCGATGAATGCCGAGATCGCATAGTCGCGCTCTCGTGCGTCGGCGACGATGCGCCGGACCGTGGGCTGGTCGTAGTACTCGACCCGACGCCCGAGGGCGTAGGCCATGAGATTCTCGGTGAAGTTGCGTAGGAACGGCTCGGGCCGTGCTTCGAGGGCCCCTCGCAGATCGGCGGGTCCATTCAGCGCCGTACCGTCGTACAGTTCGCCGCTGGTCACCACCGGCCCGCTCCGATCGCGCGTCCGCCACTTGCCGGTCACGTCGAAGTTCTCGAGCGCGAGCCCGATCGGATCGATGAACACGTGGCACGAGTTGCAGCTCGGATCCTCTCGGTGGATCTCCATCTGCTCCTTCACCGAAAGGAACTTCCCCGGCTCCGCCGTCTCTTCCGTCTCATCCAGCTCCGGCACGTTCGGCGGGGGCGGAGGCGGAGGCGTCCCGAGGAGAACCTCCATGACCCACTTCCCGCGCAGCACCGGCGAGGTGCGGTTCGCGTGAGATGTCAGCGTCAGGACGGAGCCCTGGCCCAGGAGGCCGCGTCGGCGCGCGTCGGCGTACTGGACGACCCGGAACTCCGGACCGGCCACGCCGGCGACTCCGTAGTGGTCCGCGAGCCGCTCGTTGATGACGGACCAGTCGGCGGTCAGCAGTTCGAGCACCGAGCGATCTTCCGCGACGATGCGGTTGAAGAAGAGCTCCGTCTCCTCGACCATCATCTCCGCGAGCTGCTGGTCGTAGTCGGGGTAGCTGAGCGCATCGGGGTGGACCTTCTCGATGTCCGAAAGGCGCAGCCACTGGCCTGCGAAGCGGGCCCCGAGACGGTCGGCTGCCGGGGTCTCCAGCATCCGACCGACCTGGCCTTCGAGAATCTCCGGATCCGAGAGGCGTCCATCACGAGCCATCGCGACCAGCTCCCCGTCCGGGACCGTGCCCCAGAGGAAGAACGACAGCCGGGACGCCAGATCTTCGTCCGAAATTCGCTGGACACCGGCATCGACGGACTCGCCACCGCTCTCGATTCGGAAGATGAAGTAGGGGCTCGCCAGAATCGCCTGAATGCCATCCCGAACGCCCTGTTCGAATCCGCCCGCCGCGGCGCCCTCCTCGTAGAAGGACATGAGCGCATCCATGTCGCCCTCGCTGAGAGGACGGCGGTAGGCGCGCGTCGCGAGACGTTCGATGATCCGACGGGCACACGGCTCCGCTTCACTCGGAGCGGTCGGGCGGCAGGCGAAGATGCGCTTGCGGCTCGGCGTGTCCGAAACCCCCGTGACATCGAACGGCCCGGAGATCACGAAATCCCGCAGATGCGGAAGCGTGGTGACGCCATATGCCAGGCCGATCTGCGTGTCGGCGAGCGAGTGCCCGACCGGTGCGAGGATATCCTCGACCGGTCCCTCGAAGTTGGGCAGGAAGGCGGCGGAGACACGGTGCGGTCCGGCGGTGATCCGGACGCGGGCGTCGATGAAGATCTCCATCCCGGTCGGATCCTGCTGGTGCTGGAACCGATCCACCGGCACCAGCGCCACGCGATCGCCGTCCACCGAAATCTCGATCGACTCGTTGCTGGCCGTGCGACCGAAGAGCGACCCGGTCGGCGTGGGCTGCATGCGCACGCGGAAGGTGTAGTCTCCGTCGGCGGGGAAGACGTGCTCGACGGACACGCCACCGCGCGTTCCGAAGGGCGCGCCCTCGACCCACTCCCACTGCGAGGCGAGTCGCGGTACGGTGTAGGTCGCCTCTTCGGGAATCGCTCCCGCGTCGCCCACGGCGAGTCGCGAGATCTTGGCGGCCGCGTTCAGATACGCGTCCATGAGCGTCGGCGACAGCATCTGCGCATCGGCGATGTTGTCGAAGTTGGCGCTCTTGGTGTCGGGCGGGAGGTAGGCCTCGGGATCGATGTCGAGCTCGAGCAGATCCTTCACCGCGAACTTGTACTCGGCCTGGTTGAGACGCTGAAAGGTCCGAACTCCGGGATCCGGGTTCGCGATCGCGAACGAGTCGAGCTGTGTCTCGAGGGTGGCGGCGAGGCCCTGAATGATCTCCTTCTCGGGCCGCCGGGCACCCGGCGGCGGCATCATGCCGGCGCGGAGCTTCCGAATCATCGCCTCGGCCACGGGTCGCTGCTCGAACGCACGAGCCGCATCGAAGCCCTCGAGCGAGAGGTTGCCGCTCATACGCCGATCGCTATGGCAGCGCATGCACGTCTCGGCGATCACGTCGTTCGCCCGCTCGTAGTCGAGTGCGGGCAGATCCGCGAATTCGAGTGTGGGCTCGTCCGGACCGAGCGGTCCGTGCATGCGCGGGTCCGCGAGGGGGGCGGAGTGCGCCAGCGCGGATGCCACACTCGCACCCGGAACCGGGGATTCGGAGACGTCCGAAGACGACGCAAGGTCGGTCGCAGGCGCACCACCACTGAGCGCGATCGCGCCGAGTGCGGATGTGACCACCAGCGAATTCAGTATTCCCGTCACGCGTACCTCTCGATTCCGTGATTCGGCGACCCCGAGAGCCGCCCTCTACATTCGATGACAACGTCCCGACACATTTCGTTGCGACCGGGACACACGGGGTCCACCGTCGCTCCGGTCTCGATGCCGGAACGGTTCAAGCTTAAGAGTACAGAGCCGCGGCGTCGGACGCCAGCAACGCCCGCCGGGACACCCGCATCCCGCTTCACTGCCGGGACCGCATCCGAGTCTCCGGGGTTCAGCGGTTCGATCCGGAATCGCGCGGCTTGCGGTGCGGGGAGGCATTCCACCATTGTCGGCGTCCATGACTCAACTCATCGAGACGATCTTCGTCACGCATCCGCTCCACGGGATGCTGGTGCACTACCCGATCGCGCTGTCCGTGGGCGCCCTGGTCTTCGTTCTTCTAGCGCTGAAAGAGAAGAGCGAGGCCTTCGAGCGTGCCTCGTTCTACTGCCTCGTCGGGACCGCGGCAACCAGTGTCCTCGCGGCCTTCAGCGGGTACCGGGATGTTCTGGTGCGTTTCGATGGAGAGGCGCCGCTGGTGGCGGAGAAGGCGTTCCTCGGCGTGACCCTGATCCTGCTGACCGGGTGCCTCGCCTTCTGGCGGGCCCGGAGGGAGGACGTGCTCTGGCGTTCCAGTACCATGGTGCTGTACGTCTCGGGAATGGCCGGGGCGGTCGCGCTGACCTCCATGCTGGGACTCTTCGGTGGGGTGATCCTGTATGGATGGTGAGAACCCGTTCCGTCGCGACGACGTCGAGATCCCGCGGGGAGGCGATCTCGTCCGGCAGCTCGTGATCGTCGGCGTGGTGCTCGTGGCTTGGGTCGGGGCCTTCAACTTCGGGATGAACCTGCCGACCGAGTCGACCGAGTCCGCGCGTGCGGACGAGCGGAGGGCCGAACGGATCCGGGCCGCGGCCGTCGCGGATTCCACGGCGGCGGCGGCGGATGAGGACCCTTCCGCCGATGGGATGGCGGCAGGCGGCGAGACCGCAGACGGTGACCCGACCGAGGCGGAATCGGGCACGAATCCCGTGACCGAGATGGCCACCATCGAGCCGACCGCGAGCGATCCGGCTCCTCCGGACCCGGCCCCCGCCGAGCAGGTGGCCGTAACGACCCCCGCCCCCGCGCCGACCGAAACGACCGAGCCCGAGACTCCCGCCGAGCTCGACCCCGTCACGGCGATCGAACGGGAGGAGGCCATGGCGAACATGCCCGACGTATCCGATCATCCGCCTGTTTCCTTCGCGGCGGAGGTCATGCCGATCTTCGACGGGCGGTGCCTCCAGTGCCACGGCAAGCCCCGCGACGACGGATCTCTCCGTATCGAGGAAGGTCTCGACATGCGAACCCACGAGGCGATCATGGCAGGATCCACCTGGGGCGACGTGGTCGTACCCGGGGACCCCGTGGGCAGCTACATGCTCGAGCTGATTCTCGACGGCGAGATGCCCGACGAGGGCCCGCGACTGCTCCCGCGCGAAGTGCGCATCATCACGGCGTGGATCGCGCAGGGCGCTCCGGACAACTGACCGGGGCGGCTGCCCGTGTCGATCAGCCCCCTTCGGACCGGAGACCCGCGATCGCGGTGATCTCGATTCCTGCCCCGCGCTTCAGCGGGAGAACCGGCACCACCGCCCGCGCCGGTCGGTGCGACCCGAGGTATTCGGCGAATACCTCGTTCACCACACCCCAGCTGTCGAGGTCGGTGACGAACACCGTGACCTGCAGGAGCTGCTCCAGGCCCGAACCGGAAGCCTGAAGGATATTCGAGAGGCTCGTCAGCACCCGTGCGGTCTGCTGCTGGATGTCACCGAGGGGTGCCTGCGGGTCGCGCGGATCAACGGGCAGGATACCCGCGACGTACACGGTCCCCGCATGGACCACCGCCTGGGAGTAGTGCCCGGCGGGGACGGGGGAGTCGGCTGTGGAGATCGGGCGTATGTCGCTCATGTGTGGCGTCGTGACGGGGTTGGGAGAAGGTGGGTCGTCCGACTATTCTCGGGATCGGCGACCTCTCGGGCGAATCGGGGCCGGCGGAGCCTTCGCGGGCCGGTAGCCACGACCTCCCCATAGTTTCTTGTGCGTTCGCGTGGCGAGGAATACCCTTTCCGCCATGTCAGAAACCTCCGTCACCCCCCCGTCCGAAGGCTTTCTCTCGGAGGCCCCGTCGGCCGAGGAGTTGCAGGACGCCCTGGGCGACGACTTCGAGGTTCATCGGATGCTCGGCGAGGGGTCCATGGCCGTCGTGTACCTCGCCACCGAGAGGGGGCTCGATCGGCAGGTCGCCGTGAAGGTGCTCAAGCGATCCCATGCCGCGAGCGAAACGGCGCGAGCCCGCTTCGAACGGGAAGCCAGGTCCTCCGCCTCGCTCAGCCACCCGAAGATCGTTCAGGTATACCGGTTCGGACGTCTCCCCGACGACACGCCGTACCTGGTCATGCGGTATGTGAAGGGCAGGACGATGGAGGAGCGGATCGAGGCGGAGGGTCGCCTGGATCTGCAGATGGCCCGCGGGATCCTCGCGGGCGTCGCATCGGCGCTCGCCGCCGCCCACGACGCGGGGATCATCCACAGAGATATCCGGCCCGCCAACATCCTCTGGGACGATGAGCGAAGGGAGGCCCTGCTCACGGACTTCGGGATCGCCGCCCTGCAGACGCCCACGGGCGAGCAGGCCTCGCGGCTGACGACCGTCGGTCAGGTCATCGGCAATCCGCGGTACCTGAGCCCCGAGCAGCTGCGGGAAGACGCCATCACGGAGATGGTCGACATCTATGCATTCGGAATCCTCGGGTACGAACTGCTGTCGGGGCGCGGCCCGTACGACGGATCCAGCAATGCCCAGATCATGGCGGCACACATACAGGGCGAGCCGCGCCCACTCGAGGAGCTTAGGGGCGGAGCACCGCACGACCTGGCCGACCTTCTGCGTCGTTGCCTCAACAAGGAGCCGAGGAAGCGCCCACGGGCGACCGATATCGTGCGGCTTCTCGAGCAGCGCGATCCCGGGCCGAGCGGGGCCTACGCTTCGATGCCGCGACCGGCTCCGGACCCGACGGACCCGGCCGAACTCCTGAAGCGCCGAGTGCCACAGATCGTTCTGACCACGGTGGTTGCCGGCGTGGGTACGGTCGGTCTGGTCGGAGAGCTGGTCGACCGTGACGTGCTGCCGCAGCTGGCCTTCCTGCTGTCTCTCCCCTTCGTGGTGGCGGCGGTGGCCGTGGCCAGCGTGATCGCCTGGTTCCACGGCGAAAAGGGGAAGCAGACGGCCCCCGCGCTCGAGTACACCCTTCTCGCGGTGATCGGAGTGACCTGGCTGGCCGTGAGCGCCTGGATCCTGATGAGCTGACGGCTCGGCGCCGGAGACGCTCGGGAATCTGCGCCACGGTCGCTCATCGACCCCCGGTCGGACTCGTACGCCTACACCTTCCGTCCGATCACGGCGGTGGCGTTGTCGCGGGATCCCGCGTCGACGGCGGCTCGACAGATCCGCTCGGCCGCCGCATCCAGGTCCGGCGCCCCATCGATCGCCTGCTGAACCAGCTCCGCCGTGAGAAGGCCGGGTACGCCGTGGACGCCGTCGGACGTCATGATGATCGCGGTCCCCGGAGGAGCGTCGAGCTGCTCGCGATCCGTGGTCTCGACGTCGACCTCGGGCTCGCCGGCGTCGCCGAGGGAACGAGTCAGAAGATTCCGGTAGGGCGACCGCTCGGCCTGATCCGGCGTGAGCGCCCCGTCCCGGACCAACTCCTCGACCACCGAATGGTCCATCGTCATGCGCGTCAGTTCACCCTCGTGAAGCCGGAAGGCTCGCGAGTCGCCCACGTTGGCGATGATGCGATGCTCCTCCGTGACGGCGGTGAAGACGAGAGTGGTCCCGGACCGCGCGCGCGACTCCGTACGCTCGACGATCGACTCGTTGGCGGCCCGATAGAGCTCGACCACCCGTTCCCGGAGTTCGGCGGGCGTCGGGGCGTCCGCATCGAACAGCCAGACACAGAAGGCCTCGACCGCCGCCACCGCCGCAGCGGCCGCACCGGCACCGTCGGCGAGGCCACCGATGCCGTCCGCGATCGCGCCGATCGCTCGATCGCCGTTCGGCGAGACCCTCGCGAAGAACCGATCCTGGTTTTCGGATCGCGCTCCGGTCATGGATGCTCCACCGACTTCGATCATCGAGCTCCGGTCTCCGTCTGGGCGATGTCCTGCGGGAGATTCTGACTCACCATGATGCGCCCCGACGCGTCGAAACGCACCATCGCCGGGGTTTGGCGGTCGAGCGTGAGCCGGGGAGCGACTCGATCGTCCGGCGGCCGGGACACCCGACGGCACGGCTCCGGGCACACGACCGCCCTACGGCCCTCGCCGAGTGCGCGGAGGAGTATGCGGGAGCCGGCCAGCGCTACGTTGAGACGCTCGGGGATGTCGGTCATTGCGCCCAATGATGTAGCTGCTCACAGCCCAGGGGCCAATTCCGACGACGCGCCGGGACCGCGGGGGATCAGGCTGCGTCCGACGCGCCCATCTCCGCGAGGGCGGACCGATCGATCTTTCCCGAGCCGAGGAGCGGCAACTCCGGAAGCCAGCGAACGGACCGGGGCACCTTGTATCCGGCCAACCGGGAGCGAGCGAACATGCGGATATCTTCCGCGTCGGCAGAAGCGCCGGAGGTGCGCACTACCCACGCCCGCCCGACCTCGCCCCACTTCTCGTCGGGTACGGCGACGACGGCGACCTCGGCGACGTCGGGGTGGTCGAGAAGTACCGACTCGACCTCGGCGGGATAGACGTTCTCGCCGCCGGAGATGAACATCTCCCTGATCCGACCGCAGATCCGGTACCGGCCGGCCGCGGAGCGCTCGGCCACGTCCCCCGTCCGGAGCCACCCGCCGTCGAAGGCCTCGGCCGTTCGCTCCGGATCGCCGATGTAGCCGTTGAACAGCTGCGGGCCGCGCAGCTGCAGTTCGCCGACACCGGCTCCCTCCACGACTCGTCCCTCGGCCGTCACGAGGCGCACGTCGAGCGTCGGAAGTGGCTGCCCGACCCATCCGGGCCCGGCCTCGGACTCCTCTGGCGTCTGCATGAAGCAGTTCGGGCCGCATTCGGTGAGCCCGTAGGCTTCCTGCAGGGGGTAGCCCGCCTCCCGGACGGCCGTGGCGAGTGCGGGAGGGCAGGGCGCGCCCCCGGAGATGAAGCGACGCAGATGCGGAAGGCCGTCCTGCCAGGTGTCGCTGCCGGTCAGCAGATGTAGCTGCGTCGGTACGGCGAACGCCATGGTGCATCTCTCCTCCCGAAGCATGCGGAGGCACTCGTCCGGGTCGAACCCTCGGAGAAGCACGATGGTCGCGCCGATGGGCCACGTCGGCGTGGCGAACACGTTCCACCCGACGGTGTGGAAGAGCGGAGTGGTAATCGGGAGCACGTCGTCCGGCCCGAGGCCCCATCCCGTGCAGGTCGAGACCGCGTTGGCGCGCAGCTGACGATGTGAGATCGCCGCCCCCTTCGGCCGGCCGGTGCTTCCGGACGTGTAGAGGACGAGGGCAGTCGACTCGGGATCCGGGGGGGGCGGATCGAAGTCGTCCGGGGGTTCGGGAAGCGCATCGAACACGGCGCCCGGTTCCGCACCGGACTCCGGCGCGTCGAGGTCGAGTACTTCGATGCCCTGCCCATCCGGTTCCAGCGTGGAGGCGAGGGCCTCCCGGTGGGCCGCGCCGACCACGATCAGTGCGGGGGCCGCATCCGTGATGATCGGGCCGAGTTCCGCAGGGGTGAGGCGCCAGTTGAAGGGCACCAGGGCGGCGCCCAGCCGTCCACATGCGAAGAGGAGCACCACATGCTCCGCCCGGTTGGGGAGCAGGGTCGCGACGCGATCGCCCCTGCCGACGCCTCGCGCCTCGAGCATGCAGGCGACGCGGTCGGCGAGGTCGGCCATCTCCGCATAGGTCCATCGCCGCCCGGTCGCGAACTCGACGAGCGCGGGGTGGGCCGGGCGGATGCTCACTGCAGCTTCGATCATGGAGCCGGGTCGAGGAGGTCGAGAATCATCGTCGCGGACGAGGGTCCCGAGGGATCCGCACCACTGCCTCGGGCCGTACCGCCCGGACGTCGTCATACCGCGGCGTCGATCAATTCCCCGTCGGGAATTCCGCCGTCGGCATGTCCGGGATGATCCGGAGCGCGTTCTCGTGGTAGATGCTGCGCAGCACGTCGTCCGTGAGGCCCATTCCGTAGAGCTTCCAGAAGGCGTGGTAGTCGCGGTAGTAGTCGAAGTACTCGTCCTCGGTCTCGAAGACGCGCCAGTAGTACGGGTACTCGGAGGGCTGGAAGGAGTCCTTCCCGAAGAGGATCCGGTCCTGATACGTCTCGAAGAACTGCTTCGCGAACCGGGGCTGGCGGCCCAGGTCGTAGAGGACCGCGCCGAGTTCGCCGTAGACGTTGGGGTGACGGTCGAACAGCTCGCCGAGACGGCCCAGGTCGGCCGTGTACCAGCTCATGTGGGCCACGATCCATGTGGTGTTCGGGTGCTTCGCGATCATGCGGTCCCGCTCGGCCATGAGATCGTCGAAGTGGGGGAAGCGATCCTCGTCCATGAACCTTCGGTTGGGGAAGATCGCCAGCTCGAGCCAGCGCTCGTTGGTGTAGTCGAGTGGCTCGAAGAATTCCGGCGGGTCGGCCGTGTGGACGAAGACCGGGATTCCCAGTTCGCCCG
>JGI12109J20283_11296996_pt1 | contig 42036 bp, 43 predicted proteins | sample ElkSlonscriptome_12_FD_20283 | JGI IMG/M metagenome (IMG submission 20283)
GTCCCTGTTTTCGGCGGACCCCGAAAGGCCCATCCCGTCAGGCGCCGGCCGGCTTTTCGCCGAGCGGACGGTGATCGTGGTAATTGTGATGATCCTCGATCACCGGCAGCGTTTCGAACTGGTGGAACGGCGGCGGCGAAGACAGCGTCCATTCGAGCGTCGTCGCGCCTTCGCCCCACGGATTGGCCTCGGCCCGGCGGCCCGCAACGAAGGCGTAGACGAGGTTGGCGAAGAAGAAGAGCATCGAAATCGCCATGATGTAATAGCCGTAGGTGCTCACCTGGTGCCACAGCGTGAACGCCTCGGTGTAGTCAGGATAGCGCCGCGGCATCCCCTGCATGCCCAGGAAGTGCTGCGGGAAGAAGATCACGTTCACACCGATGAAGAACAGCCAGAAGTGAATGTGGCTGAGCAGCTCGGAATGCATCCGCCCGCTCATCTTCGGGAACCAGTAGTAGAAGCCCGCGAACATCGAGAACACCGCACCCATCGACAGCACGTAGTGGAAGTGCGCGACGACGTAATAGGTGTCGTGAAGGTTGTCGTCGATGCCGCCATTGGCAAGCACGACGCCAGTCACGCCGCCCACGGTGAACAGGAAGATGAAGCCCAGCGCCCAGACGAGCGGCGACTTGAATTCGAGGCTCCCGCCCCACATCGTGGCCACCCAGCTGAAGATCTTCACGCCGGTCGGGACCGCGATCACCATGGTGGCCGCGGTGAAATACATCTTCGTGTTCACGTCGAGGCCCACGGTATACATGTGGTGCGCCCACACGATGAAGCCGACGACGCCGATCGCGACCATGGCGTAGGCCATGCCGAGATAGCCGAACACGGGCTTGCGGCTGAAGGTCGCGACGATCTGCGAGATCATGCCGAAGCCCGGCAGGATCATGATGTAGACTTCGGGGTGGCCGAAGAACCAGAACAGGTGCTGGTAGAGCACCGGATCGCCGCCGCCCGCCGGATCGAAGAAGGTCGTGCCGAAATTGCGGTCCGTCAGCAGCATCGTGATCGCAGCGGCCAGGACCGGCAGCGCGAGCAGAAGCAGGAAGGCGGTGACGAGCACCGACCACACGAACAGCGGCATCTTGTGGAGCGTCATGCCCGGCGCGCGCATGTTGAAGATGGTGGTGATGAAATTGGTCGCGCCGAGGATCGAACCCGCGCCCGCAAGGTGAAGAGAGAAGATCGCGAAATCGACTGCGGGACCGGGCGAACCGGTGGTCGAAAGCGGGGCATAGACCGTCCAGCCCACGCCCGCGCCATTGCCCGCGCCGCCCGGCACGAACATCGAGAACAGGAGCGAGAAGAAGCCCGCCACGGTCAGCCAGAAAGACACGTTGTTCATCCGCGGGAACGCCATGTCCGGCGCGCCTATCATCAGCGGCACGAACCAGTTGCCGAAGCCGCCGATCATCGCAGGCATCACCATGAAGAACACCATGATGAGGCCGTGCGCGGTGATGAACACGTTCCACATGTGAAGCGCGGTGTTGAGATCCGCACTGCCGCCCATGAAGCCGGCCCACCAGGTCAGGTACTGGATGCCCGGTTCGGCCAGTTCGAGCCGCATGATCCCCGAAATCGCGCCGCCGATGATCCCGGCGATGATCGCGAAGATCAGGTAGAGCGTCCCGATATCCTTGTGGTTGGTCGACATGAACCAGCGGACGAAGAAGCCCGGTTTGTGATCCGCGTGATCCGCGTGATCTTCCTGGTGGATGTCGAAGCCTTCAGCAGTGGTGGCCATCGTTTCGGTCTCTCAGGTTTCGTAACTAATCAATCGGTTCGCGTGGAGCTCAGTCGGCGAGCGCCACTTCGGTCATTTCCTCGACCGGCGCCTCTTCCTCCGCAGCGGCTTCTTCGCCGCTGCCTTCTCCGGGCATGGTGCCGCCCTGCGAGCGGACCCATGCGGCGAATTCCTCGGGCCGAAGCGCTTCGATCGCGATCGGCATGTAGGCGTGGCGCGTGCCGCACAATTCGCTGCACTGGCCGTAATAGACGCCCGGCTCCTCGATGGTGAGCAGCTTTTCATTGAGGCGGCCCGGGACCGCGTCCTGCTTGAACCAGAGCGAGGGGATCGCGAAGGAGTGGATCACGTCCGCGCCGATCGTCTGGATGCGCAGCGGCACGCCGGCGGGCACGACCATGCGGTTGTCGACAGCGAGCTGCGGCGGCTCGCCATTCTTGATGGCATCGGCATCGGACAGCATGTTCGAGATCACCTCGATCTCGCCGTGGTCGGGATAGGAATAACCCCAGTACCACTGATAGCCGGTCGCCTTGATCGTGACCGCGTCCTCGGGCGGCGTTTCATACTGGCGCGCAAGCAGGGTCAGGGACGGCACGGCGATCACGACGAGGATCGCGGCGGGAACGATCGTCCAGACCACCTCGATCCAGGTGTTGTGCGTTGTGCGCGAAGGCTCGGGATTGGCGCGGCGGCTGTAGCGCACGACAACATAGAGCAGCAGGCCCAGCACGAACAGCGAGATCGCGGTGATGACCGGCAGCAGGAACCAGTTGTGCATCCACAGCGCGTATTCGCCGTCCTTGGAATACTGGTCCTGGAAGGTCAGCGACTTCGCCATCGCGCCCGGCTCGCCGCTGTTCGGGTCGGTCGGCATGCCCTTGTTCTTCGTGGGGGCCATCGGGCTGTAGGCGCCCACGGCCTGCGGAGGGGTCGTCTCGCTAGCCACGATTTCACCAGACGCCGCGCTCGCGGGCGCTTCGCCGAAGACTTCGCCGCTGCCGGGCGCTGCGGTGAGCGCGTCATCCTGCGCGAGGGCGACCTGCGGCGCGAACACGACGGAAAGCGCCGCGAGCAGCGACAGGGTAGCGATTTTGATACGGGCGTTCATATGACCCATCATAGTGTGCCTAAATCGTTGTCCAGATCTGATCCCATGTCGCCCCGCCCGAAGCCCGTTCGAAGGGCAGGTGGGGCAACGCAATAACCGACAGCTTTGCCAGCGTTGGTGGTCCCTTAGCCGCGCTTGCCCGCACCCTCAAGCGCTACTAGGGAGATTTTTATGCAAGCTTCCATGCCGCGCGCGCAAGCCCGCGCAAATCCGTGGGTTTGGGAGCGCCCGCCCGCCATTTTCGACAGGCTTCCCAAGATGAATCGACCCTCCCGCAAAGCCATGACCGAAGACGAAGTGCTCGCCGAATTCCGCAGCTGCGGCGCGCTGCTCGAAGGGCATTTCAAGCTGTCGTCGGGCAAGCATAGCGGCCATTACCTGCAATGCGCGCGCGTCCTGATGAACCCGGCGCGCGCCGCCCGCCTCGCCGAAGCGGTGGTGGCGGGCATCCCGGCCGAAGTGGTCGACGCGGTCGACACCGTCGTCTCGCCCGCAATGGGCGGCATCATCATCGGCCACGAGGTCGGCCGGGCTCTGGGCAGGGACGCGCTGTTCCTGGAACGACCCGAAGGCACCTTTCACCTGCGCCGCGGCTTTGCGCTCGAAAAAGGGGCGAAGGTGCTGATGGTCGAAGACGTGGTGACCACCGGCCTTTCAAGCCGCGAGGCGATTGCCGCGATCGCGCGCGAGGGCGGCGAGGTGATCGCCGAATGCGCGCTGATCGATCGGTCGATGGGTTCGGTAAATCTCGGCGTTCCCTTCTACCCGCTCGCCGCGTTCGATTTCCCGACCTATGCGCCCGGCGACATCCCGCCCGATCTTGCCGCCGTAGCTGTGACCAAGCCGGGTAGCCGGAAATAGGCCTTTCCCCTAGGAGGCGTGAGCGCAATGTCGAGGACACTCCATCCCAACCCGCTGCGGCTCGGCGTGAACATCGATCACGTCGCTACGATCCGCAATGCACGCGGCGGCGATCACCCGGACCCTGTTCGCGCGGCGGCAATCGTCGCCAAGGTCGGCGGGGACGGCATCACCGCCCACCTGCGCGAGGATCGCCGCCATATCCGCGACGAGGACCTGCGCCGCATCCAGCATGCGACCGACCTGCCGTTGAACCTCGAAATGGCGGCGACCCGCGAAATGCTGGAAATCGCGCTGCGCCACAAACCGCATGCCGCCTGCATCGTCCCCGAAAAGCGCGAGGAGCGCACCACCGAAGGCGGATTGGACGCGGCCGGGCTGCACAACCAGCTCGCCCCGATCGTCGAGGAACTGAAGGGGGCGGGCATCCGCGTCTCGCTCTTCATCGAGGCGAACGAGCGTCAATTGGACGCAGCACTGCGGCTGGGCGCGCCGGTGGTCGAATTCCACACCGGCGAATATGCGCACGCGGCCCAGGACGGCGATTCCGAGCGGACGGCGGTGGAACTGAGGCGCATTTCCGACATGGCCGCGCTCGCCGCGAAGAACGGGATCGAGCCGCATGCCGGGCACGGCCTCACCTTCGACAACGTGACGCCGATCGCGGCCATCCCCCAGATCGCCGAGCTCAATATCGGCCACTACCTGATCGGCGAGGCGGTCTTCATCGGGCTCGAGGAGGCGATCCGGCGGATGCGCGAATTGATGGATGAGGCCAGATGAGAGAGCACCTTTAGTGGCCGCACAAGCCCCGGATCTCACCGCCGAACAGAAGCGCTGGGCCTTCTTCGGCTCGACCCTGTTCCTGACCGCCGTTGGCTTTCTGGGTTATGCGGTGGCGAAGGGCGTCATGCTCGCCTTCGCGATCGGCTGGGTCATCCTCCAGGCGTTCGGCTATGTCGGCTCGCTCTCCCGCGCGAAGGGCGATTTCGCCCACCCCCTGTTCAAGAGCCAGGTGATGATCCATTTCGTGGTCCTCGGCCTGCTGGTCGCCCTTATCCTGAAAGGCCCGCCGGCTTAGTTCGCGTCAGCCATGCGGGGCGGATTTTCCGGAAAATTCCCGTAGGATTTACGAAAGGCATTTCATTCATGATCATCGGCCTTGGTTCGGACCTTTGCAATATCGAGCGCATCGAAAACTCGCTCGACCGCTTCGGCGAGCGTTTCGAGCAGCGTGTCTTCACCGACACCGAGCGCGCCAAGGCCCGCCGCCGCCCCTTCACCATCGCCGGCACCTACGCCAAGCGTTTCGCCGCCAAGGAAGCCTTCTCCAAGGCGGTCGGGACAGGATTCAGGCGCGGCGTCTTCATGAAGGATATCGGCGTCGTCAACGCACCTTCGGGCGCGCCGACGCTCGCGCTTGCCGGCGGCGCGGCAAAGCGGCTTGAAGAAATGACGCCCCACGGGCATGAGGCGCGCATTCATCTGACCCTCACCGACGATCACCCGTGGGCCTATGCGCTCGTGCTGATCGAGGCCCTTCCGCTGCCCGCGCCCACCCCGGACCCGTCCTGACCCTTTACGAGAACAATCCCAGTGACCGATCACGAATCCAAGCCCTCCGCGAGCGACAACCCGAACAATGCAGCGCCCGTTTCCGGCGATGCCGGGGGCAATGCGGGCGCGGCCGGCCCTGCACCTCTTCCGCAGGACGGCGGGCAGGAGAGCGAGAAGGTCAACTGGCTGGCCGAACTGCGCGGCCTTGCGCTGATGCTGCTCGCGGTGCTCGCCTTTCACAGCCTCGTCGCCAAGCCGTTCTACATCCCTTCGGCCTCGATGATGCCGACCCTGTGGGTGGGCGACCGGCTGATCGTCAGCAAATATCCCTATGGCTGGTCCTGGGCCTCGGCGAGCTTCCACCTGCTCCCGCGAGGCGACTGGCGCATCTGGCCCGACACGCCCGAATACGGCGACATCGTCATCCCCGTTCATCCGATCAGGAACGAGGATTACATCAAGCGCGTCGTCGGCCTGCCCGGCGACATCGTCGAGGTCGAGGGCGGGCGCCTGATCCTGAACGGCACCCCGGTCGCGCGCGAACAGGTCGCATCGGTGCGCCTGCCGTTCGAACCCGAACTCTACTGCAACCGCATCGACGGGCTCGCGACGCCCTGCCTCGACGCGTTCGAGGATTACCGCGTCACCACGCCCGAGGGCACCTTTTTCGAGCCGCCGACCTTCCGCGAGACGCTGCCCAATGGCGCGACCTATCTCATCATCGATCACGAACGCGTGCGGTTCGACGATCACGGCCCCGTCACCGTTCCCGAAGGCCACGTCTTCGTGATGGGCGACAACCGCGACCATTCGGCCGACAGCCGCGCCAGCATCGCCGAAAGCGGCCTTGGCGGCCCGGTTCCGCTGGAAAATATCGGCGGACGCGCGGAATTCATCACCTTCTCGCTCGACGGGTCGACTACCTGGAACCCGGCGAGCTGGTTTTCCAGCCTGCGCGGCGACCGGGCATGGACCACCCTGCGCCCCGCTCTGGCCGAGGGAACCGCGCCTCGTGCCGGGGCGAACGAATGAAGGGACGCGGATAGGCCATGGCCAAGAAATTCCTCTATCTCGTCGCGACAATCATCGTCCTGATCCTTGCAGGCGCGCTCGCGCTCACCCTGTTCTCGGCCGAGATCACGCGCTTCGTGATGGTGCCCGACAGCGAATTCACGCCCCAGGAACCGCTCGAACGCAACGCCTATGAAGACCCCTCGCTGTGGTATTCGCGCCCGGGCATCGGCACTTCGGACCCGGCCCGCTGGCAGCCCGCCTACGCCCCCGAAACCGCCGTCCCGAGCGGGGTGAGCGAGGACGCGAAGGCGCGTGTCGTGTCGACCACGGACCAGCCCGATTTCGCGGTCTTCTTCGTCCATCCCACCAGCTATCGCAGCACCGCAAACTGGAACGCGCCGCTCGGCGAAACCGACGATCCCGACGCGGCCGAGGCCGACAAATTCGCCCGCATCTTCCTGCGCGGCATGGCGAGCCCGTTCAACGCCGCGTCCGAGATCTGGGCGCCGCGCTATCGCCAGGCGACGATGGGCGCCTTTCTCACCGACGGCCCGGAAGGCGGACAGGCGCTTGATGCGGCCTATGCCGACGTGCGCGAGGCGTTCCGCTATTTCCTCGATTCGGTGGGAGAGGAGACGCCGATCGTGCTCGCCGGGCACAGCCAGGGCGCGCTCCACCTGATCCGCCTTCTGGCGGAAGATGTGCAGGGATCGCCCGCCGCCGAACGGCTTGTCGCGGCCTATGTCATCGGCTGGCCGATCTCGCTCGAACATGACCTTCCGGCGATGGGCGTTCCCGCCTGCGCGACCGCGAACCAGACGGGCTGCGTGCTGTCCTGGTCGAGCTTTGCCGCACCGGCCGATCCTTCCGCCGTGCTCGAAACCTATGCCGCCTCGACCGGGCTCGACGGAGAGGTGCGCGGGACGAGCGAGATCCTTTGCACCAATCCCATCACCGGCCGGATCGGCGGCTCGGCCCCGGCGAACCGCAATCTCGGCACGCTCAAGCCCGACGAAAGCCTTGCCGACGGCGAACTGGTGCCCGGCGCCGTGCCTGCGACCTGCGAGGATCGCGGCCTGCTGATGATCGGCTCGCCGCCGGAAATGGGCGCGCTGGTGCTGCCGGGGAACAATTACCACGTCTATGACATCCCGCTGTTCTGGGCGAACACCAAAATCGACGTGGCGCGCCGGGTGCAGGCCTTTGCGGGTGAAGGTGCGGGCGGGGACACGGCGAACTGATTACCGAACACGCCCTAGATTTCGCCGAAGCCCTGCCCGATGGCGGCGCGCTGCTCGGGCTCGATCTCGGCACCAAGACCGTCGGCACCGCGACGTGCGATGCGGGCTGGCGCTTCGCCACCAATGGCAGGACGATCGCGCGCGGCAAATGGGGGCGCGACCGCGAGACGCTTGCCGCCCTGATCACCGAACGGCAGGTCCGGGGCGTGGTGATCGGCCTGCCGCGCAACATGGACGGCTCCGAAGGCCCGCGCGCGCAGGCGAGCCGCGCCTATGCGAGAAATTGCGCCGAAGCCTTCGCGCTGCCCGTCCTGCTGTGGGACGAACGCTGGTCCACCAAAAGCGCCGAGGCGGCGCTGATCGGCCAGGGCACAAGCCGGAAAAAGCGCGCCCAGAGCATCGACAGCCACGCCGCCGCAATCATCCTGCAGGGCGCGATCGACCGGCTTGCAGGCGGGGTTCTGTGACATGGGGGATTGGATGCTCGCGCCGTCGGCCCTAGGGTCATGGCGATGAGCGAGCAGCCGAAATTCGACGCCGGCGAGGCGGGCAAATTCTTCTTTCGCGGCGGCCATACCGGATGGCTCGGCCTCGAATATGTGGTCCACGGGCAGAACTGGGTCGAATTGAAGCTGCCCTGGCGCGAGGACCTGATCGGCGAACCCGACCGCCACGTCCTTGCCTCCGGCCCGATCGTCAGCCTCATGGACATGGCGAGCGGGATGTCGATCTGGCAGACGACCGGCGTGTTCACCCCGGTCGCAACGCTCGACCTCAGGGTCGATTACCAGCGACCCGCGCGCGAGAAGAGCGCGGTGTGGGGCCGGGTCGAATGCTACCGCACCACCCGTTCGGCCGCCTTCGTGCGCGGCATCGCCCATGACGGGGACGAAGCCGACCCGGTGGCGCATGTCGCGGGGGTCTTCATGCAGGTCTCCTACGATCCGAAGAAACGCCTCGAAGCGCAGGCCGAGAGCGCCAAAACTGAGGGCCGCGACGATGACTGAGGGCTCTTCGCTCGAGCTCACCGCCTATGCCCGCTCGCTCGGCATCGAGGTCGAGCGCGAGGAGGACGGCCTCCCGGTGCTCGCGGTCGATTTCGGTCGCAATGTCGAGGGGCGGCCGGGCCATTTGCACGGCGGGGCGACGGCGGGCCTGCTCGAGACGGCGGGCTATGCCGCGCTGCGCACCCGGCTGTTGGCCGAAGGGCGCGAGCCGCAATTGAAACCGATCAACATCACCGTGCAGTACCTCTCCGCCGGACGGCAGAAACGCTCCTATGCGCTCGCCCGGATCACGCGGCTCGGCCGGCGCAATGCCAACCTGACGGTCGAGGCTTGGCAGGACGACCGCACCCGCCCGATCGCAAGCGCGGTCATGAACATCCTGATGGCCTAGTTCGGCGGGTCCGCGCCTGCGGGCACGACCTCCAGCCCGTCCTCGCGCAGCCGAAATTCGACCGGGGCGCCGTCGATCTCGGTCGTGACCGTGACCGCGCCTTCCTCGATCCTGAGCGTCGAGCCGTTTTCGTCGAGCGGGATTTCTGCGCCCTCGGGCATGTCAAAGGGCTGGACCGGGCCTTCGGGATCGGGCGAGGCGGTGGGCGCGGGCGCCGGGGCCGGCCCGCCAAGACGCAGCGCGCCGCGCATGAAATCCTTCCAGATGCGCGCCGGCAGGCTGCCGCCCGTGACACCGGCAAGCGGCGAATTGTCGTCATTGCCGATCCAGACGCCCACCACCAGCCGGTTCTGGCCCTCCCCGGCATAGCCGACGAACAGCGCGTCGCGGTAATCCTGCGTCGTCCCCGTCTTGCCGTAATTGGCGACCGGCAGCATCGCCGCGCGCCCCGTGCCGCGATTGACGGCCGCGCGCAGCATCCGTTCGATCGCCTCGTGGTGGCGGCTCGAAAGGCTGTCCTCGCGCGTGGTCAGCCAGTCGAACCAGCCCTTCTCCTCGCGCTCGAATGCGCGTGGAGTGACCGGAAACGCATTGCCCGCGACGCCCGCATAGGCGGTGGTGAGCTCGATCAGCGTCATGGTCGAGGTGCCGAGCGCGAGGCTCGGATCGCCTTCGGGCATGGCGGAGGCGACGCCCAGATCGCGCGCCATGCGGATCACCCGCTTTGAACCGACCTCGTTCATCAGCCGCACGGCGGCGACATTGCTCGACGAAGCGAGCGCCTGTTCGAGCGTGATCGTGTCCGAATAGTTCTCGCGCGCGTTTTTCGGCTGGTAGGACCCGCTTTCGAACGGCGCGTTGGCTATCGTGTCCTCCGGCTCCCACCCGGCGTCGAGCGCCGCGAGATAGACGAACAGCTTGAAGGTCGATCCCGGCTGGCGGCGGGCCTGCGTCGCCCGGTTGAAGGGCGAGGTCGCGTAATCCCTGCCGCCGACCATCGCCACCACCTCTCCCGTGGGCCGCATCGCGACCAGCGCGACCTGCGCAGTCCCCAAAGGCGCGCGCGCCACCACCCGGCTCGCCAGCGCCTGCAGGCGCGAATCGAGCGTGGTCGTGAGCACCTGCCTCGAATAGCTCGCCTCCATCCCCTCGCGCGCGATGGGAAGCGCCCAGTCAGCGAAATAGGTGCCGGTGGGAAGATCGTTGCGCGTGCGGACGTCGAGCCGGGGCGCGGGCAGCGCCGCGGCCTCTCCAGGCGTGAGATACCCCTCCTCCACCATCGCCGCGACGACGAGATCCATGCGCGCCTTCGCCCGGTCGTAATGCCGGGTCGGCGCGTAGGCGGATGGCGCCTGGAGCAGCCCGGCCAGCATCGCGGCCTGGTGCGGCAGGAGATTTTCGGGCTGGCGGTAGAAATAGTGCAAGGAAGCCGCGCGAAGCCCGTACTGGTTTTCGCCGAAATAGGCGTTCGACAGGTAGCGTTCGAGGATCTCGTCCTTGGTCAGCCACGCCTCCAGCCACAACGCGATCATCGCCTCGCGGGCCTTGCGGGTCAGGGTCTGTTCGGGCGTGAGGAAGGTGAACTTGGCCAACTGCTGGGTGATGGTCGAGCCACCGCCCCGCCCGGTCCATGCGGCGCGCGCGATACCGCGCGGGTCGATCCCCCAATGCGAATAGAACCGCCGGTCCTCGATCGCCATGAAGGCCTGCGGAACGTGCGGCGGAAGGTTGGCGATCTCGACCGGCTCCGCCACCATCGCCCCGGAACGCGCGATCGGCGTCCCGTCGCTGGCGAGCAGCGTGACCTGCGGGGCGGCGATGGGCTCGAGGCTTTTCGAAAGCGGCGCAGTGACGGCGAGCCAGCCGATCAGCGCGAAGAAGGCGAGCAGCGCGGCGGCAATGCCCCGCACCGTCCACCACAGCTTGCCGCGGGAGCGCCAGTATTGGCGCTGCCACCACCTTAGGCGGCGGCGTTCCTCGATTTCGACCGCATCGTCGAGCCGGGCGAGACTTTCGTCCCACTTGGCGTAATCGGGGGCGGGAGCGGCGCGCGGGGGCGCATCCTCGTCATCGAGCGGGCGCTGCGATTCGTAGAGTGGGAAATAGCCGGGAGCGTCGGAATCAGCGCTCCCGCGCGAATCCGCGCGCGCGCTCCTGCGGAATCGCTCGAAGAGGCCCATGCGAACTGTATTAACAGGCTAATACGGCGCCCGGCAAGAAGGATCGCAGGAACCGATCAGCGCCCGCCGATCGGTGTGCGCCAATCACTGGCCTCCAGTCACTGGCCTACTGTCACCGTCCCCATCGCCGCGCCTTCGGGCAGGTCCTCGTTGAAGACGCGCTGGTAATATTCGCTCACCAGCATCCGCTCGGCCTCGTCGCACTTGTTGAGGAAGCTGAGGCGGAATGCGAAGCCGACCGATTTGAAGATCGCCGCGTTCTGCGCCCAGGTGATGACGGTGCGCGGGCTCATCACGGTCGAGATGTCGCCGTTCATGAAGCCCTGCCGGGTCAGTTCGGCGACCTTGATCATGTCGGCGATGACCTTGTCTTCGGTGTCCGGCGTCTTCGACTTGACGATCGCCTGTTCGGTTTCGGCGGGGAGGTAATTGAGCGCCACCACGATGTTCCAGCGGTCCATCTGCGCCTGGTTGATCGCCTGCGTGCCGTGATAGAGCCCGCTGGTGTCGCCGAGACCGACCGTGTTGGTCGTCGCGAACAGGCGGAACCACTTGTTCGGCGTGATCACGCGGTTCTGGTCGAGCAGGGTGAGGCGGCCATCGAATTCGAGCACGCGCTGGATCACGAACATCACGTCCGGGCGCCCCGCGTCGTATTCGTCGAAGGTCAGCGCGACCGGGTGCTGCAGCGCCCACGGAAGAATGCCTTCCTTGAACTCGGTCACCTGCAGCCCGTCCTTGAGCACGATCGCGTCGCGCCCGACAAGGTCGATGCGGCTGATATGCGCGTCGAGGTTCACGCGCACGCTCGGCCAGTTGAGGCGCGCTGCGACCTGTTCGATATGGGTCGATTTGCCCGTTCCGTGATAGCCCTGGACCATCACCCGCCGATTGTGCGCGAAGCCTGCGAGGATCGCGAGCGTCGTGTCGGGATCGAACACGTAATCCCTGTCGAGCTCGGGCACATGTTCGTCATTGGCGGAGAAGGCGGGGACCTGCCAGTCGACATCGATGCCGAACGTGTCCTTCACGTCGATGGTCGTGTCGGGCTGGGAGGGCATGGCGTCCTTGCCGGCGAATTCTTCTGAGGAATGGCTGTTCATCGCAAGGCCCGGTTAAAGGGCCTCGGCTAAAGCTGCAAGCCGCTCGGCCCTGCTAAATTTGCAAGTGCGCGGCGACGGCGGCGAAGATGCTCGCAAATCGCGCCGGCACGCATTACTTTGACACGCATGGCGGACCCGCTCGAAACCCTGCGCCTGCGCCTTGTCGGGCAGGTGCGCGATCTCTTCAACGAGACCGGCCAGCAGCCCGTTCCGCCCTCCGACGAGGCGCTGTTCGCGCGCGACACGCCGATCCGCTTGGTGCATGCCGATATCGTGGGCATGATGACCGGGGGTATCCGGGGGCTTTTGTTGCAGATGCTGCACCCGGCGGCGCTGCAGGGCGTGCTCGACCATTCCAATTTCCGCGCCGACATGCACGGCCGCCTGCGCCGCACCGCGCGCTTCATCGCCGTGACGACCTTCGGCCACCGCGACGAGGCGATGAAGGCGATCGACCGCGTCAACCGCATCCACGCGAAGGTCGGCGGGACGCTGCCCGGGGGCGAACCCTATACCGCCGCCGATCCGCGCACGCTCGCCTGGGTCCACGTGGTCGAGGCGCAGAGCTTTCTTGCCGGGTATCTGCGCCATGTCCGGCCCGACATGCCCTATGCCGAACAGGACGAATATTATCGCCAGTTCGCGATCATCGCGCGCGCCCTGGGCGCCGATCCCGTGCCCGAAAGCCGACGCGAGGCCGAGGCGATCTTTCGCGAATTGCGCGCCGATTTGAAAACGTCGCCCGAAGCGCGCGAGGTCGCCCAGCTCGTTCTCACATCCAGGCCCGAAGGCACGCCGCAGGCGCTCCAGGCCGTGGTCGCGGCCGAGGCGGTGGCGATGGTGCCAGACTGGGCGCGTTCGATGCTGCGGATCCAGCGCCCCGTCCTTACCGCGCTGCCCGCGCGCGCGGCGACGTGGGGCGTGGGGCGAACGCTGCGCTGGGCCTTTCGCCAGACCTGAAAGCCGTCCCCCGGGGAGAGAGACAGATGGCCGAATTCACCTTCTACACCGTGGCGATGAGCCGGGGGCAGATATCGCGCTGGGCGCTGCACGAGGCGGGGGCAGACTACGATCACGTCGTGTTCGACTGGGACAGCAAGCCCGCGAACTACGCCGACATCAACCCGATGGGAAAGGTCCCGGCGCTGGTCCACCATCACGCCGACGACAGCGGGGGCCACGACCACACGGTGACGGAGTGTGCGGCGATCAACCATTACCTCGCTGAAACGCATCCGGGTGCGGGCCTGCTTCCCGACACGCATGAACGCGCGGCCTATTACCGCTGGCTGTTCTTCGCGTCAGGCCCGCTCGAACAGGCGATCATGGCGCGGATGATGGGCTGGGAACTGCCCGAGGGAAAGGACACGACGGCGGGTTTCGGCACGCTCGAACGCACACTCGATGCGCTGGACGGCTGGCTTTCGGCGCATGATTTCGCCGCAGGCGCGCGCTTTACCATGGCCGACACCTATGTCGGCAGCCAGTTCGTCTGGGGCCTGCGCTTCGGCTCGATCCCTGAAAGGCCTTCATTCAGGGCCTATGTCGAGCGGGTCATCCAGCGGCCCGCCTATGCCCAGGCCAACTCCATTGATGCAAGGCTGATCGAGGCGGCGCGCTAGCCGATCGCGGAGCTTTTCCGCAGCACCTGATAGGCCTCCACCACGCGCCCCAGCCGCTTTTCATGGGTCCGATCCCCGCCATTGCGGTCGGGGTGATAGCGCCGCACCAGTTCGGAATAGCGCCGCCGCAGCCGCCGCTTGTCGGTGTCGGAGCCAAGGCCCATCGTTTCGAGCGCCGCGGCCTCCTCCTTCGAGAAACGCCCGTCCATCGCCATCTTCGCGGTCCGCTCCGCGCGGCTCCTGATGCCTCCGGCGCGCGCCGATATCGCATCGAGCGGATCGTCGTAATCGGCCCAGCGCGGCATTCCGTCGACGCCTGCTCGCACGCCGAAGGTCGGGCTTTCGGTGCGCCAGCCGCTTGCCGGCGACTGCGCGGCGTAGATTTCCTCCGCGCTCATGCCTTCGAACCAGTCGTACCCGGCGTTGAATTCCCGCACGTGCTGGAGGCAGAACCAGCGCCATTCTCCGGGTCCGTCGAAGCTGCTCGACCGGTGGCCGGGAGCGCGGAATTCGCCCGCCTCCTCGCATCCGGGGGCTTCGCAGGTGCGCCGCGTCCCTTCGTGGCGGCCATGGAATCGGGTGGAAGACATAAGGGGTTGAGAATGGCGTCGGATGCGCCAGATTCCAAGTCGTCGACAGTTGCAAAGAGGTGAACGGATGAGCGGATCGGTTGCGCAGGAGATGGAGGCGAAGCTGCGCGAGGAGTTCTCGCCGACGCGGCTGGAAATCGTCAACGACAGCGCGAAACACGCGGGCCATTCGGGCGACGACGGCTCGGGCGAATCGCATTTCACCATTGTCATCGAAGCCCCTGCCTTCGCCGACATGAACCGCCTCGCCCGCCAGCGCGCGGTGATCGCGGCGCTGGGCGACATCGTCGGCGAACGGGTCCACGCCGTCGCGATCCAGGCGAGCGCGCCGACGGCGTGAATGACGAAGTGAGCGCTTTCTTCAGGCTGTTCGGCGGGATGGTGCTGGGCCTTGCCGGGCTACTGGTGCTGTGGGCGATCTGGAGCCTCAACGACCTCGCCACCTATCGCTCTTCGCTCGATAACAGCCGCGCGATCCTCGCGGATTTTAGGGTGCTCGGCGCGGAGGCGGAGGCGGTTCGGAAGGAGACTGGGCGGTTCCCGCAGGCGGCGGAGCTCGAAGATAAGGTCTATCCAGCGGCGCTGGCCTGGCTCGGACCGGAACGTCGAAGGATTGCGCACGACGAGTGGAACCTCGCGGATATGCTCAGCATCGCTCGGCCAGGAGAGACTTGCATCATCGGAGAGGGATCGCGGCTCTCGAAATCCGCGCTCGACCATTACCGCCTGTGCCATTGGCGCGGCGAATGGATGGAGGAATTCGTGCCTGCGACCGGGGAGCACAGCCTTCCGACAAGCCTCGAGGACTACCTCCCTGCATGGTGGCAGACCTTGGGCATCGCGTTGTTCGGCCTCGGCCTCGTGATGCTGGCGGTCCGACTAGTCCTTTCCGTCCGTCGAGAACGGACAGCAGCGTGAGCAAGACATCGCCCGAAAAACGCCTGCGCCGCTCGGCCCGGCTGATCGTGCTGGCGCCCGGTCCGCTTGTCCTCATGTTCCGCTACGACATTCCGGGCCGCGCGCCCTTCTGGGTCACCGCGGGCGGCGAATGCGAACCGAACGAGCGGTTCGAGGACGCCGCGCGGCGCGAGTTGTTCGAGGAAACGGGCATAACCGCCGATCCCGGCGAACAGGTCGCGCGCACCACGCCCGAATTCGTCACCCCCGAAGGCGAGCCGGTCCGGGCGGACGAGCGCTATTTCATCGTGCGCGTCTCCGAGGCGGCCATCGACACCTCGCGCCACACCGCGCTTGAGCAGGCGTGGATGAACGAGCACCGCTGGTTCGCGCTCGACGAATTGGACGACTGGCATGAGGCGCTCTACCCCGAGACGCTGCGCAGCCTGATCGAGGAGCACGCGGCATGACCATCACCCAGACGATTACCCCCGTCACCCACGACCTCGGCCAGTTCGAGGTCCGCCGCGCGCTCCCGGCACGAGAGCGCACCATGGTCGGCCCCTTCATCTTCGTCGACGAATTCGGCCCCGCGGATCTCACCGGGGGCGAAGGCATGGCGGTCCGCCCGCATCCGCACATCAATCTCGCGACGGTCACATGGCTGTTCGAGGGCGCGATCGATCACCGCGACAGCCTCGGCACCTTTGCGACGATCCGGCCCGGGACAGGTCAACCTGATGACCGCCGGGCGCGGGATCGTCCATTCGGAGCGCAGCCCGAAGGCGGAACTCGCGACCAACCCGAAGCTGTTCGGGATGCAGACCTGGCTCGCCCTTCCCGATGGCGCCGAGGAAATCGACCCCGCCTTCGAGGCCCAGACGGGCCTCCCATGGATCGAGGACGGCAATGCGCGCGCCTGTGTCGTCATGGGCGAGCTTTGGGGCGCGAAGGCCCCGACCACGACCCATGCGGCGACGATCTATGCCGAGATCGTGCTGGGCGCGGGCGGTTCGCTGCCGATCGATGCCGAGGCGGACGAGCGTGCGCTCATGCTGGTCGAGGGCGCGGCCACCATCGACGGCATCGCGCTCAATCCTTACGAACTCGCCGTGCTTGCTCCGGGCAAGGCGATGCGACTCGCCAGCGACACCGGCGCGCGGGTGATGCTGTTGGGCGGCGAGGCCTTCGCGAGCCAGCGCCACGTGTTCTGGAATTTCGTCTCTTCCAGCCGCGAGCGGATCGAACAGGCGAAACAGGACTGGCGCGAAGGCCGCTTCCCCAGGGTTCCTGGCGACGAGGCGGAATTTATCCCCTTGCCTGACCGGCCCAAGACCGTCAGCTATCCGTAAGACGAGAGCTTTCGGGAGGGATTTCATGGACTATGCGGGCAGGACCGCCTGGATCACGGGCGCGTCTTCGGGGATCGGCGCGGCTCTCGCGCGCGACCTTGCGGGACGCGGCGCGAATGTCGTGCTGTCGGGCCGGGACGAGGCGCGGCTGGACGCGGTCGCAGCGGATTGCGGGAGCGCGCTTGTCCTGCCCTTCGACGTGCGCGACCAGGCGGCTCTGGCCGATGCGATCGCGAAGGCCATCGGCTGGAAGGGCGGCGTCGACCTCGCCTTCGCCAATGCGGGCGTTTCGCAAAGGAGCCGCGCGCTCAAGACCTCGATGCAGGTCTATCGCGACATCATCGACATCGACCTGACCGCGCAGATCGCCTTTTCGCAAGGCCTGATCGGACACATGACCGAAAGAGGGTCGGGCGCGCTCGCCTTCGTCTCCTCCATCGCAGGCAAGGTCGGCGTGCCGATGCGGACCGCCTATTGCGCGGTCAAGTTCGGACTTGCAGGCTATGCCGATGCGCTGCGCGCAGAATTGTCGCAGACCGGCGTAAGCGTTCACGTGATCTACCCCGGCTCGGTCGCGACCGATGTCGCGAAGAACGCGCTGGTCGCCGACGGATCGAAGCGCGGGCGCAGCGACCGGGCGATCGACGAGGGCATTCCCGCCCCGGACGCGGCGAAGACCATGCTCGATGAAATCGCGAAAGGCACGCGAGAGATCATCGTCGCGCAGGGCATGGAAGCGGGCATGGGCGAAATGCGCCGCACGCCCGATGCCCTGTTCGACCAGGTCGCGGCGATGGTGGCGAACGGATACATGGAGAAAATGGAGGCGGAGGGCTGAAATGGAGCAGAAACGGGTTGAACTTCCGAACGGGCTTCACCTCGACATAGTCGACGAGGGGCCGACCGAGGCCCCCGTGCTGATCTTCCTTCACGGCTTTCCCGAAAGCCACCGCACGTGGCGCCACCAGATCCGGCATTTCTCGGACCGCTTCCGCTGCATCGCTCCAGACCAGCGCGGCTATCGCGGCTCCTCCAAGCCGCAGGAGGTCGAGGCCTATACGCCCGACAAGCTGATCGGCGACGTCTTCCTGCTCGCGGACGCGCTGGGCATCGCGAAATTCACCATTGTCGGCCACGACTGGGGCGGCGCGATTGCGTGGGGCGTGGCATTGGGAGGGCAGCACATGCGGGTCGAACGCGCGGTGATCGCCAACGCCCCGCACCCGCAGATCTTTCAGCGCCTGCTCTACACCAACCTGCAGCAGCGCGAGGCGAGCCAGTATATCCGCGGCTTTCGCGATTCCGCCAACGATCCGCTGGTCAAGGAGCACGGGCTGACCGGCCTGCTGCTGAAGGAGGTCAAGTGGGACCGCCCCGACGCGATGGAGGCGGAAGAACGCGACGCGCTTCTGCGCGACTGGCAGAACCGCGACGCGGCGTTCGGGATGCTCAACTATTACCGCGCCTCGCCCATCGACGTGCCGGAAATGGACGCGCCCTACGAAGTGCCCGAAGGCTACACCGCGCCCGACCTGCCCAGACTGACCATCCCGACGCTCGTCATATGGGCGCTCGATGACCTTGCCCTGCCCCCGGAGAATCTCGATGGGCTGGAGGAGATCGTCGAGCCGCTAACGATCGTGCGGGTTCCCGATTGCGGGCATTTCGTGCCGTGGGAGGCGCCGGACGCGGTCAACCGGGCGATGGAGGAATTCCTCGCCAGCTAGCCGGGTGCGCCCGCGGTCCCGCACCCGGCCCAAGCGTTATTGCCCTTTCCCGGCCGAGTGCCTAGATGCGCGGCTCCATGACAAGCCGACTGACTTTCGCCGTGCCCAAGGGGCGCATCCTCGACGAGGCGCTGCCCGTGATGGCGCGCGCCGGGATCGTGCCGGAGGATGGCTTTCACGATCCCGCGAACCGCTCGCTCTCGTTTGCCACGCAGCGCGCCGATATCGGCCTTATCCGCGTGCGCGCGTTCGATGTCGCGACGTTTGTCGCCCATGGCGCGGCGCAGGCAGGGATCGTCGGCTCGGACGTGGTCGAGGAATTCGATTATGACGACCTCTACGCGCCGGTCGATCTCGATATCGGCCATTGCCGCCTGTCGGTCGCGAGGCTGGCCGAGGACGAAGGCGTCGATAATGGCGCGAGCCACCTGCGCGTCGCGACCAAGTACCCGAACCTCACCCGCCGCCATTTCGAGGCCGCGGGCGTGCAGGCCGAATGCGTCAAGCTCAATGGCGCGATGGAGCTTGCGCCTTCACTGGGCCTTGCCCGGCGGATCGTCGATCTCGTCTCGACCGGGCGCACGCTCAAGCAGAACGGGCTGGTCGAAACCAGCCGGATCCTCGACATTTCCGCGCGTCTCATCGTCAATCGCGCCGCTTTGAAGACCGACCCGCGCGTCGCCGAACTGGTCGCCGCCTTCCGCAAGGAAGCCGAAGCGCGCAGGAACGCGGAGGTCGCAGCCTGATGCAGATGCTTTCGACACTCGCCCCCGATTTCGAGGCGCGCTTTGCCCGGATCGTGGCCGATCGGCGCGAATCCACCGATGACGTCGCGGCAAGCGTCAGCTCGATCCTTTCGGCCGTGAAGAGCCGCGGGGACGAAGCGCTGGTCGAATACACCGCGCGTTTCGACCATCACGACATCGTGACGGACAGCGACTGGACGATTGCGCCCGAAGCCTGCGAAGCGGCTTACAAGGCGCTCGATGCGGAGCTGCGCGAGGCGCTCGACCTCGCCGCGGCGCGCATCCGGGCCTATCACGCGGCGCAGCTGCCCGAGGACCGCGACTACACCGACGATGCCGGCGTGCGGCTGGGTGCGATCTGGCGGGCGGTGGATGCGGCCGGGCTGTATGTGCCGGGCGGACGAGCGGCCTATCCCTCCTCGCTGCTGATGAACGCGATACCGGCCAAGGTCGCAGGGGTTGAACGGCTCGCGATCTGCACCCCTACACCGCGCGGCAAGACCAACGACCTCGTCCTTGCCGCCGCCCATGTCGCGAGCGTGGACGAAATCTGGCGCGTCGGCGGCGCGCAGGCTGTCGGCGCCTTCGCCTATGGCACGGGCAGGATCGGCGCGGTCGATGTCATCACCGGCCCCGGCAACGCCTATGTCGCGGAGGCCAAGCGCCAGCTTTACGGCGTCGTCGGGATCGACATGGTCGCGGGGCCTTCCGAAATCCTCGTCATCGCCGACAAGGACAACGATCCCGACTGGATCGCCGCCGACCTGCTGTCACAGGCCGAACACGATCCGACCTCGCAATCCATCCTCATCACCGACGATGCCGGTTTCGCCGCGCTTGTGGACGACTGCGTCACCGTGCAGACCAGCCAGCTTTCGACCGAGGCGGTCGCGCGCGAAAGCTGGGAGACGAACGGCGTCATCATCGTGGTCGAGGACCTCGCGCGCGAAGCCCCGCCGCTCGCCGACCGGCTGGCGGCGGAACATGTCGAACTCGCCATTGCCGAACCCGAAAGCATGCTGCGCGAAATCCGTCATGCGGGCAGCGTCTTTCTCGGTCGGATGACGCCCGAGGCGATCGGCGATTATGTCGGCGGGCCGAACCACGTCCTTCCCACCGGACGCCGCGCGCGTTTCTCGAGCGGGCTTTCGGTGCTCGACTTCATGAAGCGCACCAGCTTTCTCGAGGTGAACGAGGCCGCCTTCGCTCGAATCGGCCCGGCGGCCGCGACCCTTGCCCATGCCGAAGGGCTGCCCGCTCATGCCCGCTCGGTCGAATTGAGGCGCAAATGACCACCCGGAACCCCCGTTCGCAGGCGCGCTCCAGCGCCCGCCTTGCCGCCGTGCAGGCGCTTTACCAGCAGCAGATGGAAAAGACCCCTCTCCCCCGCCTGCTCGACGAATTCCACCAGCACCGGCTCGGCCGCACGGTGGACGACGACGAGCATGGCGATGCGGTCTATGCCGATGCGGAGGTCGCCTTTTTCGACGACATCGTGCGCGGAGTCGATGCGCGCCGGGCCGAGATCGATGAGGCGTTGAGCGCGCGCCTGGCAAGCGGGTGGACGCTCGCCCGGCTCGACAAGACCATGCTTCAGGTCCTGCGCGCGGGAGCCTATGAACTGATCGCCCGCACGGACGTGCCGGCAGGGGCGGCGATCAACGAATATGTCGATGTTGCAAAAGCGTTTTTCGACGACCGGGAGGCGAAATTCGTGAACGGTATCCTCGACGCCCTCGCCCGCGAGGTGCGCGGTTAGTTTCCCTGCACTTGCATGCCTCGATCCGGCACTTGCACGCTTACGCCTTCCCCTCCTTTTCCATACGGTTTATGGTCCCGTTCCGAGAGGATTGCATTGGGATGGGGTCGCAATCATGAACGAGCTGGATTTTGTCACCGCGCTTCGCAGCCTTCCGCTGCATCCAGGGGCGCAGGGCCTGCGCGACGATTGCGCCCTGATCGAGATCGGCGACGAGGTGCTGGTCATCAACATGGATTCGATGGCCGAGGACACCCATTGGCGGCCCAGCGCCGACCTTGCGGATGTCGCGTGGAAGCTCGTCGCGCTCAACCTGTCGGACATTGCGAGCAAGGGGGCCGAACCGGTCGGCGTGCTGCTGGGCTATGCGCTTGGCGGCGACGAGGACAAGCGTTTCCTTGCCGGCCTCGCCGATGCGCTGACCGAATTCGACGTGCCGCTGCTTGGCGGGGACACGATCGCGACCACGGGGGCGAGCACCTTTTCCATCACCGCGATCGGGCGCGCGACCTGCCGCCCGGTCCCTTCGCGTACCAATGCGACCGCGGGCGAGGCGCTGTTCGTCACCGGTTCGCTGGGGCGCGCCATGCTCGGTTTCGAGGGCGACAAGAACCATCTCGACGCGTTCAATCGCCCCCGCCCGCGCCTTGCCGAAGGTATCGCGCTCGCGCCCGTCGCCGGGGCGATGATGGACATTTCGGACGGCCTGCTGCTCGATGCCTACCGCATGGCAGAGGCAAGCGATGTCACCGTCGTGATCGATCCGCAACTCGTGCCCGTGGCCGCGCCCGACAGGCTCGACGACTGCATGCGCTGGGGCGACGATTACGAATTGCTCTTCACCGCAAGCTGGGACGCTGAACTGCCGGTCGACGCGGTTCGCATCGGCTGCATCGAGGAAGCGGGCGAGGCGCCGCTGATGCTCGGCGCGTCGAGCTTCACCGACCCGGACGCGCTCGGCTACCAGCACGGCTGACGCGTCTGCGGCGACGGCGCTCGCGTTCCCACAGCATGAAATCCCCCGACTTGCCGGGGCTGGCGACGGTTAAGGGCTTGCCACGTTTCCTGCGTGCCATAGACTGACCCCTCGCAGCCCCCGCTGCGCGTGGTAGGACCAGGGAAGGACGGGGGCAGCCATTCCCTCATGGACTCCGGCATGAACCGGGGCGTTTCCTACGTCAGGAGAGGGGATTGATCGTGGAGCTTGTCTACATATCGATAGGGCTGGGATTGCTCGCCGTGGTCTACGGCTTCGTCACCAGCCGCCAGGTGCTCGGCGCGAGCCCGGGCAATGCGAAAATGCAGGAAATCGCCGGCGCGATCCAGGAGGGCGCGCAGGCCTATCTCAACCGACAATACACGACGATCGGCATCGTCGGCGTGGTGGTCGCGGTGCTGGTGGGGGCGTTTCTGGGGATCGTGCCCGCGATCGGATTTCTCATCGGCGCGGTCCTGTCGGGCGTCGCCGGCTATATCGGCATGAACATCTCGGTGCGCGCCAATGTCCGCACGGCGCAGGCGGCGAGCACCGGCTTGCAGGAGGGCCTCACCCTCGCCTTTCGCGCGGGTGCCGTCACGGGCATGCTCGTCGCGGGCCTAGCGCTGCTTGCCATCGCGGTGTTCTTTGCCGTGCTGATCGTCCCCGTCGGCCTTGCGCCCAATGACCGGACGGTGATCGACGGGCTGGTGGGCCTCGCTTTCGGAGCCTCGTTGATCTCGATCTTCGCGCGGCTGGGCGGCGGGATCTTCACCAAGGCGGCCGATGTCGGCGCGGACCTTGTCGGCAAGGTCGAAGCGGGCATCCCCGAGGATGACCCGCGCAACCCCGCCGTGATCGCGGACAATGTCGGCGACAATGTCGGAGACTGCGCCGGGATGGCCGCCGACCTGTTCGAGACCTACGTGGTCACGGTCGGCGCGACCATGGTGCTGACCGCGCTGCTGCTGCCCGATATCGGCGACCTGCTGCTGCCGCTGATGGCATTGCCGCTGCTGATCGGGGGCGCGTGCATCGTCACCTCGATCATCGGGACCTATTTCGTGAGGCTCGGCGGCGGGACCAACGTGATGGGGGCCATGTACAAGGGCTTCATCGTCACCGCCGTGCTCGCCGTGCCGCTGATCTGGCTGGTCACGCAATATGCGCTGGGCGGCGTCGGGATCGACATGGGCACGGTGCTCAACCCGCAGACGCTGGCCGCCGGTGAAACCGCTGCGCTGGGCGAAGCGCCGATGATCGAGTTTACCGGGACTGCCCTGTTCGGGTGCGCGCTCATCGGTCTGGCTCTGACGGGCATCATCATCTGGATCACCGAGTATTACACCGGCACCGCCTATCGCCCGGTCCGCTCGATCGCCAAAGCCTCGGAAACGGGCCACGGCACCAACGTGATCCAGGGCCTTGCGATCAGCCTTGAATCGACCGCGCTGCCCACGCTCGCGATCATCGCGGCGATCATCGGGGCCTACCAGCTCGCCGGGCTGATCGGCCTTGCCTATGGCGCGACCGCGATGCTGGCGCTGGCCGGGATGGTCGTGGCGCTCGATGCCTATGGTCCTGTCACCGACAATGCCGGTGGCATCGCCGAGATGGCGGGGCTCGATGACAGCGTGCGCGAGAAGACCGACCTCCTCGATGCGGTTGGCAACACGACCAAAGCCGTGACGAAAGGCTATGCGATCGGCTCCGCCGGGCTTGCAGCGCTCGTCCTGTTCGCGGCCTACACCGCGGATCTGGGCGAGTTCTTTCCCGATGCGGACGTCGATTTCAGCCTCGAGAACCCCTACGTCATCGTCGGCCTGCTGCTGGGCGCGCTGCTGCCCTATCTGTTCGGCGCGATGGGGATGACCGCGGTCGGCCGCGCTGCCGGAGACGTCGTCACCGACGTGCGCGAACAGTTCGCGGGTGATCCGGGGATCATGGCGGGGACCAGCCGCCCCGACTATGCCCGGACGGTCGATCTCGTCACGAAGGCCGCGATCAAGGAGATGATCCTGCCCTCGCTGCTACCGGTGCTTGCGCCGATCGTGGTCTATTTCGTGATCACGGCGCTTGCGGGGCAGGAGAACGGCTTTGCCGCCCTGGGCGCGCTGCTGCTCGGCGTGATCGTGGGCGGGCTGTTCGTCGCGCTCTCCATGACCGCAGGCGGCGGGGCGTGGGACAATGCCAAGAAATACATCGAGGACGGCCATCACGGCGGCAAGGGCTCCGAAGCCCACAAGGCCGCGGTGACAGGCGACACGGTGGGCGATCCCTACAAGGACACGGCGGGTCCCGCGGTGAACCCGATGATCAAGATTACCAACATCGTCGCCCTGCTCCTGCTCGCCGCGCTGGCCGGAGCGCAGTGAGCGACCGGGCGAAGGCACGGCAGACCCCGCCGGGCGCAGCGTTCGGCTGGGTCCGCGTTTAGCGCGAGGTTAAGCTTACCCTCGCGCTAATGTCCCTTTCGCGGACAATACCCATCTCGGCCCGCGCGCGCCGGGCCGCCTCGTGGCATGATGCGCTGTCGATGCGGCGGTTGTCGCTGCACGTGGCAAACGGGACGGGTATCACGCGATGGACATGGCGCATTCGCCACGGCTGGCATGGGAGCGCGGGGCCGCGACCGCGCAGACGCTCGCGCCCGCCGCCGATCGCCCCCCTGCCCGCATCGCGATCATCGATCCAGCGGCGCTGGGCGAGCCGTCCTTTCGCGCAAGGTGGGAAATGCTCGCGCGCGAGGCGGCCGAGCCCAATCCCTTTCTCGAACCGTGGTTCCTGCTGCCCGGCTTTGCCCGCTGGGGCAAGGCGGGCCGGGCGACGATCAAGGCCTTCTTCATCGGCGAAAGGCTGTGCGGGCTCTACCCGGTGGTCCGGGCGCAACGTTCTTACGGCTATCCTGTGGCCCATGCGACCGGCTGGCTCCACGCCAATGCGTTCTGCGGCACGCCGCTCGTCGCGCGCGGGTTCGAGCATGCGTTCTGGCGCGCGCTCTTCGCCCATTTCGACCGTTCGGCACGGCGCGCGCTGTTCCTGCAAGTGCCGATGATGCCCGAACGCGGTCCGGTCGGCGAAGCCCTGGAGGAGGTGCTGGCCGAACAGGGCCGTGCACGCACGCTCGCGCGGCGCGAAAGTCGCGCCATGCTCGCCTCGGATGTCGGCCCGGCGGCCTATCTCGAAATCTCGATGACCGCCAAGAAACGCAAGGAGCTGCGCCGCCAGCATGCGCGCCTCGCCGAACTGGGCGACCTCACCTTCGAGCGCTGCGAAGGCGACGAGCGCATCGCGCACTGGACCCGCGAATTCCTCGCGCTCGAAGCGGCGGGGTGGAAGGGCGAAGCCGGCTCGGCACTCGCCAGCCATGCCGATACGACCGGCTTCTTCGCCGAAACGCTGGCGGGCGCGGCTGCGGCCGGGCGGCTCGAACGGCTCGCGCTGAGGCTCGACGGAGCGCCGGTCGCGATGCTCGCCAATTTCCTTTGCCCGCCCGCCGCGTTCAGCTTCAAGACTGCCTTCGATGAACGCTTCGCGCGCTTTTCGCCCGGCCTGCTGCTGCAGCTCGAAAACCTTGCCCTGATGGAACGGCCCGGGATCGAATGGGCCGACAGCTGCGCGGCCGAGGGCCATTCCATGATCGAGCGGCTGTGGCGCGAGAAGCGCACGCTGGCAAGCCACAACATCGCGATCGCAGGTCGCCCGCGCAGAGCGCTTTATGGTGCGCTGATGCGATGGGAAAATCGCCGCCGCATAATCCGCCCCGGGAGGTCCGAATGAACGCACCCTATCGCCGCTTCAAACCGAGCGTGCAGCCGGTATTCGACGACAATGCCCGCCGCGTCTTCGCCGCGCATTACCCCGAAAAGCCGCACCGGCTCGAACACGGCCTTGCCCGCCACCCGATGCTCGAGATCCCGGCGCTGGCCGAACTCGCAGCGCGGCTGCCTTCGGCAAGCGTCGAATACAATCGCGGCGACGTTCCCGTGGGGGTCGCGGGCAAGCCCGGCCCGACGGGCCTTTCGATCACCGAGACCATCCTCAAGATCGCGCGCACGAACAGCTGGGCGGTGCTCAAGAATGTGGAGCGCGTGCCCTCCTATGCCGCGCTGTTGCAGGACCTGCTCGGCGAACTCGCCTCCGAAATCGAGGCCAAGACGGGCGAGGTGATGGACCCGCAGGCCTTCATCTTCATCTCGAGCCCGAATGCGGTGACGCCCTATCACTTCGATCCCGAACACAATCTCCTGCTGCAGGTCGCAGGGTCCAAGATGATGACCCAGTTCCCGGCGGGCGATCCCCGTTTCGCCCCCGACGAGGCGCACGAACAATACCACCTGGGCGGCCCGCGCGAACTCGAATGGGATGACGCCTTCCTCGAACACGGACTTCAATTCCCGCTGCGCCCCGGAGAGGCGGTGCATGTCCCCGTCATGGCGCCCCATTTCGTGCGCAATGGCCCGGAAAGCTCGGTCTCGCTGTCGATCACCTGGCGTTCCGAATGGAGCCATGGGGAAAGCGATGCGCGCTGCTTCAACGGTCTCGTGCGGCGCATCGGGCTTTCTCCGAGGGCGCCCGGCCGCTGGCCGCACCGCGCGCCGGGCAAGGCGCTCGCCTGGCGGGCATGGCGCAGGCTGTTGGCGCGCGGCTGATGCGCCTGCTTGACCTTGGCGCGCGGGCGCAGCATTGCCCGGCTCCATGAACGACACGCCCTCTCCCGAAGATCTCGTCGCCGGTCTCGTCCAGCTGCTTTGCGTCGAGAAGCGCGCCGCCGACGTCTATCTCGGCCGCGCGCAGAAAGGCGGCGTCGGCCGGGTGTTCGGCGGGCAGGTGTTGGCGCAGGCGCTGATGGCGGCGCAGGGGTCGATCCCCGCAGGCAAGGTCGCCCATTCGCTCCACGCCTATTTCCTGCGCGGCGGGCGCGAGGGTTCGGGGATCGAATACCGCATCGCGCGCGATTTCGACGGGCGGAGCTTCGCCAATCGCCGCGTCGTCGCCGCGCAGGAGAACGACGACGGGTCTTGCACCCCGATCCTGAACCTCACCGCCAGTTTCCAGACGCCCGAGGACGGCCTCGAACATTGCGACGCGCCGATGCCCGACGTTGCCGGGCCGGAGGAGCTGAAGCCCGACATCGCAACCCGCCGCGAACTCGCCGAGGCGATGGGCGACCGGCTCGACGAGGCGCAGCGCGCGGTGATGCTGCGTCCGCGCCCGATCGAGATGCGCACATTGGACCAGCTCCACTGGATGAGCCGCGAGCCACGGAGCCCTCGCGCCCACACCTGGTTCCGCACCGTCGCGGCCCTCCCCGACGACCCGCTGCTCCACCGCGCGGTGATCACCTATGCGAGCGACTATACGCTGCTGGGCACGAGCGCGCTGCCGCATGGCCTGTCGTGGATGCGGGGCGAGCTTGTCGGCGCGAGCCTCGATCACGCGATCTGGTTCCACCGGGAAGCACGCGCGGACGAATGGCTGCTCTATGCGACCGATGCGCCCTGGTCGGGCGGCGGCCGCGGCTTCAACCGGGGGCGGATCTTCGACCGCGAGGGGCGGCTCGTGGCAAGCGTCGCGCAGGAGGGCATGATGAGGAAGCGGCGCCCTAAGAAGGGCGAGTAGCCCCCGCCCCGGGCCGCACGCGCGACAGCGCGCCCCGGCGCTGGCGAGGAAGCCGGATCGCGGCTGCGATGCAGATACGCTAATGCGCCAGCAGGATCGGCAGCTGCGGGTCAGTCAGGCTCCGCCGCGTGACACCGCCCAGCAGCATCTCGGCCAGCCGCGAATGACCGTAGGCGCCCATCACCATCCAGCCGCAATCGCGCATCTGCGCCGCCGAGAAGAGCGTGTCGGAGATCTTCGCTTCCCCGCGCGGAATCTCGATGATCTCTGACGAAATGCCGTGGCGGCTGAGATATTTCGCGCCTTCGGTGGGCGGGAAGTCGAACCGCTCGCGCTCGGAATCTTCCGACACGGTGGCGAGATAGACCTTGGAGGCGTGCCTGAGCAGAGGCACCGCGGCGCGCAGCGCGACGCAGGCCTCGCTCGATCCGTTCCATGCGACCAGCACCGGGCCGCTCACATCCAGCTGCTTGGTCGCCTTGGGCACGACCAGCACCGGCGCGGGTGCCTTCAGCACCAGTTCGCCGACCATGGCGGACGGCCCGCGCCCTTCCTCGCCGACATCGTTCGGCCCGACGAGGATCACGTCATGCAGCGCCGATTGTTCGAGCAGGCGCGTCTCGGCCATGCCGTACATGAACCGCCATTCGAACGACACGCCCTCGTTTTCGAGATCCTTCTCGATCTCGCTGCGCAATTCCTCGGCCGCTTCCTTGATCTTGGGCATCGCGGCAGCAAGCGCCGAGCCATAGAAATCGCCCGGCGCGAAGACCTCGTAGCTGACCGCCTGCAGGCAGGTGATATGGGCGTCGCACGAACGGGCAATGTCGAGCGCGACCTGCATGCGCGCCTCCATGCAGCTGTCGCCTTCGATATGCAGCAGAACCGATTTCATGAGCCTGTCTCCCTCCAGATGCCCCGCTTGTGCCCCCGCCAGGGGCGCGCTGCCTTGACGAAGATCAATTTTCACCGCGGACGCCGCGCTTTGCAACACGCATCGGCGGCGCTTGCAACCCGTATGCGCTGCGCTAGGCTCGCGCACGAGGAGAGAGCGCATGGAGATCACCCGGCACAAACCCGTCAGGACCAGCCTGAAACCGTCGAACCACCCCTATCTGTCGGGTCCGTGGACCCCATGTCACGAGGAGGTGGACGTTCCCGAACTCGAGGTGATCGAGGGCGAGATCCCGGCCGACATGGACGGGATTTACCTGCGCAACACCGAAAACCCGGTGCACCAGCCATTGGGCCGCCACCACCCCTTCGACGGCGATGCGATGATCCATGCCGTCAGCATTTCGGGCGGCCGCGCGAGCTATCGCAACCGCTTCGTGCGCACCCATTGCTTCGAGGCGGAACAGATCGCCGGGGGCAGCCTGTGGGGCGGGCTGATGGACCCGCCGGGCACGAGCCTGCGCCCCGGTTACGGCGCGCATGGCGGGCTGAAGGACACCGGCTCGACCGATATCGTGGTCCATGCCGGCATCGCCTATGCGACCTTCTACCAGTGCGGCGAGGCGTGGATGGTCGATCCGGTGACGCTGGAGACGCTCGGCAAGGCGCCGTGGGGTCCATTGGACGGCGTCTCCGCCCATCCCAAGGTGGACGAGGAGACGGGCGAGCTCATGTTCTTCAACTATGGAAAGCATCCGCCCTTCATGCATTACGGCGTGGTCGACCGGTCGGGGCGGCTGGTCCATTACGTGCCCGTCCCGCTTGCCGGCCCGCGCCTGCCCCACGACATGGCGATCACGAAAAACTGGTCGATCCTCAACGACATGCCGCTGTTCTGGGATGAAAAGCTGCTCGAACGCGGCATCCATGCCGCGCGGCTTCATGAGGGCGTGCCTACCCGCTTCGCCCTGATCCCGCGGCACGGCGAACCCGAGGACATCCGCTGGTTCGAGGCCGCGCCGACCTATGTGCTGCACTGGACGAACGCGTACGAGGACGGCGACGAGGTCGTGCTCGAGGGCTATTTCCAGGACAAGCCGATGCCCGACCCGCTCGAGGAAGCGGGCGAATACAGCCACATGATGGCCTATGTCGACGAACACTCCTTCCAGTCCCGCCTGCACCGCTGGCGTTTCAACCTCGCCACGGGCGAGACGCGGGAAGAGCGATTGTCGGACCGGATCGTCGAATTCGGCATGATCAACCCCGCCTTCGCGATGCGCCCGAGCCGCTATGTCTGGTCGACCACCACCAGGCCGGGCTGGTTCCTGTTCAACGGATTCGTCCGCCACGACACCCGGACGGGCGAGGAAGATGTCTACCGCCTGCCCGAAGGCGTCTATGCCAGCGAAAGCCCGATCGTGCCGAAAAAGGGCGCCACCCGGGAGGACGAGGCCTATCTCGTGACCTTCCTCATCGACGAGAACAGCGGCAGCTCGCACTGCGCGATTCTCGATGCGGGCGATATCGCGAAGGGGCCGATCTGCCGGATGGCATTGCCGCACAAGATATCAAGCGGGGTGCACTCGACCTGGGTCGAACACGACCAACTCGACCGCGCGGCGCAATGGCGGCGCACGGCACTGGCCTGAGGCGTCAGAGCACGCGGAACAACATCGCGGCGCGGACCCATTCTGGCTCTATGAAGCCCAGGCCACGCTGCTGATCGCTGTTGAGAACCTCGACCGAATAGCGCCCGTTCCGCCCGACGGCGTAGATCTGTCGGACGAGTTCACCATGTTCAGGGTGTCTCAGCAGGAAGACATCGCCGCGGACATAGGCCGGCTGGCTGCGGAACAACCCGACAGTCCCGCCCGGCAGGATACGGCTCATCTTCTTGCATGGCACCCATGCCAGCCTGAGGCCGAACATCGCTCTTCCCGCTTTTATCTTTGTCTCTGGCAAGCCGCCAGTCCGGCTTGCGAGGTGGGCGGATATCCAATCATTGCGGATTTCGCAAGTTCGCCTCCACGTCTCATGCACCGGATTTGTGACGCCGGATTCGTGACGCCGGATTTGGAACGGGCGCACAGCCGGCCCCGCGTCAGCCGCGCTCGGCCTGGCGTGCCCATTCCACCAGCCTTGCAAGGCCCAGCAATTGCTTCGTCGCGGCATCGCTGCGTTCCCGCCCGAGCGCCGGTCTGCGATGCGCCCCGTGACGGCGGCGAGCCGGGCGTAGGCATCGCGGACGGCACGGCACGGCGGGCGGGCGGGCATGGACGATGAGAGCGCGGCGATCGGCCGGATCGCTCGCGCGCCGGACGAGGCCGCGCGCCTCCAGCCGGTCGATCAGCGTCGTCACGCTGCCACTGGTAAGGCCAAGCGCCGCGCCGATATCGCGCGGGGCCTGCGCCCCGCCTTCGACCAGCAGGCGCAGCGCGCGCCAGTCGTTCCGGCCGAGCCCGAGCCGGCCTGCGGCCTCGACATCGAAACGGTCGATCGTGCCCTGAAGCAGGCGCATGGCGCTGGAAAGGGGAGCTTCCGAAAGAGGGGCGTCGGAAAGGGAGGGCTCCGAAAGAGGGGCCTCGGAAATGCGCGCAGCAGGGGCGAGAGGTTCGGACATTGCTCCGACCCTGACAGCCTTGGCTCGGCAATCAATTCAGGAGAAATGCGTGCATCCGGAGAATCGAGAAGCTCGATTGGCCGATTGCTCGACGATCAAGCGATCGCGCGCCTTTCAGCCCCCAGCGTGGTAGAAATCGTAGACCGTGCGCGCGACCTTGTCGCTCACGCCCGGCGCGCGGCGAAGATCTTCTAGGGCGGCGGCGCGGACCTTCGACGCGGTGCCGAAATGGAGCAGCAGCGCGCGCTTTCTTGCCGGGCCGATGCCGGGGATTTCGTCCAGCGGGCTGGCTGTGATCCCCTTGGACCGCTTCGCCCGGTGTGCGCCGATGACATAGCGGTGGACCTCGTCGCGCAGCCGCTGGGCGTAGAACAGGACCGGCGAATTGGTCGGCAGGGTCTTTTCGCGCCCGTCGGGAAAATGGAACACCTCGCGGCCCTCGCGCCCGTGATGCGGGCCCTTGGCGATGCCGACCACGGGCAAGTCCTCGGTAAGGCCGAATTCCTCGAGCACGGACATGACGCTCGATAGCTGGCCCTTGCCGCCGTCGATCAGGACGAGGTCGGGCAGGACGGCATGGTGACCCTTCGCGCCCTCACCCGGCTCCTCCCCGTCGGCGAAGCGGCGGAAGCGGCGGCGCATGACCTCGCGCATCATGCCGAAATCGTCGTTCGACTGCGCCTCGCGGATGTTGAACTTGCGATATTGCGACTTCTCTAAACCCTCGGGACTGGCGACGACCATCGCGCCCACCGCCTTTGCGCCCTGGATGTGGCTGTTATCGTAGATCTCGATGCGCTGCGGCGGCTCTTCGAGTTCGAGGAATTCGGCAAGCTCGCGGTGGACCTTGGCCTTGGTCCCCCTCTCGGCCAGCCGCCTATCCAGCGCCTCGACCGCATTGCGGCTCGCCTGCGCCATGAGCTTGCGCCGGTCGCCGCGTTGCGGGATTGAGAGCACGACCTTGCGTTCCGCGAGTTCCGACAGCGCGGCCTCGATCAGCTCGGCCTCGGGCAGGTCGCGGTCGACGAGGATGGTGGGCGGCGGGGGAACCTCCTCGTAGAATTGCAGCATGACATCGGTCAGGACCTCAGCCTCTTCGACCTCCTTCGTATGGCGCGGGAAGAAGGCGCGGTGGCCCCAGTTCTGCCCGCCGCGAATGAAGAAGGCCTGCACGCAGATCTGCCCGCCCTTGGCCGCAAGTGCGAAAACGTCGGCATCGCCCACGGCCTTGGCATTGATCGCCTGCGAGCCCTGGATGAAGGTCGCCGCGCGCAGCCGGTCGCGCAGGATCGCGGCGGTTTCGAAATCGAGGTTCTCCGCCGCCTTCGCCATCTGCTTCTCGAGATCGGCCTGAACCGCGCCCGATTTCCCCGCGAGGAAATCCTTCGCCTGCCGCACGAGCCCGGCATAATCCTCCTCGGATATGCGTCCGACGCAAGGGGCCGAACAGCGCTTGATCTGGTAGAGCAGGCAGGGCCGGTCGCGATTGTTGAAGAAACTGTCGGTGCAGCTTCTGAGCAGGAACAGTTTCTGCAGCGCGTTCAATGTCGTGTTGACGCTCCCCGCGCTGGCGAAGGGGCCGTAATAATTGCCCTTCGCCCGGCGCGCGCCGCGGTGTTTGTGGATGCGCGGAAAGGTGTGATCGGCACGCAGCAGGATAAAGGGAAAGCTCTTGTCGTCGCGCAGCAGCACGTTGAAGGGCGGGCGGAACCGCTTGATCAGCTGCGCTTCGAGCAGCAGCGCCTCGGCCTCCGAATTGGTGGTGACGATTTCCATGCTGCGGGTCTGGCTGACCATCCGCTGGAGCCGCCCGGACAGCGCCTTCCACTGGGTGTAATTCGCCACCCGCGCTTTCAGGCTCCGCGCCTTGCCGACATAGAGCACGTCGCCCCTCGCATCGACCATGCGATAGACGCCGGGCACGGGCCGCAGCACCTTCACCATTTCGCGGATCGCCTTCACACCCGCTTCGAGATCGGGCTGGGCGCGCGCGACCGTGGAGGCCGCGCGGCTTTCATCGAAGCGCTCGGCCCCTCTCGGATCGTGCGGTGTGCCGGCCTCGGTTCGGGACATGGGGTTCGAGATAGGGCGCCAGCGTGCGCGATGGAAGGTGTCGAGCCGCGATTGCCACAGCGCGCCTTTCGCCAACCGCCCGCCAATCGCCCGCTCTTTTGCGCGTTGGTATCGAATTCATGTATTCGTCTCCGAAAATGCACGTAAAGACGCAATGGATTCGCCTTATATTCGGCTTGAGACAAGCTATATTAAATAAACAGGGAATCGGGTTGCCTTACTTTTAGTTAACTTCAGTAACTGACAGGGGAGGCAGACAAGTGACTACTACAGAACATCATGGCATGAAGCCGCTGGAGGGATTATCGCCCTTTTGCCGCATGAGCCAATATTCGGCAGGCCAGCGCGACGATCGCTTCGGCCGACTGTTCCCCGAACTAGCCCCGGCCTATACCCGACCCGAAATCCTCGAGGCGATCGGAGCCATCGACGGGCCGATGGACGGCAAGAGCCAGGCCGACCGCACCGACAGCGTCGCGGTCGGCCAGGTCTTCTTCGGCCAGTTCGTCGATCACGACATCACCCTCGATGCATCGACCACCTTCGACAGCGTCGTCGACAATCCCGGCGAGATCGCCAATGTCCGAACGCCGACGCTCGATCTCGACTGCATCTACGGGCTCGGCCCGGAGGCGCAGCCCTACCTGTTCAACCAGGACCGCGTGGACGGCAATCCCGGCCCCTTCGCCGGCGTCAAGCTGCTGACGGGGGCCGACAATCCGGGTCAGGCGGGGATGCCCGACAACGACCTGCTGCGCGCGCCCAATGGCCGCGCGATCATCGGCGACCCGCGCAATGACGAGAACCGGATCATCAGCCAGATCCAGCTCGCCATCATCCGCTTCCACAATCTCGTCGCCCAAACGATCCACGACGAGGAGGGTCTCACCGGCCATTCGCTCTACGAAGAGGCCCGGCGGGTGACCACCTGGCATTACCAATGGGCAGTGGTGCACGATTTCCTCGTCGCGATGTGCGGCCTGCCCGTGGTCGAACGGATTCTCGGCTGCGGGCGCAAGGTCTATTGCGGCTCCGTCCCCTTCATCCCGGTCGAATTTTCGGTCGCGGCCTATCGTTTCGGCCATTCGATGATCCCGATGAAGATCCAGACCCAGAAGGGCGGCGGCAAGTTCGAGCTGTTCGGCACGACGCTGGGTTCCGGTTTCGATCCGCTGAACGATGCGGATGCGGTGGTGGACTGGCACGAACTTCTCTTCACGCCCGAAAACCGCCAGGTCGAACGGGCGCTCAAGCTCGACACGAAGCTCGCCGGAGACCTGCTCGAACTGCCATTCATCGATCCGCGTGCCCCGGCGCGGGAGAAGTCGCTTGCCACCCGCAACCTGCTGCGCGGCAACACCTTCCTCCTGCCCGGGGGAGAAAAGATCGCCGAGGCGGTGGGAAGCCCGCAGGCGCAGATCGAAAAGGTGCTCAACAAGGTCGCACAGGTGAACGGCGATCTCGGTCGCGACGGCATCCCGCTGTGGCTCTATCTCCTTGCCGAGGCCGAGGTGATCGGCCGGGCCGAGAGCAATGGCAGCGACAATGAGGGCGAGGGGCTGGGCCCGGTCGGCGCGACCATCGTCGCCGAGGTCATCATCGGCCTGCTCGAACTCGACGACCATTCCTTCCTCGGCGCAAACCGCAACTGGTCCCCGCGCGACGAATGGAACACGCTCGGCAAGCTGGTTACCGCGGCCCAACCATGACGAAAGGGCCCTGATCGGACCGACTTGCGCGTCGCCTTTGCCAAACGGCCCCGGCTGAGGCGGCGCATCTGGCGGGGCGAAGCGGTATCCGGCGACCCCCGGCCGCTTCGTCCCGCCCTTTTTCTTCCCTTTGCACGGGCGTGCGCGGAGGCCTATCGCGCCTGGCATGAAGCATTACGACGCGATCATCCTGGGAGCGGGCGCCGCCGGCCTGATGTGCGCGGCGCGCGCGGGCCAGCGGGGGCTGCGGGTCGCGGTGCTCGAACGCGCGGCAAAGCCGGGCAAGAAGATCCTCATTTCGGGCGGCGGGCGCTGCAATTTCACCAATCTGCATGCAGGGCCCGGCAATTACCTTTCGGCCAATCCCCATTTCGCCAAGAGCGCGCTCGCCCGCTACACGCCCGCCGATTTCATCGAACTGGTCGAACGGCACGCAATCGCGTGGCACGAAAAGACGCTCGGGCAATTGTTCTGCGACGGATCGGCGAAGGCGATCGTCGACATGCTGATCGCCGAATGTCCCGACAGCGTGGAGGTGATCTGCGACGCCGATGTCAGCGCGGTGGTGAAGGACGGGGAGACATTCGCCGTCTCCGCCTCGGGCGAAAGCTATGCCGCGCCCGCGCTCGTCATCGCGACCGGCGGGCCGTCGATCCCGAAAATGGGCGCGACCGGCTTCGCCTACGATCTTGCGCGGCAATTCGGGCTGAAAGTGGTCGAGCCGCGTCCCGCCCTAGTGCCGCTCACGCTGGGCGGCGAGGATGTCCTGTTCCGCGAGCTGTCGGGCGTTTCCGCGCCCGTGAGAGCGCGCGCCGGGGCGGGCAGTTTCGATGAGGCGGCCCTGTTCACGCACAAGGGGCTTTCGGGCCCTGTGATCCTCCAGGTTTCCTCCTACTGGACACCCGGCTCCGAAGTCGCGGTGACATTCGTCCCGCAGGAGGATGCCGAATGGCTCGTCCAGATGAAGCGCGACAGGCCGCGGGCGAGCGTGCGCGCGGCCCTGCGCGAACACCTGCCCGACCGGCTTGCCGATGCGCTGGCCGACCGGCTGGGGATCGAACGCGAACTCGGCAATGTCCCCGACGCGGCGCTGCGCGAAGCGGGCGCGCGGCTCGCCGAATGGCGCTTTTCGCCGACGGGCACGGAAGGCTTCGCCAAGGCCGAGGTGACGATCGGCGGCATCTCCACCGACGAGCTTTCCTCGCGCACGATGGAGGCGAAACGCGTCCCCGGCCTCTACGCGATCGGCGAGGCGGTGGACGTGACCGGCTGGCTCGGCGGGTACAATTTCCAGTGGGCCTGGGCGAGCGGGGTCGCCTGCGGGGAGAGTTTGTAACCCTTCCTGACAGGTCGAGGGACGCTAGAAGAGCTTTCTTACGTCGATCCCCACGAACAGGCCGGTCGGATCGATCAGCAGCGGCTGGTAATTGATCGGCACATTGCCCGCCTCGTCCCTCACCCGGCGCTGAGCGTCGAAGATGTTGTCCGCCCGCAGCGACACACGGACATTGTCGAGCCACTTCTCCTCGCTTCCCGTCAGCTCGTCGACATTGGCGAAGATGCGCAGGTCAAAGGTCACGATGTCGCCGAAGAACAGGTCGGTGCTGCCCGGCAGGCCCGAACCGTCCAGCCGGGTCTCGCCCGTGTACCGGCCCGACAGGCGGAGGCCGAGGCCCTCGCCGAACACGCCCGCCTCGAGACGCGAGGAATGGCGCGGGAAGCCGAAAGCCCCGGTCGCATCCCCGTCGAGCTGATCGAGAACCGGCACGCCGGGGGCGATCAGGATCTCGTTGGCGAGTTCGATCGTGTGGGTGAGGTTGGCGAAGTAGAAGAAGCCGCTCGGCCGCCCGCCGCCGCCCAGCGGGTTGAAGGCCGGGCCTCCCCCGCCGCCCGGACGACCGCCCTGCCCGCCGTTCTCGCTCATCTGGCACATGCGCGTGCGGAAGCGTTCGAGCGCTTCGTCGGGGATGGTCCCGTCGGGTCCGCGCGACTGGTCTATGCCCATCTTGACGAAAGCGGGATCGACACCGGGCAGGAGAGCGGAGACATCCTCTCCTGCATCGATCCTGGCGATCAGTTCGCGCAGCGCCGCGATGCCGTCATCGCCGCACAGCCGCGCGCGGAAGGCTTCGTATTGCGCGCTGCGCTCGCCGCCGCCGCCGCCCGGAGCCGCCGGAGCACCGCCCGCAGGCGGTCCCGAAGCACCGCCCATCATGGCCGGGTCGATCGCGCAGATGCGTGTCCGGAACATGGCGAGGCGTTCGGGGTCGATGGTCCCGTCATCGCTGCGGGCGCGGGCGATCATCGCCTTGAAACGGTCGGCATCGAAGCCGGGGATTTCCGCCGAAAGGTCCTCGCCCGCATCGATTCGTGCGATGAGATCGGCGAGCCATTCGGCACCGTCATCGGCGCACAGACGGTTGCGGAAGGCCATGAACTGTTCGCGCTGGCCCGCCGATGGCGCGCCGCCGCTTCCTTCGTCGCCGCCCGACGCTCCCGACGGCGGACCACCCGAAGGCCTGCCGCTGCCGCCGCCCCCGCCTTCGCGACCACCGCCGCCGCGCGCGCCCGGAGGCCCGCCTTCCGCCTCGTCCTGGCCAAAGCGCCCGCGCGTCCCCAGCGTGAATTGCAGCCGGTCGGAACGCGTCTCGGCAAAGCTGACGGCGCGCCGGTCGATGAAGGTCAGCCGCCCGTTCGCATCGCGCTGTATCCGGTCGGGAAAGGCCGCCTCGATCGCCTGCGTGACCTGCGGGAAGCCGCTGGTGACGTTGTCCGAACGGTTGCGGATATATTCCACGGTGAAGCGGGTGTTCTCCCAGAAAGGCAGCTCCCAGTTCGCCTGGAAGCGCCAGTCGGTCTGGGTCTCGGCGGGAAGGTCGGCATTGCCGCCGGTCAGCACCTCGGCGAGCACGGTCTCGCCCGTGACGAGGTCGAAGACGGGCACGTTGGGCTGAAGCACCTGCGGATCGCCCAACTGGCGCAGCCCCGGCGCGACCTCGCGGTAGACATAGGTCGCCGACAATTCGAGCCTTTCGGTCACGCCCCAGTTGAGGCCGACCGAATAGTCCCCGAGCGTGCCGAAATCCGACAAGTCGTTGATCCCGGCATTGAGATTGAGCGTGAAGCTCCCCAGCGCATCGGCGAAGCCCCGGCGGCGGCTGGTGATCGGGACGACGAGGTTCGCGCCCGTGGAAATGTCGCCGCGGGTCAGGTCCACCGGCAGGTTGCCGCGCGTGTCCGAAGCCTCGACCCGGTTCCAGTCGTAGCCGACATCGAAGGTCGCCATCAGCTCGCCGCCCGGAAGGTCCGCGAGCGGGCCGTTCAGCGTGTGCAGCGTCGTCGCGTTGATGCCGCGTGTGTTCGCGACATCGAAGCCGCCCTCCACCGCGCGAGGCAGATCTGCGTCGAGCGCGAGAGTGCCGGCCAGCGCCTGCGCTTCGAGCCCGGAGGTGTCGAAGCGGCGGTCGATCACCTGCTCGAGTTCGGAAAAGCCCGCATCGAATGTCCCGGTATACTGGAAGGCATTGACCCGCTTGTTCAGCGAACCCGAGGCGTTGAGGAAATCCTCCGCCCGGGTCTGGGTGAGCGGGGTCTCCTCGCCGAAGGTGCGCGTCAGGCTCTCGCCCCCCGGACCGGTCAGCGTGACGAGATTGANCCCGTTCTGCGCCCGGCTGTCGTTGCGCGCGTAATTGACGTTGGCCGAGACGGAGACGCCGGTGTCGATGAAGGCCTTGGCATAGCTGACATTGGCATCGAAGGAGCGCGTGTCGGCCAGCAGGCTGCGGAATTGCGCCTGGTCGGGATCGGTCGCGAGGTCCGAGGTCGAACCGGGCGTCTGGATGATCCCGCGCTCCGCCTCGGTCAGCAGCGAGCGGTCTTTGGCGGTGAAATTGGCGTTGATCCGGCCGCCGTCGGCGATGCGCAGGTAACCCAGCTCCTGCTCGGTCTGGAAATAGCCGCCCCGGCTCGGCCCCTCGAATTCAAGCTCGACCTCGGCGTTTTCGTAATTGTCCTTGAGGATGAGATTGATGACCCGGCGGTCGGGCGGAAAGCCGAATCGCTGGGCGACCTCTTCGGGGAAGACCTCGACCCGGGCGAGCGCCTCGGGCGGATATTGCGCGAATTCGCGGAAGGAGCCGACGCGGATGCCGTTGACGAGCACGACCGGGCGTTCGCCCCCGCGCCCGCGCGCCGATCCGGTGCGGGCCTCGATCTGCTGGATGAGATCGCTGATCGAGGCGACCCCTTCGGACGCGATCGCTTCCTCGTCGAGTTCGAGCAGCGGAGCCTGTTCGACATCGAGCTGGCCGCGCAGGCGCTGGGCGCGCACGATGATCTCACCGCCTCCTCCGGAGGGCTGGTCTTCGGCCTCCTGGGACGGAGCTTCGGTCGCCTGGGCGCTGTCGCTTTCCCCTTCCGCCCCCTGCGCGCCCGCCGGCATCGCGGCGAGCCAGAGCCATACGGCAGAGGAGCAGAGGGCGGCCCGGACAAGCGGGCGCGGGGAAGCAAAGCGTTTCATGCGGCTCTCTCTTGAGCGGAACGGTGCATCGGACAAGCGCTTCTATTGTAACGCTTTGCACCTGAACCTACGGATAGTGCGCGTGGGGAGATGCAGCGCGCACCCCCGGCGCGAATGCGGCCGTAACGCACGACCCTTCCCTTTTGTCCCGGGCATCGCTAAATGCGCCGCTCACATCGACGAACGCATTGTGCGTTGCAACACGGACGCAAGGAAATTCATGGCGAAAGAAGAACTCCTCGAAATGCGCGGGCGTGTGGTCGAGCTGCTGCCCAATGCGATGTTCCGGGTGGAGCTTGAAAACGGCCATGAAGTCCTCGGGCACACGGCGGGCAAGATGCGCAAGAACCGCATCCGCGTGCTCGTCGGCGACGAAGTGCTGTGCGAACTGACGCCGTATGACCTGACCAAGGCGCGGATCACCTACCGCTTCATGCCGGGCCGCGGCGGTCCCGGCCCGCAGTAAGTTCGCGCTGCCCCGCTGATGGGCGCGCTTCACCTGACGCTGGCATCGGCCTCGCCCCGGCGGCGCGAACTGATCGCGCGGCTCGGGATCGAACCCGATGCGGTCACGCCTGCCGATATCGACGAAACGCCGCTCAAGGGCGAGCTTCCGCGCGCCTATGCCCTGCGCATGGGACGCGAAAAGGCGCTTGCCGTGGACGCGCCCGGCTTCGTGCTGGCGGGCGACACGGTCGTCGCCGCGGGCCGCCGCATCCTGCCCAAGACCGAAATGCGCGAGGAAGCCGAGGCCTGCCTCAAACTGCTTTCGGGCCGCCGCCACACCGTGCTCTCCAGCGTGGTCCTGCGCGCGCCCGACGGCTCGCTGCGCGAACGGCTGAGCGAGAACGTGGTCCGCTTCAAGCCGCTTTCGGGGCAGGAGATCGCGGAATATCTCGCGGGCGGCGAATGGCACGGCAAGGCTGGCGGTTACGCGATACAGGGCGCGGCGGAAGGGCTGATCCAGTGGATCCGGGGCAGCCATTCCTCCGTGATGGGTCTGCCGCTCTATGAAACGCGGGCGCTGCTCAAGGCGGCGGGATTCGCAATTGCCTGATCGCGGGTCCGAATGGCTGGTCGAGGACGGGATCGGCGAAAGGCGCGCGCTGCTGATCGAAAACGGCGAGGCTGTGGCTGCGAAACTGCTGTGGCCGGGCGAGATGCGTGCGGGCGAGATCGTCACCGCGCAGCTCGTCGCCAAGCGGGCGGGCAAGGGGCGCGGCACGGCGCGGACCGAATGCGGGCGCGAAATCCTCGTCGACCAGCTTCCCTGGGGAATCACCGAAGGCGAAAAACTCACCGTGCTCATCACGCGGGCAGCGATCGCCGAGCGCGGCCGGCTCAAGCGGGCGCAGGGCCGGGTGGTCGATGGCGTGCCCAAAAACGAGGCAGCGCCCTGGCCCACGCCCGATGCGCGCCAAGTGCACCGGTTTCCCGCCGGGCTGTGGGAAGATGCGTGGTCCGCCGCTTCAAGCGGCTCGATCGCCTTTCCGGGCGGCGAGATCCTGTGTTCGGTGACGCCGGCCATGACCGTGATCGATGTCGATGGAGAGGGCGGAGCGCGCGAACTCGCCCTTGCCGCGGTCCCCGCGATCGCCCGCGCGCTCCGCCTGTTCGACATCGGCGGGAATATCGGCGTCGACTTTCCCTCGATCGAGGCCAAGGCCGACCGGCGCGCAGTGGATGAAGCGTTGGGCGGGGCGCTGGGCGGGTTTTCGCATGAACGCACCGCGATGAACGGGTTCGGTTTCGTGCAGATCGTCGCGCGGCTCGAAGGCCCCTCGCTGCTCCACCGCTTCTGGACCAGCCGCGTCGGCATGTGCGCGCGCATGGCGCTGCGGCGGGCTGAAATGCTCGAAGGGGCGGGCGCGGCGCTGCTGACGGTGCATCCCGCGCTCAAGGCGAAGATAAGGGACGAATGGCTCGAAGTGCTCGCCCGCCGCGCGGGGCGCGACGTGCGCCTGGAGACCGATCCCGGCCTTGCACTCGAGGCGCCGAGTGCTCAACTTGTGGCCCCATGACCACGAGCCCGAACCGCCCCTGCCCGATCTGCCGCAAGCCGCGCAGGCCCGACTTCAGCCCGTTCTGCTCGCAGCGCTGCAAGGACCGCGACCTCGCCCGGTGGTTCGGCGATGGCTATGCCGTGCCCGGTCGCCCGGCCAGCCCGGACGAACTCGCGCAGGATAACTGGGACGAGCAGGACTGACGGCCCGACATTGCGGTGCCGGCCCCGAGATTTCCCTCTTGCCAAGCGCCGCCCCGTTCGCCATAGGCCCGCTCTCATTCGCTCGCCGGCATGGCTTTCCATGTCGCCGCGGAGTAGGAAGCCCAAGTAGCTCAGTTGGTAGAGCATACGACTGAAAATCGTAGTGTCGGTGGTTCGATTCCGCCCTTGGGCACCACTCCCCTCCTGACGCGAGGCCCCATAATTCCATCATGTCCCGCCGCACCAAGATCTACGAAGGCAAGGCCAAGATCCTCTATGAGGGGCCTGAGCCCGGCACGCTCATCCAGTATTTCAAGGATGATGCGACCGCCTTCAATGCCGAGAAGAAGGGCACGATCAACGGCAAGGGCGTGATCAACAACCGCATCAGCGAACACGTCTTCACGCGTCTCGCCCATATCGGCATCCCCACCCATTTCATCCGCCGCCTCAACATGCGCGAGCAATTGATCCGGCAGTGCGAGATCATCCCGATCGAA
>JGI12109J20283_11398776_pt1 | contig 41862 bp, 37 predicted proteins | sample ElkSlonscriptome_12_FD_20283 | JGI IMG/M metagenome (IMG submission 20283)
GGCTGGTGGCGTTGGGGTACCCCCCAGCACCCGCCACCACGGGACAAGAGCCAGCGCCATGCGCGGTGCCCCTGGCAGCGTGATCGAAACCTGTAAAGTAAACCTGAACCATGTCTTACCCAAAAAAGTTGGTCCAATTTATTTTCCACACAGGATCTCCGGTACCGCCTCCGGCAGGGCGGAAGATCCCATTTTTCGCACAACATTTGCACAAAGTGCAAATGTTGTGCGAAAAAAGAAAACGTACCATGTTGCCGCAGGCACATCGGCTTTCCACCGGGTGAAACATCCGGTTTGTAGACCCACCGCGTACCTCCTGGTATTGAAATACCTGCCATGGGACAGGTTATGCCGACAGCCGGCACGGTGCATATGCCGGCTGTCGGCATATGCACCATCACATCTTCCGCAAACCTCCATCACCCCTCCATATTTGTTTGCTATACTCCAAACAAATAGCACGAACAGACAAACAGGCGGCAAATGCAAATTTAGGAGGCAATGATGAGTACACGGATCTGGATGATTATGGCCGGCGCGGCAATGACCCTGTTGATTGTCGTAATCGTCGCGGTAGCACCGTCGGGCGGATCACCGCAAAGCGCCAACAGCTTCAATCCCGGCAACACTGCCGACGCTGCTCCGACCACCACTGTGGCCGCAACAGCCCCGGCCGCTGCCACCACCGGCACGACTGACGGCACCACCGCTGAACAGGCACCAGCACCGACCGCACCAACCACGACAACCGCGACAACGATGTGGCAGGCAGAACTAAACAACATGCTGACCGTGGCTGCCGAACAGCTTGGCATGACCCCGGCGGAGTTAAACGCCGAACTGCAGACCGGCAAGAGCATTGCTGAGGTCGCCAACGAGCGCGGCGCTGATGTGGCTACCATCCTGGAGGCTCTGCTGGCCCTGCGCATCACCGACCTGGAGGCCCAGGTTGCCAATGGACAGATTTCACAGGACATCGCTGATCGCCGCATCTCGATGATGCGCACCACGCTGGCAGAACAACTCAGCCTGGCCGGTGGCCCCCAACCGCAGGGACCGGGCCAGGGGCCGGGCCAGGGGCCGGGGATGGGGCCAGGCCAGGGCATGCAACCCGGCCAGGGACCAGGCCGGCAGATGCAGCCGGGTCAGGGCATGCAACCCGGCCAGGGACACGGGCCGGGGATGGGGCCGGGTCAGGGCATGCAACCCGGCCAGGGACACGGGCCGGGGATGGGGCCGGGCCAGGGCATGCAACCCGGCCAGGGACCAGGCCGGCAGATGCAACCGGGCCAGGGCATGCAACCCGGCCAGGGACCAGGCCGGCAGATGCAACCGGGCCAGGGACAATGTTCGGGTCCAGGATATACCGACACCGATGGCGACGGCATCTGCGACAACATGGGGACGGGCCGTCCCACACCGTAACACGAACCGCATCAACTGATACGCAACAGAAACACCCCACACCGGCGTTACAGGCTGGCGTGGGGTGTCCGGCAATGCGGGATTGGCGGTTGGGGAACGCTGCGCGACGGCGCGGCTATTGCCAATGCGGGCCAGAACCGTCCACAAATACGGACTACGAATCACGAATGGCGCAGTGCCACACTATGTGATGCGCGGCTTACTTTGGCACAGGCATGGCTTGCGCACTCCATACAAGGTGCTGTCTGGCAGTATACCAGAGCCGGATCATCATCTGAAAGAAACTGCACATATGCATGGGCTCTTCCAAATGTTCTATCCAAGATTCCGATAGACATCAGCTTTATTCCTGGGGGCAGCTTTTGTACTGCTCACACCTACAGCCGTCACCCACTCCGGCGGCATGGGCCGCGCCGGTGCGCCGGGAATGCGCAGCAACACCCAGAGATCATCGGTCCAGGGTGGCGAGACCCAGCCCTCGACATATCCTTTCACCTGCACGCGGGGCGGGTGCGCATCAAGCCCCAGGTTCAGGCCAGGCAGCGTACCGCGCCAGACGGCATGGCTCACCGGGGCACGAGTCTGATCAGCGGCCCAGGGCGTAATAATGTAGGTCCACCAGATGAGGCAGGCCAGCGCAATCGCGGTGAGCAGCGTGGCAATACTGCGCCGGCGATGGGTGCGCGGTCCAGGGCGAAAGAAACCAGACATCAATCGGTATTTCTCCTCGGTTAGTGGCGTAGGTGTGGAGTGTCCCGGATGGGTTTTTGTGCTGGTCGTCAGTATAGCATATGCGCAGAGAGTGTGCAGTGTCCATGAATAACATTTCCCACCACACGAAATGCCATGCACTCTGCTGGTACTACCCCTCTTGCGCAAAGCGGCATGCTATAATGATACTCATTCCCGGTTCCGGTACCATTACCGTTGCGCAGGATTAGCTGCGCTATCCCGCAAATCATACGTATGACGCGGCGGGGAATTGGATTACGAGAAACACGCAATGCGTGAACAGCGCGCAACTGCTGGTACGACCGCAACGTACACGGTTGCGCATTTAGCAGCGGATAGTAGCTTCGCCAGAGCGGAACAGCCATGATCGCCCATCAGGATGTGACAGGCATTCTTAGAGACGGTCTGAAACGGGTTGGTCATGGGGCAATACCTTTCAAATAGCAGAACCTGCGCAGTAGCGTTGTAAACCGGACGTTTGCTCCGCTACAGAACGGTTCCGCCTGCGGCAGCATGGTACTCTTGTATCTTTTCTCACACAACATTTTCACAAAGTGAAAATGTTGTGTGAGAAAAGGATGATTTCTTCCGCCCTGCCGGAGGCGATAGCTCCTTCTCGGGGAGTGACCGTGTATGTTGTCTTATTTGAACGGTATTGCCCCATGACCAACCCGTTTCAGACAGGCTCTAAGATAGGCCAGGTGACCGGGGCAAGGCTGGTTGTGCCGATGGCAAGGATACCCAAGCAATTACAGTAAACTTCTATCTTCTGCTTTTCGCCTCGTGCTTTCCACTCCTCACTCTCCGCCTTCAGACCGATACCACCTCCCGCCTTGCGATGGAATACCACTCAGGCTGGATGTACGCCGGATGACCCGGCTTTTGAGGGACGACATCACCCCGTACATGCGCTACACTTGCAGCAGAATACCGAAACAGTGGCGCGGAACGAACGTCTAACCCGGCGTTGCCGGGTGCGATACCTAATCCGCACGCTGTCGTTGCAGAGGTACGCAAGCTGTAACCCGTAACCCGTCATATTGTCTTCGCGCAGAAGGAAACGACCGATGTTTAGTCCGCGCTGGAAAAAAGTAGTCGGCGACCTTAAGGGCAATCCGACCCGGACCCTGCTGGTCGTACTTTCGATTTTCATCGGTGTCTTCGCCGTGGGTATGATCCTCAGTTCGCAGGCGATCCTGACGCGGGAACTGCGCGATACCTATCTGGCGACCAAGCCGGCCCATGCCACGGTTAGCACGCCTGGTGAAGATAGCTTTGATGACGATCTGGTCAATGTGATCCGCGGCATACGCGAGGTTGAGGATGCCGAAGCTCGCCGCAGCTTGAGCATGCGCGCGCGGCTTGGCCCAAACCAGTGGCAGGATGTCCTGCTGGTGGCGATTCCCGATTACGATGATATGCGGGTGAACTTTATTAAACCGGTGCGCGGTGCCTGGCCGCCGGATGAACATGAAGTATTGATCGAGCGCTCCGGGTTGGGTACACTGCAGGCCGATATGGGCGATAGCATAACAGTTGAACTGCCCGACGGCACCCTGCGCACCCTGCCGATTACCGGCGTGGCGCATGATCTTAGTCGCGCACCGACGCTTTTTACTGGTATCGTTGTCGGATTTATCAGCTTCGATACCCTGGAGTGGCTGGGCGAGTCACGCGACTATAACGAGGTCAGCATTCTGGTGGCCGGCGACGGCACCGATCAGGCCTACATTCAGACCGTGGCCGATGAGGTGTACGACAAAATCCGCAAGTCGGGCCGCGATCCGGCCTTCCCGGTTGTGCCCGAACCGGGACAGCATCCGATCAACTTTTTGATCGACGGCCTGGTGCTGATAATGGGCGTGCTGGGCGTGCTGTCGGTCTTCCTGAGCGGCTTCCTGGTGACCAATACCATTTCCGCGTTGTTGACACAGCAGACGAAATATATCGGCATTATGAAGTCAATCGGCGCGCGGCTGCCACAGATTGTGGCGATGTACCTGGTGCTGGTGATGAGCTTCGGGCTGATTGCCCTGGCGCTGGCGGTGCCGCTGTCACAACTGGGGGCGCGGGCCTTCGCCGGGTATATCGCGGGCGAGTTCAACTTCGATCTGGTCAATCTGAGCGTGCCCTCAAACATTTACCTGATCCAGGCGGTTGTCAGCCTGGTAGTACCGGTGGTGGCGGCGCTGATTCCGGTGCTTGGCGGCTCGCGTATCTCCATCCGTGAGGCGATTAGCAGTCAGAGCGGCGCGGGCAGCTTTGGCACCAGTCTGTTTGACCGGGTGATTCAGCGTATTCGGGCGTTCCCCCGGCCGGTACTGCTCTCGTTACGCAATACCTTCCGCCGCAAGGGGCGCGTGGCACTGACCCTGATGACGCTCACCCTGGGTGGCGCGATCTTTATCTCGGTCTTCAGCGTACAGGAGTCGCTACGACTGACGGTTGACGATGTCTTTGCCCGGCTCTACAGCTTTGATGTCGGCATCGGGTTTGATCGACCACATCGCCTGGAGTATCTCGAAAGCGAAGCACTGAGTATACCGGGCGTCGCCATTGTTGAAAGCCGCAGACAGACCTCTACGCGCATCCGCTATCCTGACGATAGTGAGAGTGAGAGCATGTTCCTGGAGGCACTGATTCCTGATACGGCAACGATGAACCCGCGTCTGTCCGCGGGCCGCTGGCTGAGTATGGCAGATGAGAACGCAGTAGTGTTGAGCAGCGGTGTCCTGAAAAACGATCCTGATATCGGTGTCGGTGATGATATTGTGCTGATCATCAAAGGACGTGAGACAACCTGGCGCATCGTGGGGATTATGCCGACAATTGGTGATGAACGCAATGCCTTTGTGAGTGCGGATTACTATGGACGGGTGGCCCGCGAAGTCGGTACAACCGATGCCCTCTGGATTACGACCGACCGGCGTGACCCGGTGTTACAAACCCAGGTATCACAGGCGCTGGAAGAACACTACCGCAGCCTGGGGCTAAATGTCGTCTTTAATCAGACCGGTTCGGCACTGAGCAATCAGATCAATTCGCAGTTCGGCGGCATTGTCGCCAGCCTGGCCGTGATGTCGGTGCTGATTGCTCTCGTCGGCGGACTGGGACTGGCAGGCACGATGAGCCTGAATGTGCTGGAGCGCACCCGCGAGATTGGCGTGATGCGGGCCATCGGCGCGTCGGATATGTCGGTGCTCCAGATTGTGCTGGTGGAAGGGATGCTGCTGGGCATGGTAAGCTGGTGTCTGGGCGCGGCCCTGGCGCTGCCGATCAGCAAGCTGCTGAGCGACGCGGTCGGGCTGACCTTCTTCAACTTTGCGCTGGAGTTTCGCTTCTCCGTCGGTGGCTTGCTGACCTGGCTGGCAATCTCTATGGTGCTGGCTGTGGTTGCCAGTGTGCTGCCGGCCTGGAACGCCTCGCGGCTGACGGTGCGTGATGTGCTGGCGTATGAGTAAATGATAGGAGGTACGCGGTGCGCGTTCAAGTGAGACACCAACTCCTGTGAACGTCGTCTTCGCCGGCGGCAGCATGGTACGCCTGGTCGCCTGGTCGCAAAACATTTGCATTGTGTGCAAATGTTTTGCGACCAGGATCTGATCTCTTCCGCCCTGCCGGAGGTGAGATTTCCTTGCGGGTCAACGACCGCGTAACGCGTGTACATTACAGATACTTCCCAACCAACAACTCAATCCGCTCGCGTGTCGTTGAGGGAATAGACTTGCGGTCGGTGATAATCGCATCCTTGAGTGCATGATGGGCCGGGCTATCAAAGCCCGCGCCGATCAGCGGGATAACCTCGCGCACGACCTGCTGCGAGCGCGCAGCATTTGCCAACAGCACAGCCACCACGGCCTCAACCGTCACTGAGTCATGGTGCGGATGCCAGCAGTCATAGTCCGTAACCATTGCCAGTGTGGCATAGGACAACTCGGCTTCCCGTGCCAACTTGGCTTCGGGCAGAGCGGTCATGCCGATCAGGGCATGTCCCCGGCGGCGATTCTCCTCGCTCTCGGCCAGGGTTGAAAACTGCGGTCCCTCCATACAGACATAGGTGCCGCCGCGATGAACCGTTGCCCCCGCCTGCTGCGCCGCCTGATAGAGCCGTTCGCTCAACATGGGGCAGAAGGGGTGATCAAAGCCGATATGCACCGCGATACCATCGCCAAAAAAGGTGAAAGGCCGGATGCCTTTGGTCCGGTCAAAAATCTGGTTGGGAATGACTACCTGACCGGGGCTGTACTCCTCCTGCAAGCTGCCGACAGCACTGACCGAGATCAGGTACTGGACACCGAGGTGCTTGAAGCCATAAATATTGGCCCGACTGGGCACCTCGGTCGGCAATAGTCGGTGCCCGCGGCCATGGCGCGGCAGGAATGCAACCCGTTGCCCCATCAAATCACCCAGAACATAGGCGTCACTGGGAGTACCAAACGGTGTCTCCAGGTTGACCGTCTCGACATTCTCCAGGTCGGGCATGGCATAGAGTCCACTGCCACCAATCACGCCAATGGTTACCTGCGCCATGTATTTCTCCTTCAGGCTGGTGCAAGTCGCTCTAAGAGACTGTCTGAAACAGGTTGGTCTGGGGCGACGGCCCCGGAGCGGGAGTCCCGGCGTCAGCCGGTGTGTGGCCGGACCCGGCTGACGCCGGGACGCCGGGGGCGCTGTCCGGTGTCGCCGGGCACCCCGCATGCCGTAGGACCAACGCGAATCAGCTTTTCAGACAGTCTCTAACTCTGTTTGGATATAGCGAGAGTATAGCGCATCGGGGCATGGGGTGCAACATTATAGAGAGCTGTACCGCGTAATGTGTGTTGCTGAACGTTGTGGTACATGAATGCTAACATGCTTCGCCTTACACCGAGTTCGGGTGGGCAACTAGATGTTCCCCCGCAACCCAACCCTCGCGTCCATCGATGGTGCGAACGCGCCACCAGGTACACGCATCGGCGGCGACTGGCCCTTCCAGCAGTATAAGGCGTGTGCTGGAAGCCAGCCCATCCAGTGCTTGCGCATCCTGACCGGGAGCCACATGCAGGCGTAGCGGTGTCCCCGGTACCTCCTGGGTCTGGGCCGTATGACCAATGGTAAAGTTCTCGCGCATCGGCTGGGCAGTACTGGTTTCCACGGTCTTACCGGGAATAACCGCTCCCCGCGATGCGCCACGCTCCATAGACATCGCCCGATCACTGGCGGCGGCAGCCCCCGACTTGAGCCGGTCAACCTGAGACTCCAACTCCTTGATCCGGGCACGTACCTCGGTCAACTGCCGATGCAGATTTGCGGTATCGCGCTGTTCGGCCTGCGCCTGCCCAAGCTCATGCTCAAGTTCAGTAATGTATGCATTCTGTTCGTCAATCTGCTGCTGCACCGCCACAATCTGGTCGTTCAATCCGTGCAGCATCTCCTGCATACCCTGAGTATCCTGGGGTTTGTTCCGCAATGTATCAGTCATAGCGTCACCTCACTGGCTTTACAAAAGCTCCCCATCGAGCTTCTATTGATAATACGGTCAATTCGTGCGCAGGACAGCCGTCCGGGTTACGCCGTAGCTTCCGCGTTATCCCTGGTTGTTTGGACGGAGATATCGGGGAGAGCTGAAACCTACCACTTAACCATACCTCCAAGCAAGATCTATACCAGTAGTAGGCGGATATGCTACACCGGATGCAATTCTATCAGGAGTTACGCGGTTAACGTGCAAACCGGACGTTCCACCCGATGGAAACCCGATTCGCCTGCGGCAGCAGGGGACGCTTTTTATCTTTTTTACAAGAATTTTACACAGAGTGTGGGATTTTTGTGCAAAAGAAGGGAATCTTCCACCCTGCCGGCGGCGACAGGCCCTTCCGGGTCAGTGACCGCGTAAGTCCTATCTATGTTCCCTGCCTTGGCATCAGGGACGATAATTTGCAAGCGTGTAATGATTACGCCCTTGCCATGTATCAATTGAGCAAGTGATTTACGTAGTGCCGCCCTCAGGCGGTTTCAGGCCGGCACAACCACCGGAAGGCAGCTCTACGAATACTGAGAGACTGTCTGAAAAGATGATGCGCGTCGGTCCCACGGCATGCGGGGTGCCCGGCGACACCGGACAGCGCCCCAGGCGTCCCGGCGTTAGCCGGGGTGTGGCCGGAACCGGCTGACGCCGGGACTCCCGCGCCGGGGCCGTCGCCCCATGACCAACCCGTTTCAGACAGGCTCTGAGACATTACCCTGTCCCCTACAACCTACCCGGCAACCGCGCGGACCTGCGCCTTCAGCTCATGCTTGAGGATCTTGCCGGTCACAGTCTTGGGTAGCGCGTCGCGGAACTCGATGCTGCGCGGATATTTGAAGGTAGCCAGCCGCTCGGCGCAGTAGTTGATCAACGCTTCCGCGCTAACGGCCTGGTCGCGCCGGAGGACCACAACGGCCAGAATCTCCTCACCCAGTGCCGGGTGGGGCACGCCGATAACGGCAGCCTCGGCAATGGCGGGGTGCCCCTGCAGCACCTCTTCAATCTCGCGCGGGTAGACATTCATGCCGCCGCGAATGATCACATCCTTCAGCCGATCAACAATATAGAAAGAACCCGTGGCATCCATCCGCCCCAGATCACCGGTATGCAGCCAGCCACCGCGCATCACCTCGGCAGTGGCTTCGGGCCGCTTGTAGTAGCCCTTCATCACATTGTGCCCCCGGATCACAAGCTCACCCAGATCACCCGGGGCCGGCGGCTGACCTGCCGGATCAACTACGCGCAGTTCAACCCCCCAGACCGGGCTACCAATCCGACCCGCGCGCGCCTCCTCATCCGGGTAATTCAGGGTGGCGACCGGCGAGGTTTCCGAAAGGCCGTAGCACTCCTGGATGGTGACACCATTGCGCTGCTTGAAGGTCTGCATAATCTCCAGCGGCAACGCCGCGCCCCCGGAGATACAGCGCCGCAGTCCGCGCAGATCGTATGCTTCAGCCTCGGGATGGTGCAGCAGGTAGAAATACATCGTCGGCACGCCGGCAAAATAGGTGACACGGTCGCGTGTGATGATCTCAAACGCTCTGGTTGGCTCAAAGTGGGGCAGCAGCGTGATCGTTGCCCCCAGGTAGAAGCAGAGATTCATCATGCAGGTCTGGCCGAGCGCATGGAACAGCGGCAGTGCCACCAGGCCCACATCGTTCTCCGTAATATCGAGAGCGGTGGCGCTGACCAGGGCATTAAAAAACATGTTGAAGTGGGTCAACTCCGCGCCCCGGGGCCGCCCGGTGGTCCCGCTGGTGTAGAGAATCACAGCGGTATCGTCGGGCATGGTTTGCACGGTGTCGAAGCGCGGCGGCTGGTCGGCGACCAGTTCGTGCAGCGGTTGTGCGCCGTAGGGCAACGGCTGAGTGCTGCCGGGTGACTGGACCAGCACTATCTGCTTGCAGGTCTCGCTCTGGTGGAAGCCGGCGGTGGCCTCGCCCATGAGATGCTCCCAGGCAATCAACACCACGGCGTCGCTATCTTCCAGATGGTAGGCAATCTCGTTATGTTTAAACAATATATTGAGCGGAACGACTACCGCACCTGCTTTGAGAATACCGTAGTAGCAGATGGGAAACTGCGGGATGTTGGGCAGCAGCAGAGCTACCTTATCGCCGGGTTGCACGCCGAGTTGCACCAGCGCACTGGCAACCCGGTTGGCGGCGGCATTAAGATCGGCGTAGGTGAGCTGTTCCTCGTCCAGCATAACGGCCAGTTTGTGAGGATCGCGCGCACTGCTCTGCTCAAGCAGCAAAGCGAGGTTCAACATCGAACGGCTCCTTTCTGTGGGTCGATTTATGCGGCAGCCACTATGGGGGGTGCTTAGATTATAGTGGGTGCCGAAATGAGAGTCAACCAAACTACAGACCAGCGTAGCAGTGTGTGGTATACCTCATGTAACAGGAGTTACGCGGTGAGGGTTTGGACCACGAAAGCCGCGAAATGAGCGAACACCGCGAAACGGCCAATGCTGACATGCAGCAGGCGATCCCGCGTTTGGCGGGGGATATTGCCTCCGGCAGGGCAGAACAGACCATTCTTTTTCACAAACATGTGGCTCTCTGAGCCACATGTTTGTGAAAAAGACAAAAACATACCACGCTGCCGCAGGCGCATCGGGCTTTCATCTGGTCAAACGTCCGGTTTGCATATCACCCGCGTAACTCGCGTTACTGTAAGGAACGCTACAGAACGGGACGTTATCCCCGGCTAAACTGTGCATCAACGGCGGGCTGAAGTGCTATAATGACATGCGTAAGCGACCGATGACAGGAGGATTTCCGATGGAAAGCAGACCGCCGAACGTGCAACAGAACGGCACCGGGCCGGCCACGAAAGAAGTGCGCGACCGCGCGCTGGCAAGTGCCTTTCGTAAGAATGACTTTGTCTGGCTGGTGCAGGAACGCTACGATCCACAGTTTGACGCCTGGAATGTCGATTTTGTCTACCAGAGCATGATGGGCCGCTGGATGCGCAAGCGCTACCGCTACGATGGACCGAGCGGCGTGGTCTATTTTCTAGGCGAACGGCCGGTGAGTGAGGAGGAACTCACGTCGCTGCGGCGCACGGCGAAAGTCTTCCCGGTGGCCGAACTCAGGCGGTAGTCTAATCAATAATCTTATCAGGACGGAGCTTGTATGTCTACACAATCTGTACAGCACACGCGCGGAGAACATCCCTCCCCCAACCGGCGCCTGCTTATTATCGGCGGGGTCATCGCGGCGCTGCTGCTGTTTGTCTTTGTTGTCCTGAGTCTCGACAGCGGTCAGATGACCGCGTCCGCCGCGACGGGCGGCACGAGTACCCTGGTGCTGGCAATCCCGGCTTTTCTCGCCGGAGTGTTGAGCCTGCTCTCCCCCTGTACCCTACCGATTCTACCGGCCTATTTTGCCTTCACCTTCCAGACCGACAAGAAGAATGTCGTGATGACAACGGTCTCCTTCTTCCTGGGGCTGGCAACCACGATGAGCATTCTGGGCGCGAGTGCGACGGCGCTCAGTGCGCTGGTTTTTTCGGGTCGGGACACGTTGACCTTCTGGGGTGGGCTGATCGTGATTGGCTTTGGGATTATGAGTCTGCTCGGCAAGGGTTTTGCCGGTCCCAAAATGCAGGAACGCCCCGCCGCCAGCGTTGCCGGGTCGTATCTCTACGGCGCAACCTTCGCGCTCGGCTGGACGGCCTGCGTCGGACCGATCCTGGGGGCGCTGCTTACGCTGCTGGCCGCGCAGGGGATCGCCATCCTGCAGGGCGCGGTGCTCTCCTTTATCTATGCGATGGGCCTGGGTTTGCCGTTGATCCTGCTGGCGACCTTCTTTAGCCGCCTGGGTACCGGCTCCCGCTTCTGGCAGATTGTTCGGGGACGCGGGTTTGAGGTTCGCGTGGGTCCAAGGACGCTCTACCTGCATACCACCAGCATCGCCAGCGGGGTGCTGCTGATCCTGATGGGGACGCTGCTGGCGACCGGGCATCTGACCTGGATTTCCGAACGGGCGCAGAGTAGTGCTTTTAGCCAGTGGGTAATAGGACTGGAGGACGGTATCCGCCGACTCTTTAATCTGTAATAATGAAAACAAAAACTGCTGCCGGGGGGGTGGTCTACTGCCGCAATGATGTCGGGCAGGTGCGCCTCCTCTTAATCCACGATAAGTATGGCGACTGGACGCTGCCCAAGGGCCACCTGAAAACGGGTGAGACCGAGGAACAGGCCGCCTACCGCGAGATCGCCGAGGAGACGAGCGTACGCTGCACGATTGGCCCACTGGTGCAGCGTATTCGCTATGAGGTCAACAAAAAGGGCACCTTGTACGACAAGACCGTTGCCTACTTCCTCGCCACAACCGCGTGTGTCGAAGCTCAACCGGAAGCCGAGGAAGGTATCAGCGCCGCCCGCTGGGTTGAGCCGGAAGCGGCCATCGCAATGATTGGCTATGACCAGGTGCGCGAGGTTGTTCAGAATGCCCTGGCAATGATTGATGCTGGTGGCGATGCTAATCCGTAGTCTGTAGTCCGTAGTCCGCAGTCCCAGGAAGCAGAAAAAGAACGGACAACCAGAGGACACAGAACAAATCCGTTTTTCGCCGGCATTACGCCAGGTATGTTTTGTGCTGTGTTCTTTGGTTCTCTTGTAAACAACAGGAGTTACGCGGTCGTTGACCCGACGGCAGATTCCGCCTCCGGCAGGGCGGAAGATTCCTTTCTTGTTCACAACATGTTTGCACATAGTGCAAACATGTTGTGAACAAGAAAAAAAGTACCATGCTGCCGCAGGCGAATCGGGCGTCCATCGGGTGAAACGTCCGGTTTGAACACGCACCGCGTAACGCCTGTACACAATCATTAATCCTCACACATCACCGTACAACATCGTAGAAAAGTGAGGCCCGCGATGAAATGGTCCTACCGCCTTGTTCGCCTCGCCGGTATTGACATCAACATCCACAGCTCGTTTGTCCTGCTGATCATCTATGTGATCATCATGTTTGGCTCGTCCGGGCTCTTCGGCATCGTCACGGGGGGGCTGTTTACGCTGGCACTTTTCCTCTGTGTCACGCTGCATGAGTTGGGGCATGCGCTGGTTGCCCGCTATTTTGGTGTTCCCGTAGCTAGTATTCTACTCTGGCCGCTGGGTGGCCTGACCATGATGAGTCGCATGCCGGATAAGCCGCTGCATGAGGTGCTGATTATGGCGGCAGGGCCGCTGGTCAACCTGGTGGCGGCAGTGGCGGCATTTGTCGGGCTTATTCCGCTGGTTCTGTTCAGCCACCTGCTGAGCTTCAGTGGCCCCGATGCTCTGGTGCCGACATCGGTAGCGATTTCATTTACGCTCACGGCCCTGATCGCCCTGGGGGTGATCAACCTGATGCTGGCGCTGTTCAATCTGCTCCCGGCTTTTCCGCTGGATGGGGGCCGCATGCTGCATGCGCTGCTAAGTGCCGTGATGGGTGAGCAGCGCGCCGGGCTTGTGCTGATCGGGTTAAGCTGGCCGATTGCCCTGGGGTTGGGCATCGGTGCGTTGCTGCTGGGCGATCTGCTGCTGGGTGTGGTTGCGGTTATGCTGTTCCTCACCTCCGGGCTGTTAAACAGCCGGAGTGCGGGGATTATCAACCGGGGCTTTGCGCAGATCTATGCCGCGTTCTGCTATGTCACCAATCGTGGGAGCTTCTATCTGCTGCGTGGGGATTATGCGCGGGCACTGGCCTGGTATGATCGCGTTGTTCAGCGCAACCCTGCACAGGCGGAGGGCTATCTGCATCGAGGTATGGCCGGCTTCTACCAACAGGAGTATGACCGCGCTCTGGCCGATGTTGAGCAGGCCATCCAACTTCAGCCGGAGAATGCCGACGCCTACCGCATTCGTGGGATGTTCTACTATGTTCATGGCGCAGATGCGCAGGCCATAGCCGATTATGCCCGGGCGTTGCACCTGCAACCCGATGATGCGCTGACCTGTAATAATCAGGGCTGTATCTACCACCTCCAGGGTGACTATCAGCAGGCGCTGGAGCGCTATAACCAGGCGCTGCACCTGTCGCCCTCCCTCGGCCTGGTCTATAGCAACCGTGGACAGATACATGCTGAACTGGGAAACATGAAGCAGGCGCTGGCCGATTATGAGCAGGCGATCCGGTGGTCGCTTGAGCCGTCCGAAGCGTACCTGGGGCGGGGCAGCATCTACTACCACCAGAGCGCGTACGAGCAGGCACTGGCCGACTGTGACCGGGCCATCGCCGCCGCTCCGGAGGGTCGCTTCTCCCGCGATGAACGCTGGCTCGAGCATTTTATCCAGGCAAACGCTGCGTGGGCCATCGTCTGCTATACCCGTTTGATCCAGCGCTATCCCGCCCAGGCCGACGGGTACCGGCAGCGGGGAGAGGCCTACCTTGCCGGGGGCGCTGCCGAGGATGCGCTGTCCGATTTTGAACAGGCGATTGCGCTGGCCCCCGACGATGTGCGGGCCTACCTGGGGCGCGGACAGGTGTATATGATCTGGGGGGAAACGGGGCCGGCTGAAGCCGACTTCCGCTATGTGCCGGCACACACTGCACGGAACGATCTGCGGCGGCAGGCTGAGGCGCTGCTAAGGGATCTCCACGGTATGGAACAGGCAATTCTGCTTAATCTGGCTGTGCCGCAGGAGGAGCAACGACTCAACCTGGAGCCGGAGATGGCAATCACTCTTGTGGACGATGGCGTAGCGGGCTCTGTGTGATAGGATAACACCAGATACAAAAGAGATAGATGCCAGGCGGCAGCGAGAACCTTTGTATCCCGGAGAAAACGCGAAGATCTGAAATGCGCTGCCGCCTCCCAACTTCCACTTTCCGGCCGCCCACACGGGCGGCCTTTCCGATCTAATTTCCTAATCCAGACAGTGCAGCTTCCCCAACTCCCGTCCGACATACAGCGCATGCGAGACATCATAAATGAAGGGCAGAATGCGCTTCTCCAGACGTTCGATGCTCGGCTCGCGGAAGTTCTGGAGTAACTGCCCGTTGAAGTAGTGCTCCGCAACAAACAGATCGCCCTCGCGGGTAAAGCGCCAGTCGCCCTTGGGATCAAAGACCAGCCCCGGCGCTTTGGTGGTGCGCAGATAGTTATCGACCGTGGACCAGTCGTAGTCATAAATGTGGGCGCTGCCGCTGGTGATGGTCAACTCCCCCAGCGTGACATCCAGTTCGGCGGCGAGGCGCTCCTGGAAGTAGCGCAACCCGGCGGCATTCTTGGGCCAGGCGCGAAACATCTCATTGGTGCGGATGTAGGCATACATGTCCAGGATGCCATTGCGGATGCGCGGATGCACGGTCGTCAGGCAGGGTTCGTCGTCGCGCTGCATCGAGTGCAACGGCTCCCAGAGCGTCAGGACCGTGCGAAATGTCTCCGGTTTCTTGCGAAAGGTGTCAATGGCAACCTGCACCTGATCGCCATAGCGCCGGCGCAGCGTATGCCCATAGCGGTAGGTCAGTTCCTCCGGCTCATCACCCCGCCAGAGCGACTCGCCATAGCGCCTGATTTCGTCAATCTCATAGAGCGGCACGGCGTCCAGCGTGCATTCCGGAGGCAGGCAGACCGTCACCTGCCAGAGTTCCTGCCGCTGGTGGCCTTCATTATCGGGTTGCGTGGTCTCGCCAAACAGCCGGATCTCGTTGAGGATCGCATAGTGCGCCTCCTTGATCGAGGAGGTGCGGAAAAGATGCCCGCTGCGGCCAGTGGGATAAACGGTTTGGGAGACGTCCGGCAGCGGGATCACCAGCGGTTCATGCCAATCCGTAGCGGGCTGCGGCAGCGATTGAAGAAAATGCGTTAACTCCGCCTGCTGTTTGACGGAGATCGCGCGGGCATCATGCAGCGTGACGCGGCGATAAAACTCATCGACGTGCCATGGCTCTAGAAATAACTCTGCCGGATCGAAGGCGTGCTGGAGCAGTGCTTCGGCCTGGCGCTGTCTGGGTTCAGGATTATCGACACCGGTTACAACCAGCGTGTGGAGCGACGGCGTTGCCAGGACATTACGAATCAGAATGCCAATACCAAAGCGGCTATAGAGATTGCCGATAATTTCAACATACCCTTGCTGGGCCAGATATTTACTCTTGGGAGTCCAGAGGGTACACAACCCCACTCCATGACCCTGACCAAGGATCAGATCGCGCGGGTAAAACGGCGGCGGCGTAATCGGTGAGTGGCTAACCATACATCCCCCTGGAAGCCTACAAATCTTTATCTTTAAAGATGCGGCTGGCAACAGCGCCGCGCTGTCCCGCATATTTATTCCCCGGCTTTTTATAGTAAGGCACATCAACCGGGCTCGAGATCTGCTCAAATGTCAGGCTACAGATACGCATCCCCGGATAGAGCGCCACCGGCATAACGCCCAGGTTGCCCAGTTCGATTACAATATTGCCCGACCAGCCGGGCTCAAACAGCGCGGCGGTGCTATGCACAATAATGCCCAGCCGCCCCAGACTGCTGCGCCCCTCCAGGCGGGCGGCCAGATCATCACCCAGTTCCACCCACTCCAACGTTGAGGTCAACACAAACCCGCGCGGCTGAATAATAAACGGTTGCTGGTCTTCAATCACAACCTCGCGCATATACTCCGCAATCGGCTTATCGGTGCGCAAATCGATATATGGATGGCGACTGTAGTCAAAAATACGAAAATCATTGCCCAGGCGAAAATCAATCGAACATGCACCAAGCTGCGTTTCATAGTTAATCGCGGGCTCAATCCTGATTTTCTTCTGCGTAATTGCTTCGCGTATATGTTTGTCGGATAAAATCATTGTTTACCTTCGATAACATCCGTGCGTAAACCGGCGCACATGGGGCATGTCGGCCTGAGTTGTGGGTTTATGGCAGGATACTCCCGTGTGAAGAGGGCATTATACCGCACCAGGCAGAAAAAGCAACCTCCTGGCTTGTGCGGCTGCATGAACTGTGAGAATATACTCCAGATATGCCATCAACAAGCATACTGGTTTTGTGAAGCAGCATAAACAAAGCCCCGCCCCAAAGAATCCTTCAGGGCAGGGAAAATCATACCAGATAACGAGCACCATTCGTATGGTCGGCAGGACGTGGTTGTTCTTTGTTCTCCGGTTCTTTGTTCTTCCTCAGCGCTGTGGCAGCAGCAGCCGCAGCCCATTCGCCACCACCAGCAGCGTACCGCCTTCGTGAGCTACGACGCCAAACGGCAGCGAGACGGTACCGCCGATTGCCAGCAGCATCATAATAATCATCACGGTCCCCGCGAAGATCAGGTTCTGCCGGACGATGCGGCGGGAATTGCGTGCCAGCCGCAGCATCCCCGGCAGGCGGCTCAGGTCATCGCTCATCAGCAGCACATCGGCGCTCTCCAGGGCCACATCGGTGCCGGCCGCACCCATCGCCACGCCCAGTGTCGCCGTTGCCAGCGCGGGCGCATCATTGATGCCGTCGCCAATCATCGCCACCGGACCATACTGCGCCTGGATCTCACGGACTGCCTCGACTTTCTGCTCCGGCAGCAGATCGGCGCGCACCTCGTCAACCCCCAGTTGTTGCGCCAGATTCTCGGCGACATAACGGTTATCGCCGGTCAGCAGTACGACCCGCTCAATGCCCGCCGCCTTGAGTTGCGCGACCACATTGATTGACTCGGCGCGTACGGTGTCGGCGATAGCAATCATGCCCCAGGGCCGCGCATCCCCCAGGATCACCACGGTGCGACCCTGCCGCGCCTGCGCTTCAACTTCCTGCGCCACCTCCGGCGGGAGTGGCTGGAAGAGATCCGGCCGCCCGATGCGTAGCGGCATACCCGCCACCTGCGCCCGCGCGCCTGCGCCGGTCAGTGCCTCAAAGCCCTCGGCCTCCGGCAGAGCGATCCCACGCTCCTCGGCTCCCCGCACAATCGCCCGGGCCAGCGGATGCTCCGAGAAGTGTTCAATTGCGGCGGCGGCGGCAAGCAGGCGCACCTGTGGGGTACTCAAAAGACCAAGCTGATCGTCTGCCGGTGGGGTCAACTCATCCTGCGCCTGCGGCAGATTGTCAGGTATCGCAGCTTCGTCAATCGGCAGGATCGCCACCACACCGGGACGACCCGTCGTCAGCGTGCCGGTCTTGTCGAAGGCGACAACCCGCACCCGCGTGGCGGCCTCCAGGCTAGCCCCGCCCTTGAACAACACACCACCGCGTGCCGAGCTTGCCAGCGCCGAGAGCAGCGCCGCCGGGATCGAAATCACCAGCGCGCAGGGCGAGGCAACCACCATCAGTGTCATCGCCCGATAGAGCGTTTCGCTAACACTCCAGCCCAGGAAGAGCAGTGGAATGATCATCGCCAGCAGCGTAATCCCGACGACCGCATAAGCGTAGTATTGACCGATCACCCGGTCGGTAAAGTCCTGGCTCTGTGCCTTCTGCTCACGCGCCTCGCGCACAATGTTCACAATCCGCGCCAGCGTCGAATCCTGCACCGGCGTTGTCACCTTCACTTCCAACGCACCCTGCCCGTTGAGCGTACCACCAAAGATCCGCGCACCGGGCTGCTTCTCGGCGGGCACCGACTCACCCGTGATGCTGGCCTCGTCCACTGCCGAGGCACCTTTCAGAATGACACCATCGGTAGGGATTTTTTCACCCGGACGTACAATCACAACTTCGTTTACGCCGACCTGCTCGATCGGTACCTCGACCTCGGCGACGGTCCCATTCTGGCGGCGCAACACCCGCGCGGTGGTCGGGGCCATCTCCAGCAGGGCACGAATGCTGGCATGGGTCCGGCCCATGGCGTAGGTTTCCAGCGTGTTGGAGAGCGCGAAGAGAAACATCAACACCGCCCCCTCACGCGGCTGCCCAATCAGCGCGGCACCCAGTGCGGCGATAATCATCAGAAAGTTTACATCAAACTGGCGCGCTTTCAGCGAGTCCCAGGCATCCTGCACACTGTAGAAGCCGCCGGCAAGGTAGGCCAGCGCATAGAGCATCCAGGGCACCGCCGGCGGCAGAGAGGTCAAATCCTCGATCAGCCAGCCCACAATCAGGCTGACCAATGTTAGAACGGTCAGACGGATCATCCATGGCAGCGCCGCCAACTCTTCATCTTCTTCGGTGGTGGCCGGATCGGTTGGGACAACCGCAGGCTGCGCGTGCAGAGTTGCGCCCTGACTGCGTGCCAGCGTCTCAAGCGCACGCATATCGACCTGATCCGGAGCATAGCTCAGGTTCAAGCGCTGCTGCTTCGCGTCATAACTGGCGGTAATCACACCGGGTTGGGCACGTACCTGGGTGAGTAATTGCTTCGTATTCATCGTAGGTCGGGCTATATGAGTTGTCATGTAGTTGTTCCTTTCTGCTTGAGCAGATCCTTATTTCGTTCGTTCAGCCTTGTGTATCCCTGTAAGGAGTATCTATTAAGAATGATTCTAAACACTGCCTAAAAAAATTTGGGGGCTTCCCCAAACCTGCGGCGGTACGGCAGATAGATGTTCCGCCATACCGCCCGGTTACTCTTCATGCTGGCGTCGCCGCCGCCGCCGGCGCGGCCCATGCGTATGCTCTACCGGATGATGATGACTCATGCGGGCATGCATATGCGGGCAATCAGCGATACTCCCGCTATCGACGCAGAGACCATCACAATGCACCTGGCACTCCGGGCAGACGCCATACAGCACCAGGGCAAAGGGTCGGCAGAGCCGATGCCCGGAGCTTTGTTGCACCTCGCCCAGCAGGGTGTCAACGGTTTCGTTATGAACATCGGTGATCCGCCCACAGCGGGGACAGACCATATTGATGTGGGGCGTCAGATCCAGGTCATAGTGAGTATGTTCATCGTTGGCAATCTCCAGCTTGTGGATCAGGCCCAACTCGGTGAGCGTATCAATGGTATTATAGACCGTTGCCTGGCTGATCATTGGAAAGGTGCCGCGCACCCGCTCAAATACCTCGGCCACGGTCGGATGTTCGCCATGCTCAACCAACGCCTGGCAGACGGCATAGCGCTGGGGTGTAGAGCGCTTCCCGGCGGCCTCAAGCTGGTTTAACAGGTATGTGATCTTTGTCTGATCTGGTTGTTCCATCATAAATCTTTAGAATGATTCTATGTTTATCATAATAGTAGCATCACCGGCAGCAGTTGTCAAGCTTGATTATCGCTCACAACCGGCGGGAAACGCACCGGCACACATGCCGATACCATCCATCTTGAGCATTTTCGCGCATTCCTGAAGGAGGTACACAGCCTGGATCTCGACATTATACTGGGAATTAAGGCTAAAGAAAAAAGCACCTTAAAAGCGGTTATACTTACCAAAAACTACTACGGGTGATACACGCCATATTCTTCGTTTTATTCCCCGGCATCTACCCGGCACAATCCCAATTCCCCGCTTGATCTGCGACTATCTGATACTAGCATACTATTGCTTTTCTCTTCGTCACAATTCTGAGAATTTATGTGCGTCTGTATTTATACCCGGGGCTTTATATTTGATAGATATAAATTCACCTGACTGATCTGTAAAAAATACGTGACAAAACTTGCACTATCCGCTTATAATGAGATCATGTCATGTTGCCGTAGGAGCACACGGGTTTTATTTCAATGGAGTTAACGGACGAAGGAGACAGCAATGACAACCAGTGATCAGTCGATTGAGGCATTACAGCAAGAGAACCAGCGGTTGCGTGAGCAAGTGGCAGCACTCACTAGCGAACGCAACCGACAAAACCAACCCTCGCAAGATACGCCAGAACGCTATAACTTGCTCTTCCAGAACATGGCGGAAGGTACAGTATTCCATGAAGTCGTGTATGATACCGAAGGCCAGGCGTGTAACTATCGTATCCTGGATGTCAATCCGGCGTTCGAGCGCATGCTCCAGATCCCACGAGCGGCAATCCTTGGCAAGGTTGCAACGGAGGCATACGGTACCGAGTCGGCTCCATTCCTTGATATCTATGCCGGAGTAGCGCACACCGGGACTCCTGAACAGTTCCAGACGAGATTTGGAGCCCAGGTGTTTGATATTCGCGTCACCAGTCCACGCCGTGGTGAGTTTGTGACGATGTTTTTCGACATCACCGGGGAAAAAATTACCGAGGGCGAACTGCTCCGTTTCCGTGATATTCTGAATACTACCCCGGAATTGCTGGCAACCGCCCCCGCCGACACTGGTGCGCTGGATTATGCCAATCCGGCGTTGTGCCGCATGCTGGGCTACACTGCTGATGAAATCATTGGTATGCCCGTTCCGGCCGTCTTCGCAGAACCACCGGAGCAAGTAAATGGACACTTTCGGCGATGCATTGAATCGGGCACCTCGCAGGGCGAGCTACACTGTAAGCGTAAAGACGGATCGACCTTCCCAATCTATTTCAGCGCGCATACGCTGTTCCGGGGTGAAGGAGTACCGCCACTGGTGGCATCATTCTTTCGTGACCTGACTGCACAGAAGCAGGGCGAGGAAGAACGTATCAGGCTCACGCAACAGGTTATTGATATTCAGCGCGACGCGCTGCGCGAGTTGTCGACACCGCTCATCCCAATTACAGACGACGTGGTTATTATGCCGCTGATTGGCACAATTGATAGCGGGCGGGCCCAGATGGTAATGGAGGGCTTGCTGACAGGTGTGGCGCAGCACCAGGCCGAACTGGTCATTCTAGACATTACAGGTGTGCAGGTGGTAGATACCCAGGTCGCCAAAGCGCTGGTGCAGGTTGCGCAGGCAGTAAAACTCCTGGGGGCGCAGGTCATGCTGACCGGCATTCAGCCGCAGATTGCTCAGACGCTGGTGCATCTGGGGGTTGAACTGGACGGTATCATTACGCATGGCAGCTTGCAGGCAGGCATTGCCGCAGCGCTTCATGTGTAACCCTACTGTTCTACCTGTGAGGAGGTAACATGTGCCGGGATGCGTACGGTAAAAGTTGCACCGCGTCCCGGCTCCCCCATTCCCGTAATGTCGCCGCCCATCAGTCGGCAGAGCCGCCGGCTCAGCGCCAGTCCGAGTCCGGCCCCGCCATACTGATGCGTATGCGCTGCATCTCCTTGCTGAAATGCAACAAATAACCGCTCCACCTGCTCCGGGTCAAGGCCAATACCAGTATCGCATACCTGAAACACGACAAATGCCGGGTCGTCCTGTACGTCATGGCCGGTTGCGTCGGTTACTGCCGGCTCCATCCAGACTCGCAGGGTAATCGTTCCCTGTTCGGTAAACTTGGCGGCGTTATTGATCAGATTGAGTAAGATCTGCTGGAGCCGGGTGCGGTCGGCATACATCAGTGTTACTGTGTCGGCGATCTGCACATGCAGCGTGTTCCGGTTGGGTGTAAGCAGTGGCCGGCTGGTCGTGACAAGTTCCTCGATCAGGTTGCGAATGGGGAAGGTTTCCAGGTGCAGCCTGATCCGTCCGGCTTCAATCTTCGAAAGATCAAGGACATCGTCAATCAGGGCGAGGAGATGCATACCGGCCTGACGGATCTGTTGCACATCGCTGACCAACTGCGGATTGTCCCGGATCTGAAGCTGCAACAGGTCGTTGTAGCCGAGAATAGCTGTGAGCGGCGTGCGCATCTCGTGGCTCATATTTGCCAGAAAGGCGCTCTTGGCGCGACTGGCCGCCTCGGCCGCTTGGCGGTTCTGCTCGGCAACACGGGTTGCGTCAACCAATTCAGCCTTCTGGCGCTCATCCTGCAAATGCAGCCGGGCCAGGCGCGCGATCAGGTGCGAGCGGGTCAGGAACAATACTGTTGCTACCAGAACTGACTCCACCTGCCAGACGATATAGTGAACGGTATCCTCCTGGGGCGGCAGCCCCGTGATCACCAGCCACCATCCGGTTAGCGACATAGCACTGAGGCCGATAAACCAGCGCCGGCGCAGAAAGTAAGCGCCGATTCCGATGAGCAAGATCGAAATATTGGAGGTCAGTTTTATATCTTCTGCAAGGGCAAGATGGGCCAGGCTATTTACTAATACCACCAGAACCATACTCGCGCCGACCCAGTTACCCCAGCGCGGCGCGATGGGCCGGCGGCGCAGGAAGAGATGCAGGCTCAATAATCCCAGGGACGAACCGAGGGCAATGACAATCATCGGTGCGCGTACCGGGTATTGCTGCAACAGGGCATGCATGCCGGTCAGTAGCGCATAGAGCAGGCCCAGGCCCAGCGACATTGGGCGCGCATTGGTTGTTACTGCTGCATCCAGTGCGGCACGAATCTGCCTGACATCGCTGGTTCTATCCGGGTTGACAAGATAGGTTGCAAGGTGTGAATCTTCCCCGGATGGGTTGTTCATAGTGCTATCCTTCGATCCTGGAACACCCCACCCCACGCTGATGGTGTATTCCAGGTTATGGTATTATGGACATTCCGGGAGCATCGATCATGAACGATGATTTTCACAAAATAACCGCATGCTACGGTAGATTGTATCATTTCCACGAGTTACGCAGTGCGCGTTCAAACGGGCCGTTTACTCCCGATAACGGCGGATTTCGCCTGCGGCAGCGTGGTACGCTTTTCACCTTTTGCACAAAAAATTCAGGTTGTGAATTTTTTGTGCAAAAGATCGCCGGAGGCGATATCCCTCGCCAAACGCGGGATCGCCTGATGCATGTCAGCCTTGGTCGTTTCGCGGTTTTTGCGCATGTCGTGGTGTTCGTGGTCCAAACGCCCACCGCGTAACTCCTGCATTTACTTCCGGCTTCCCACCAGCGCGAGGGCATGCCCGCCGGCAGATTGGAGCAGATATGCACAGAGCCGACAAACCAACCCACGCCGAGATTGCGGCGGCGGCCGGGAAGACCCTCACCGATGTTATCGCCCCGGACCTGCGGGTGCTCTTCTGCGGCTTCAATCCGGGCCTCTACTCCGGCGCAACCGGGCATCACTTTGCCCGCCCCGGCAATCGCTTCTGGCCGACCCTCTACGCAGCCGGCTTTACTGATCGCCTGCCGGCACCTGCCGAAGAACGGCTACTGCTCACCTATGGGTATGGGCTGACCAACTTTGTGGAGCGGGCCACGGCTGCGGCATCCGATTTAGAAACCGCCGCGTTGCGCGCGGGGGCGCAACGCCTGCGAGAAAAGATCGGGGAGTATCGCCCGCGTGTGCCGGCGGTTCTGGGGATTACGGCCTACCGGAGCGCGTTTGCGCAGCCACGCGCCACGCTGGGGCCGCAGCCGGAGCGGATTCATTCCACGCGGATCTGAGTGCTGCCCAATCCCAGCGGGCTGAACGCCCACTATCCGCCGGAAGATCTGGCACGGGAGTTCCGCAACTTTCGGCTGGCAATTGCGCGGGAAGAGCCGGAGTAGCCAAAGCGCGGCAGGCTCCACCCGCTTACCGCTCGGTCGTATCCCGCAGATCGGGGAAGGTACTGCTGCGGCGTGGCGTGTTGATCGTTCCCTGGTACCGCTGCAACTCGCTGATCAGTCCCAGCAGGCGCATGCACTCCTCCGGGTCTTCCTGGTCATTGGCCTGCTGGCTCAGGCGGCGCTGCCAGCGGCGGACCTGCTCCACCCGCAGATGCCATACGCTGCGCTCGGCTTCCTGACGGTAGCGATACTCCTGCGGCTGCGGCAGCGCGATCGCCACCAGTCGCGCGGCATGCTCGCGCAGTTCTTCCGGTAGCACCGCCTCGTCTACTTTTTCCAGCAGGAAGTCGCCATGAACTTCATGCAGATTTTGCGCGGGATGCTCGGCGCTATGGGCCTTGAGCGCCTGCCAGATCAGCCGGTTCTCAGTACGCTCCAGCAACCGCTCGATGGTATCCCCCAGTAATTCGCGTACCTGCGGGAAAGCGACCAGGCTCTGCGTCAGCAGTTCCTCCACCACGACGTGGGCGGATGGGTAGCGCAAGATCAGGCTGAGCAGATGATCCTCCCGGGTTAAGGTCGGTACACGGCGCGCGGCGCGTTGGGCGGCGGGACTATCGGTGGCAACCGGTTGTCCCGGGTGTGATCGTTGGTTGCGATCCGATGCGCGGCGGCTATCTTTCCCCGCCTTCGCTGTACGGCGTCCATCATTTCCGCGCAACAGATCGAGGATAAGTTCGGCGCGAATGCCGATCACCTGTTCCAGGCGGGCGATGTAGACGCGCTGCTGAGTGCTGTCGAGTTGCGCCAGCAGGGGTAGCAGCCGATCCAGGGCGGTGCGCTGATCCTGCGCCTGCTGCAGATCCAGATCAGCGGTGTAGGCGTCGATATAGAAATCAACCACGGGAACCGCCTCGGCGATGAGCGTGCGCCAGCGCTCCGGGTCCGCCTTGATCACCTCGTCGGGATCTTGACCGGGGGGCATGTTGATAATGCGCAACGTAATGTCACTTTCCCAGCGTACCAACCCCTGGGCCGTCACAACCTGGTGGGTAGCGTCATCATCCGCCACATTCTGCAGGGCATTCAGCCCGCGCAGAGTGGCACGCTGCCCGGCGGCATCGGCATCCAGCGCCAGGTAGACATTGCGCGAGAGGCGCTTGAGCAGCGCCACATGTCCCGCCGTGAGCGAGGTGCCCAGCGGCGCGACAACATTGCGGAAGCCATGCTGGTGGGCGGTCAGCACATCAACATAGCCCTCGACAATCACGGTTGCATCGGCGTTGCGAATGCCTTCGCGGGCCAGGTCCAGCCCATACAGCACCTGGCTCTTGTCGAAGAGCAGCGTCTGCGGGGTGTTCAGGTATTTGGGGTGGGCATCGCCGAGCGCCCGCCCGCCAAAACCCACGACTTCGCCCCGCACATTGCGAATAGGAAAGATCAGCCGCCCCCGGAAGCGGTCATGGTAGCCGCCCTGCTCCCGATGGATTGCCAGTCCGGCAGCCTCAACTTCTTCCGGCGCGAAGCCCTTCTTGTCGGTGAGGTAGGTCAGCAGGTGACCCCAGTCGTCCAGACTATAGCCCAGTTGAAACGCCTCAACGGTCTGGTGGTTGATCGCACGCTGCTCCAGGTAGTCGCGGGCGGGTTGACCCCGCTGGAGACTCAGCAGCACATAGTTAAAATATTTGGCGGCGGTGGCACTGATCTCCAACAGGCGGGTGCGCTGCTGATCCTGCTGCTGCTCGGCGCTACTGCGCTCCTTGAGTTCGATCCCCGCGCGGGCGGCCAGTTGCTCCAGCGCCTCGCGGAAATCCAACCCCTGCCGGCGCATCACAAAGTCGAACACCGTGCCCGAGGCCTGGCAGCCAAAGCAGTAGAAACTCTGCGTATCGGGGAAGACCGTGAAAGCAGGCGTGCGCGTATTCTGATGGAAGGGGCAGAAGCCGGTGTAGTTGCGTCCGGCCTTGCGCAACTGCACACTCTCCCCGATCACTTCCACAATATCGAGGCGGTCTTTGATTTCATCAATGGTACTCATGGTTAAGGGTTAACGGTTAAGGGTTAGGGGTTAAGGGTTAACGGTTATAAATCGGCTATTTCTTGTTCATCTGTGTAGTTGTAGACGGCGGGTTCTTCGCGTGTACTTGAGTTGCGGTTACGCAGCCGGGTTATCATCGTTGAGAGCATGCGCAGACACTCATCAACCAGACCAATCATTCTTGTGTAGTCTTCTTCTGCTACTAACCGGCAATCGTGGGCAACATGCAGCCAGTAGTCGGTCTCATTGGCCGATGCCCGCGCAATCCGCAGAAATCGTTCATACTCCTTGCCCATATCCCGCCCGCGACCTTCGGCAATATTGGCTCCAATGGACGTTGCTGCGCGAAAAAGCTGATCACCCACTGTACGGCCTTGAGGGGTTGATGGTAAGGTATGAACAAATGTATCTACCGCCTGCACCAGGGTGAAGGCACGCTGCACAACTGGAAGATCTTTATAGTTTTGTACCTCACCCATACCTGTTCTCCTGAAATTTACGGGTTAACGGTTACGAGTTAACGGTTAGGGATTAGGGGTTACGAATTAACCGTTAACCGTTAACCGTTAACCGTTAACCCCTACTATGCCCCCCACGTTCGGGGCACGAACAGATCCTGAAAGACCTGGGTGGCGTAGCGGTCGGTCATGCCGGCGATGTAATCGACGACGGCGCGCTCGACTGGTTCCTGCCGCTGCTGGTTAATGCGTAGCAGATGGGCGGGCAACTGCTCCGGGTGCTGCACAAAATAGTTGTAAAGTGTTTCGATAATAAAATAAGCCTTTTGATCATCCTGTTTGGCCGGACTGTTCAGGTAGACATGCTCAAACATAAACTCACGTAGCGTATTAGTTGCGGCCAGGACCGCGCTGCTCATCGCCAGGTGCGGCGGATCGGGCGGTGTCCCGGCCCCGGTCGCCCACCAGTTATGCTCGATCAGGTCACAGACCATCGTGTTGATCCGCCCGGCGTGGGTGTCACCCAGCACCGCAATGCACTCGCGCGGCAGATCGGTTTCACACAGGATACCGGCCCGTAGCGCATCATCGATATCATGGTTGATATAGGCGACGCTGTCGGCAATTTTGATAATCTGCCCCTCCAGCGTGCTGGCGGTGCCCCAGGCTTGCTGCAGGATATCGTGGCGCGCCTTCGAGTGAAAGGCGATGCCCTCGCGCACCGGAAAAGTCAGGTTCAGCCCCGCGCCGTCTTTCTCCAGCACCTCGATGATGCGGCGGCTCTGCTCGTTGTGGCGAAAATGCTCCGGGTAGATACGGGTCAGTGCAGACTCACCGGCATGCCCAAAGGGCGGGTGCCCGATATCGTGGCCCAACCCAATCGCCTCGGTCAGATCTTCGTTGAGGCGGAGCGCACGGGCCACCGTGCGCGCAATCTGCGTTACCTCCAGCGTATGAGTCAAGCGGGTGCGATAGTGATCGCCCAGGGGCGCGATAAACACCTGCGTTTTATGTTTGAGCCGACGAAAGGGCTTGGAGTGCAAGATCCGGTCCCGGTCGCGCTGAAATGCCGTGCGGACGGGACTCGGCTCTTCGGGCAGGGCACGCATGGCCTGCGCACTCCGCGCCGCCAGGGGCGAGAGCGTCTGCGCTTCCTGCGCCTCCAGGGTTTCGCGTACAGATAGATGGAACATACGACTATTGTACTACGTACCGGGAGACGGGACAACCGTTTGCTCAGATGGAGTTTGCTCCTGGTCCGGCTGATCCAGTGCTCGCCATACGGCTAACCCGACGGCGGCAATCAAGTGCAAGACAATCGCCGTCCAGAAATAAAGGCTGTTGCCATTCGCGGCGGTCTGTGCTTCCGTCCAGACCAGGGACTGGAAGCGGGCCGCGACAAAGGGCGTAAAAAAGTAGAGACAGAAGCAGATGCCCGCCGCACGCCAGACCTCAAACCGCCGCGCCACCGTCCAGCCAATGAAGAGCGCAAAGGGCGTGGCAAAGATCGCCCAGACCAACTCGCGCAATTCCGCCTCGCTGCGACTGCCCCCGGTGCTGACCAGGTTGAAGACGGCCCAGGCCGCGCCCAGCAGCGCCGCGCCCAGCATAATGCCGGCAGTGCGGTAGTCGATTGAGCGAGGAGCCGGAGCCGCAGGCTTGTCGCCGGCCCTGCGTGTTGATGGATTATTTTTCATAAAATTCACCTTAAGTTTGCCACAGAGCACCGAGGTATGAACAGTTAACGGTTAACCGTTCATACCTTATTCGGTCGTCAATCCTGCAAGTTTCGTCTTAATCTCTTCTTCCAGGCCGGCAATCTGCTGCTTGAGCCGCTGCTCCTCGGTGGACAACGCAAGCAACTGATCTTCCAGCCGGTTGAGTTCATCAACATAGCGCTTGCGGAGCGCACCCTCTTCACCCTCGCGTCCCAGGGAATTCAGGTTGCCCCGGATCTGCTCCTGCCGCTGGTAGATGCTTTTGTTCTCGTTGGTCCCTGCCTGGATGCGTTGCCGGAGTGTGTCGATCTGATGGTAGCGTTGCAACACCTCTTCCAGGGCATGGACGGTTGCGGCATCCAGCACCCGGCTCTGCAGATAGTTCTGGAGTTGCCGGCCATTCAGGTTTTTGACCAGTTCGCGGCGGCTCTGGAGGCGACGTTCATGCACCGCAAAGATGGTACGGGTGTGTGGTGCGCAGGTGACGCTCCAGCGGACAAAGCCGGCGCTCTGCTCTACTGGCTCGGGTGTGTCGGTCAATTCATACCCATCAAGCGGAGTATGTTCGATCACGACATCCACCGGCTCGGCGAGTGTACTCGTCAAATGGTAGCTGGTGTGACGCAGATCATACTCCTGGATCAGCAGATACTCGCCGCGCACACTGATACCCCTGGTGTGGCGTTCGCTGCTGTACTGCTCCGCAATCGTCATGCCCAGTTCCACTGCGAAAGGAATAATCAGTTCGCCATCGGTGCGGGTAAAAGGTACTACCGCTTCACCAGCATAGTCGCCATCGGTCAGCACCGTGACCGGCCCGCGCTCCAGCGTCAGCCCGGTCGCATTGGTCAGGCGCAGGCTGACCACCGGGTGTGCCGGAAGCTTCTGCTTATTGTAGAGTAACTCGCGGCGACAGGGTAACCGCCGGCTCAGAATGGGCACCATCGCCGACTGGCCGCGCGCTACGCTGACCGGGTGGCTGACGCGATAGGCAAACAGCGCGCCCCGCTCGCTGCCGGTTGCGGCGGCGGCGACCGACTCCTCCATCTCGGCGGCGGAGAAGGACAGCGTAGCCATTTCGGATTCGGCGACTTCGTCCGCCATTGCTTTGAAGCGCTGGGGGGCGGCCGGTGAAGGCGCACTGCGCGCCGGGGGCGCGCCCTCAAACGCCACCGGCGCATTGACCGTGCGCTCTTCGTCCTCGATCAAGGGGCGCTCGGGTATTTTGGGTTCGTACAGTCGGTAGCGGAAGGAGATGGGCATGCCTGCAACCAGCGTCAACTCGACGCCCTCCAGATCTTCTTCCAGTTGGTTGTCAAACAAACCCCAACCCTGCAGCAGCACCGATTGTTCCGCCGGATCGTCCTGATTATCAGGTTCCGGTTCCTGGTTCGTCTCGAAGAGCATGCGGTAGCTTACGCGCCAGGCCGGAGCCGGAGCGATGTAGCCCACCAGCAGATCATGCTCACCCGGCGAAAGGTGCAGGGTGGCACTGCGGCGATCCGCTTCGCTCTGCGCGGCGCGCAGGAAGTAGTCCAGATCGGCCACAGCGGTAGCATCCAGCAGTTCGATCCGCTTGATCATCGGCAGCGCCACTGTCTGGATGCGGCGCGTCTCCTGACGATAGATCGAGAGCAGTGCCCGACGCAGCGGCTCTTCCTCCTCGTAGTCTACCCCGACGACCAACCCTTCAAGTTGCCCCGGCGTTTCTTCCGGTTCGGCTGGTTGATCCAGATCGTCCGGGGGCGGGCCGGCGACGGTGGGCTGATGTGACGGTGGAGTGCTGCCAAGGCCCAGATTACGCCGTGCCGGTTTGGGCGCGGCGGGCTCCTCCAGGATGCAGCGGATATGCCGTCCGCGCAGGTCGCGCAGCAGATCCAGCAGGCTATGCTGGTCGGAGAGGTGAATACTGCCCTTCTCGATCAGGGTCGCGCGATCCTCCGGGGTTTCAAAGTCCACCCCCAGCACCTGACCGGCCCCCAGATCTAGCGTCACCATGCTCTTGAGGATATCATCCATTGCCTGGCGCGGGAAGCTCAACCGTAGCAGTTCACCGCTGACCGGGCCGCGCCGCTCGAAATAGCCTACGCCATGTTTGTACAGAATGATGCGACGAATGGGGAGAGACATCTACTCAACCTTCTCTGGATTGTAGGCGGTATAGACCAGCCGGGACAGAGCGCTGATGTAGCGCGCCGCCCGGAAATCGGGCAGGTAGCTATTATTCTGCTCCTGATAAATATAAGTCGCCAGCAGAAAATCGCCGCCCTCCGAACGTACAATCCCCACATCGGCATGCATGTCGCCGGTCCAACCGCTCTTGTGCTCAAAGCGGGTGCCCGCGGGCAGGCCCGCCGCAATCCGCGATTTGTCGGCATTTTGCGCCAGCAGATCCAGGATTGCCTGGCAGTCTTCCGCGGTCAGCGTCTCGGTAAACTGCTCCAGCAACTGACCCTCGCCCCGGCTGCACGCGTCGATCATCACAAAGATGCGGCTGATCTCGGCGGGTGTCGTCCGCACAATCGGGTCGGCCTCGGTGTAGGGCGGACTGCCTTCCTGCGCCGGGCCATACTCGATCGACAGGCCGCGCAGTCCAATCAGATAGTCACCCGCTTCGTAGGGCATATTCTGGTAGGTATGCTGAAAACCTAGCTCACGCAGCATCACATTCATCTCTTTGGAGCCCTCGTAGGCCGCGTCGGTGCCGGTACCACCCACCGCTGCCGCCAGCAGATCATTGGCCGAGAGATTATTGCTCTCAATAATCATTTCGCGCATCCACCGCTCCTCTTCTTCGCCAAACTCCGGAATGCGGGTATAAGCAAAGAGCAGGATGGGCACCTTGAGCAGACTCGCCCCGGAGAAGACCGTGTCCGGGTTGCGCGTGACGGTTTCGCCCGTCGCCGGATCCTCGAGGTAGAAGCCGACAACGCCGTTCCACTCGTCGGCGATGATATTGACCTGCTCCTGGAGTTGCGCAAACGTGGGGCGCGGCACGTTGGGATCTTCCTCCAGATCGAGCGTAATGATCGCGGAGGCATCTGGGGACTGCAGTTCCGTGGTGATCTGCTCCAGCGCGGCATCAACATCCAGGCTGCGGCCGGGGCGGTAAGCAAAACTGCGCGTAAGCGTATCCGTAGCGGTGATCAACTCCAGCGTAGTTGTGGAAGAGATCGCCTCGGCGAGGCGTGTCAGTTGGTCGGGTAGCATGGTTTCTTCCAGCGCAAGCTCTCGAGGCACCTCAACCGGTTCTTCCTGCGCGGCCTGCGCCTGCGCTTCTTCCAGCAGGTCGGTAATCTCCGCCTCCAGGTCGCGCGCCGGAAGAAAGATCGTCACCTGCTCTTCACCCGCTTGCAAGCGCACAGTACGGTCACGCGCCGCCAGTTCTTCCAGCAGATGCGCGGACGCTTCCGCAACCGTCATACCTGCGATATCGATCCCCGCCACGCGTGCGTCTTCGGCAAAAACCAGTTCTGCGGGAACGGTCGGCGTAACCGACTGGTCTGCATCCGCAACCGGAGTCGTCGCCGACGACGTTTGCGTGGACTGACAGGCTCCCAGCAGCAGAATAAAGAGCAAGCAAGTAATGGCAATACGGGGCCAGTGCTGCATGAACTTCCTCATGTCTCCTTCAATCTTCAGGTTCCAGATGAAAACTCAGCGGGTAACCCGCCTCGCGCGCCATGCTGTGCGCTTCGTAGACGCGCTGTTGGGCCTCTTCAAACGGCAAACTTACTACATAGGCCTGGCCCTCGTAGTGCGCCTGTAACATGATGGTAACGGCGCGCTCCATATCCAACCCGAAGATGCTCTGCAGGACCATTATCACAAACTCCATGGGCGTGACATCATCATTCTCGATAATGACCCGGTAGGGCTTCTCCAGTTCCTCGTCAGGAATAACGCGATAGGTTGTCGTGGTTGTTATATCGACATCTGGCTCTTGCAGCGGCATACCTCGTCCCCGATTCCTCGTGATACCCAGTTATTGCTGCTGTAGTATAGCATATTCAGCCGCTGTCGCTACTGTTTCAACCATGGTTTACCGTGGGAAAGCGGCAGCAGAACGACCGCACTCCACATTGCTCAACGTTGCCGGATGCGGCATTCCGCAACAACATATGACAGTTTGATGACGGCAAAAATGCCCGGAGGAACGCACTTTTGTGCGTCCGCCCGCCGCCCGCCCCCAGACCACCGATTGCCCGGAGGGACGCGCTGCTGCGCGTCCGCAAACCACCGCAGCCGAATTGCGAACAGGTTATCTATCGAGATAATGTGTAAAATCACAAGTGAAAACTGTGCGTTACTGCCGGCATACATTTTGCTGATGTGGTACCCCATACGGTTTTGCGCAAAACTTATATAAAAGCAGGACAATGTCGAACGCTGTTTGTCATGAAGATATGTATCTTCCTTCTGGCGTTCGTGCCTTTCGATTCTTCAGCGAGGCTGACAGGTTCCTGCACATTCCGCCCTGGTGGGACACACCGTCGTTATGGGGCAGGGCAGTGTGGATCCCACTGTTTGTTGATGCCTCAATGCTGAGGAGAGGGAGTTCTGTCGCGGGAAGAGCCGGACGGCACTCCCGGACAGCGCTATTGGCACTGAAGCATGGAACCAAAGGAGGTATACCTTGCCGGATCTGCAACTTGGACCTATCGACATTGCGATTATTATTGGGTACATTGTGCTGACCTTAATCATCGGCTACCTGGTCGGACGCGGTAAGGAGGATAGCGAAGGCTACTTCCTGGCGGGGCGCAAACTGACCTGGCCGCTGATTGGACTCTCGCTCTATGCCTCGAACATGTCCGGAAGTTCGTTTGTCGGGTTAGCCAGTGGCGGCTATGCCGACGGTGTGGTGATCTACCACTACGAGTGGCTGGCAGCAGTGATCCTGATTTTCTTTCTCTTCTTTATCCTGCCGTTCTACCTGCGGTCAAAAGTCTTTACTATGCCCGAGTTCCTGGAGCGGCGCTTTGACCGGCGCTCGCGCTATATTTTCTCCGGGCAGACGCTGTTGCTGAACCTGTTTATTGATATGGCCGGTGCGCTCTACGCCGGGGGAATCGTGATCCAGACGATCTTTCCCAGCCTGCCGCTCTGGCAGACCATTCTCACCCTGACGATAGTTGCCGGTGTGTATACCGTTTTTGGTGGTCTGTCGGCGGTGGTGATTACCGACGCGATCCAGGCGGTGGTCTTGCTCATCGGGGGCACGATTGTCTCGGTGATGGGGTTTATGGCGATTGGCTCATGGGGCGAGGTAGTGCAAGCTGCGCCGCCGGGTGGTCTGACCATGTTCAAACCTGCCGGTAGCGCGAGTGTGCCCTGGCCGGGGTTACTCGGCGTGATGATTATCGGCTTCTACTTCTGGTGTACGAACCAGGTGATTGTGCAGCGGGCGCTGGGCGCGAAGGATGTTAATCAGGGACGCTGGGGCGCCCTATTTGGCGGCTTGCTCAAGATTCCGGCGCTCTTTATCCTGATCTTTCCCGGTCTGTTTGCGCGCGTGCTCTACCCGGGTTTGGAGAATCCCGACCAGGCGTTCCCGGCGCTGGCATTTGACCTGCTGCCGATTGGTCTGCGCGGGCTGGTCGGGGCTGCCCTGGTCGCCGCGATCATGTCGAGTGTTGACTCCACCCTCAACTCGGCCTCAACGCTGGTGACAATGGACTTTGTGAAGAACCTGCGCCCCAAGACCAGCGATAAGCAACTGGCGGCCATCGGGCGGATGTCCACCGGGATCTTTATGATCTTCGCGGCCGCCTGGGCTCCCCAGATCGTCAACTTTGAGAATCTCTGGACCTACCTGCAGTCGATTCTGGGCTACCTGGTGCCGCCGACCGTTGCGGTCTTTATCCTGGGGATCTTCTGGAAGCGGGCCAACCGCCACGGTGCCTTCTGGACGCTGGCAATCGGTATTCCAACCGGGATCATTCTGTTTATTCTGTTCCAGGTGCTGAATGTGGATGCAGCCTTCAATATTCACTTCCTCTACCTGAATATGATCCTGACGGCGCTGGCGTTTGCGCTGATGATTGGCGTCAGCCTGGCGACCAGCGAGCCGATCACGGAGAATATCGAGAACAACACCTGGACGCGCGGTGTCTGGCGGGCGGAATCGCGGGAACTCAAGCAGGTGCCCTGGTACGCAAACTACCGCATTCTGTCGGGTGTGCTAACGGTGCTGGCCCTGGCGGTGGTACTCTCGTTTGTGTAGCAGGACAAGGCGCGTTCGATTGCATGTAAGCAGTTGAACTGATGGCGGGAAGGGTCACAACGCGCGGCGGTGTGGCCCTTTCACGCCACATCAAACGTGCAGCGGCAACCACATTGCAGATCCAGCGTGAGCGGCATCGCAAAACTTTTGCTGTCCGCACCACGAAAATGCGTAACCCGGCGCTGGTCGGCATCGACGACCAGTACATCCAGCACGCCATTTGCCAGTATAGATCGGCGGCAGATCTTCCAGGTCTTTGGTTTCGTAGTTGGGACTCACCACCTCGATGACGGCGGGCGGCACCAGCGTTAGCGCCTGGCGCTGGCGCGGTGGGCGACTGCAGAAGATGCTAATGTCGGGGCGCACCAGCGAGCCATCCGGTAGGCGGATGTACACGTCGGCGAGATGCCGGCCTGCGCAATCAACCCCGCCGGCAGTTTCTGCGCCGGCAGGCTGAATGGTTGCCCGAATCTCATCCACGATCATCTGGTGCAGCGGACTGGGGGAGGCTTCCCAGATGCGTTTGCCACTGCTCAACACCAGCAGACGAATGGCACGATCCCGAATGAGTGAATCGAGATCCTGTTCGGTCAGTGGCATATAAACCACTTCCCCCCTTCCCTACCACGTCGTATCCGGCGCATCCGCGAAGAACCGGGCAATCGGGGTGCGTACCGGCAGCGTTGGCGAAACCAGCGTGCCGTCGGGCGCAATCAAGTCACTGCCCGCATAATCCCCCAGAGCAGCATCAGGCTGGGTGCAGAGAAGCAGATCCCGACTGGCCGGCCGCACGATCCAGTATTCCGGCACCCCCGCACGGGCATAGGCCTTGCGCTTGGTTTCAGTGTCCTGGGTGGGATTGGAGGGTGAGAGTACCTCTACCAGCAGCGCCGGTATCCCGGTGATACGCCGATCATGGATGATATGCAGGTTCTCGGTACGAATGACGATAATATCGGGCTGTACCGGATCACACCCCGGCATAAACAGGCCCAGCGGGGACCAGAGGGTAATACCAATCCCTGCGTCATCTATCTGGACAAACAAGATACGTACAATCTGCCGAATAATCCACTGGTGAAACGCGCTCGGCGCAGTTGTCATATAGAGCACTCCGTCAATCACCTCATAGCGATTGCCGTCCTCAGGCAGCCGTTCCCAGCGCTCCCGGTTCCACCCGACATCCTGCGAACGTAGCGCCAGTTCCGGAAGATCAGTTGTCACCATCGCGCCCCTCCTTTCGATCAGTTGCCCACCACGGGTTACGGGTTACGGGTTACGGGTTACGGGTTACGGGTTATGGGTTATGGGTTACGGGTTACGGACTACGGACTACGGACTACGGATTACGGACTACACCCTTAAAACGGCTCTACCCCCACCTCGGCCAGTTCATCCGCGAAGCGCTCGACATCGGCGGTTGTGCGCAGTTTGTCGATGCGCGCCAGCAACCGCTTGCGGCTATCTTTGTCCGCGATGATCGCCCGCTCCAGGTATTGCCGCAGGTAGAGCCGCAGGAGGTCGCGGTGAGCCGGGGAAATCGGCTCACCGCGCAGGTAGATCTGAACCGCCTCGGCCAGCGCGCCGGTCTGCTCTTCCATCCAGAAGCGCGGCGGTTGCGGCACCTCAAAGGGGTAGGGGTATTCGGGATCGGGGACAAACACCAGCGGCCCGATCTGTTCCGCTTCCTCCGGCATGCCGTCACCCTTTCGCCATGCCCAGCGCCTGGTAGAGCTGGGTAAAATCAAAGTGCTGATCCATCAGATCGTTGAAGCGCTGCATCTTCACCTCCTGATGGAAGCGAATACGCCCGAACAGTTCCTCGGCGCGCTCAACGGTGGAGAGCGTATCATCCGGCACGACAATGACCGGCACCTGTCGCTCCTCCGCCAGATCCATAATGCGGTTTGAAGGGCGGATATTGCCGGTCAGGATCAGCGCGCTGGTGCTGGTTTCCAGCGCCACCAGTTGCAGATCTACCCGATCACCGCCCGTGATGACGGCCTTGTTGGTGCGTCGGCGGAAGTAGGAGAGCCCCGCGTCCGCCCCCATTGCGCCAATCATCAGTGAGTCAACCACGCGCTCAACCCAGGCCGGGTTGCCAATCAGTTGCCCTCCCAGATGCTCATGCAGTTCGCTGACGGTGATACTCGCCAGGAAGCGGTCATGGGGTAAGACGCCCATCACCGGCACACCGCGCGACTTCAGGAAGGGCACAACGCGCTTCTGAATGAAATCCAGTTGCGGCTCGGCGACCTGGTTGAGCAGGACACCGATCAGGCGGTCGCCCACATAGCGCTGAATTGTCAGAATTGTGTCCATGGCGCGGGTTGAAGTATAGCGACTGATCAGGAGCGCGGGCGCTTCCAACATGTCGGCGACCTGGTCCGCACTCAGATCGACCAGGGCGCCCTCGGCCCAGTTGTTGGTCCCCTCCAGCACAACGATATCTTTGTCACGCGAAACTGCCAGGTAGGCGTCCTGGAGTTTGGGACCAAATGCGGCAGCCTGTCCCTGCATAATCGACTCGATCACGCTCGGCGTCAGCAGGACGGGCGCGGTCTGCTCGATGGGTGTCTCCAGTTGTAACGACTCACGAATAAATGCGGCGTCTTCATCCAGGACTGCGGTTGAGGTATGCGCCACCGAAACGCTGACGGGCTTCATATAGCCGACGGCGAAGCCATCGCGGCGCATTCGGTTGAGCAATCCCAGGCAGACGGCGCTTTTTCCAACAAATGTTTCGGTTGATGCAATATAGAGCGTAGCCATATGAAGCCTCCTCGCTTCTATCTCGTCAGGCATACCGGCGCGTGCGCCGATATGCGACGGAGCCTATGCTTGCAGGATAATGCGTGCATCTAACACTATAGCACCTTCGCCCCGGTTATGTACAACCAGTGGATTGATATCCATCTCGACAATTTCCGGGAAGTCTGTGACCAGTTGACTGACCCGTAGGACGACCTCCTCGATGCTCTCCAGATCGGCGGGTGGCTCACCACGCACACCCCGTAGCAGCGGGAAGGTGCGGATCGAGCGGATCTGTGCGGCAACTTCCTGCTTGCTGATCGGCGCGAGGCGGAAGGCCACATCACGCAGCACTTCCACATAGATCCCGCCCATCCCCACGGCGACCAGTGGGCCAAACTGCGGATCGCGGCTGACCCCGACCAGGAGTTCGCGGCCCTTGCGCACCATCTCCTGCACCAGGATACCCCAGACGCGCGCATCGGGGCTGTACTTGCGGGCGCGATACTCGATCAGTTCATAGGTATCGCGGACGCCGGCAGCGTCAGCAACGCCGACCCGCACGCCGCCAATGTCGCTTTTGTGCAGAATGTCCGGGCTGCTGATCTTCATCACCACCGGGAAGCCCAGTTCCGTCGCAATTTGCGCTGCCTCATCGGGAGAGCGGGCCAGGCGGCTCTGTGGCAGCCGCATGCCATAGGCCTGCATCACCTCGCGCGCTTCGATCTCGCCCAGTTCGACGCGGTCAGCCGCACGCATCTCGGCAAAGAGCTGGCGCACCCGCTCGCGGTCCACATCAAACTCGGCATACTCAACGGCCGGCTGCTGCTGCCAGTCGCGGTGGCGGGCCATTGCCATCAGTGCAGTTACGGCGCGCTCCGGGAAGGGATAGTTGGGAATGCGGTTCCGGTTCAGCAATTCCAGCGCCGGACCCAGGCTGTACGCGCCCATAAAACTGGTCAGGACCGGCTTGGAGTGTTTGGCCGATAGCTCGATAATCACCTCGGACGTTTCGGGCAGGTCGCTCTGGGCCTGGGGCGTCAGCAGCACCAGCACCGCATCGACATTCGGATCATCCAGCACAGCATCAATCGCCACCCGGTAGCGGTCGCTACGGGCATCGCCAATCACATCAACCGGGTTAAAGACATTGGCGGTTGGCGGTAGATCGCGCTGCAAACGCTGGATCGTCTCCGCGTTAAACTCGGCCATCTTGACCCAACCGCTGCGCTCAATCGCATCGGTAGCGATAATGCCGGGGCCGCCGGCGTTGGTGACAATCGCCACCCGGTTGCCCGGCATCGGCGGCTGGTAGGCAAACGCCAGCGCGCAGTCGAACAACTCCTCCATCGAGCGCGCCCGAATGATCCCGCTCTGGGAGAAGGCAGCTTCGTAAGCACTCTCGCTCCCGGTGAGTGAGCCGGTGTGCGAGGAGACGGCCTTGGTACCGGCGGCGGTTGCGCCACTCTTGATAGCGACAACGGGCGTATTCTTAGTGACCTGGCGGGCAGCCGCGATAAACCCCGGCCCGTTGTTAATTCCTTCCAGGTAAGCCAGAATAACCTTGCTGTGCGGGTCATCATTCCAGGCCCGCAGCAGAGCGACCTCGTCCACATCGGCTTTGTTGCCCAGACTGACGAACCGCGAGAAGCCGATGCCCGACTCTTTACTCCAGTCGAGGATCGCCGTACAGAGCGCGCCCGACTGTGACATAAATGCAATTTCACCATCATTGGGCATCAGCGCGGCAAAAGTCGCATTCAGCTTGCTAATGGTATCGATCACCCCCAGACAGTTGGGGCCAACCATGCGCATATCGTAGCGCTGTACGGTTTCGAGTAATCGGCGTTCCCGCTCCTTGCCCTCACCGCCAACCTCTTTGAAGCCGGCCGTGATGATAATCAGCCCCTTGATACCCTTGCGGCCACACTCATCCACTGCTTCGATCACATGATCAACCGGGATCACAATCACCGCCAGATCGATCGGGTCGGGGACATCGAGTACACTGGGGTAAGCCGGAATGTCAAGAACGCTTGTAGCGGTCGGATGAATCGGATAGATTTGGCCCTGGTAGCCATTTTTGACGATATTTTTGAACACTTCGTGGCCTAGCCGGGCGGGGTTGGGGGATGCTCCAAGCACCGCCACGGATTGAGGCGCAAAAATCGCCTCCAGCATCTGGTCCTCCCTTCAACTGGTCAGGCATGAACTATATGCAATTCTCTTCCATGATAGCCGAAAAAGCCGGTTACGACAAGGGGCAGGGTTAGGGGCAATACCTTTCAAATAACAGGAGTTACGTGATTCCTTACCTGGAAGAGGATACCGCCTCCGGCAGGGTGGAAGAAATCATCCTTTTTTCACAAAAAAATTTTTCACTTTGTGAAAATTTTTTTGTGAAAAAAGATAAAACCGTACCATGCTGCCGCAGGCGGAACCGTTCTGTATCGGAGCAACCACCCGGTTTGTCATGCTACCGCACAGGTTCTGCTATGTGAAAAGTATTGCCCCTAACCGTTAACCAGTTACTTTGTCGCGCCGACGGGTAGAGGCAGGTTGCTGGTTGTAGAGCGGCAGAACCAGCAGCCAGTGGTCAAGAACGCCGAGGGTCGCCAGAACCGCCAGCAGCGTCATGCCGATGGCGCTGGGGTCCGGGGCCAGGCGGGCCGATTGCAGCCAGAGTAACCCGGCAACCAGGCTGGAAATCAGGATCGAGGGCAGGAAGAAAGGGTTCGATGGCCGTTGTGTCCAGAAGCTGCCCAGGTAGCGCAGATGCTCCGGCAACCAGTGGACCGGCAGGCTGCGTACACCCAGCAGCACATTGAGTTTGGCGCTCTGCATCAGCGCCCAGCCCAGCACCAGCGTCAGTAGTCCAAGCTGGTTCGCCGCATCGCGCAGCATCCAGCCAAGCAGCAGCATCTCCAGGATAATGGCGATCTCGTGGTAGAGATGAGTACCGAGCGCATAGCGAAAACGTTGCCGGCCACGCGCTTCAGGGGGACAGGGCTTACGCCATGGGCCGGTCAGCACCCCACTGTAGAAAGCCAGTTCATGCCAGGTCCAGATCAGCATACCCGCGATAAAGGAGGTATAACAGCCCCAGGCGGTCAGATCATTGCGTACACTCCAGAGTTGCTGGTGTAAGAGTGCCACCCCCGCCAGCAGCAGGAGCATAACTACCCGTTGCTGCCGCAATGTGCGCCGATTCATCCAGAGGAGGCCCAGTGTCAGACTACTCCATAAGCCCATCGTAACCAGGAGAGGGTAGAGATAGATCTGCGCCCACGAGTCAACGGGTGATGGTATCATAGCTTTTCCAGATTATGCAGAAATTTTACATTACATACATAGAAAGATGTATTGATGGTAACATGGTGTGGGATAGCTGTCAATGGGTATAGTTATTGTATCCGCACATTAAACGACTTGCGCGGTGCTTCCCCCAGCGTCCCGACTCGCCTCCGGCAGGGCGGAATGGAACTTTGCTTTTTCACGAACATGTTACGCAAGGCGCAACATGTTCGTGAAAAAGCAAAAGAGACGTATCATGCTGCCGCAGGCGATCTGCGTTTCATCTGGTGAAACACCCGGCTTGAACGTCCACTGCGTAAGCCGTGCAAAAAAGAGATGGTGAAACAGGTGCATAACGATGATGTACACACACCGGCGAATGTGGGGCAATCGCCACCCGCAACCAGTACCCTGACGCCGGATCGGGTAGATGTCTGGTGGGTATCACTTGATCAGCCGCTCCCGGCGGTGCAGCGCTGTGCGCAGATACTCTCCGCGGACGAACGTGCGCGCGCGGCCCGGTTTCATTTTGAACGCGATCAGCAGCGGTTTACCCTGGCGCGCGGCAACTTACGCCGCATCCTGGCGCGCTACCTGGGCGTGGCTGCGCAGACTATTCAGTTTCACTACAATACTTATGGCAAACCGGGCCTGGAGGCTGCGGTGTATCCTGTGACGCCACAATTTAATCTGTCGCATGCGGGGAATCTGGCAATCTACGCCGTCACTACTGAACGAGCAGTTGGTATCGACATTGAGCAGATGCGCCCGATTACTGATTTCTCGCAACTGGTTGAGCGCTTCTTTTCGGTTCAGGAGTATACGCAGTTTCGGCTACTGCCGGAGCAGCGCTGGCTCGCGGCGTTTTTCGCCGGTTGGACACGCAAGGAGGCATACATTAAAGCGCGTGGATCGGGGCTGACATTACCCCTGAATCAGTTTGATGTCACGCTGAACCCTGACGAACCCGCACGTCTTCTGCGCATTCAGGGCGATCCGCATACGGCGGCCCGCTGGATACTGCGGGATCTTGCGGTTGAGCCGGGGTATGTGGCCGCACTCGCGGTTGAGGGTCAGGGGTGGAACCTGGCATGCCGGCAAGCACCGGAGTAGCCTGGAGAAAAGAGCGAACTCAGGCAAACAGAACAACATACGCCGGGCGCATGGATGTCGAACACCGTGTTTGTTCGATGTCCGGTGAGTATCTACTTTTTTTATCGCAGGAACGCGCACTGGTCAGCGGTTACGCCCCCCGGTCGTAGCGTCAGATCCACCTTTAGGACGATCATGCGATAAGGGTTCATAAAAGAATAACTTCCCCCACGCCCTAACAACTCTGCTCAATGTTCACGTGGGTGAAGCGTGTAATTCCATTGAGGACAAACGTCATGATACGTGATATTGAGT
>JGI12109J20283_10442602_pt1 | contig 41842 bp, 40 predicted proteins | sample ElkSlonscriptome_12_FD_20283 | JGI IMG/M metagenome (IMG submission 20283)
GGCGCCGGGCTGCCCGCCACGCCCAACGTGCTGGACGGCGACAGCGGCTTCTGGCGGATGGCTGCCAGCGACCGCTGGCGGCCGGAGCGGATCACCGCCCCCGGCTTTCGCCTGGAGACCCTGGGCCTGAAGCCCTACCCCTGCTCGCGCTGGTTGCACCCCATGCTGGGTGCCCTGGATATCCTGCTCATCGACCGGGATATCCTGGCGCAGCATATCGGGAGCATTGAGGTGGCCACCACCACCGCCATGGCCCAGGTCTACGGCAACACCAAGCCGCGCACCCTGGTGGACGCCCAGCACAGTGCCCCCCACGCCATCGCCATGCGCCTGCTGGGTACCCCGGTGGATCGCTGGTGGTGGTTCCAGAACCGCATGGATCCGGTGGTGCAGCCCCTGATGGGCAAGGTGAAACTCACCGCCACCACCGCCATGGACCAGTATTTCCTGGCCCTGGACCGCAGCGCCCACCGGGTGCCGGCGCGGATCACCGTGACCCTGCGTAACGGCAAGCGCCGCGACGCCGCCGCCGATCAGGCCAGTGGCTCGCCGGACCGGCGGCGACTGGGCGACGAGGTGCTGTGTCCTTCCGATCCGCTGCTGCGGGTGAAGTACCGCACACTGGTGGGCAATCGGCTGGGTGCCGACGGCGCGTTACGATTGTCCACGGCGGTGGAATGGCTGGAGAACGGTCAGGTGCCGGCGCTGATGGAGACGCTGTTCAAGCTGGGGTGAGTGGCCGACCATTATTCCCAGTCACGCCCATGACCCGCCCTATTGGATGAGCCGGGCTTGTCGGACAATGTGCTGTCGCGCATCGCGCCGGGGCGCCTCGGCGAAGTGGAGGACATCATGGGGGCGGTGGTGTTTCTGGCCTCGGATGCCTCGGCGCTGATGACGGGCTCCAGCCTGATGGTGGGCGGGGGCTGGACGGCGGTGTAGGCCCGGGACGTGCTTCTCCGATCCACGCTGGCATTTCCAGTGGATCAGGAGAACGCCGTCCATGTTCAGGATTCTGCTTCGCGGTAACCGCTACCGCCCCGACCGTCTCGTCACCCTGCGTAGCGGCCAGATCAACGACTGGCAGGAGGATCTGGCCGGCAACTTCGAGGACGATGCCTGGGTGTTCGTCCTCGACGAGGACCGGTTCGGCGCCGGCATGGTGTTCAAGTTCGTGCTGGGGGAACGCTACTGGATGCTGGGCGACGATATCCGGCTCCAGCCCATGGCCGGGCAGGACTACCTGTTCGCCGACGACACCGTGGAGTTTCCCCCCGCCACCGGGGCCATCGTCGAGAACGGCGCGGTGCAGCAGCGCTTCTTCCCGCCCAACCTGGACGAGAGCATCCTCTACGACGTGGTGGTGATCGGCTCCGGGGTGGGCGGCGGCATCGTCGCCGAGCAGTGCGCGGACCTCGGTCTGAATACCCTGGTCCTGGAACTGGGCAGTTATCTGTTTCCCACCCACGTGGGCAACCTGCCCCGCCAGCACCGGGTGGAGACCGAGGTGAGCAAGCACATCTGGAGCCTGTGGGACGATTTCCGGGTGGTGAACTACGACAACGCCCCGGGCTCGGCCTACCAGGGCGGCCAGGGCTTCTGTCTGGGCGGGCGGAGCGTGTTCTGGGGCGGCTTTATTCCGCGCATGACGTGGTGGGAGCTGGATCGCTGGCCGCAGACCGTGCGCTGGTATCTGGAGGATACCGGCTACGCCCGGGCCGAGCAGTTGCTGAACCGCTCCCTGCAACAGTCGCCCTACCAGGACGAGGTGCTGGGTTATTTCAACCGGGAGTTCCGGGATTATCTGGCGCTGACCGCGCCCATGGCGGTGCAGAACACCGACCCGGCGCGGGCCGGCATCAATGCCGGATTGTTCTCCACGGCGGATCTGCTGATGGAATCCCGGCTCACCGGGGGATTGGGAGGCGATAACCTCACCATCAACCTGAACCACGCGGTCACCGAATTGCAATGGGAGGGAGACCGGATCACCGGCGTGGTGGCCCACGATCTCATCTCCGACCGGCGCCGGGTCTACCGGGGCCGCGCCGTGGTGCTGGCCGCCGGCACCGTGGAGAGCACCAAGCTGGCGTTGCTGAGCGATCTCGCCGATCCCGGAGGACTCATCGGCCAGGGCATCACCGACCACCCCATCTACTTCACCCACTTCGCCCTGCCCCCCGGCGCACCGCTGCACCGAACCGACGCGGCGGCCAAGTTCATCCTGCGCCACCGGCAGGCCGGCCAGCCCGACGATCAGGGCCAGCCCCGTCACCGCTACAACATGCTCATGGAGCTGGGGGCAGATTTTAACCAGGGGCGCTATCTGGACCCGGAGATCGTCGCCGCCATGGCCGCCGCCAGGGACCGGCGCCAGCTCTGCGAACTGGTGTTCCTGTTCGATGCACCGCTACTGGAGCGCAACCGCCTCACCCAGAACGGCCCCTCCTATGTGTGGCCGCTAATGGATATGCACTCGCCCGGGGTCAGTGGCGCCGAGTGGGAGGAGATCAACCGGGTGCAGGGGGAGATCCTCGCGGCACTGGGCGCCGAGGCCCTGCCCGGCACGCCGTTGACGCCCCGGGAGGCCGATCCGGGCGGCGTGGCCCACGAGGTGGGGAGTCTGCGGATGGGGGACGGCGACGGCGGGGTGGTGGACCCGGGGCTGCGCTTCCGGGGCTACGATAATCTCCACGTCTGCGATCTGTCGGTGTTTCCCAGCTCACCCGCGGCCAATCCCACCCTGACGCTGGCGGCGCTGGCCCTGAAGCTGAGTGACGATCTGCACGCGCGATTGCGCTGACGGCGGGTGGGAAAAATAAAGGGGTCGGGTGCAACAGCCTTCCCTGGCCTCGACCCCGTTTCAAGCCGGCGTTTTCCCGGATCCGCTAACTAATGGCAGCCCGGAATTAACTTGGGCTGCATCCCATCCTCGCGAAAACTATCGGGCTTTTGCCATTCGATGGGATAGCCAGAGTCTTGCATATTCGATGCCCAGATTGCTGCGCACGCAAAATCGCCCAGAACATGGCCCGGCGAGGCCTATCCCACCCCTATATTCGCGTATCAGCGATACGCAGCCAGCGTATTTCACTGACGCAGGGACATGGGGAATCCGGCCATGGACGGGTGGGATATACCCGGGTTAGGCTGTGGCGGCACCACGGGAGATCGACCATGGCCCATTACACCGCGGAAATCCTCTGGCTCCGACACGATCAGGACTTCACCGGCAATCGCTACCACGACGCCGCAGTGGGCGTGATGGCGAGAAACCCCGGGGGGCGTCTGGCCATGACGCAGGTGACGCTCCGGCGAGCAGCCCACCCGGGAGGAACTGGATGGGCTGCACCACGAGGCCCACGAGGCCTGTTTCATCGCCAACTCGGTGAAGACCGAGATGCGTTGCGAGCCGGTGTACGGAGCGGCGATGTAGCGCGCCTCAGCCCCGCATCCGCTCCCCGCTGGGATCGAACAGCGGCGCCACCTGCACCCGTGCCGGGCGCTGCTCACCCAGCAACTCCACGGCGTAGTCAGCATCAGGGTCATAGGCCCCGGCCTTCACGTAGCCCAGCGCCACGGATTTCTGGCTCCAGTGGGCATAGCCGCCCGAGGTGACCCAGCCCACCACCTCATCCCCCTTCCAGATGGGCTCGTCGCCGATGGCGTCGGCATCCGTGGTCTCCACCACCAGGCTCACCAGCCGGTAATTCGGACCCGCGTCACGGGCGGACGCGGTGGCCTCGCAACCGATGAACTCGCCCTTCTGGAGGCTCACGAAACGCTCCAGCCCCGCCTCCCACGGCGTGTAGATGGGTCGGTACTCCCGCGCCCAGGAGCCGTAGTTCTTCTCCAGCCGCAGGCTGTTCAGGGCGCGCCCGCCGAACAGCTTCAGGCCCAGATCCCGACCGGCCGCCATCAGCGTGTCGTAGAGGGTGCAGAGATACTCCGGGCGCACCCAGATCTCGTAGCCCAGATCCCCGGTGAAGGACACCCGCCCCACCCTGGCTGGCACCATGCCCACATCGAACTCGTCGAAGGCCATGAACCGGAACGCCTCGGCCGACACGTCCCGGTGCGTCACCCGGGACAGCAGTTCCCGGGATCTGGGTCCGGCGATCTGCAAACCCAGCATATCCAGGCTACAGGGCCGCAGAGTGACTCCGCTGTCCGGCAGGTGCCGCTGGAACCAGCGCATGTGATACTGCTCCGCCGCCCCGGAACCGATGAGGTAGAAGCGATCCCCGGCAGGCCGGGCCATGGTGAAATCGCCGATCAGCCGACCCCGGGGATTGAGCATGGGCATCAGCGCCATGCGTCCCACCTTCGGCAGGCGGTTGGCCAGCATCCGGTCCAGCCATTCGGCCGCCCCGGGGCCGGTGATCTCGTAGTTGGCAAAATTCGAGATCTCCAGCATCCCGACGCCCTCGCGCACCGCCCGGCACTCCTCGCCCACATACTCGAAATCCGTGGAGCGCTGGAAGGAGAACACGTCCTCCTTGCCGGGGGGCGCGAACCACAGCGCCGATTCCAGCCCATAGGCCGCGCCGAACACCGCGCCCTGTTGCTTCAGGCGGTCGTAGATGGGCGTGGTCTTCAGGGGCCGACCGGCGGGCAGTTCCTCGTTGGGGAACTTGATGCGAAAGCGCCGGGAGTAGTTCTCCCGCACCTTGGCGTTGGTATAACCCATGGTGGCCCAGTCGCCGAAGCGGGCCACGTCCATGCCCCACACGTCGAAGCCGGGATCGCCCTCCACCATCCAGTTGGCGAGCGCCAGTCCCACGCCGCCCCCCTGACTGAAACCGGCCATCACCCCGCAGGCCACCCAGTAGTTCTTCATGCCGCGGATGGGGCCGATGAGCGGGTTGCCGTCCGGGGCGAAGGTGAAGGGGCCGTTGATCACCTGGCGGATGCCGGCGCTCTCGAAGGCCGGGAAGTGGCGGAAGGCGACTTCCAGGGACGGCTCGATACGATCCAGATCCGGTTGCAGCAGTTCCATCTCGAAATGCCACGGCGTCGAGCGCTCCGACCAGGGCTTACAGGCCCGCTCGTAGGTGCCCAGCAGCATCCCGTCGCGCTCTTGCCGGAGATACAGCTCGCCCTCGAAATCCACCGCGTGGGGCACCTCCTTGCCCTGGGACTGGTTGAAGTCCAGCACCTCCTGCATGGTGTCGGTGAGCAGGTACATATGTTCCATGGCCAGGATCGGCAACTCCAGCCCCACCATCCGGCCCACCTCCCGGGCCCACAGGCCGCCGGCGTTCACCACGTGCTCGGCGTGGATCTCGCCCTGATCGGTGATCACCCGCCAGGAGCCGTCGGGGTTCTGCGTGAGATCCTCCACCCTGGTCTGGCGGTAGATCTCGGCGCCCTGCATGCGCGCGGCCCTGGCGTAGGCGTGGGTGGTGCCGGAGGGATCCAGGTGGCCCTCCACCGGATCGTAGAGGGCGCCGACGAACTGGTCGGGGTCCAGCAGCGGCATGATCTCGGCGGCCTCCCGGGCGGAGATCAGCTCCGTGTCCATGCCCAGATAGCGGCCCCGGGCGTGGGTCATCTTCAGCCAGTCCATGCGCTCCTTGGTGCCGGCCAGCATCACCCCGCCGGTCATGTGCAGCCCGATGGACTGGCCGGAGATCTCCTCGATCTCCTTGTAGAGGCCGATGGTGTACTGCTGGAGCTTGGCGACGTTGGGATCGCCATTGATCGTGTGCATGCCGCCCGCCGCGTGCCAGGTGGAGCCGGCGGTGAGTTCCTTGCGCTCCACCAGCACCACGTCCTTCCAGCCGGCCTTGGTGAGATGGTAGAGCACCGAACAGCCCACCACGCCACCACCGATCACCACCACCTGCGCATGCGATTTCATAAGCCGATTCCTGCCGGGTTGCCGCTCGAAAAAAGGGTCGTAACCGCGAAGTGTAGCAGCCGGGAAACCCCTGACCACGTGAGGAATATTTCCCCGGCGATGAGAATTTTTCCCCTCAGGACGGCGGCTGATCCAGGTACTGGGCGTCGCGGAAATAGCGGTGCAGGTGGATATCCCAGATGCTCGCCGTCTCGATCTCGTCCCAGCGCACGATCACCCCGAAATCGCCGAAGCGCACCGGCACCGGTACGGCATCGCCGGGCACCTTGACGTGAAACACTTTCTCGGTATCGCCACTCACCTCGCCCCGCTGCACCTGCTGGGCGTAGTCCCGCAGCGCCTCGAAGATCACCAGATAATCGGTGGTGAAGCGCACCTCCAAGGTCTGCTCGTTCCGATAGCCGCTCATCAGCGGGCGGATGCGCAGCCGCCGGTCCGGCACCGTGGGGTCCAGGTTGGCATCCACGAAGCCCACGTAGACCTTGCGGCTCTTCAGGGTGATCTGCACCAGCAGGGCGTTGCGCATGGCCCGGTGGATCAGTCGCTCCAGGGTGCTGCCGGTGGCCAGCGCCGCCCGATCGGCGGCCCAGCGGGCCAGTCGCGGGGAGTGCTTCAGGGCGAGGCTGGCCAGCCCCGCGATGACCATGCTGAGCAGAAACGCCAGCACCGAGGCTTCCAGGCGGGGATCGGGGATGGGATCGTCGATCAGCAGGGCAGTCAACCAGCGCCAGCTGACGGTCAGCAGCTCGGCCAGCGCCCAGCTCTGCCACGCCACCGGCACCACATGGCGGACCACATCCAGCAGGACGCGGGCGAGGATGATCATCAAAATGCCGGTGAGGGCGGATTGCAACACCAGTCGGTAGGCGCTGTAGCGCACCACCTGGTAGCGAAACGGGGGAACAGTGATGAGCAGCAGATAACCGGAGAGGATGGGCAGGAGCAGCAGGACGTTATTGAAAACGCTGGCCATGCTCCGGGGTGGCGAGGCTCAGCGGGGGATCAGTCGTGGCCGGTGTCGGCGCCGCGCGGGGGACGGACGGGGCGTTCCCGGGCGGCGCGATGGGAGTCGCCGGGTCGCACCAGTTCCCGTAGATAGTCCCGATGCTGGCTGATCTGCTCCAGCCGCTCGTGGCCCTCCTTGCTACGGGCCATATCCACCAGGTCGATGCGTTCCGCGCCGAAGGGATTGACCTCGATATAATCGGCCGCCGAGCGGCGCTGCCCCCTGTGAAACCATCTCTCGAACCACATGACCGGGGTCCTCGGTTGCTCTGGTACTGGATGCTATCTATTCTGACCGCCACATAAACCACATTACTCGCGCCCCGTCAATCCCGGGCGCCAGCACCGGAGATCGTGCCATGACCCCACTGCTCGCCGGCAAAACCGCCATCATCACCGGCGCCGCCGCGCCCCGCTCCATCGGACTGGCCTGCGCCCGGCAGTTTGCCGACCACGGCGCCCGGGTGGCACTGCTGGATCGCGACGAGACGGCGCTGGAGGCGGCGCTGGCGATCCTCGGCGAGGATCACCACGGCCATGTCTGCGATGTCACCGACACCTCGCGCTGCCGGGAGGCGGTGCTGGTGATGGAGCGGCAACTGGGCGGGGTGGATATCCTGGTGAACAGCGCCGGGCTGGTGCAGAGCACCAAGGTGATGGACATCAGCGAGGCCGAATACCGGGCGGTGCTGGATACCAACCTCACCGGCACCTTTCACATGTGTCAGGCGGTGATCCCGTATCTGCGCGAGCGCGGCGGCGGCGCCATCGTCAATATCTCCTCCATCGCCGGGCGCACCGGCGGCGGCTTCTTCGGCAGTTCCCACTACGCCGCCGCCAAGGCCGGCATCTTCGGCTTCACCCGGGGCATCGCCCGGGAACTGGCGCCGGAGGGCATTCGCGCCAATGCGGTGGCCCCCGGTCCCATCGACAACGACTTCACCCGCGGGCGGATGACACCTGAGTTGAAGGAAAAAGTCGCCGCCGGGGTGCCCATGGGGCGGCTCGGCACCCCGGAGGATATCGCCGGGGCCTGTCTGTATCTGGCCTCGGATCTGGCGGGCTGGGTGACCGGGGTGGTGCTGGATGTGAACGGCGGGTTGCTGATCCACTGACTCCCTCAGGCCGGCCGATCCTCCCGGAACAGCCCATCGCCCTGCTCGTCGATGATCTGCTGGCCTTTGGCGATGGCGTGACTGGCCGCCGTCTCCTTGCTGGTGTGGGTATCGGCGCGGATGAACTGCTGGCGCTTGCGCCCGTCGGGAAATTCCTTCTCGATCAATCCGGCGGTGAGGTACTGGCCACCCTGGGAGCGGGGTGCCGGACGGATGGTATAGCCCTTGTACTCCACCCCCTCGCCAGGGGGCTCGTCCGCCGCACCGCCACCACCGCCGCCGAACAACTTCTTGAGAACATCACCCAGACCCATGGACACTCCTGAATACACTGTGGTTAAGCCTGATCCGGCAGTCCGGCCAGGCGCTGGAAACTCGGCTTGAGGGTGGGATAGAACGCCCGGAAGATCCCGTAAAGATCCTCGTAGCAGCGGCTGTTGGCGGGTTCCGGCACGGTCTCGCTGGTGCGGCTGGACACGCCCACCGCCGCCCGGATATCCGGCCAGACGCCGGTGCCCACCCCGGCCACCAGCGCCGCGCCGAAGGCGCCGCCCTCGGCGGCGCCGGTCACGGTGGTCACCGGCGCCTGGAACACATCGGCGACGATCTGCCGCCACAGGGGACTGGCCGCGCCGCCGCCGGAGATGCGGATCTCCTGGATGTCGGCATGAAGATCACGGATCAGTTCCGCCGAATCGCGCAGGTTCAGGCTCACCCCCTCCACCAGCGCCCGGGTCACATCACTGCGAGTGTGCTCCAAACCCAACCCGATGAAACCGCCCCGGGCGTTGGCATCCGGATACGGGCAGCGCTCGCCCGACAGATATGGCACGAACATCAACCCCCGGGCACCGGGCGGGGACTCGCCGGCTTTGGCCATGATAATCTCGTAGGGATCGCGGCCCTGCTCCCGGGCCTGCTCCCGCTGCTGTTCGCAGAGGGCATCCCGGTACCAGCGCAGCGAACTGCCGCAGGCCAGGTTCACCCCCATGGCATGCCACAGGTTCGGCGCGTTGTTGCAGAACAGTTGCAGCAAGCCGTCCGGATTCGGGGTGAAGCGATCCAGCCCCATGGCCACGATGCCGCCGGTGCCGAGGATGATCCCCAGCACCCCGGGCTTGACGATGCCCATGCCGGTGGTCTGGATCACCGCGTCGCCCCCGCCCCCCACCACCGGGATGCCGGCGGGAAGGCCGGTGGCGGCGGCGGCCTGCACCGTCACCGTGCCGGTGATCCCGGCGGATTCCACGCAGGGGGGCAGGATCTCCCGGGAAATCTCCAGCAGATCCAGCAGGGGCTTGCTCCAGCGCCGGTTCTCCACATCGAATAGCCCCGTGCCGGAGGCATCCGAGACCTCGGTGGCCAGTTCCCCGGTGAGGCACAACCGGATGTAGTCCTTGGGGTTCAGCAGATGGCGGAAGCGGGCGTAATGGTCGGGTTCGTGCTCGCGCAGCCACAGCACCTTGCCACCGGTGTAGCCGGTGAGCATGCGGTTGTTGGTGAGTTTCACCAGACCGGCAATGCCGCCGCAGGCGGCGTGGACGGCCTCGCACTGGGCGTGGGTGCGCTGGTCGTTCCAGAGGATCGCCGGGCGGATCACCTCCCGGCTGGCGTCCAGCGCCACCAGCCCGTGCATCTGGCCGCTGAGGCCCACCGCGCGGATGGCGCTGGCGGTGACGCCCGGTGCCGCGAGGAGTTCGGCGAGACCGCTGCGAACCCCTTCCCACCAGTGCGCCGGGTGCTGCTCCACCCAGCCGGCCCGGGGGGTGTGGATGGAATATTCCCGCAGGGCGGTGGCGACGACGCGGCCCGCGGTGTCGATGAGAACGCTCTTGCATCCGGAGGTGCCGAGGTCGATGCCGAGGAGAAAATCGGTGGTCATGGGAGATAATCGTCGACAAAAGCTACCGCTCACACAAGATCATTCGCTCAAAAACGCCGCGATCTCCTCGGCCGCCTGGGTAATCTTCACCACCCCGTCCAGATGCCCGCGGGTGCCGCTCAGTTCCACCACCTTCACCGGGGTGCCGTCGGCGGCGATGAGATGGGCGGTGCGCTGCACGGCCTCGGGATGGAAAATCAGATCCTCCTCGGTGTAGATCAGCAGGGTGCGGGCGTCGATGGGGATCAACCCCTCGGCCAGCGACTCCCGATGACCGGCCAGGAACAACTGGTTGGCCTTGGTGAGATACAGGAAATGATTGGCGTCGGCGATCTCGGCGCGACTGCGCGCCACCTGCGCCAGCATCGACTCCACCAGGAACCGGTTGTCCATGGCGGCGGCCGGATCCCGGCCTTCCTCGGCCCAGGCGCGGCCGAACACCTCGTTGGCCCATTCCCAGTGATTGGCGTGCAGGGTGACGATCTTCAGGGCCTCGGTGAGACCATCCAGCGGCGGCTCGCCGTCATAGTAGTCGCCGCCGTTCCAGTTGGAATCGAGCCTGATGGGCGCGGCCCAGATGTTCAACCAGCCGATGAGAAAGCCATCGGCCTCGCCCGCGCCGATCACCGGGATCAGCCGTTCCACCCAGTCGGGATAGGCGCTGGCCCATTCGATGGCCTGCAGCGCGCCCATGGAGGCGCCCATCACCGCATGCAATTGCTCGATACCGAGGCTCTCCAGCAGCGCCTTCTGCACGTTCACGAAGTCGCGGATGGTGACCACCGGGAAGTCCATGGCGTAGGGCTCGTCGGTGGCCGGGTCGATGCTGGCAGGCCCCGTGGTGGTGACGTTGGGCGAGCCGGCGTTGAGGTTCACCAGGGTGTCGGAAGAGATCACGTAGAACTCATCGGTATCGATGGGCTTACCCGAACCGATGATGCTGTTCCAGTAGCCGGGGGTGGGATCGTCGGCGCTGTAGCGACCCGCCGCGTGGCTGGTGCCGGAGAAAAAATGCGTGATCAGGATCACGTTGTCGCGGGCCTCGTTGAGGGTGCCGTAGGCCTCCCAACCCACCCGCACGTTGTCGATGGTCTCACCGCCCACGGTGGTGTAGGCGGGCATCTCGAAGACCTGTTTCTCCACCAGCGGCTCGTAGGCACCGGCCACCGGTGACGTCGACAACAGGACCAGCACGGCCAGCACAGCGGCGTGATAACGCATGGAATATCTCCTCCGGATCGGGTTTGGCGGTATCGCGAAAGCCTAGCACAGGGTCGGCCCGGCGGCGGCCCGGCGGGTCAATCCTGGGGCGGGATCAACACCAGCTTACCGACGAAGTCCTTGTCCAGAAAATCCCGCTGGGCCCGGTGGATCTCGGCCAGCGGATAGGTGCGCGCCACCAGCGGGCGGATCTCGCCGCGCTCGATATAGCCCACCAGGTTGTGGAACACCTCCCGGGGCTGCCAGGTGCAGCCCAGCAGACTCAGATCCTTCAGATACAGGGTGCGCAGATCCAGCGTCACCAGCGGCCCGGCGATGGCCCCGGCGGTGGCGTAGCGCCCGCCCCGGCAGAGCACCTCCAGCAACACCGGCCAGTTCTCACCACCCACCAGATCCACCACCACCTGCACCGACTCGCGGCCCGGATCGATGCCGAGATCCGCCTCCCGGGGCAGTACCCGGTCGGCGCCCAGCGCCCGCACGCTGTCGGCCTTGGCGCTGCCCGCCACGGCGATCACCCGGGCGCCCCGACGTCGGGCCAGTTGCACCGCCGCCGAGCCCACGCCGCCGGAGGCGCCGGTGATCAGCACCGTCTCGCCAGCGCCGAGTTCGGCCCGGTGCAGCAGATTCTCGGCGGTGGAATAGGCGCAGGGAATCGAGGCCAGTTCCGCATCGCTCCAGTGGCAGTTCACCCGGTAGCTTTCTGCGGAGCGGGCCACGGTGTACTGGGCGAAGCCGCCGTCGCATTCCGAACCGAAGGTCTGGCTGTCGTGGAGCCCGCCCCCCGCCACCCCTTGCAGGGTGGCGACAATCACCCGCTCGCCGATGCGGGTGGGGCTGACATGCTCGCCCACCCCGACGATATGCCCGCAGACATCGGCGCCCTGGATGCGGGGGAAGTGGAGCGGCGTGCCCGACCAGCTACCATCCCCGGTCCCGGCCCCGGCGAAACCCTGCTCGCCACCCACGCAGGTGCCGCTGGTCACGGCCTTGGAGTACCAGGCGATACGGGTATTGATATCGGTGTTGTTGATGCCGGCGGCGGCCACCCGGATCAGCACCTCCTCCGGCCCCGGGCTGGGAACCGGCACATCCTCCCGGTACTGGAGTCGGTCGAGTCCGCCGTGACCGGTCAGCAGCACGGCGGCCATGGTGTCGATGGTCATCTCGGTCTCCTGGAATGCGCTGAGGTGATTAACTGATCAATCACTGTAGACCACCGGATTGTCCGGATTCCGAGAAAATAGCCCATCCGTTGTCATACTTGGGAGCAGACATCATCACCACCCGAGGAGACCAAGGCCCATGCCTACCCTGCCCCTGGAACAGCATCTGCCCGGCGTCAGCCCCCTCGCCTTCGGCTGCATGGGCCTCGGCGGCGGCTGGAACCGCGATCCCATCGGCGCCGAGCACCGCCGTGAGGCCCTTGAGGCGGTGGACGCGGCGCTGGAAGCCGGCATCAATTTCTTCGATCACGCGGATATCTACACCCTGGGCAAGGCCGAGCAGGTGTTCGGGGAGGTGTTGCGGGAACGCCCGGGGTTGCGGGAGGAGATCTATCTCCAGTCCAAGTGCGGGATTCGCTTTGCCGAGGCAGAACTGCCGGGCCGCTATGATTTCTCCCGGGACTGGATCCTCCAGAGCGTGGACGGCATCCTCCAGCGCCTCGGCGTCGAGTATCTTGATAGCCTGCTGCTGCACCGCCCCGACCCGCTGATGGAGCCCGAGGAGGTGGCCGAGGCCTTCGCGCACCTGCGGGACACCGACAAGGTACGCCACTTCGGCGTGTCCAATATGCAACTCCACCAGATCCAGTTCCTACAAGCCTCCCTGCCGGCGCCGCTGGTGGCCAACCAGATCAGCGTGAGTCTCGCCGAACTGGACTGGCTGGAGGAGGGGGTGATGGTGGGCAGTCCGCTGGGCAAGGACGTAAACTTCACCGCCGGCACCCTGCAATACTGTCGCCTGCACGGCATCCAGATCCAGTCCTGGGGGAGTCTGGCCCAGGGGCTCTATTCCGGGCGCGATGTCAGCGACCGGGAGGATCGGATCCAGGACACGGCCCGGCAGGTGGCGCGGCTCGCCGAGCGTCACGGGGTGAGCCGGGAGGCCATTGTGCTGGGCTGGCTGATGCGCCATCCGGTGTCCATCCAGCCGGTGGTGGGCAGCATCAATCCGACGCGGATCCGCGCCTGCGGCGAGGCGTCCGGCGTCACCCTGAGCCGGGAGGAGTGGTACACCCTGTACGTAGCGGCGCGGGGCCAGCCGCTACCCTGAGGCAGCACCGCCCACCATCGCGATGGTTCCGTGGACGGGCGTCTACGGAATCCCGGCAGCAAAAAAAACCCGCTGCGGGGACAGCGGGTGTACAGGGATGGGCTGTTGCGAAATGTCTCTGGCGGAGACCGCCGGGAATCAGGACTCCGGCGGCATGATCACGGTGTCGATCACATGGATCACACCGTTGCTGGCCTCGATGTCGGTGGCCACCACGGTGGCGTCGTTGACCATGACGCCATCGGTGGTATCGATGTCGACCATGGCGCCCTGCACGGTGGCGGCCTCTTCCAGACCCATCACGTCGGCGGCCATCACCTTGCCGGGCACCACGTGGTAGGTCAGTACCGCAGTGAGGGCCTCCTGGTCGGCCAGCAGGGCCTGCAAGTCGGCCTCGGGGATCTTGGCGAAGGCCTCGTCGGTGGGGGCGAACACGGTGAACGGACCCTCGCCCTTCAGGGTCTCCACCAGACCGGCGGCCTGCACGGCGGCCACTAAAGTGTCGAAGCCGTCGGCGGCGATGGCGGTGTCGACGATGTCGGCGTCGGCGGAGACGGCGGGGTTGGCTACCAGCAGGGCGATACCGGCGATGGCACCGGTCAGGGTCTTGCTGAACAGGTTGAAGCGCATACATCCTCCTACATCGGGTTGAGTTGACAAAATCGTGAATATTTTGTCCATATTAGAGCCGATGACGCTTGCTCTGGGACTGTATTATCCAACCCACAAGTGAACAAAATGTGAACATGATTTTATTTTTCTCTGAATTTCCTCTTTCCCACGGCCACCGCGATCCTGCCCATGCACGCCTCCCGATTCCACCCGGTTTTCCAACGTCATCCCACCGAGACCACGCCCATGGTGGCGGCGGCGGGACTGGCGGTGCTGGAGGAGATCCGCTGCCAGGATCTCACCGGCCGGGCGGCGAGGTGCTGCGGGCGCGGCTGGAGGGACTGCGGGATGCGCCGCTGGTGGGGGATATCCGCGGACTGGGGCTGCTCTAGGGCGTCGAACTGGTGGCCGATTCCACCAGTCGCCGCGCCTTTTCTCGCAGCCTCGGGGGTATGGCCCCTCAATCCTCCGGCAGGGCGTGGATGCCCGGCAGATTGCGCAGGTATTCCTTGTAATCCATGCCGCAGCCGAACACGTAGCGATCGGCCACCTCCAGCCCCACGAAATCCACCTGGAAACCGGCCACCTTGCGATCATGGACCTTGTTCACCAGCACCGCGCTCAGCACCTGCCGGGCGCCGGCGATGCGTAGCTCCTCGACGATGGCCTTGAGGGTGGTGCCCTCGTCGAAGATATCGTCCACCACCAACACCACCCGGCCCTGTACCGGCACGTTGGGGCGGGCCAGCCAGTGCAGGGTCCCGCCACGAATATCGCCCTGGTAGCGGGTGGCATGCAGATAACCGACCTGGAAGGGGAAATTCAGGCGAATCAGCAGTTGTCCACCGGGAATCAGGGCACCGTTCATGACCACCAGCACCAGCGGATCGGCGTCGCCGAGGCGCTCGCTGATAGCGCCGGCCAGCCGGTCCAGCGCCTGACCCACCTGCTCGGCGGAGTAGATTTGCTCGCTGTCTCGCAGCACCGCCATGGCCTGCTCGGGGGTAATGGGTGGGATCATCGGCCTCGCCAGGTTAATAGGTCAGGGTCACGGTATCCTCGTCCATGGCCTCGCTGATGATGTAGGCACCGCCCACGGTGTCCTCCACCTCGGGAATCAGCGCACCATTGGCGGCCTGATCCACCGGCACGCAGGCCTTGAAGCGCACGCCGGCCTCGTGGGCCTCCTTGATGAGATCGTAGACGGTCCTGCCGAGGTCCTTGCGGACCTCGATCTGGGCAGCCACACCCTTCATCGCCAGTTCTCCGGTGCGCCCGGTGAGTACCACCTCCACGTCGTATTCCATGGCGGCGGCGCTGGTGGCCTGGTTGAAGGGCGAGCCCAGCGCCACAGGATCCCGGGGATCGGTGTTTGCCAGGATTATCAGTAGCCGGTCGGCCATTACCATCTCCGTTTGCCCGTCTCTCTGCGATGGGCGGTGTCGGCTGGCGGTTGGCTGGCATTATAGAGGCTTCTGGTCACCCTGCCACCCGGGCTCAGGCATCCAGGTCCATGTCCAGCAGGGGAAAAGCGTCGTAGTCCTCGACGATGCGTACCGCCCGTTGCCAGCGGGGATCGCGTTGGAGCCTGGTGCGGTCCGGGTGGGTGCGGCCGTGCAGGCGGATCAGCCGTGCCAGTGAGGCTGCATCCGGGGGCCGGCGCAGGCCGTGGACGATGGCCCGGGTGGCCTCTGGATTTTGCCCGCAGGCCAGTAGCATATCACAACCGGCCGCCAGCGCCGCCTCGGCCCGGGCCAGCGGCCCGCCCGCCACCGCCGCGCCCTGCATCTCCAGATCGTCGGTGAAGATCGCCCCCTGGAAACCCAGCCGATGGCGCAGGACCTCCTGCAACCACACTGGTGAGAAGCCCGCGGGGCGCTCGTCCACCCGGGTATAGATCACATGGGCGGGCAGAATGCCCGCCACACCGGCGTGGATCAATCGCTCGAAGGGCAACAGATCCTCGGTCTCGATATCCACCAGCGGGCGATCGTCCCGGGGAGAGGCGTGGTGGGAGTCCTCCACCACCGCGCCGTGCCCCGGAAAATGCTTGGCCACCGCCTCCATACCGGCCTGCTGCATGCCGCGCATGTAGTCCCGCGCCAGGGTCGCCACCACCTCCGGGTCGTGGTGGAAAGCCCGATCACCGATCACCCCACTCAGGCCCCGGTCCAGATCCAGCACCGGGGTGATGCTGAAATCCACCCCCACCGCGCGCAACTCGCTGGCCATCAACCAGCCGCTGATCCGCGCCAGTCGGCGAGCCCGTTCGGGTTCGCGGTCGTGGATCTCGCCCAGCCGGCGCACCGCCGGCAGCCGAGTGAAGCCGTCGCGAAAGCGCTGCACCCGCCCGCCCTCGTGGTCCACCGCCACCAGCAGGCGCGGTTCGCGCAGGCGGTGGATGACGTTCAGCAGGGCACTCAACTGCGCCGGCTCCCGGTAGTTGCGGGTGAACAGGATCACGCCTCCCACCTGGGGGTGGCATAAAAGTTCACGCTCCCCGGGCAGCAACTCCGGACCCTGCAAGCCTACCATGACCGGACCCAGACTCATGTCGAACTTGTATCCTCAGTCTGTCAATAGCCTTTATGATAGGTCAAAATGACCCGATAACAGCGTAAATCCCGTGGTTCCCGATACCACGCCCGTGATTATGCCGGTCACCGCATCCCTGCCATGTCCCTGCCCATGAATACCCCCAACCAGGCGGCCACGCCGACCCTGACGCCCCTGCGGATCGCGCTGATCTACGTGGGCTTTGCCGTCCTCTGGAGCGCCGTCTCGGATGTATTGATGAGCGCCTGGCTGAGCGATAGCGGGCTCGGCCAGGAGACCGGCCTGGTGCGTCTGCTGACCTTCAAGGGCTGGGCCTTCATACTGGTCACCGCGGTCATGCTCTATGCCTTCATGGATCACGCCGCCCGCACCCTGAGGGCCAGCGAGCAGCGCTTTCGGGATTTCACCGAGGCGGCCAGCGACTGGATCTGGGAGACCGACGAGAGCCTGCGCTTCACCTATCTCTCGGCGCGCTTTTACGAGTTGACCGATATCGCCCCGGAACAGGTGCTGGGGCGCACCCGCTGGGAGATGGCCACCGAGTATCCGGAGCCGGCGGTGTGGAATCAGCACCGGCGGATCATGGAGAATCGCCTGCCGTTCCGGGATTTCGTCTACAAGATCGCCCTGCGGGGTAACCACGACCAGGATCACTACTTCAAGATCAGCGGCAAGCCGATCTTCACCTCCGGGGGCGAGTTCCTGGGCTATCGGGGCATCGGCTCGGATATCAGCGTGCGGATGCGCGCCGAGCAGGAGGCCACCCGGGTGCGGCTGTATCTGCGCAATATCATCGACTCCATGCCCAGTATCCTGGTGGTGGTGGACCCGGCGGGACGTATCACCGAATGGAACCGGGCCGCCGAGCAACAGTCCGGGATCGACCGCCGGGAGGCGGAAAATCACTACCTGCCCGAGGTATTTCCGGATCTGGCGGGGCTGCAACCGCAGATCGACCAGGCCATCCGCCAGGGCGAACCGGTGGTGAACCGCCGCCGTCAAGGCGAGGACGGCCGCCGCGCCCGCTACGTGGATGTCATGATCTATCCGCTGGCGGCGGGCGGCGTGCTGGGCGTGGTGATCCGCATCGATGACGTGAGCGCCCAGGTGCGCTACGAACAGATGCTGGTGGAGAACGAGAAGATGCTCTCCATCGGCGGGCTGGCGGCGGGCATGGCCCATGAACTCAACAATCCGCTGGGGGCGATCCTCCAGCACCGACAAAATATCCTGCGCCGGCTCTCGCCGAAGCTCTACCGCAACCAGGAGGTAGCCCGGGAGTTGGGGCTGGATCTGGAACAACTGAGTCACTACCTGGAGCAGCGCGAGATCAGCCTGTTCCTGGACGGCATCCACGAGGCCGGCACCCGCGCCGCCAAGATCATTAACGATATGCTGTCCTTCAGCCGCCGCCACCACGCCGGCTTCACCGACACCCCGGTGGTGGAACTGGTGGAAACTGCGGTGCGCCTGGCCACCAACGACTACACCTTGAACCGGGCACTACCCTTCCATCGGATCCATCTGCACCGGGACTTCGACCCCCAGGTCGGTACGGTGCGCTGCGACCCCACGGAGATCCAGCAGGTGTTGTTGAATCTCCTGAAAAACGCCGCCCAGGCGCTACGCCAGGTGGCCGAGCCGCGGATTACCCTGCGTACCGACCGCAGGCCCGACTTTGTCCGGATCCAGGTGATGGATAACGGCCCCGGCATGGACGAGGACACCCGCAAACGCATCTTCGAACCGTTCTTCACCACCAAGGCGGTGGGGCAGGGCACCGGGTTGGGGCTGTCGGTGTCCTATTTTATCGTCACCGAGCAACACCAGGGGCGGCTATCGGTACGCTCGGCGCCGGGCCAGGGGGCCTGTTTCACGGTACATTTACCCGCCACCGATGGCGCCGCCGGGAACCACTGACCATGCCAGGGGCCAAAATTCTCACCATCGACGATGAATGGGTGCTACGCAAGACCCTGGTAGCCTATCTGGAAGACAGTGATTATCAGGTACTGGAGGCCGACAACGGCCGCACCGGCCTGGATCTGACCCGCCAGCACCACCCCGATCTGATTCTCTGCGATTTGATGATGCCGGAAATGGACGGCATGGAGTTCCTGGAGATCGTCACCCGGGAGTTCCCCGACATGCCCATCATCATGGTCTCCGGCATGAATCGCCTGAGCGATGCCATCAATGCCCTGAAACTCGGCGCCTGGGATTACATCACCAAGCCCATCGAGGACATGGCGGTGCTGGAACATGCCATCAACCAGGCGCTGGAGCGGGCCGAGTTGTTGCGCAACAACCGTCGCTACCACCAGGAACTGGAGGCCAGCAACCGCCGTCTGGAGGAGAGTCTGGCGCGACTGCGGGCCGACGAGGAGGCTGGCCGGCGCTTACAGTTTCAGCTTTTGCCGGAGGACCATAAACTCTATGGGGACTTCCAGTTCTCCCGGCATCTGCTCACCTCGCTGTACCTGAGCGGGGATTTTGTCGATTATTTTTTTATCGACAACAGCCATCTGGGCTTCTACATTGCAGATGTATCCGGACACGGCGTGCCCTCGGCCTTTGTCACGGTGCTCCTGAAAAGCTACATGAGCCGCTATCTGGAGTTGTACCGCCAGCACAAAAACGAGGGTATCCTGAACCCGGCGCGGGTGCTCAAACGATTGAACCACAACATTCTGAGCGGCGGTCTCGATAAATATCTCACCATGTTTTTCGGGATCATCAACCTTGAGCAGAACCGGTTGTACTACGCCAATGGCGGACAGTTTCCCCAGCCCCTGTTGTTCGATGGCAACAAAGTGGAGGTGATCGGCAGCAAGGGGTTGCCGGTGGGCCTTTTCGATTTCGCCGAGTACCAGACCGAGAGCCTGGAACTACCGGCGCACTTTACCATGACCATGATTTCCGACGGCATCCTGGAAACCCTGCCCCAACCGACGCTACGGGACAAACTGGCGCATCTGGCCAGCGTGGTCAGCGGTGACGACGGGAGTATCGAGTCCCTGGTCCAGCGACTGGGGCTGGACCGCCCCCTGGATCTTCCCGACGACGTCACCGTGTTGCGCCTGAGACGGGAGAACTGACATGGCCGCAGGTAACGTCTACTACGCCAAACAGAACCACTGCTATGTCCTGAAATTCGTGGGCGATATCCGCTACACCCAGGGCACCGCCCTGGAACAGTTCCTGAAGTGGCTGTTCCGTCAGGACGATTTCGACGACATGCTGATCGACCTCAGCGAGACCACCAGCATCGACAGCACCAACCTGGGTCTACTGGCCAAGATCGCCAACCACATGTACCGCCAGCGCTACAAGCAGGCCACCCTGGTGTCCCTGAACGATGACATCAACCAGACCCTCGAAGGGGTGGGTTTTTTCCAGGTCTTCGAAGTCTGCAAGGACCCGGCCCGCTGCCGCCGTGCCGAGCAGGTGCTGCCGGCCACCGCCCCCTCCAAGGACGATTTGACCCGCACGGTGCGCGATGCCCACCAGACCCTCAGCGATCTAAACGAGCAGAATCGCCTGATGTTCCGCAATGTCCTGGACGCCCTGAACCAGTCGGAGCACTGAACGCCCCGAACAGGGTCTGCCACTGGGCAAGTACCCGCGCCGGGCTGTAGACCGCCAACGATGCCCGCGCCGCCGCCCCCAGGCGCACACGCTCGATGGGCGAGGTCAGCAACCCATCCAGCACCGCGCTGAGCGCCGTGACATCCTCCGGCGCCACCAGCCGCCCGTTCTCGCCGTCCCGGACGATGGCCGCCGGACCGCTGGGGCAGGCGAAACTCACCACTGCGCAGCCCTGCATCATGGCCTCCAGGAGCGCGTTGGGAAAACCCTCGTAGCGCGAGGACAGCACGAAAATGGGCGAGCGGGCAAGCTCCCGTCCGGGATCGGCGAGCAGTCCCGGCAGGCTCACCCGGTGGCGGATCCCCAGTTCCCCGGCAAGGGCCTCCAGACGCGCCCGCTCCGGCCCCTCGCCGACGATGCACAGATGCCAGCCGAGTTCGGCGGCCCGGCTTCCGGCGAAGGCCCGCAGCAGCAGATCGAAGCCCTTCAGTGGTACCAGCCGCCCCAGCGCCATGACCTGAGGGCGCCCGGCAGCGGCGGCCAGCGGCGAATCCAGCGGCATCACCGGATTGGGGATCACCCGGAGCCGGACGCCCGGCAGCCGGTCCCGAAACCATCCGGCGATGGCCGGCGTCTGCACCACCACCGCATCGGCCCGGGGATAAAGCCGGCGGCGTAGCCCGCGCCGCACCCGGTCCAGCACCTGCCGGCCGGGTTCGGTGCGCTCCGACACCACCACCGGTACCCCCAGCCCGGCGCAGGCCAGCAGAGTCTCCAGATTCACGCTGGTGGTGAAACTCAGCACCAGCGTCGGTTGTAGCGCTCGCAGCCGGACTCGCAGCCGCCGCACCCGCGTCGCCATCCGCCACAGCCCCACCAGCGGATGGGGGCTCGGCCGCAACAGATCCAGCCCCAGCCGCCGCACCCGGCGATCCAGGGAATAAAAATCCGCCCCCGCCGCCGCCCACGTGATCAGATGCACCTCGTGGCCCGCCGCCACCCAGCCGTTGGCCAGGGTGCTCAACACCCGCTCCGCGCCGCCCGCCTCCAGCCCCGCGATCACCAGCACCAGTCGCACGCCTCAGTCCTCCGCCATCCGCGCCCGCAGCAACGGCTCCAGCCGCCAGGCCAGATAGCCACAGCCCACGGCACTAGCCAGGGAAGTGGACAGGGCGATCCCCGCCACCCCGAGGCGCGCCATCAGCAGCCAGTTCAGCAACGCGTTCAGCACCAGCCCCAGCAGGGCATTGCTGGCCAACACCCCGCCGCCGCCGCAGGCGGCCACCACCCGGTTCAGCACCATGGCGGCGAAGAAGAACGGCAGTTGCAGCAGGTACAGTTGCTGGGTAAGGGTCACCACCGGCACCGCTTGGGCATCGAACTCGCCGCGCTGGAACAGGAGCGCCACCAGCGGCTCCGAGGCCAGCCACAGAACCAGGGTCAGGGGCAGCGTGGCGAGCCAGCTCAGCACCATCACCCGCCGCGCGGTATGCCGCAAACCCGTCCAGTCCGCCGCCGCCACCATGGCCGAGAAGTGCGGCAACAGGGCGGTACCCAGCGCCATGGAGCCCAGGGTGGTGAACAGCAGCGGCAGCTTGTTGCCGTAGTTCAGCGCCGCCACGCTGCCCGCCACCAGCCACGCCGCCATGACCTGATCCACCAGCCCGGTGCCGCTCACCAGCCCGTTACTGGCCAACAACGGGCCGAACTGCCCGCCGATCCGCCGCAGCAGCGCCGACTCGCCCCAGTCCGGCCAGCCCAGCAGGCGGCGGCGCAGCGATACCCCCAGCAACAGCAGCCACTCCAGCGCGCAGCCCAGACTGGTGGCCCAGGCCAGCAGCCACACCTCCGCGCCGCCGCGCCACACCAGCAGCGCCAGCAGCGCCAGCGCCGGCGTCAGCCCTGGTGCCAGCGCCACCAGCGCGAACCGCTCCCGGGCGTTCAGCAGCAGTCCGGTGAGATGGCTCATGCCGCCGAACCACAGCGACGGCAGCAGGATCCACAGCAGCTCTGCGGTGAGCGCCTGTTTGGAGGGCGGGAAACCGCTGGCCAGCCACGGCAACAGCTGGCGAAAGCCCAGACCCAGCAGCAGCGCCACCAGACCCAGCAGCACGCCCCCCAGCAGCAACACTGCTCCGGCCAGCCGCCGGGCCACCACCTCGCCCGCCTGCCCGCGCACCGCCATCAGCACCGGCAGGGCGGCATTACCGGCCGCCCGCCCCACCAGCACCGCCAGCAACGAGGGCAGCAAAAAGGCGATCAGAAAGGCATCCAGGGCATCGCTCACCCCCAGCCGATGGGCCACCGCCAGATCCTTCAGCAGCGCCAGACCCTTGACCGCCAGGGTCGCCCCGGCGACGGTGAGAAAGGCATGGAAGATCCGTCGCAACACCGGTGTCGGGGAATCCATCGATGCCGCCAGCCACTGCCCGCTGCGCCTCGCCATGTCTGGTTCCGTTGTTATTTACCTGTTGATATTCGGCGGATTTCCTACACCACCACGGTCGTCGCCAGGTGCCCAGGGTCGCCGCACAAGTCCCGCCTCCCGGAATGAAGCCTAGCAGCCGGACCCCCACGGCCACCACTGGGCAGTGTCGAACATTGTTGCTATGGTTGACGCCGCACCGATCAGATCTGCACCATCACCGCCCCGGCCGGGCGCGAGATAGCGATGTCGCCGACCTTTCTGCTGTCATTCGATTGCGAGGGCAAATGGGGCTTTGCCGATGGCCTGAGCTCCCGCCACCAGAGCCTGCTCAGCCATGCCGCCCTCACCGATGCGTATCGACGGCTGCTAGCGCTGCTGGCGCGCCACCGCATCCGCGCGAGCTTCGCCTTCGTGGGCGCCCTCACCCTGAGCCCCGAACAGGCCGACGCCCACCCGCAATGGTTCAGCGACGACACCCCGGTCCGGCGGGCCTGGCTGGCGCGCTTTCACGAGGACCGGCGCCGGGGCATCAGCGACGGCTGGCTGCTGCCCGGACTGCTGGCGCTGGTGCGCGAGCAGCCCCAGCACGAGATCGCCAGCCACGGCTTCAGCCATCTGCCGCTGGCGGAATCCCTGGTGGATCGGCACACCGCCCGGCGGGAACTGGAGACCGCGCAGGCCGCCGCCGCCCTGCACGGCCTGCGCCTCCAGACCCTGGTCTATCCCCGTAATCTTTGCGGTTATGCCTCGGAACTGGACGATTGTGGCTTTCTCGGCTACCGCCAGGGCCGTGCCCGACCGGCGGGCACCACCGCCCGCCTGGGCCACCTGCTGACCGAGTGCTGGCCGCGCCTGCGCGCCGAGGCCCATGCCGCTCCCGCCCACCCCCTGGCGATTCCCGCCGGGGCTTTCCTGAACTGGCGCCACGGCATGCGTCGCCACGTGCCGCCGGCGCTGACCCTGGGACGCTGGCGGCATGCCCTGGACGATGCGCTGGCCCGGGGCGGGGTGGTGCATCTTTACAGCCATCCCCATAATTTTCTCGACGGCGACGGGCAATGGACCCTGCTGGAGCAGGTGCTGGCTGCGGTGGCGATCCGGCTGCGGGCGGGCGAGCTGGCCAATCCCACCCTGGCGGATTACTGCCGGCAACGGCTGGCGGGCGAACGCCGGTGAAACAACCAACCGCCCGGTGTCTTCGCATCCTGTTCCTGATCCAGGATCTGAACCACGGTGGCGCCCAGCGCCAGTTGAGTCTGCTGGCCCGGGGCCTACGGGCGCGGGGCCATGAGGTGGGGGTGGCGGTGTTCTATCCAGGCGGACCGCTGACGGCGGAACTGACCCTTGCCGGGGTCCGGCTGTATCCCCTGGACAAGCGCGGGCGCTGGGATCTGGCGGGTTTTCTCTGGCGCCTGTGGCGCTGCCTGCGGGTCGCCCGACCGCAGGTGCTGCACGGTTATCTGATGGTCTCCAACCTGCTGGTGGCGTTCATGGGCGCCGGGCGACCGGGTCTGCGGGTGGTGTGGGGGCTCCGCGCCTCGGATATGCAGACCCGCCACTACGACTGGACAGCAGGGCTGATCCGGCGCCTGGAGTGCCGGCTATCCGGTCTGGCCGATCTCTGCATCAGCAACTCCGAGGCCGGGCGGCGCCACGCCGTGGCCGCAGGCTTTCCGGCATCCCGGCTGCGGGTGGTGGCGAACGGCATCGACACCGAACGGTTCCAGCCCGACCCGGCGGCGGGCCTGGCCCAGCGGCGGCACTGGGGAGTGCCCCCCGATACCCCGCTGATCGGCCTGGTGGCGCGTCTGGATCCCATGAAAGATCATCCCACCTTCCTGGCCATGGCGGCGCGGTTGCTGGCCCGACGCCCGGCGCTTCGCTTGGTCTGCGTGGGCGGTGGCCCGACTCCCTACCGGGCCGCGCTGCAGGCCGAGGCCCGCCGCCTGGGCCTGCACCCTGCCCTGCTCTGGGCCGGGGACTGCACGGCCATGGCGGCGGTGTATAACGCCCTGGATCTGCTGGTGTCCAGTTCCGCCTTCGGCGAAGGTTTCGCCAATGTCATCGGCGAGGCCATGGCCTGCCAGGTGCCATGCGTGGTGACGGCGGTGGGCGATGGGGCTATCATCGTCGGCGATACGGGCGCCGTGGTGCCCCCGGCGGACCCACGGATCCTGGCCGATGCCTGTGAACACCTGCTCGCCATGCCGGCTCGACGCCGGCAACAGGGGCAGCGGGCGCGCAAGCGCATCATGGAACGCTACTCGGTGGCACGCCTGGTCACCGATACCGAACAACTGCTGGACTGTGTCGTCACCCATCGGCGCACTCCCGCCCCGCAGGATGAATCAGCCACGACGGACCTATGAACCGCCTGTTACAGAGCTTCGTGTTTCTCACCGCTGTCTACGTGTTCAGTAACCTGCCCCTGTTCCTGCCCTACCAGGGCGTGCCGTTGATGCCCTGGCAGAGCTATCTGCTGATGCTGGGCGCCACCCTGTTCATCGCCACCTTCCGGGTGCGACAACTGGCTCGCGGGCTGCCCCGCTACCTGGTGATCTGGCTGTGGCTGTACCTGATCCACGGGATTCTGATGTTCCTGTACTCCTCGCAGCATCCCGCGGGCCTGGAAATTCTGGAGATGCGGGTGCTGAACGTGGCGCTGCTGGGCACCTTCCTGATGCTGCTGCACCTGCACCCGGGTATGGGGCGACTGGCGCAGCAGGCCATTCTCTGGACGGTGCTGTTCTCGGTGCTGGTCAACCTGGCGGATTTCGTCGAACCCATGTTCTCACAGGTGGACGGGCGCGCCGCGGGCTTCTACATCAACCCCAATATCGCCGGGCGGGTGCTGAGCCTGGGGATGGTGGCGGCCCTGCCACTGGTGGGGCCGCGCCTGCGCCTGCTGTTCTGCCTGCTGGTGGGGGTCGGGGTGTTCATCACCTTCAGCCGCAGCGGCTGGCTGAACTGGGCGGTGGGAATCGTCGCCCTGACCGCCTCCGGCCACCTGGTGTTTCGCCACAAATGGCCGGGCATCCTGTTTTTCAGTTTGCTGAGCGTGGGTGTCATCTACAGCCTGGTCTCGGGCATCGCCCTGGAACTGCTGTCGGCGCTGAACCTGACCCAGTACCTCACCCCCGGCACCCTGGCGCGGATCAGCGGTTTCGAGTCCGCCTTCACCGATCATTCCACCAACGAGCGGGCCAGAATCGCCCAGTACTCCTGGGAGGTGATCCAGCAACATCCGCTGCTCGGCACCGGCACCGATCTGCTGCGATGGTTCACCGAGATCCGCCCCCACAACATGTTCCTGCTGTCCCAGGCGGAGGGTGGGGTGCCGGGGCTGCTGATGTTCCTGGCGCTGCTGTGGCTGCTGTGGCGCAACACCGACGCCCTGGGCCAGGCGCTGCTGGCGGTCTATACCTTCTCCTCCCTGTTCACCCACAACAACCTGGAGGAGCCGGCCATCCTGTTGATCCTCGCGCTGATCGCCAGTCGCCGCCCGCCGAATCCACGGCTCGCCCAGCGGACCCGGGTGGCGGCCCGTCAGGGCTATCCGGCGCAGGCCGGACGGGGCTGGGAGCCGCAGCCGGCGCTGTGGTCCCAGCAACGCTTTCCACCCTGAACCGGACCTCACCATAGTGTGTGGACTGGCCGGATTCGTGGATCCACGGGGGCGCATCGACGCCCCCCGGGCACTACTGGCGGCCATGGCCGGGAGTCTCCACCACCGGGGTCCGGACGACCACGGCCAGTGGTTCGATCCCGCCGCCGGTGTGGGTCTGGCCCACCGCCGTCTGGCCATCCTGGATCTCTCCGCCGAGGGCCACCAACCCATGGTGTCGCCCACCGGGCGCCACCTGATCGTCTACAACGGGGAGATTTACAACTACCGGGAACTGCGCCGCCTGCTACCCGACACGCTGTCCCTGCGGGGCCAATCGGACACCGAGGTGCTGCTGGCGGCCATCGACCACTGGGGCCTGGAGCACACCCTGTCACAACTGGTGGGGATGTTCGCCTTCGCCCTCTGGGACCGGCAGACGCGCACCCTGTCTCTGGTGCGCGACCGGCTGGGCATCAAGCCGCTGTACTACGGCCACTGGGACGGGGCGCTGCTGTTCGGCTCGGAACTGAAGGCACTGCGCTGCGACCCCGGTTGTCCCGACGGGGTCCACCGGGGCGCACTGGCGCTGCTGCTGCGCTACGGCTACATCCCCGGGGAGCAATCCATTCATCCCGGGATCTTGCGCCTGCCGCCGGGCTGCGTGCTGCGTTTCCGTGCCGGCGTCGATGATACGCCGGGCACCCCCACCCGCTACTGGTGCGCCCGGCGGGCGGCCGCCGCCGGGCTGCGCGAGCCCTTCGACGGCAGCCCCACAGAGGCGGTGGCGGAGGTGGACCGGTTGCTGGACGAGGCAGTGCGGGCGCGGCTGGTGGCGGATGTGCCGGTGGGGGCGTTCCTGTCCGGCGGCATCGACTCCAGCGCGGTGGTGGCGGCCATGCAACGCCAGAGTGCGCGGCCGGTGCGCACCTTCGCCATCGGCGATCGCCGCTACCGGGTGGACGAGGCGGTGTACGCCCGGCAGGTGGCGGCCAGCCTCGGCACCGAGCATACCGAGTTATACGTGGACGGTGCGGCCGCCGCCGCGCTGATCCCGGATCTGCCCGGCCTCTACGACGAACCCTTTGCCGACTCCTCGCAGATTCCCACCCATCTGGTGTCCCGGCTGGCCCGTGAACAGGTGGTGGTGAGCCTCTCCGGCGATGGCGGCGACGAGTTGTTCGGCGGTTACGACCGGTATTTCTGGACCGCCAGCCTGTGGCGGCGCAGCCACTGGCTACCGGGACCGCTACGCCAGGGTGTATCGGCCGGGCTACGCGCCCTGCCGGCCAGCGCGTGGAGCCGCTTGCTCGGCCCCTTCAGTGGCTTGCTGCCCGCCGCCCAGCGGGATAGCGTGCTGGGTGGCAAGGTACATACCCTGGCGGAGTTACTGACCCACGACTCCGCCGAGGCCCTCTACCAACGGCTGGCCTCCCTCTGCGAGCCCGGGGATCTGCTGATGCACCACCCCGAACCCGATTTCCGGCTGGCCCGGGAACTGGCGGCGCTGCCCGGTCAGGCGCTGCTGCCGCGGCTGATGCTGGGGGATATGCTGTACTATCTGCCCGACGATATCCTCACCAAGGTGGACCGGGCCAGCATGGGGGTGGGGCTGGAGGCACGGGTGCCACTGCTGGATCATCGGCTGGTGGAATTCGCTCTGCGTCTGCCCCTGGCGATAAAACTTCACGACGGGCGCGGCAAATGGCCGCTACGCCAACTACTCTACCGGCAACTGCCGGCGGCGCTGGTGGATCGCCCTAAACTCGGCTTCGCGGTGGCCATCGACGACTGGCTGCGCGGCCCCTTGAGGGACTGGGCGGAGGCGCAACTGGACCCGGGGCGTCTGCAAGCCGAGGGTTTTTTCTATACTAAGCCCATACGGGATCGATGGCGGGAGCATCTATGTGGAGCGAGAAACTGGTCGCGCCTCCTCTGGAACGTGCTGATGTTCCAGGCCTGGCTGGAGGCGCAGCGGTCACCGGCGCGGCCGAACGAGGGCAGTCCGCCAGTCCACCGAGGGCGCCACGTCGGCGCCGGATGAAGGTGTTGCTGTTCGCCAACACCGACTGGTACCACTACAATTTCAACCTTCCCCTGGCCCGGGTGCTACAGCGCCAGGGGGTGGAGGTGCTGCTGATCTCGCCGCCGGGCCGCTTCGCCCAGCGCCTGCTGGACGCCGGCTTCCACTGGATTGCCCTGCCCATGAATCGCCTGAGCCTGAACCCTTGGGAGGAATTCAGGTTGCTGCGCTTCATCATCGATCTCTACCGCCGCGAGCGTCCCGACCTGGTCCACCATTTCACCATCAAGTGCGTGGTCTACGGCTCCATCGCCGCCCGCACCGTGGGGGTGGACCGGCGGGTCAACGCGGTCACCGGGCTCGGCCACGTGTTCACCAGCGACAGCCTGCGCAACCAGATCCTGCGCCCGCTGGTGCGCCGACTGCTGCAACTGGCCCTCACCGGCCGCCTCAGCCGGCTGATCGTGCAGAACCCGGACGACTACTCGGCATTCGCCGACGAGCAACTGCTGGCCCCGGAGAAGATCCGCCTGATCCGCGGCCTCGGCGTCAACATCGAGCGCTTCCACCCCCGCCTGCCGGAGGCCGACAGCAATCCCGACGAGCCCCGCGGCCCCAGCCGCTATCCACCCCTGAAGGTGTTGCTGGCCACCCGCTTGCTCTGGGAGAAGGGCATCCGCGAGTACGTGCAGGCCGCCCGGTTGCTCAAGAACTCCGGCCACGACGTGGAGTTCCTGCTGGCCGGGGACCCGGACCCGGGCAATCCGGCCTCCATCGACACCGCGCAACTCATGGCCTGGCGCACCGAGGGCATCATCAACTTTTTGGGCTACGTGGACGATATGCCGGAACTGTTCTCCCGGGTGGACGTGGCGGTGCTGCCCAGCTACCGGGAGGGGCTACCCCAATGCATGCTGGAGGCCGCCGCCTGCGGGTTGCCGCTGGTGGCCACCGATGTGCCCGGCTGCCGGGAGATCGTCGAGCCCGGCATCAACGGCTTGCTGATTCCACCGCGCAACTCCGCGGCACTGGCCGAGGCCATCGCCCACCTGGATCGCAATCGCGCCCAGTGCCGGGTGCTGGGCGAGGCCAGCCGGCGCAAGGTACTACAGGATTTCGACGAGAAGACCATCCTGCGCATGACCCTGAACATCTACCGGGAAATCCTGCATAGCTGACATTCGAGACGAATGCCCGGAGGTGGTGTGCAAACGCAAAAATGTGTTACAAAGGCTCTATAACAACAGACCAAAGCACAATTATCCATTGCCCAGGCGAGATCCCCCAAGGAGACGAACGACGTATGGATCAACCACGATAAGATCTAGGGAAGGCTCATGGTTTCCATCGCTTACGTACTGATGCCTGGCGTGGCCTTGTTCGCCACCGCACTGCTGATTCACCTCCTCAAGCGGCCGGCCCCGGCACTGGGTCTGACCGATCAACCCAGCCATCGCAAACACCATCAAGGCGCCGTTCCGCTGATCGGCGGCATCGGCATGATGGCTGTCTTCGTCCTTGGCCTGCCGTGGTTCTATCGGTTGGATCCAGCCTGCCTGGGCCTGTTGTCGTCTTTGTTGCTAGTCACCGCGGTGGGCGCGGTGGACGACGCCCGGGATCTCTCGCCCCATAGCCGGCTGGTGGCGCAATTGCTGGCCGGAGGGCTGATGATGAGCCTGGGCGGCGTGGTGCTATGGGATCTGGGGGATCTGCTGGGCACCGGCGGCCTTGGCCTCGACCTGCTGGGCATTCCCTTCACCCTGTTCTGCGTGGTGGGCGTGATCAACGCCCTCAACATGATCGACGGCATGGATGGTCTGGCCGGCGGCACCGCGCTGGTGGCCAGTGGCTGGCTGGCGGTGCTGGTGGGACTGTCCGGGCAGTTCTCCCTGCTGGCGCTGCTGGCCCTGCTGGGCGCGGTGATCATGGGCTTTCTCTGCTTCAACCTGCGCCACCCCTGGCGGCGTCGGGCCTCGGTGTTCATGGGCGATGCGGGCAGCATGGGGCTCGGCTTTATCCTGACCTGGTTGCTGATCGTGCTGTCCCAGGGGGAGAGCCGGGTGCTGAACCCCATCACTGCGGTGTGGATCCTGGCGCTGCCGCTGATGGACACGGTGAGCATCATGATCCGCCGCAAGTGCCGGGGCGTGAGTCCGTTCAACGCCGACCGCCAGCACCTCCACCACCTGTGTCACCGCCTCGGTCTAGGCGATGGGCAGACCACCGCCCTGCTATTGACGCTGGCCTGTGGTCTCGGCGCGGTGGGCGTGGCGGGCGAACACTGGGGCGTGGCGGAGTACTGGATGCACCTGGCCTTCTGGGTGTTGTTTCTCGCCTACCATCTGGGCATGCAGCGGATCTGGCAGGATCTGGATCATCCGACCCAGGCCATCCCGGAGCCGGTGCGAACCCTGAACAGCATCGCCACCGTTGCCCATGGACCGTCGGTGTTTCACCAGACCCGTGGCGCGGGACTGCGCCGCTGGACCCGCTCCCTGCGGGTACGGCGCCGCAAGCGGGTGCTGGCGAGCACCACGACGACCCCCTGAACATGGCCCACGACAGCGACACGCTACTGGGGCCGGGCCATGGTGGGCGGGCGACACTCTCCCCGGGAAGCCATGCAAACCCGGCTCGCCGAGGCCGACGCGCTCCTGGTGGTGGGTTCCTCGCTGATGGTCTACTCGGGCTACCGACTGGTGAAGGGGGTCCGCCGAAGCCAGTGGCGGTGCTGAATCTCGGCAGGACCCGCGCCGACAACGAGATTCAACTCAAGGTCACCGCGCCCTGCGGCGAGGTACTGCCGGCGCTGCTGGCCGAGTTGGCACCATCCTCACCGCTGGTTTCCTGAGTCGGTGTCTGCATCGTCCCGCCACAACGGACGAATCTCGCCGATATCCAGCGCCACCAGCGCCACCGGCGCCACGGCGAGATTGCCGATCCGGGGCCAGACCCGCCGCCGGGTGGCGAACCACAGACCATCCACCTGCCGGTAGTCCCCACAAACCTGCGCCACCCGTGCCCAGGAGCCCACCACCTCGGCGGTGTAATCCAGCCGGCCGATGCGCTGATCGGCGTCCACATACCAGGTCTGCCGGGCGCAGTGGGTGGGTACGGTGTCGTCGAAGCGAAGGTGCAGCCGGGTCTCCTTGCCGGCGCTGTCCACCTGCGCCACCCGGCAGCCCGGCTCGCGCAGCAGAAACGGCCCGCTGAGATAATTCCACAGGGCATAGCCCACGAAATACACCACATCCAGATCGTCCCAGCGCCAGTGCCGGAACGGTCCGAAGAACGCCGCCCGGGGGTTCAGCCGGTGTTTCTCGATGGCCGGCCCCCGCAGGATCCGCACCTCCTCGTCGCCCCGCCAGTCGCCGAGCCTGCCGCGCTCCGGATAATCCACCAGTTGCACCCGGCGCGCCCCGGGCCACACCCGCACCCGCACGCCATGCAGGGGCGTCAGACCCTTGGTGGTGAACAGCGCGCCCCGCGCCGATACCACCGCCTCCACGCTGTCCACCGCCAGCCAGCGCTCCAGCCCGCCATGGGCCTCGAACAGCCGCTCCAGTAGCGCGCCGGCGTCGGTATCGGTCATGGGTCACTCCAGTGGCAAACAATGGGGGGGTGGATCATCGGGAAAGGCGTGGGCGAGATACCCGGCCAGGGTCGCGGGAAACGCCTCGCTGTACAGCAGATGGCTACGGCAACGGCAGTCGCTGGTGCCGAAACCGGGCAGCACGGTGGAGAACTCGCCGGCCAGCCGCATGGCCCAGTCGTGTTCGCGTCGACGCTCGCCCACCACGTGGCAGAGGGCCACCACCGGCGCCGCGGCCCTGAGATAATCCACGTGCCAGCGGGGACGCCGCACCGGCCGCAGGTGATGCTTCAGACGCCCGGCCAGTCCGCCCGGTCCCAGCGCGCTGCCCACGTAGCTATAGAAACCCGCCGCCAGCGGCTGTTCCCCGAGGCGGCCGATGGCGATGGGACAGGGGGTGGGGAGATGCAGGATCAGGAGATAGGTGCCGGGGGAACGGGGTAGGACAATCTCCCCCGGCACCCCTTCCAGAGCGGGAGAAGCAGCGCGGCAGCCATTCAAGGAGAAAGCCGCTCAATGAGCCACGCCTCCCCATCCCGCCGGTAACGAAACCGATCGTGCAGACGGTTGGGTCGCCCCTGCCAGAACTCCACGCTCTGCGGAATCACCCGGTAGCCGCCCCAGAACGAGGGCAACGGCACCTCGCCATGAGAAAACTTTCGCCTGATCTCGTCGAGCTTCATCTCCAGCAACTGGCGCGAACCGATGATGCTGGACTGGGCCGATACCCAGGCGCCCAGTCCAGCGGATGATCCGCCAGGTTCTCCCGGGACAGGCCGCCGTGGGTGTATTCCTGGCGGAGTTCGTGCAGATCCATGGCTATCTCCTGAAACCGAGCGCCGCCAGCGCCTCGCGGGCCGTCGACTCGTCGAGAAGCGCCAGCAGCCGCCGCAGCGCCGGACGTTGCAACCGGCTGTCCGGCACCACCAGGTCGTAGTGCTCCTCGGTGAGCGGGATGAAGCCGAGCCCGTAGAGCCCGGCCACGCTGTCGATGGCCACCCCCCAGTCGGCCCGCCGCTGGGCCACCGCCGCCGCCACCGCGTTATGGGAGCGGGTCTGCACCGGATAGCCGGGCGGGCGGTTGCCAGCGAGCAGTCGATCGATCAACACCCGGGTGCCGCTGCCCATGTTGCGGTTCACCATCACGCAATCGGGATCGGCCAGCGCCGCCGCCACCGCCTCCGTCGCCGTGGCAAGGCCCGCGAAACGGGGATCGTCCGGGCGGAACACCACCCCCTGCATGCGCCGGTAACCCGTCACCAACGTCAATCCCTCGGTCAGAAATGGCTGGTTGTACTGGCCGCTGTCCGGGTCCATGAGGTGAATTCCGGCGATGTCGCACTCGCCCCGGCGAGCAGCGGCCAGCCCACCCTGGCTGCCCACATGCAGCGCCTTGGTGCGAAAGCCCTCGCTTTGCAGGCGCCCCAGCAGATAATCCAGCCCCAGGCAGTGGGAGCCCACGCTCACCAGATCCGCCGAGGCCAGCCGCCGGGACAGCAGTTGCACCTGCACCGGTGTACCCGGCGATACCAGTTCGGTCTGGGCATCGATACGGATAAAGCCGTCGGCATGGCTGAAAGCCGTCACCGAGCCCGAGCCCTTGCCCATGGGATAGGCCGCCATGCCCTCCTCGCCGGGCATCAGCCCCACCAGCAAGAACTCCGTGCGCCCACGCTCGGAACCGGCCCGCACCGGCAGCCGGGCGGCCACCGTCTCCCGATCCTCGGCGGGTAGCCCGGCGAGCATCCGCAGCACCGGGGCGACGAACTGATGAAAGGTGAAAATGGCCGAGGTGGGAAAGCCCGGCAGGATCACCACCGGCTTGCCGCCGCTGCCCGCCAGACACAGCGGCTTGCCCGGCTTGATGGCCACCCCGTGGACCACCACGCCGGGATTGTCGAGGGCGCTGACGATCTGGTAGGAGATATCGCCCGCGCCCTTGGACGTGCCCCCGGAGAGGATCACCGCGTCGCATTCCAGCCCGGCGCGGAGCATCCGCTGCTGATCCTCCTGCTGGTCCCGGACTGCGCCCAGGCGCACCGCCTCACAGCCCAGTTCCTCCACGGCGGCCGCGACGATGGCGCCGTTGGAGTCGTAGATCTTGCCGGGGGCGAGCGGCTCGCCCGGCTGCACCAGTTCATCGCCGGTGGAGAACACCGCCACCCGGGGCCGGCGGTACACCGGGATCCCGGCCAGTCCCAGCGCCGCCAGCACCCCGATCTCCCGGGAGGTGAGCAACTGCCCGGCCCGCAGCACCGTCTCGCCGCGGCCCACATCGGTGCCGGCAAAGCTGATAAAGCGACCCGGGGTGAGGGCCTTGCGAATCATCACCGCCGGCTGGCCGTCCTGCTCGGTGAGTTCGGTATCCTCCACCATCACCACCGCGTCGGCGCCCCGGGGCAGCATCCCGCCGGTGGCGATCACCGTGGCCTCGCCCTGCCCCACCGCCACGGCGGGGGCGACACCGGGAGTCAACACCTCCGGCGTCAAACGCAATACCCGGGGCCGTTCCTCGCTGGCCCCCACCGTGTCGCCGGCGCGCAGGGCGAAACCATCCACGTTGGCCCGGTCGAAACCCGGCACATCCACCGGCGCGGCGATATCTTCGGCCAGTACCCGGTTCAGGGCGTGGGCCAGATCCACCCGCTCGCTGCCCAGCGGCGCGGGATGGAGCGCCGCCACGAAGCGATCCAGCGCCTCGTCGGCGGCCACCACCGCCAGGAACTGCTGCTGACTGGCCGCCGCCCGGCGGCGGACCAGATCCTCGAGTTCACCCATGGGGGTCGTACCTCTGCGTGCTGCTCATGACTGTTGCTTCGTCGAACCCGTAAACCACCACCTCGCTTCCTGCCGGGTAGCCCTCGCTCTGCACCGGCACCAGCACCACGCCGTCGGCCCGCGCCAGGGTACGAAACAGCCGCCCCTCGCTCACCGCCACCGGCTCCACCTGCCCAGCCACCACCCGCACCCGGCAGACCTCCAGCCGCCCCAGCCGCGAGGCGATCTTACGCGACAGCGGCAGACGCTCGCCCCGATAGGGCCAGAGCGGTTCGCGCCCGGCCAGACGCCGCAACAACCGGCAGCCCAGCAGGTCGTAGGCGCAGACACAGCCCAGCGGCGCCCCCGGCAACCCCACCACCGGCGTCTCTCCCAGTTGCCCGAGCATCGCGCCATCGCCCGGGTGGATCGCCACCCCGTGGTGGGCAAGTATTCCGTGCTCGGCCAGCAGCCGGGCCACGTGGTCGTTATCACCGAGACCACTGCCGCCGGCCACCAGCAGCAGATCCGCATCCGGCCTCGCGAACGTCGTTGTCAGAGTCCCGGTGTCGGGCGCCATATCGAGCCCCTTCAGTTCCCCGCCATCCCGGCCCACCAGTGCGCCGAGAAGTTCCCCGTCCACCTCCCGGGAATACCCACCGGCCAGCACCACCCGCACCCGGGGCCGGCGGTGGACCGCCACCCGATCCACCCCGGCCAGCGCCAGCCAGCCCAGATCCTGGATCCGCAGCCGATGCCCCGCCGGTAGCAATGCCTCCCCGACCCGGAACTCATCGCCGGCCTGGATCACCCCGTCGCCCGGTGCCACGCCACCCGCCACCTCCAGGCTTTTACCCGCCACATCGGCCAGTTCCAGGGATAGCACCGCGTCGGCCCCCACCGGTAGGGGCTCGCCGGATCGCACGGGCATGGCGGCGCCGGGATTCAGCGGCCCGGTCCGGGCGAGCGTGAGCGGCAGCGGGCTGTAATCGCTGGCGCCCTCGGTCTCGGCGGCCAGCACCGCGAAGCCGTCCAGGGCCGCCAGCGCCGCGCTGGGTTCATCGCTGTCCGCCAGCACCGCCCTGGCCAGCCGCTGACCGACGGCGGCGTGGCTATCCAGGGCGGCGGTGGCGGTGAGCGGCGACCAGCGGTCGATCCAGGCGAACGCCGTCTCCGGCAGGCAGCGTTGCAGGGTGCGGACCGTCATGGCAGAGAAAAATCGTACAGGCTGGCTGGATTGTCCACCAGGATCCGCCGGCGGTGTTCCTCGTCCGGCGCCCAGTCCGCCAGCAGACCCAACAGATCGCCGTCATTGGGCATGGACGTGTGGATGCGCGGATGGGGCCAGTCGCTGCCCCACACCAGCCGCGCCGGATTGGCCGTCACCAGCGCCCGGGCCAGCACGCCCACGTCGTCATAGGGGTACCCGGCCTGCCGGGTGAGACGATAGGCTGCCGAGAGCTTCACCCACACCCGCCCGGCGCTGAGTTCCTCCAGCAGCACCTGGAAGCCTGGATGCTCCACGCCGAGACCGGCATCCATGTGGCCCATGTGGTCGATCACCACCGGCACCGGTAGGCGCGCCACGATGGCGGCGAGACTCTCGAAGTGGCTCACGTCCACCAGCAGTTGCAGATGCCAGCCGCGATGGGCCAGGCGCCGGGCCAGCGGCGTGAGCATCTCCAACCCGGGACCGCCGCCGTGCAGGCTGTTCACCCGCACGGCGCGAGCACCCTCGCGGTGCATGGTATCCAGTTCGTTATCGGCGATGTCCGGGTCCACCACCACCACCGCCCGGAAATCCCCGTCGCTGGCCGCCACCGCGTCCAGGGTGCGGCGGTTGTCGGTGCCGTAGACGCTGGGCTGGACGATCACCGCCCGTTGCAGGCCGAGGCTGGTCAGCAGCTGGCGGTAATCCTCCAACGAGGCGTCCGGCGGGGTGTAGGCGCGATCCGGGGCGTAGGGGTAGCGCCCGGCGGGGCCGAAGATGTGGGCGTGGCAGTCGCAGGCGCTGGGCGGCACCGCAAAGCCCGGGGGCCGGGGGTTGGGATCGGGGGGCGGGATGTCGGGATGGTCGGTCATGGCTCGGCGTCCTCATCGGGGGCTGGAAAACCGTCCACGTCATCACAGAGGGTGGACAGCGGGACCTGCATAGTCAGGGACAGCAGGCGCGGGCTGTCGTCACGCCTGGCGGTGTATTCCATGACCTATTCTCCGGGAACGGAAAACCATCCCGCCAGACCACCGGAGGACACCGATGAAGATCACCGATATCCACAGCCACGTACTGCAATACGACCTGGACGAAGAACTGGGCTACTCCCAGCAATATTACCACCGCCGCACCGCCCATCTGGTGGAGGTGAGCACCGACCAGGGTATCACCGGCTGGGGCGAGTGCTTCGGCCCAGGCAACGTGGCGCTGGCCAACAGGACCATCGTCGAGCGGGTGATCCGCCCCATGGTGCTGGGCGAGTCGCCCTTCGACCGGGAACTGCTCTGGCACCGGGTTTACAACCTGCTCCGCGATCACGGCCAGAAGGGGATGCCCATCCAGGCGCTGTCGGGGGTGGATATCGCCCTGTGGGCGGGCGCTGCCGAGCGCGGCTCCCGGTGTACGGCTACGGCATGATGCTCCAGAAGGTGCCGGATCTGGCGGAGCGCTTCGCCGACGAGGCGGCGCGGATCCAGGCCATGGGCTTCCAGGCCATGAAGATGAAGGTGGGGCTCGGGCCGAAACAGGATATCAAGCTCGTGGAGACGGTGCGGGGCGCCATCCACCCCGATACCCGGCTGATGGTGGATGCCAATGACGGTGGGGGTGCCGGAGCGGGCAGGGATCGGGGTGGAGCCGGATCGGGGGTTTCTGGGGCGGTTCCCGGATGAGCAGGATTGGTTCGCCAGAGCTGGTAAGCCTGCCTGGCCTGACGTTGCACGTCGCGAGGGAGCTGTCTGAAGCGGAGCCGAAATTCCCGGGTTACGCTGGACTTCACCGGTCGCGGTCGTCCGCGTCGTCATCGGCGAGGAAACCCTCCAGCGGTCAGGTACCGTGCTCGGCGATGTCTCGTCGCACCTCACTAATTATGCGATCCCACTGGTCGTCGGTGGTGGTGGTGAACTGGCGGGACCACCGGGCCTCGTCCTCGAGTTCGGCGAGGATGTGTTGGGCCATGGCGTCCTGATCATCTTCCGGCAATTGCTCGAGGGCTGAGATGGCCTGGCGCAGTAGGGCAGTGGCGGTCATGGGGCTCTCCAGATCGGTTCGGGGGACTGATTGAGCAAGATTATAAGGTCGTTGAATTTTAGAGAAGAATCGGTTATGAGCCATGGATTGCTCCAGAACCGATTCATCAATTTACTGAATTACATCAGACCTCAAACACCTGGGATACTCGATGCTTGCCAGTCCCGGCACCGGATTCTAGCATCGAAGGATGCGAAGGATGGACATCCACCGGCGATGAGATACCACCATATCCTCCGATCTCAAAGATATCGTCCAGAAGGCTCTGGCGTTGCCTCCGAATACCCGCGCATCCCTGGCCGAGTTGCTGCTGGAGAGCCTGGATCACGAGGAGGATTTTCCGGTCCCGGACGAGTGGCTGGATGAAATTTCGGACATGGCCTAACCCCTCGATGGCATGTTGGGTTAACCTCGCTGAAGTCTAGCCCGGATTTTCCCCTGGACAACTACCATCCGGCGGCGCGGGTGGTGCTGAACACCTTCAAGCGCTACGGCATGGTGCTGGCCGACGGCGGCAACATCGCCCTCACCGCCGAGAGCGATCTGTACACCACGGCGAAGTGGGACGACCCGGACATCGATATCGGATCACGGATATTTCACGACCAGATTCCAGGGGCAACGCCAGTCACGGTGAGTGACTTCCAGATCCTCGACACCGGGCCGCGCATCGCCGAGACCTACGAGTGCGTGCGCACCGTGATCGACGATTCGCTGATCTTCCGCGACCAGTTCGAATCCGGGACATGAGGAGCGCCATCCATGGCCGGCTACTCGGCCCGGGGCGGCAGGAACCGCAGCCCGTAGCGCGCCGCGATCTCCGCCACCAGCGCCCGCTCCGGCGGCCGGTCCTTCGGCAGCGCATGGATTTCCCGGAAGAAATCCTCCAGACCTCCCGGGGTGACGGTGTTGAGCAACCGCCCCGGCGTGTCGCCCACATTGCGAAAGGTATGGGGAACCCCCCGGGGCAGGAACACCATGCCCCCCTCCGACAGGGTCACGGTCTGGTCGCCGAAGCTGAACTCGTAAGTACCCGCCAGCACATAGAACGACTCGTCCTCGTGCTCATGCACATGCAGGGGCGGGCCACCGTCCGGGGGCGTGGTGTTGATGATTACCGCATAGTCGCCGCCGGTCTGCGCGCCGGTGAGTTTGCCGACGATCTCCAGCCCGAAGATGGGCCAGACCTCGCCGCCGTCGGGCTCGACCACGGTGAACACCCGTTCGGCCCCGGCGTGGTCATCGGCCACGTCATGGGCCAGCGCGGGATGCAGCAGACAGAGGCCGGCCAGCAGGGCCGGCAGACGGAAAAGGGTTTTCACGGACATTCCTCCCGGGATGGCTACCGCTGAAAGTGTAGCCTCCCGGGAGGATGATGACGGGGCTCAACGGGCGTTCAGGAACTCCGGCACCCGCAGCAGGATAAACTCGTTGTGGTCGTTGGCGCCGATGGCCCGGCCGCTGGAGAACGGCAGGTTATTGTCGTTGGCGACGATGATGTGCTCGTCGTCCACCCTGTCCACATCTTCAATCGTCACGAAGGGGAAGCTGAAGGTGCCGTTACTGTCCCCGGTGCGGGCGACGCCGTCCGGGTCCTGGATATCCAGCAGGTCGATATAACCCACCTTCTCCACGAAACCGTCCTCGTCGGCCTGGCTGAAGTCCACCATGTAGACCCGCTTGAACTGGGCGGGGCTGTTGAAGCAATCGGGCGCGGGCTCGCCGGTACAGGCCAGATCCACGTCGCCCTCGCCGCCGTCGCGCTCGATGATCAGGCCCCGGTTCTCGTCGATCATGTTGAAATCGCCGATATTATGGCCGTTCTCCTCCAGCCTATACTTCCATTCCTGGCCGGTGAACTCGCGGTTCTGGGTATCGAACTCCAGGATCCGCAGGTACTGCCGGCCGTCCACGTTCTCCCAGTCGCCCGCCTCGGCATCCCACAGCGGGCCCTCGAACAGCGGATAGAGATACTTGCCGTCCATGGAGGCTGCCATGCCCTCGAAGCCGCGGCTACGGCGCACCGTGAAATCCACCTCGCCCGGGGTGGCGGGCATCCGCAGGGCATGATTGTCAGGGGATTGCACCACCTCGCCGTCCACCTCAGTGTTGTGGAAACTCACCACCCGCCCGTAGGCGTCGGTGGCGAAGATATAGGGGCCGAACTCGTCGCCGAACCAGTACACGTTGCCCACCGGCTGGATGGACTCCAGATCGAAATCGGCGCCGGTCAGATACCGGCTGGCGGTGGCCTCGGTGACGATGGGAAACGGCAACACCCCGCTGGGGTCGCGCAGGAAAAACGAATCCACCAGCCGTACATCGCCGGACCCCCAGTCGATGTTGATCCGGTGGAACTGCAACATGGCGTCCGGCGAGTTGGCCCTGGAGCCGAAGCCGTTGTCCACCAGCACGATGTAATCGCCACCGCCCATGGACTTGATGCCGGAGAAGCCCTGCACCGGCTGGCCCACGAAGGGATAACGGATGCCAGTGAGGCGCGGCACCTCCGGAGCGGAGAGGAAGGAACTGCCCTGCTGGGAATAGAGTTCGTCGTTGCGCTGGTTGCCGGGACCGGCGAACTTGCCGGCGGTGTCGAAGAAATCCGGCGCCCCGGGGGGCGGTGCGATGAAGGTCTGGGCGGGCAGGTAGGCATGGCCCGCCAGGGTGGCGGGGAATGCTTCCTGGGCGATGGCGGGGGTGGCGATGGCGGCCAGTACGGCCGCGCCGAGGATGCTGCGGATCATGGGATCTCCTTCTTGAGTTTTATGTGGGACATCACACGATACGACGGGTGTATTGCGGTACGGTTGCAGCCGCCCTCAGCCCTCCACCCACACCTCGCTGCGCCCCCCGCCCCGGGGCCGCACCCGCAGTTGCACCCCGATCCGCTCGGTGAGCGCGGGCACATGGGAGATCACCCCCACCTGCCGGCCCTGGGCCTGGAGCGCGTCCAGGCTGGCCAGCGCGGTGTCCAGAGTCTCGGCGTCGAGACTGCCGAAACCCTCGTCGATGAACAGCGACTCCACCGGGGTGCGATCGGCCGCCAGCGAGGCCAGCCCCAGGGCCAGCGCCAGCGAGGCGAGAAAGCTCTCGCCGCCGGAGAGGCTGTGGACGCTTCTCACCTCGTCGCCCATCTCCCGGTCCACCACCTGGAGTTCCAGGTCGCTGCCCGGGGCGCGTTCCAGGCGGTAGCGACGGGTGAGATCGCCAAGGTGCAGGTTGGCGTGGTTCAGCAGGCTGTCCAGGGTGAGGCTCTGGGCGAAGGTGCGGAACTTCGCCCCGTCGTGGGAGCCGATCAACTCGTTCAGCGCGCCCCACAGCCGGCAGTGGGCCTCGTGTTCGGCCAGCCGTGCCAGCAGTTCGGCGGACTGGTTGCGGCGCCGGTCGTCGTTCAGCAACTCCGCCTGCACCGTGGCGGCGCGCTGGCGGGCCGCCTCCAGCACCCCGGCCAGTTGCGGCAGGGCCGCGGCCAGCGCCCCGGGGTCGCGCTCGGGCGGGGTGCTGGCGCGGTGCTCGGCGAGCCGGGCGCGGCGCTCGTCCAGCCGCACGGCGGCCTGCTGGCGGGCATCGTCCAGCGCCTTGAGGGCGCTCCCCTCGGCGTCGATCCAGGCGGCATCCCGCTGTAGATGTTCGCGTAGGCTGTCCTCCGTCCAGCCCTGCTCGGTCAACCGGTCGGCGAGGCTTCGCTCGCAGGCGGCGAGATCCCGCTCGGCCTGCTGACGCCGTTCGCCGGCATTGGTCAACTGCATCCCGGCCCGGTCGCGGCGTTCGCGGGCCGCATCGCGGACGTCGCGGGCGCCGGCCAGCGCCTGCCGGGCGCCGTCGAGCCGGTCGGTCAACTCGGCCTCCACCTCGGCCACCGGACGCCCGTCCAGCAGCGCGGCGCGCTCGGTCTCCAGTTGCTCGCACCCCACTCGGGCATCGGCCAGCAGCGTCCCGGCCTGCTCGACAGCGGCGGCGGCGTGGGCCAGATCGCGCTCGGCGGCGGCCAGTTGCGGGGCCAACTCGGCGAGATTCCGGCCGGCTTCCTCCCGGCCGGTCTGGCGGGCCTGCCAGTGGGCCACCTCCCGCT
>JGI12109J20283_10003581_pt1 | contig 41816 bp, 41 predicted proteins | sample ElkSlonscriptome_12_FD_20283 | JGI IMG/M metagenome (IMG submission 20283)
CACCAGCCCCGGGGACCGGCTGCGGGAACTCATGGACGAGTACGGACCCTGCCTGATCCTCATCGACGAGTGGGTGGCCTACGCCCGCCAGCTCCATGACCAGGGTGATCTCCCCGGGGGAAGCTTCGAGACCCACTTCAGCTTCGCCCAGGTACTCACCGAGTCCGCCAAGCTCGCCAGGCGCTGCCTGCTGGTGATCAGCCTGCCGGCCTCCGACACCGCTGGTACCGCCCACGCCCAGGCCGATGATGTGGAGGTGGGCGGCGAGCGCGGCCGGGTGGCGCTGGATCGGCTGCGTAACGCCGTGGGCCGGGTGGAATCCTCGTGGCGCCCGGCCAGCGCCGAGGAGGGATTCGAGATCGTCCGCCGGCGACTGTTCGAACCCCTCACCGAGAAAGCCCAGTTCGTGGCCCGGGACACCGTGGCGCGGACCTTCTACGAGCTGTACCGCACCCAGCACCAGGAGTTTCCCCCGGACTGCCGGAACACCGACTACGAGAAGCGCCTGAAGGCGGCCTATCCCATCCACCCGGAGATCTTCGACCGGCTCTACAACGACTGGTCCACCCTGGTGAAATTCCAGCGTACCCGGGGCGTGCTGCGGCTGATGGCGGCGGTGATCCACAGCCTCTGGGAGCGGGGGGATCGCAATCCCCTGATCCTGCCGGCCAACATCCCCATCGACGATCCCCGGGTGCAGTTCGAGCTGACCCGCTACCTCTCCGACAACTGGGTGCCCATCCTGGAGAAGGACGTGGACGGTCCCAACGCCCTGCCGCCACGCATCGACGGCGAGGTGCCGAACCTCGGCAAGTACGCCGCCTGCCGGCGGGTAGCGCGGACCATCTATCTCGGCTCCGCCCCCATCGCCACTGCTTCCAATCGGGGCCTGGAGGATCGCTGGATCAAGCTCGGTTGCGTGATGCCCGGCGAGAGCCCGGCGGTGTTCGGCGATGCCCTGCGCCGCCTCAGTGGCGCCGCCACCTACCTCTACCAGGACGCCTCCCGTTTCTGGTACTCCACCCAGCCCACGGTGACCAAACTGGCCGAGGACCGGGCGGAGCAATACCGGCGCGACCCGGATGCGGTGGACGAGGAGCTGGCGAAGCGGCTGCGCAAGGATCTTCAGAACCGGGGTGAGTTCAGCCGGGTGTATCCCCTACCGCGCTCCGGCGCCGATGTGCCCGATGACATGGATGCCCGGCTGGTGGTGCTGAGCCGCGAGTATCCCTACAGCAAGGAACCCGGCAACCCCGCCGAGACCGCTGCCACCGCTATCCTCGGCAGCCGGGGCAACGCCCCGCGGCTCTATCAGAACACCCTGGTGTTCCTGGCCCCGGATCGCACCCGGCTTCAGGATCTGGACGATGCCATCCGGCGGTTCCTGGCCTGGGACTCGATACTTAGGGAGCGCGAGGCGCTGAATCTCGACCCTCACCAGGTAAAGCAGGCCGAGACTCAGCACCGGGCCATCGACGGCGCGGTGATCTCCCGGCTCCCCGAGACCTACCAGTGGCTGCTGGTGCCCACCCAGAGCAATCCCCAGTCGCCGGTGACCCTGCAAGCCTCCCGCCTCAGCGGCCAGGAGCCGCTGGCGGCGCGGGCCAGCAAGAAACTCCGCCACGACGAGTTGCTGGTGAGTGCCATGGTGGGGACGCTGCTTCGCATGGACCTGGACCGGATACCGCTCTGGCGAGGGGACCATGTGGAGGTGAAGCAACTGCTGGAGCACTTCGCCCGCTATGTGTACCTACCCCGGCTCAGCGGGCCGGAGGTGTTGATCGGCGCCATCAGCGACGGGTTGACGGCACTGCTCTGGCACGCCGAGACCTTCGCCTACGCCGACAGCTTCGACGAGACGGCGAAGCGCTACCTGGGTCTTCGGGGTGGAAAGCCGGTGCCGCTGTCGGCGGAGAGTCCCCAGGGGCTGCTGGTGAAGCCGGATGTGGCATCGACCCAGTTGGATCGGGAGAAGGATGCCGTCAGGCCGCCGCCGGCGATACCGCTACCGACGGGGACTGGCGAGTCGGGAAACGGAGGGACTGGGGGTATCAAGCCGCCCATATCACCACCGCCAGATCCACCGATCTCGCCACCGCCCACCCGGCAACTGACCCGCTTTCACGGCAGCGTTGAACTGGACGCTACCCGGGTGGGACGCGATGCCAGCCGGATTGCAGAGGAGGTGATCTCTCACCTGGCGGGATTGGTGGGGGCCGATGTGACAGTGACCCTGGAGATTCAGGCCCGGCTGCCGGAGGGAGCGAGCGATCATCTGGTGAGGACCATCACCGAGAACTGCCGGGTGTTGAAGTTCGGGAGCCAGGGGTTTGAAGAGGATTGATCGAGATCGAATATTCATTCATAAGGGCATAGCCATGACCAACACCCGCCGCCGCTTCCTGCACCGCCTCTCCACTCTGCCCCTGCTGGGTGCCTGTCTTCCTGCCCGCGCTGCACCCGCCCCGCCCCGGCGCTACCTCATGAACCGCTTTCGGATCGCGGGCCTGCCCTACTACCAGGCCAACACCGTGCTCCGGGATCTCCGCCCCGGGATGGCGCTGCGGCTGGTGGTGGAACCGGAGAATCCCCATGACGAATTCGCAGTGGAGATGTTCTTCGGCGAGGTGAAACTTGGCTACGTGCCCCGCTCGGATAACCGCCACATCAGCCGGTTGCTCCGCCAGGGTGCGTCGGTGGTGGCCGGGGTCGTCGAGGTGGAGCCCGATGAGTCCATCTGGGATGCGATCAGGGTCGAGGTGTTTCTGGAGATTTGAGGCCAGATCGAAGGTTTTAAGTATATATTTTGGTGGGGAAAATGCTTAGATACTTCACGTTATCTGATAAAGGAGTAACAGCAGGCGTCGGATCATGGTCAGGTCTCCGGGTGGCGGGCTCGGTGCTCGAATTTGAAGTTCACGAAGGTGTAGCCGTCGCGCTCCCGGGCCACGGTGAGCGAGCTACCGGGCTTCACCATGGGCGATGCCCCTACCATCCGCTCCAGCGCCTCGTCGTCCAGGTGGGCCACGTCGTCGGCCAGGAAGAGCAGGCTCTCGGCGCGGATGCCTTCCCAGGTCCAGATCTGGTGGAGCACCGGTCAGTCGCCGCCGGCAGACTTTCTAGGTCAATACAGGGAGATCCCCCGGTTCTGCCGGGGGATGATTACCTGGGCTTGCATCGCGGCCGCCCGACCTTCGGACAGGATGGCGAAATGGGCAGGCCGTGGCGGGACCCGGCCCACCGCCGCCCCTCAACCGTACACCACATCCGGCAGCCAGGTGGCCAGCCCCGGCACCAGCGCCAGCAGCCCCAGCATGATCACCTGAATGACGATGAACGGCGCCACCCCCCGGTAGATCTGCATGGTGCTGATGGACTCCGGCGCCACCCCTCTGAGGTAAAACAGCGCGAACCCGAAGGGCGGGGTGAGGAAGCTCGTTTGCAGGTTCAGCGCCATCATGATACCCAGCCACACCGGATCCAGATCCATGGCCAGCAACACCGGGCCGACGATGGGCACCACCACGAAGGTGATCTCGATAAAATCCAGCACAAACCCCAGCAGGAACATGATCAGCATCACCACGAACACCGCTCCCACCACGCCCCCGGGCAGGTTGGTGAGCATCTCGTGGACCGCATCGTCGCCACCGAAGCCCCGGAACACCAGCGAGAACACCGAGGCGCCGATGAGGATGAAGAACACCATGCAGGTGACCTCGGTGGTGCTGCGCATCACCACCCGGAGTTTCTCCAGATCGAATTGACGCCGCAGCAGCGCCAAAATCATGGCGCCCACCGCGCCCACCGAGGCGGCCTCGGTGGGAGTGGCGAGCCCCGCCATGATGGAGCCCAGCACGGCGACGATCAGAAACAGCGGCGGGATCAATACCACCACGGTCTGGATGGCCAGTTGCCGGCGACTGATGGCGCCCCGCTCGGCGGCGTCGATGGCCGGGCAGGTCTCGGGACGGTAGATGGCCATGCCCACCAGATAGATGATGTAGAGCCCCACCAGCGCAAGCCCCGGAATCAGCGCCCCCACGAACAGATCCCCCACCGACACGGTGTCCGGCGAGAAGATGCCCATGTTCAACTGCGCCTGCTGATAGGCCGAACTCAACACGTCGCCCAGCAGCACCAGGATGATGGACGGCGGGATGATCTGGCCGAGGGTGCCCGAGGCGCAGATGGTGCCGCAGGCCAGCCTGGGGTCGTAACCGCGCTTGAGCATGGTGGGTAGCGACAGCAAGCCCATGGTCACCACCGTGGCGCCGACAATGCCGGTGCTGGCGGCCAGCAACATCCCCACCACGGTGACCGAGATGCCGAGCCCGCCCCGCAGGGGGCCGAACAGCATGGCCATGGTCTCCAGTAACTGCTCGGCGATCCGCGAGCGCTCCAGCATCACCCCCATGAACACGAAGAGCGGCACCGCCACCAACGTCTCGTTGGTCATGATGCCGTAGAGGCGGTTGGGCATGGCCTCCAGGTACACTGCGTCGAAGCCGCCGCTGACCACCCCGATCAGGGTGAACAGTAACGCGGTGCCGGACAGGCTGATGGCCACCGGGTAGCCGAACAGCAGCAGCCCGCAGACCGCGCCGAACATGGCGAACGCCATCCATTCCATGGCCTAGCCCTCCGCCGTCGGCGATTTGCCGCTCAGGGTGAGGACACTGCGGATCACCTCCGCCACCCCCTGGGCCACCACCAGTAACGCCATCACCGGGATCAGGGTCTTCAGCAGGTACACCGCCGGGATGCCGCCGGCCTCCCGGGAACCCTCCAGGATGCTCCAGGAACTCGCCACGTACTGCCAGGAGATCCAGAAGATGAAGATCGCCGTGGGCAGCAGGAACAGCAGCGTGCCAAGAAGGTTCACCAGGGCCTGGCGCTGCGGACGCATCTCCCGGTAGAAGATATCCACCCGCACATGGCCGTCGCGCTTCAGGGTGTAGCCGATTCCCACCAGGAAGATGATGGAGTGGAGATAGATGATGGATTCCTGCAGGGCGATGGTCCCGGTGCTGAAGGCGTAGCGCAGCACCACCACCAGGAAGGTCACCAGCACCAGCAGCAGGGTCAGCCAGGAAATGGTCCGGCCAGTCCATTCGCTGAAGGTGTCCAGCCACGTCAGTACCCGGTGGAGGGTCGAGGATTGGGAGGTCATGGGCTTCGGGATTGTTGGTAACGTTATCGGGGTGGTCGACAGATCATCGCAGAACCCAGCTGGGAATCACCAATCCGTCGTCCATGGCGTTGTAGCGGGTGTTCAGCTTGCCGTCGCCGTCGGTGTCCACCATGTAATAGGCGTTACCCTTGCCGGGCATCACCTTGACCATGAAGACCCGGTCGTTCAATCGGTACTCGTCGATGCTGCCGCCCTGGCGACGGACGATGGTGATCTCGGGCAGGGCACCGCTCCCATCGGCGGTGGGAGCCGGATTTGCCTGTTGGGCATGGGTGTCATGGACGGCAACGCCCAGGGCGCAGCTCAGGAGAACGGGAGCCAGATAGCGCATGATGGTTTCCGTATCGGGATTTTTGTGGATGGCGGTTTACAGGTCCAGCAGGGTCTGGCGCTCCTCGGTGGAGGGCTCGACACCCCGTTGTTCATAGAAGTCGAAAATAGCATCGACCACCTCCTCCGGTTTGTCCAGTAAACGCACCAGATCCATATCCTCCGGGCTGATGGTGCCCTCCCGCACCAGAGTCGCCCGGAACCAGTCCAGCAGCCCCTCCCAGAACGGCGTATGCACCAGGATCACCGGGATCCGCCGGGATTTGCCGGTCTGGATCAGGGTGAGGATCTCGGCCAGTTCGTCCAGCGTGCCGAAGCCGCCGGGCAGCACCACGTAGGCCGAGGCGTACTTCACGAACATCACCTTGCGGGAGAAGAAATGCCGGAAGGTGAGAGAGATATCCTGGTAGGGGTTGTTAGACATCTCCCGGGGGAGCTGGATGTTCAGGCCGATGCTGGGCGACTTGCCGGCCTGCGCCCCCTTGTTGGCGGCCTCCATCAGCCCCGGACCGCCACCGCTCACCACCGAGAAACCGGAATCCGACAGTGCCCGGGCGATGGCCTCGGTGAGGGCGTAGTGGGGATGATCCGGGCCGAAGCGGGCCGAGCCGAAGATGCTCACCGAGGGCTTGATGCGGGCCAGTCGCTCGAAACCCTCCACGAACTCGGCGATGATCTGGAAAATCTTCCAGGACTCGCGGGTGAGAAAGGCGTCGTTGATGGGCGTCATGCCCGGGTGGGAGAGCTTCTCCCGCAGGTGATCCTTGTCGATCATGGACCGTGGCCTCCGGCGCCAGGGTGGAAAACGAGGGAGTGGCGGCTCATAGCCGACCGCGATCATCGCGCAGCCCGAAGCCGCTGAAGGGGCCGTCTATCCCCCGGGTGAGCAGCATGGCCTGGAAGCGCTCGCCCATCTCCCCGGGCAGGGTGAGGAGCTTGGCCTCCCGGGCGAGCTTCAAATAACTCGGCTGGCTGCCCGGGTCGGCCCCGGCCAGCAGTTCGGTGAGGCCGCAGCCCAGCAGGAAATTGGCCTGGGAGGTGTAGCCCGCCACCGCCAGATCCGCCGCCAGCGCCGCCTCGGCCACCGCGGTGAAATCCACGCTGGCGGTGATATCCTGAAGTCCCGGCCACAGGAAGGGATCGTCATGGACCCGGTGGCGGTAGTGGCAGAGCAGGGTGCCGCGGTTGCGCTGGAGATGGTAATACTCCCGCCGGGGATAACCGTAGTCCACCAGCAGCAACGCACCGCGAGCGAGCGCGGCACCGAGACCGGCGATCCAGGCGTTCAGGCCCGGGCAGATCTCGGACTCGTAGCCCACCGGCAGGGGTGTGGCGAGATCCTGCTGGAGGGCGTCCAGTTGCGCGGTGAGGGCGGCATCGGCCGGGCCTTCCCACCAGCCGAAGCCGGCCTGCTCGGCCACCACCTGCAAGGGCCGTGGACCGTGCCCGGTGATCCGGAAACGTTGCACCGGCAGGGCGTCCAGCACCTCGTTGGCCAGCATCACGCCATGAAAATTCTCCGGCAAACTGTCCAGCCAGCGCACCCGGGGCAGCAGCGCCGGAAGCCGGGTCTCGATCAATCGATGCTGGCGCTCGCGCAACTCACCGCTCAGTTCCAGGATCAGATAGGCGTCGGGCAGGCTATCCAGGTGCTGTAACTCGGCCATAATGGTGGCCGCCATGATCCCGGAGCCCGCCCCCAGTTCCAGGATCGCGCCGCCGCTCCCGGCGAGGATCTCCCGGCACTGGCGGGCCAGGCAGCGGGAGAACAGCGCCGACAGTTCCGGGGCGGTGATGAAATCGCCGCCGCTGCCGAACTTGCGGCTACCGGCCCGATAATAACCCAGGCCCGGCGCGTATAGCGCCAGTTCCATGAAGCGCTGGAAATCCATGGCGCCACCACCCTGCTGGATTTCCCGATAGATCAGGGTGGTCAATGCTCGACTATGCTCCAGGGCCGCCGGGTCCGGCGCGGGTAGTCGATCAGTGGAGTCTGGGAAACTATTCATGGTTGTTTACAATAGCGTTTTGCGTCACGTCAGGACGATGGATTGATCCACACATGAGTATACGGTTTTTGTTGATCGTGATCGGTATATGCGCCACCACCCTGGTCCAGGCCCAGGCCACCCGCTATGTGACCGACCAGTTGGAGGTGGATATCCGCACCGGTAAGTCCCTGCGCCATAAAATCGTGCGCATGCTCCCCGCCGGCACCGAGGTGACGGTGCTGCAGGAGGACCAAAACGAGGGTTACACGCTGGTCCGCACCCCGGGCGGGGCCGAGGGTTGGATTCTCACCCGATATCTCTCCGACTCTCCCATTCCCCGGGAGCGGCTGGCCCGGGCCGAGGCGGGGCTGGCGGAGTTCGAGAGCGAGAACCGTCGGCTCAGGGAACAGCTGAGCACCCTGCAAGCCTCCACCCAGCAGATGCAGGCGGCCAACGCCGAGCTTCAGGCCAGCAACCAGGAACTCAGCCAGGAACTGGCGGAGATCCACCGCACCGCCGCCAACGCCATCGCCATCGGTCGGCGCAACGAGGAACTGGAACAGCAGATGGTGGACATGGAGCGCGAGCTACAACTGGTGCAGCAGGAAAACCAGACGCTCACCGACGACAGCCGCAAGGAGTGGTTTCTGCTGGGCGCCGGGGTGTTGCTGCTGGGCGCGTTGCTGGGCTGGATCGGCCCGCGTTTGCGCAGCAACCGCCAGCGCGCCCGCTGGGGTGATCTGTAGCCCCGGCGAGATGGCGGTGGCTCAACGCCGCCGCTGGGTCATCAGCCATTCCGACAGGGCCACATCGGCGTGTTTCAGATCCTGGGTGCGGGTCACCAGTTGATCCAGGGTCTCCACCACCCGGTCCGGCTCGCGCATGAAGAGATTCCGTTCATGGCCGTTGACGGTGCGGCGCAGGCTCAACATCCAGTTCAGGAACTGCTGCAGGCCGGGTCGCGGACGGGCCGGGGTCTGTTCCCGCAGGTTCAGGAAAAACGCCACCGCGTCGTCGAACACCTGGGCGCTCAGTCCCGCCCGTTCACCCAGGCGCGAGGCGACGATGTCCTTGATGCGTTGGGCATCGGGAAATGCCAGTTCATAATGGGTGCAGGAATCCAGCAGTACCTGGGGGGGTGATTTATGCAGATCGCTGGTGATCACCACGATGGGACGCATCTCCGGCGTGGTGCTGAGCTCCGCGTTACGCAACTCCCGGACCCGGAACGACATACGCTCCAGCGCGCCGATCAGATCCTCGGCGAAGGTATCGGGAGCCTGGTCGATCTCGTCGATCAGCACCACGGTGCGGCGCTTGCCGGTGTGCTCGAAGCCGGGTGGGATGAAGGCGGCCACCTCGGCGGGATCGTTGGCCCGCAGAATGGCCTCGCCCAGCGCGTGATAGTGCAGAAAGGCCAGCGGCTCGGAGCGCCCGGTACGCTGGGCGGCGTCGTAGTGGCCGCGGGCATCGTAGGTATAGAACAGATCCCGGGCCAGGCTGGTGGGCTGGGCGATGAAAGTGAGCGGTTCGCCCAGACCCAGTTCCCAGGCGAGACTGCGGGCCAGCTGGGTCTTGCCGGCGCCGGACTCGCCGGTGATCAGCAGGGGTTGCTGGAGCAGCAGCGCCACGTTCACCGTATCCACCAGTCTGGTGTCGGCAAGATAGGTTTCCGGGCGTATCAGGTCGGACGCGGGTTGTTCCCAGGCGGGGTCAACCGCCGCTCGCTGACACTTCCCGTCGCCTGCATAGACCAGAAATGACATAGGACAATCCTTAGCTTGTGATCACTGAGTAAAAGTGTTTTTGCATGGCGATTCAGACCCTAAGAACCAGAATAAGTGATGTTCGACGATTAATTTCGGGACTGTCGCGGTGTCTGTTACACAAAAGTTTAGTATCTTCCAGAATGGCAGCAATTTTTGCACCATGATTTCTGTAAATCACCACTCCGGGAGTACTTATGTCCGATAGCTTACTGGATCACGCGGAACGGGCCACGGACCTCATCGCTGTGGCGGATACCCGTCTGGATGACTGGCTGGAGCAGCAGGGCGAGCCGGTCCGACGCTGGCTATCCACCACCGGCTTCAGGGCTAAATCCGGCAGTGTCTGCTGGTTGCCCGACACCGACGGGCAACCCGCCCGGGTGGTGGTGGGCTTCAAGGAGGATGATCCCTGGAGCCTCGGGGGGCTCTCGCGCCAGCTTCCCGATGGGGTCTACCGTCTGTGCAATGTGACGGACCCGGCTATGCTGAGCGCCATGACCCTGAACTGGGGGCTCGGCGCCTATCGCTTCACCCGGTACCGGGAGGCCGACCGGGCAGCGGCGCGGTTACTGGTGGACCCGGCGGTGGACGGCACCATGATCCGCCGCCAGGTGCGGGCGGTGGCGCTGGTGCGGGATCTGGTGAACACCCCGGCGGCGGACCTGCTACCCGAACAACTGGCCGAGGCGGCGGCGGCGCTGGCCAGCGAGTTCGGCGCCGGGTTCAGCCAGATCGTGGGTGAGGAGTTGCTCACCGCCAATTATCCCATGATCCACGCTGTGGGCCGGGCCAGCGCCAGTGCGCCGCGCCTGCTGGATCTACGCTGGGGAGACCCGGCGGCACCGCGCCTGACGCTGGTGGGCAAGGGCGTGTGTTTCGACAGCGGGGGCCTGGACCTGAAACCGGCCAGCGGTATGCGTTTGATGAAAAAGGACATGGGGGGCGCTGCCCATGCCCTCGGACTGGCCCGGCTGGTGATGGACGCGGGTCTGCCGGTGCGGCTGCGGGTGCTGATCCCGGCGGTGGAGAACGCCGTTTCCGGCAACGCCTTCCGTCCGGGTGACATTCTCGCCACCCGCAAGGGCATCACCGTGGAGGTGGACAACACCGACGCCGAGGGGCGGTTGGTGCTGGCCGACGCCCTCACCGAGGCATGCAGCGAGACCCCCGATCTGCTGCTGGATTTCGCCACCCTCACCGGCGCCGCCCGGGTGGCGCTGGGACCGGATCTGCCGGCGTTTTTCAGCAACGACGACGGGCTGGCCGGAGCGGTGCTGGAATCGGCCACCGCGGTGCGCGATCCGCTCTGGCGGATGCCGTTGTTTCGGCCCTACCGGGACTATCTCAACAGCAAGGTGGCGAACATCGTCAACTCCGCCAGCACCCCCTTCGGCGGGGCCATCACCGCCGCCCTGTTTCTCCAGGAGTTCGTCGCCGAGGGGCAATCCTGGGCGCACCTGGATCTGATGGCCTGGAACACCAAGGACCGTCCTGGACGGCCCGAGGGGGGAGAAGCAGTGGGTATCCGCGCACTGTTTCATTATCTCCACGGCCGATTCGCCAAAAAATCCGCCTGATCCGTTGCTTAGGGGGCTGTGTCGGCCCTGTTACTTAACTACACTAGCCCCCAAGCCTCCGAGGTGAGACCCCAAGTTCCACGTCCCGCAAGAAGGATCGAAACGGAATGGCACCGAATAGTCCCGTCGCCCGAACCTCCCTCATCGCATTGTTCATCGGACTGCTGGGCGTGGTGGCCAGCGTGCAGGCGGAGGAGCGTTATGCGGCGCTGGTGGTGGATGTGAACAGCGGCCGCGCCCTGTTCGAACGTCACGCCGATGCCCGCCGCCATCCCGCCTCGTTGACCAAGATGATGACCCTGTACATGGTGTTCGAGGCGCTGGAGAGGGGCCGGCTCAGTCCCAAGCAGGCGCTACCGGTGTCGGCCCGGGCGGCGGGTCAGCCGCCCACCAAGCTGGGCCTGAAAAAAGGCGAGACCATCACCGTGGAGCATGCCATCCTGGCGTTGGTGACCCGCTCGGCCAACGATGTGGCCACGGTGGTGGCCGAGGCCCTCGGCGGCACCGAATGGCAGTTCGCCCAGCTCATGACCCGCCGGGCCCACGATCTCGGCATGCGCGATACCCAGTTTCGCAACGCCTCCGGGCTGCACAACCGGGAACAGGTGACCACCGCCTGGGATATGTACCGGCTGGCCCGGGCGTTGCAGATTCACTATCCCAGCTATTATCGGTATTTCTCCACCCAGCGCTTCCAGTACCGCACCGCCAGCTATCGCAATCACAACAAGCTGCTGTTGGACTATCAGGGCACCGACGGCATCAAGACCGGCTATATCCGCGCCTCGGGCTTCAACCTCGCGGCCTCGGTGCGCCGGGGTAATCATCACCTCATCGGCATCGTGTTCGGTGGGCGCAGTTCCCGCACCCGCAACGACCATATGAAAACCATCCTCGACCAGAGCTTTGCCCGGTTGCGCGAGGAGCCGGCCGCGCCGCAGGTCATGATGGCGAGTTTCTCCCGGCCGCGGGTGACCGCGCCGGTGGGTGGTCAGCAACTGGGCCAGGGTAGCCGGGACCGTCCGGGTGGCTGGACCGTGCAGGTGGGCGCCTTCCGCGAGCGCGGTACCGCCGAGCGCCAGCTCCAGCAGGCGGCGCTCTCCCTGCCGGGCCTGCTGGGTCGCGGCAAGGCACTGGTGGAGACCCTGGAGCGGGATACCGGACGTTTATACCGGGCACGCTTCCAGGGCTTCGACGAGGCCGAGGCGCGCACCGCCTGCGCGCAGCTCATGCAGTTCCGGATCGATTGCGTGCCGGTGCAGTTGCGCTAGCGGCTACTGGGCAAAATATCGCGCCAGAAAATCCTCGAAGCTCGACGCCCGGGCCGCCGCCTCCAGTTCCCGCTGGCGCGCCCGGGACTGTTCTACCTCGGCGGCCAGCAACGGCGCCCAGTGCTCCTCCGCGGTCAAACCCAGGAAATGCTCCCGGTGGGTCAGCGACTGGCGCTTGGCGAAATGGAAAAACCCTTCCTCTGCCTCGCGCATTCCCGCCAGGGTTCGCGCCGAGGGTGTGAGCGCCGGCTCCTCCACGCAGGCCAGCTGGGCGGCTAGCGCCGCCCGGTAAGGCGCACCCGCCTCGTTGCCGTCCAGCAGTTCGCAGACCGGCTCCATGGCCGTGAGAATCTCCCGTCCCCACTGGCGCAGAGACACCGTCTGGCCCTGTCGGCGCAGTGCCAATCCGGGCTCCCGGCCTCGCAGGGCGGTATTCAGGACATTGTCCTGGATCTCGGCGGTCTCCACCGTGTCGATGGGCGGATCCGGCGCCCACAGGCAATACAGCAGGAAGCTTTCCAGAAACCGCAACTGACTGGGGCCGATGCCCACCGGCTCCAGCAGGTCCACGTCCAGGGAACGTAGTTCCACATAGCCCACGCCGCGACGGCTGAGGGCATTGGTGGGCTTCTCTCCCGGTTCGAGCCCCTGCTTGGGGCGGATGGTGCCGTAGAACTCGTTCTCGATCTGCAGGATGTTGTCGTTCAACTGGCGGTACTCCCCGTTCACCTGGATGCCGATCCTCTGATACTCGGCATAGGGTGTTTCGGTGGCGGTACGCAGGCCCGCCACGTATTCCTCCAGGGAGTTGTAGCTGATACTCACCTGGGCCTCGGCCCGGGCCTTGTTCTTGTTGGTGTAGCCCAGATCGCTCATCCGCAGGGAGGTGGCGTGGGGGGCGTAAAGCGTGGTGGCGTCGAATTCCTGTAGCTGGTGGTCGGAACGATCCCGCAGGAAGGATTTACACACCGCCGGGGAGCAGCCGAACAGGTACAGCAGCAGCCAGCCCAGCCGTTGCTGGTTGCGGATCAGCCGGAAATAACCGTCGGTGATCACCGTTTGCAGATCCCGCCGATCCCCGGTGACTGCCTGGAAATGCCGCCAGAGCGCCTCCGGCAGGGAAAAATTGAAGTGGATGCCGGCGATGATCTGCATCCGCTTGCCGTAGCGATGGCCCAGACCCCGGCGGTAGATATGCTTCATCCGACCCTGATGGGAGTCACCGTAATAGGCGACGGGAATGGCCTCCTCGCCATCCATCACACAGGGCATGCTGGCGCCCCAGAGAAGTTCTTGCGAGTCCATGTGCTGATAGACAAAGCGATGAACGCTCGCCAGACAGTGGAGAACCTCCTCGGGGGTGGCCAGCGGCGGGGTGATCAGCTCCAGCAACGCCTCCGAGTAGTCGGTGGTGATGTAGGGATGACTCAGGGCCGAACCCAGAGCCACCGGGTGAGGGGTCTTGGCGATGGCCCCGTCGGCGCCCATGCGCAGGGCTTCCTTTTCGATGCCGATGCGCCGTCCCGCAAGGGCGGCGCGGGGCCACTGGTGGATGGCCAGGGCAGGGTCTGTGGTGTCAGCCACTGTGAAGACTTCCTCGGGATGAACAGCGGGCGGGCATGGAGCGTTGGGCCATGGACGAAACCGCAATCTTAGCTGGCTGGATAAGTCCGGAACAACCGGAATACTACTTCTCCGGCGGTTTTTTCCCGGTGGAGTTCCCAGCCCGACGGCAGGCGTGGGGTCTCCCCCCGGGCCGCCTCCAGATAGACCAGCGCATGGGCGCTCAGCCAGTGGCCTGTCGCCAGTTTCTCGCACACCGGCGCCAGCAGTCCCTGGCGAAACGGTGGGTCCAGCAACGCCACATCGAAGGAGTCGGTATTATCCTCCAGCCAGGCCATGGTCTCGGCCTGGATCACCCGTGCATCCACCGCCTCCAACCGCGCCAGATTATCCTGCAGCGCCCGCGCCAACCGGGCATCCCGCTCCACGAACACCACGCTGGCCGCGCCCCGGGACAGCGCCTCCACCCCCAGCGCCCCGCTGCCGGCGAACAGATCCAGGCAGCGGGCGCCCGCGATCACCGGGCTCAGCCAGTTGAACAGGGTCTCCCGCACCCGGTCCGGGGTGGGGCGCACGGTGCCGGTATCGGGAAAGCTCAGGCGCCGACCGCGCCAGCGGCCGCCGATGATCCGTAGCTGGGAACTGCGCTGCTTCGACACGGGCGACGGGCATCCGAGGTTCAAGCGGGAGGGGCTTGATGATAGAGTGAAACGCCCCAGGCACAAAGGGTAGGACCGGTGAATACTCCAGAGCAGTCCCAGGCTTTTTTCTCCCGCCTCAAGCAGCGCCTGTCGCGCACCAGCAGTGGCCTGTTCGGTGGTCTCGGCGATCTGCTGCGCCGACGCCAGATCGACGACGAGATCCTGGAGGAGCTGGAAACCCGCCTGCTGATGGCCGATGTGGGGATAAGCACCACCCGCACCGTCATCGACCATCTGAGCGCCCGGGTATCGCGCAAGGAACTGGGCGATGTGCGGGCGCTTCTGGAGGCGCTTCGCGAGGAGATGGTGGCATTGCTGCGCCCCTGCGCCCAGCCGCTGAAGCCGGAGGGTGCCCGGCCCTTCGTGATCCTGATGGTGGGGGTCAACGGGGTCGGCAAGACCACCACCATCGCCAAGCTCGCCAGCCGCTACAAAGAGCAGGGCCGCAGCGTGATGCTGGCCGCCGGCGATACCTTCCGGGCGGCGGCGGTGGAGCAGCTGAAGATCTGGGGCGAGCGCCAGCAGGTGCCGGTGATCGCCCAGCAACTGGGGGCGGATTCCGCCTCGGTGATCTACGACAGCCTGCAGGCCGCCCGCGCCCGCAACACCGAACTGCTGATCGCCGACACCGCCGGACGACTCCACACTCAGGCCAATCTCATGGAGGAGTTGAAGAAGATCCAGCGGGTGATGGCCAAGCTCGACGCCACCGCGCCCCATGAGAAACTTCTGGTGATCGACGCCGTCACCGGTCAGAACGGCCTCAACCAGGCCCGTCAGTTCCACGAGGCCATCGGCATCACCGGCATCGTGGTCACCAAGCTGGACGGCACCGCCAAGGGCGGCATCCTGTTCGCCGTGGCCCAGGAACTGGGGGTACCCATCCGCTTCATCGGGGTGGGCGAGAGCGCCGACGATCTGTGGGAGTTCGATCCCGAGGCCTTCGTCGACGCCCTGCTGGCCGCCCAGGATTTCCAGGTGTCCTGAACGCCTGTCGGCACCCGGCGGGTCTAGCGGTAGCGGCGTCGGACCACCTCGTCCAGGGACAACATCCCGGCGCCCCTCGCCATCAACAGCAGCAACCCCACGGCCCACAGGCCATGGGTCACCCAGGCTTGTGGATAGACGAACAACTGGATCACCAGGGTCATGCCCAGCAGCGCCAGCGCGCTGAAACGGGTGGCAAGCCCCAGGATCAGCAACACCGGGAACAGGTGTTCGGCGAAAGTGGCCATATAGGCGGCCAGTTCCGGCGGCAGCAGGGGCACCTGGTACTCGTGCTCGAACAGAAAAAAGGTGCTGTCCTTCAGCGCCAATCCCTCCACCTTGGTGCGCCCCGAGTTCCAGAACACCGTCGCGATCACCAGTCGCGCCAGCAACTGGATGATGGGCATCAACGCGGTCTCGGCGGTGGCCACCAGCCGCTGGTAAATCGCCTGCGGGGACTGCCGGGCGGGGGTGGCGGTGGCGGGCGTGGTGAGATCGCTCATGGTCGGTTGTCTCCTTCCCGGGGCGGCGCCTGCCAGCCGGCGAAGCTGCCGCCCGTGAGATGTCGGTGTAGATGGGTTTGCAGATCCAGATCCGGCGCCACGGCCAGCGCCGCCTCGAAGGCCTCGGTGAGGGTGGCGTCATCCATCAGTGCCCGCAGGAACGTATATTCGCCCGCCGACAGGGGGCGTATCCGCACCTCCAGGCGCGGGCGGATAATCAGGAAATAGTCCGGGTCCTCGCCCAGCCGCATGGCAGGCACTGGCCCGGGCTGACGATTGACCGCCCAGATCTCCCGCACCGGATGATGGGTCGCCAGCAATTGCGCCGACGGGTGCAGTCGCAGGCGCAGTGCGGGCAGGGTTTCCGGGGGTAGATGGGCGAGATCGCTGGCCTGGAGCGGCGCTGCATCGGGGGCGTGGTAGGCCACCAGCCAGGCCCGCTCCAGCCGCGCCACATCGGCCAGATAGGGCAGTCTGGCAGCGGCGGGGAGCTTGTCCAGATAATCCGCAAAACCCTCGCCATAGCCGATCAGCGTGCCCCGGGTGGGGGGGTGGGCGCGGGTATAATCCCGCGCCACGGCGGCGAAGAAATCCTCCCCCACCAGCCGTCGCACCGCCGGGTAGGCGGCGCCCAGCGCCTCCATGAGGGCGTGGCCGACGTTGTTGCGGTACACCGCCAGACGCCGGGCCACCGGGATACCGTCCTCCAGCACCCGCGCCGTCAATGTCGGGCTGGCGTCCCCGCCCAGCAGGTGGTCGCGAAACGCCCCCTGTAGCTCAGACAGCCGCATGACGGTCCACCTGGCAATCGTCCAGCAGGCGCTGGGCCTTGCCGGCCTCGGTGAGCAGGGTCTCCAGGCCCGGCACCCGGGTGTCCCACTCGATCAGCGTGGGGCGCGGTCCCACCCGCTGGATGAAATCCCGGTACAGCGACCAGACCGCCCCGGCCACCCGGTCGCCGTGGTCGTCGATGCGAAGCTCCCGGCCGTCCACGTCCTCCACGCTGTGGCCGGCGAGGTGAATCTCCGCCACCAGCGCCGCTGGCAGGCTCGCCAGATAGGCCGCCGCATCCAGCCCGTGGTTGCAGGCGCTGACGTACACGTTGTTCACGTCCACCAGCAGCCCGCAGCCGCTGCGCCGGGCCAGTTCCACCAGAAATTCCGCCTCCGGGTACTCGTCGTCCCGGAAGCGCAGATAAGTGGAGGGATTTTCCAGCAGAATCCGCCGGCCCAGCACCTCCTGTACCTGTTGGATATTCCGGCAGGCGTGGTCCAGGGTCTCGCGGGTCAGGGGCAGGGGCAGCAGATCGTCCAGGAACACCCCGCCGTGGCTGGCCCAGGCCAGATGCTCGGATACCTCGCCCGGCTGATAGCGTTCCACCAGGGCTTTCAGGCGTTGCAGATGGGCCGGGTCCGGGATATCGGCGCTGCCCAAGGACAGCCCCACCCCGTGCAGGGACAGGGGATGGTCCCGGCGGATCAGACCCAGGTAATGATGGGGCGGCCCGCCCCCGCCCATGTAGTTCTCGGGATGGACCTCCAGCCAGCCCGGATCCGGGTTGCCTTCGAGGATCTCCCGGTAATGGCTGGCCTTCAGGCCGATCCCGGCCCGGGCCGGCAGCCCGGGCTGGTCACGCTCGTACATGATCCGGCTCCGGGATCAGCGGCTGGCGATGGGTTCCAGGCTTCCGGAGCCTTCCGGGGTCTCGATATCCTCGCAGGTGCCGGCGGGCACCAGCGACCAGGCATTGCCCTGGTAGTCCCGCGTGGAGGTGCCGGCGCAGGTGGTGCCGGGGCCGGCGGCGCAGTCGTTCTCGCCGGCCAGTGCCACGCCGTAGCACTTTTCCATGTCGCTGGCGTGGGCCTGCTCGGTGGCGGCGAGACCCAGGGCGGCGCTCATGGCACCGGCGACGACGAGGGCGGTGGCGGTATGCTGGGAGTTCATGGGATCAAACCTCCTGATGGGTGCTATGGTGACGAAGAGTCCGGGGGGGCTCTTGCCTGCCAGTTACGGCCGGTGGGGAGGTTTGGATGCAGCAGGTATCGGATCGGGTTAACGCAGCAGTCCGCGGGTGGCCAGGTTTCGCATCAGTGCGTTCAGGCCGAAGCTCCAGGGCGGGGCCCGGTCGGAGGTGGTCACCCGGTTCACCAGACTGCCCAGTTGCGGGGCGCTGATGGTGACCACGTCGTCGGGATGATGGGTGAAACCGCTGCCGGGCTGGTCACGGTCGGCCACCGGGGCGAACAGGGTGCCGGTGAACAGCACCACCCCGTCCGGGTATTGGTGGTTACGGTTCAGGGTCTGGCCCACCAGATCCGCCACGTCGCGGGAGATCTCGGTCATGGAACTGGCGCCCTCCAGTACGAAGCCGTCATCCCCCGCCACCGTCAGGCTCACCTGGCAGCGGCGCACATCGTCCAGGCTGAAGCGCTCGTCGAACAGCCGCAAAAACGGCCCGAGGGCACAGGAGGCGTTGTTGTCCTTGGCCTTGCCCAGGAGCAGCGCGCTGCGTCCCTCCACGTCCCGCAGGTTCACGTCGTTGCCGAGCATCGCGCCGAGTATTCTCCCGTCCGGGGAGACCGCCAGCACCACCTCGGGTTCGGGGTTGTTCCAGTGGGATGCGGGGTGCAGGCCGATCCACTGGCCGCAGCCTACCGCGCTCATGGGCGGGGCCTTGGTGAATACCTCGGCGTCGGGGCCGATGCCCACCTCCAGGTACTGGGACCACAGATCCCGGGCGACCAATGCCTCCTTCAGGCGCATGGCCTGCGCCGAACCCGGCACCAGTCCCCGCAGGTCGATGCCGATCTCCTCGCCCAACGTGCGGCGGATGCGATCGGCCTCTGCCGGGTTGCCCCGGGCCTGCTCCTCGATGACCCGCTCCAGCAGGCTGCTGGCGAAGGTCACCCCACAGGCCTTGATGGGCTGTAGATCCACCGGCGCCAGCAGGTGGGCCTTATCCGGGGCGGCGTCGGGGGTATTTTCGAGAATCTCCGCCAGATCGCCGATGCGCGGACCGTCGCTGTCTCGCACCAGCGCCACCGGATCCGGATGGGCCAGCAGATCGGCGATGGTGGGAATATGTCGGGACAGATCGAATACGCCCTCGTCTCGCAACACTGCCACCGCCGGACCGGGCGGGGCACCCGGTACCCAGACCCGGGCGATGAGGGTGCCCTGGGTGGCGTCGGCGGGGAGCACGGCGGCGGGCGCCAGGTTCAGTTGCATGGCTGGTTTCCTCGACTGGTGGTGATGAGTTCTTATCGTGGACGGGAGGCCGGCCACGGCCAGCCGCCCGCCACCGCCAGTATCGCCGCCAGCAGCAGGCTTGGCCAGTTGCCCAGCCGCACGTAGGGCGTGACCCCTTGCATGGGCTGAATCTCGCCCCGTACCACCGCCGCCACGAACCACTCGCTCTGCTGGAGAATCCGGCCCCGGTGATCCACCAGCGCCGACACCCCGGTGTTGGTGGCGCGGGCCATGGGCCGGCCCGCCTCCAGCGCCCGCATACGGGCGATCTCCAGATGCTGGTAAGGTGCCAGGGATCGGCCGAACCAGGCGTCGTTGCTGACGTTCACCAGGTAGGCAGCCTCGGGAAGACTTCGGCGGATTTCCGAGCCGAACACCGCCTCGAAGCAGATGGAGATGCCCACTGGATACCCCCCCGCCCGCAGCAGCGGCTGATCCGCCGCCCCCGGGGTGAAATCCGCCATGGGAATGTCCACGAAGCGATGGAAGAAGTTCAGCACGCTGCGCAGCGGCAGGTACTCGCCAAACGGCAGCAGGCGGTGCTTGTAGTAGAAACCCGGGTAGCTGCCGATGCTCACCACGCTGTTGTGGTAGACCTTGTTGCGCCAGTCGCCGGAGGGCACACCGGCCAGGAAGTCCGTGGCGGTCGCCCGGGCGTGGGCCTCCAGGCGTCGGAAGAATGCTGGATCCAGGGTATCGTGGAAGGTGGGGATGGCGGTTTCCGGCCACACCACCAGATCCGCGCTGTCGGTCTCGGCCACGCTGAGATCCACGTAATCGGCCAGGGTCCGGGCCAGTATCTCGGGATCGAATTTCCGCTCCTGGCCGATATTGCCCTGCACCAGCGCCACCCGGATGGGCTCGCCCGCCGGGTGTACCCACTGTTGTTGGCCGAGCCACCAGCTTCCCCCCCAGATCAGCACCAGCAACACCAGCGCCAGCCCCCGCAGGCGGTTGTCGCCCCGCCACAGGCTGTACAGACAACCCCCGCTCAGGGCCACCGCCAGGCTCAGGCCGAACATGCCGGTCACCGGCGCCAGTCCCGCCAGCGGTCCCTCAATCTGGCTGTAACCCAGCGCCAGCCAGGGAAAACCGGTGAACAGCCAGCTCCGCACCCACTCCAGCAGCAGCCACAGGCCCGGGGCCAGCAGCAGCCAGCGGCACGGTCCCGGGACGGGCGCCAGGCGCACCAGAAGAAAACCCACCGCCGCCGGGTAGGCTGCCATCAGCAGGATCAGCAGGAAGGTGGCCAGCGCGGCGAAGGCCGGGGGCGCATTGCCGTAATGGTGCAGGCTGATATAGACCCAGTAGATACCGGCACCATAGAGTCCGAGGCCGAACAGCCCACCCCGCAGCGCCGCCCGTCCGGGCGTGGCATCGTCCCACAGCCACAGCAGGAGCGCGAAACCCAGCACCGTGAGGGGCCAGACGCCGAAGGGGGCGTAGGCCAGCACCAGCGCGGCCCCCGGCAGGGGCGCCAGGGCCGTCCGGGCGGACGGCCGGTACCCGGCCCGCTCAGACGGCGGACTGGGCGTGTTGGTGTTCATCCAGTAACTGTAGCTCCAGCAGATGCACCCGCCGGTTGTCGGCCCGCACCACCCGGAAGCGGTAGCGGCCCAGATCCACGCTCTCGCCCCGCTTGGGCAGCCGGCCCAGCTCGGAGATGACGATACCGCCCACTGTGTCGGCCCGCTCGTCGTCCAGGCGGGCGGCGAAGAACTCGTTGAAATCCTCCACCGGGGTCAGCGCCTTGACGGTGAAGCGGCTACCCTCCAGCCGGCGGATGAACTCCTCCTCCTCGTCGTCGTGCTCGTCGTCGATCTCGCCGACGATCTGCTCCAGCACGTCCTCGATGGTGACTAGCCCCGCCACCCCGCCGTACTCGTCCACCACCACCGCCATGTGGATGCGGGTGCTGCGAAACTCCTTGAGGAGGGTGTTCAGGCGCTTGCTCTCGGGGATGAACTTGGCCGGGCGCAGGATATCCTTCAGTTGCAGGGTATTGCCGCCCTCGGCGAAGTAGCGCAACAGATCCTTGACGATGAGGATGCCGATCACATCGTCCCGGTCGTCGTCGATCACCGGGAAGCGGGAGTGGCCGGATTCCAGCACCCGGGAGAGGAGCTTGTCCATGGGCCAGGTGAGGCGCACCACTTTCATCTGCGGGCGTGGCACCATCACATCCCGTACCCGGGTCTCGGCCACATCCAGGACGCCCTCGATCATGGCCAGCGCATCGGCGTCCAGCAGGGACCGTTGCTGGGCTTCCCTGAGCAGGGAGACCAGTTCCTCGCGGTTACGGGGCTCGCCCAGCAGGGCGAGGCTGAGTCTATCGAGCCAGGAACGTTGTCCAGGGCTAGCGTCGGAGCTTTCGTCGTTCATCGGTGCTGTTCACCTCTGCATAGGGATCGGCGAATCCCAGAGCGGTGAGAATGTCGGTCTCCAGGCGCTCCATGGTGAGCGCCTCCTGGTCGGTTTGATGGTCGAAGCCCAGCAGGTGGAGCACGCCGTGTACCACCATATGACACCAGTGGGCGGTGATGGGTTTGCCCTGCTCGGCGGCCTCGCGGGTCACCACCGGGGCGCAGATCACCACGTCGCCGAGCAGTGGCAGGGTGATGCCCGGCGGCGCCTCGAAGGGAAAGGACAATACATTAGTGGGGCCGGTCTTGTGCCGGTAGCCCTCGTTGAGCGCCGTCATCTCGGGCTCGTCCACCAGTCGCACAGTGAGTTCCGCCCGCTGCCGACGACCCTCCAGGGCAGCCCTGATCCAGCGGCGCACGGCGGGGTTGGAGGGTAAATCGGGGGCAGCGCTCTCGCGCTGTAGATCCAGCGTCAACTTCACGAGTCCTGGTTGTCCTCGAACCGGGCGTAGGCGGTGACGATGCGTTGCACCAGGGGGTGGCGCACCACGTCCCGGGCGTTGAAGAAGGTTATGGAGATGCCCTCCACCTCTTTCAAGACCTCCAACGCATGGCGCAGGCCGGAACTGACGTTACGCGGCAGATCGGTCTGGGTGACATCGCCGGTGATCACCGCGGTGGAGCCGAAGCCGATGCGGGTGAGGAACATCTTCATCTGTTCCACCGTGGTGTTCTGGGCCTCGTCCAGGATGATGAAGGACTCGTTCAGGGTGCGCCCGCGCATGAAGGCCAACGGCGCGATCTCGATCACCCCGCGCTCGATGAGCCGGCCCACGTGGTCGAAGCCCAGCATCTCGTAGAGAGCATCGTAGAGGGGCCGCAGGTAGGGGTCCACCTTCTGCACCAGATCCCCCGGCAGGAAGCCCAGCCGCTCGCCGGCCTCCACCGCCGGGCGCACCAGCACCAGGCGCCTTACCTGACTGCGCTCCAGCGCCTCCACCGCACATGCCACCGCCAGATAGGTCTTGCCGGTGCCGGCGGGGCCGACGCCGAAGTTGATATCGTGGCGCTGGATATTGAACAGGTAGCGTTGCTGGTTGTGACCGCGGCCCTGCACCATGCCGCGGCGGGTGCGGATGGCCACCGGTTCGAAATCGGACTCGGTGGCCTCGCTCAGGGCCTCCACGCCGGATTCCTGGAGATGCACATGGACGCTGGAGGGCGTCAGGAACTCCCGGGCGGTGGTCTGGTAGAGGGATCTCAGCACGGCGGCGGCGGCGGGCACCGCCTCCACGTTACCCAGCACCCGGAACTGGTTGCCCCGGTTGTTGATCTCCACCCCGAGGCGGCGTTCGATCTGGCGCAGATGCTCGTCGAACTGACCGCAGAGGTTGGCGAGCCGTTCGTTGTCGGCCGGCTCGAGTTCGAGATCCTGGAAATGCCGTTGCGAATTGCTTGGTGCGCTGACCGTCAAGAAGCAGTTACCTCTTGGGCGTCGATGCCCAGTTCGGGACAGGCCAGGAACCGCCCCCGCAGGGAATTGGGTAAGGCTTCGGTGATGACCACATCCACGAAGTGTCCGATCAGCTCCCTTGGTCCGTGAAAATTCACCACCCGGTTATTCTCGGTACGCCCGGCCAGCATCCGGGGGTCCTTGCGTGATGGGCGGTCCACGAGGACTCGCTCACGGGTATTGACCATGTTATAGCCAATCTTTGTTGCCATGTCATTAATGCGGGATTGGAGCCGGGCCAGCCGGGCTTTCTTCACTTCCGGGGATATGTCGTCCGGAAAGGTCGAGGCGGGTGTGCCGGGGCGGGCGCTGTAGACGAAGCTGAAGCTCAGGTCGAAGCCGATCTCCTCGATCAACTGCATAGTGGCCTCGAAATCGGCGTCGGTCTCGCCGGGGAAACCGACGATGAAATCCGAGGACAGGCTCAGTACCGGGCGGATCTTGCGGAGCCTGCGGATCTTCGCCTTGTACTCCAGCGCCGTGTGGCCGCGCTTCATGAGCGCCAGGATCCGGTCCGAGCCCGACTGCACCGGCAGGTGCAGATGATTCACCAGCGCCGGCACCTCGGCGTAGGCCTGGATCAGGGAATCGGAAAACTCCACCGGGTGAGAGGTGGTGTAGCGGATCCGGTCGATACCGTCGATGGCGGCGATGTAGTGGATCAGCAGGGCGAGGTCGGCGGTGTCGCCGTCGTGCATCGGGCCCCGGTAGGCGTTCACGTTCTGGCCGAGCAGATTCACCTCGCGAACGCCCTGCTCGGCCAGGGTTGCCACCTCGTCCAGCACGTCGTCGAAGGGCCGGGAGACTTCCTCGCCGCGGGTGTAGGGCACCACACAGAACGTGCAGTACTTGCTGCACCCCTCCATGATGGAGACGAAGGCCGTCGGTCCCTCGGCGCGGGGCTCGGGCAGGTGATCGAATTTCTCGATCTCCGGGAAGGACACATCCACCACCGCGCCCCGGTGCGCCAGCACCTGGTTCACCATCATGGGCAGCCGGTGCAGGGTCTGGGGGCCGAATACCAGATCCACATAAGGCGCGCGCTCGCGCAACGCCTCGCCCTCCTGGCTGGCCACGCAGCCGCCGACGCCGATGACGAGGTCCGGCCTGTGGGCCTTGAGAGCCTTCCATCTGCCTAGCTGGGAGAACACCTTTTCCTGGGCCTTCTCGCGGATGGAACAGGTGTTCAGCAACAGTACATCGGCTTCCTCCGGGGAGGCGGCGAGTTTCATGCCGTGGGAGGCGTGGAGTACGTCGGCCATCTTCGCCGAGTCGTACTCGTTCATCTGGCAGCCGTGGGTTTTGATGTAAAGCTTGCGGTTCATCACGCTGGTCTACAACTGGAAAAAGACCTGCTAGTTTACTTGGTTAACATCCGGAAGGCGAGTTGTTTCCCGCCCTCAGGTGCAGAACCACCACCACTGCCCGTCCATGAAAACCCAGCGGCAATCCGGACTGGCCGAGGTTCGCATGGTACTGATGGAGGTCAGGTCCAGGATCTCGCCCCGGGGGGCCGCCTCCAGCGGGCCGATATGGGTCTGGGCGGGCTTGCCGTTTTCATCCGTCACGCCCACCACCTTGCCGGTGAGAACATCGATCTGAATATTCATCAATTTGGCCATGATGTCGGCAACTCCAGAGGTGCATGTCATAGATTCAGGGTGATACGCGCCAGAAACAGCCGCTCGGGATAGAACAACGGGTTGGCGGGATCGGTCTCCTCGTAGTTGAAATTTTCATCCAGCAGGTTCTTGATCTCCAGTTCCACCTGGCCATAACGCCGGGGTAGCCGGTAACCCAGGGTGGCGTCCACCACCCAGAAGCGACTATCCAGCGCTTTGCCCTGGAAAATGTGCGCATCCTGGCTCACGTAGCTGGCCCCGAGAAAGGCACGGAAGCCCCGTGGATCGAAGAAACGCGCGCCCAGCTTCCATCGCCGGCTCCAGAGCGTCTGGAAGCGCTCGGTGTTGACAAAGCGTTCGTCCCGCTCGAAGCGCTGGAAAAAAAATTCCCCGCTCAGCGCCAGCCCATCGGTGGGTGCCCAGTAGGTATAGGCGTAACCCAGATGCTCCTGCCAATCGGCGATGGTCACAGTGGGCGGTTGATCCGGGCCGGCGGGGGGCGCGAAAAAGGGCACGTCCAGATCCCGCCGACGCAGGGAAAGGCCCATGAACAGCCGGTCGCCGAGCACCAGATCGGCGCCCACGGCATAGTGCCAGGACTCGGTTTCCGCGGGATCGTTGAAGAACTGGTTGAACCCGGCCACGCTCACCGGTTCCAGGGTTTGTTGGTTGGCCAGATTGGGGCGGAACAGGGTACGCAGCGCCGCCCCCCGCAGGGTCAGGCCGGGCCATGGACGCCACTGCAGACCGAATTTCGGGCTGAACTGGCGCTGTTCCAGTATCGGGCCGTCGTAGAAGTCGCCGCTGGCACCCAGCGACAGGGTCAAGGCCGGCGCAAGGTCCATGTCCAGGTAGGCATAGACGTTCCGGTAGCGTTCGGTGGCCTGATTCCGTGAAGGAAAATCACCGAGGCCGAAAACGCTGAATAGCTGTTCGCTGTCCCGGTCCAGGTTCACCGCGCCGAGACCGGCCACCAGCGCGAGGTCGGCCCGCCGGAAGCGTCCCTGGAACTCGCCCAGATGGCCCTCGATTCGCGATTCCTGGCTGACGGTGCCGGGCGGCTCGAGGTTCAGCGGTTGCCGGTAGCTGGTGTCCCGGGACTCCCGGGCCATGGTGGCCAGCCAGTCGATGCCCGGTGCGGGGCTGTAACGCGCACCGAGCCGGGTGAGGCGGCTGGTCTCGGATTCCTGGCGATCAGTGAAATCCAGTGGATCGAGACGCTGGAACAGGTCCGAGCTTTGCGCGTCCCGGTGACGGTACTCCAGTTGCAAACTGAACTCCGGTACCGGGACCCACTGCAGAAAAGCGGTGTAGATATCGATATCCTGGTCGTTGAAATCCCGGAAGCCGTCGGATTCGTAGTGGAACTGGCCCACCGACAGGTTGACGGTATCCATCAGCCCCGACACCACCAGATCGTCACCCAGGGTACCGTCGCCGCCCACCACGGCGTTGCCCTGAATGGCGATACCTTCCTGGATGAACAGTTCATTGAACTCGTTCAACCCCAGGTCCGAGGGGCCGGTGCCACTGACGATGCCCAGCCGGCTCTCGGCCAGTTGCGGCTGGATGGGGGTGAGGTTCAGCGGTTGCAGGAGCTGGGCTTGCAGCAGTTCCGAGACCCGGGCGATCTCGTGGCGGGGCAGGGTGGCGTAGCTGTCGGCCAGTAGCCGATGGGCGGCGAAATTGCCCGGATCCTCGGTGAGGGCCGCGGTGCCGGTGTTCAATGCCAACGCCTCGAAGCCCAGATCGTCGAAGATCCGTCCCAGGCTGGCGGCCCGCGAGGCGGCGTCCTGATCCAGCAACAGGCCGGAGCGGTACACGCCGCGATAGTCGTTCAGGGCGATGGAGCGTTGCTGATCCTCAAGCGCCTCCACCGGCCGGTTGTCGCTCTGCTTGCGGATGGCATCGTAGAACCAGGGGGTGGGATCCAGGGGATCCAGATCCTTGGCGTTGGCGAGTTCGGTGGCCGCCGGCTGGTCGCGATATTCCTCGTAATAGGCCCTGCCCAGATAACTCCTGAACAACGCGTCGTTGGGGTCCAGGCTGGCGGCGGTTTCCAGGTATTCGCGGCCCTCCATGAGCGCGCCCTGACGGATGCGCGCCAGGCCCAGACCCAGTCGGGGCAGCGGATCCCCCGGGTCCAGTGCCATGGCCTGGCGAAACGCCGCCCCGGCGGCGTCCAGATCCACCCGGGCCAGCGCCGCGAAGCCGCGCACGGTCCAGACGCCGGCAACGCCGTCGTCCAGCGCCGTGGCCCGCGCCGCCGCGGCCTCGCTGGCGGCGAGGTCGCGCTGGGCCAGTTCCAGCTCCGCCAGCCGGCTCCAGGCCAGGGCGTTGTCCGGATCCAGCCGGGTGGCCTCGCGGGCGGCCTCCAGCGCCGTGGCCAGATCGAAATCCGCCTGGGCGGCATAGGACAGCGCCACCCGGGGTACGGGATCGTCCGGACCCCGTTCCATGGCCCGCCGGGCCAGCGCCAGACCCTGTACGCGATCTCCCTGTACCACGGCGATCAGGCCGCGTAGCGCCAGCGTCCGGGCATCGTCGGGAGAATCGGCCAGCAGCGCGCCGGCCTCGTCCACCCGACCCATGGCCAGCAGCCGGGCGGCATCGGCAACAGCGCCGATGCCGCCCGGGTCCAGGATCGGCGGATAATAAAGCGCCCAGTCCACCGCATCCCGCTGTTCCACGTTGACCCGCAGTAGCGGCGCCTGGCCACGCCGCGCCACCGCCGACTGACCATCGTCCAGGCGCAGATCGCCCAGGGCATTGGCCACCCGTACCCGTCCCTCGAACACCCACACCAGGGTCTGGTCGTCGCTCACCCGCAGGGCGAACTCGGTGCCCTCGATACCGGCGTTGACAAAGGGGGTTTCCACCTCCAGAGGTCGGGGCGGGCGGCTGAGAATATGCAACATGCCCTTCAGCAGCGACATCCAGGAGCGATCGCTGCGGGGTTCGCGAAGCGTCAGGGTAGTATTTTGATCCAGACGCAGCAGGGTCTCATCGGCCAGCAGGCGCACTGCGGCCCGGCTACGGGGGCCGGTGCGAAGCTGATCGCCGGCGCAGAGCAGAGGATCGGCGCTGGCGGCGAGCCATGGGCCACCCCCGGGGCGGCGGATCTCCACCACGCCTTCCCGGGCGGTGAGTCGGGCCACGGGTTCGCAACTGGCATGGGCGGTGGAGGAGAGCAGGCCGATGACAAGAATCAGGCCGATGGGGCGGAGCAGCCATGACACGGTGGATATGCCTCCTCAAATCGATGGAAACGCAGGATATCGGTTCAAAAAATCTGGTTCCTATGATCCTATAGTATGAATGATTGATCAGGAGTCACTTGCGGCGCAGTTCCACGATGCCGGACCAGTCCGACGGCAGCGTGTCGGGCAGTTCGTCGCAGTAGTCCCGGTAGAACCGGGAGGCGCCGTCCCGGTGGTGATCGGCCAGGGCCGCGAAACGCTCCCGGGCCTGCGCCACGCGCCCGGCCCGAAACGCTTGCAGGGCGGCGGCGAAATCTTCCGGTAGCGGTTGCCGGGACTGTTCCCGGATGCTCTCCCGGTGTCCACGCAGTTCCAAGATCTCCAGCGCTTGGCCACGCCCCACCAGGCGGAACATACCGAGTTCGCGCACCTGGAAGTCCGCCAACTCCGCCACCATCGCCCGGGAGACCAGCACCCGGGTGCCCAGTTGCTTGTTCAGGCTCTGGATCCGGGTGGCGGTGTTCACCACATCCCCCACCGCCCGGTACTCGAAGTGGCCCCCGGCGCCGACGCTGCCCACCACCATGGACCCGCAATGTAGACCGATCTTGGTGGGAAACGCCGCCGCCGGATCCCGGCAGGCGGGGCCGTGCAGATGTTCCTCCATGGCCAGTGCTGCCAGCAGTGCCTGCTCGCGCAGGCGGGGTGCCGGCAACGCTTGATCCCAGACCGCCAGCATTTCGTCGCCGATCACATCCGAGACCCGGCCACCGTGGCGCTCCACCAGGGGAAACAGCAGACCGTAGTAGCGGTTCAGCAAGTCCCGCAACTGGGTAGCCGTCAGGGTCTCGGCACGGCTGGTGAAGCGCGAGGCGTCGCTGGACAGGCAGACCCCGAACAGCATCCGCGACTCCGCCAGTACCCCGGTGCCGCTGGCAGCGCGCTGGCTCAGTTCCGGGCTGGTGAAAAAGCCCAGATGCTGTTGCAAACGCTGGCGTTCCACGTAGCGCAGGAGCAGCGCGCCCAGTAGCGCGACGGGCAACTGGATCAGCAGCGGCGTGGCCACCGGCAACCATAGCGCCCAGCCACGGAACAGCAGCGTCGCCAGCCCCAGGTAGAGCACGCCCAGCAGTAGCGCGCCCGGCAGCGCGCGCGGCGCCGGTAGCCGATACAGCAGGATGGTGACCGATCCCCAGAGCAGCAGCAGTACCAGGGACAGCCCGGCCGGCAGCTGGGTCGGAAAACGCTGTTCCAGCAGATTCGCGAAGGCGGTGGCGGCAATCTCCATGCCACTCGCCGCCACCCCGTCCCGGCCCGGAAACGGCGTCTGGAAGCTGTCTATCTGGGAGGTCTCGAAGGGTTGTTCCAGATAGCCCACGAACACCGCCCGGCCGTCCAGATCGCCGGGATCGGTCAGCGCCTGTCGATAGGGGATGATGCGGAAACTGGTGGGGGGACCATAAAAGTCCAGATAACGGCTGCCCGGCCCCCGGTGCAGGGCGGCCACCGCGTCGAACAGGGTCTGATCGTGATCGGATAGGCCGATGGGCGATGGCTCCTGGATGCCCGGCCAGTCATCGGCTCGCAGTAGCGTCGCCAGTTGGTGGGCCTTCAGGTTCGTCGGGAAGGGCGACTCTGTCCCGGTTGCTCTCAGGGCACGTTGCAACAGGCCATGGAGCGCCACCACCGGCAGGCTGGGCGCGTCGCCCGCCCCCTCCTTGAACAACCAGAACTGATGGACGTGCTGACCCTTGGGCAGGGTGAAGGGCGCTGTGCCGAGGGCAGATTCGGCGAACCGGGGCAACGGACCCAGGCGCTCCTCCAGCATGAAATGCTCATCGCCGGTTTTGCGTAGATACTCGAACAGCACCACATTGGCGGCCCGGGAGAGGGCGCCGGCCAGTGCTGCGTCCTCCTCTGCTCCCCGGGGTTCATGAAAATGGATATCGAAGACCACCACCCCGGCGTTGGCCTCCGTCAGCCGATTCAGCAGACGGGCATGCAGTTGCCGTGGCCAGCGGTACAGGCGGTGGGGATCCAGCCCCAGGGATCCGGCCGAGCGTCGATCCAGGCTGATCAGCACCACCTCGGAGGGAGGAGGCCGGTGACCCCGCAGGCGAAACAACCAGGGCAGACCGAGATCCACCTCCCAGGCATTGATCGGCGCAATGCTTGCACAGACCATCCCCAGAATGCCGCAAAACAGCCCCAGTAGCCGGATATCGTCGAGCCTGAGCCGGCGGATGGCAGGTGTCAGCTTGCGGGTCAGGGTTACCATGATAAAGGTCAACGCCGGTTCATGGAGTTTGCGGATATTGTGGTGGGATAACCAAAAAGCTGCTAGTTATCTTTAGGTATCGTCGAGAGATGCTGGGCTGTCCACGGACCAGATGATCAGGTGCGGTGTATGTTCTCCAATTCGGCTTTCTTCTCGGATCTTACCCCCATCGACGTCCAGTTGCTCTCCAGCCACAGTACCACCAAGGTCTATCCCAAGCACTGTGTGTTGATCAATGAGGGCGACGAGAGTGATGCCCTCTACGTGATCCTCAAGGGTAAGGTCAAAATCTTCGTCAGCGACGACAATGGCCGGGAAGTCACCCTCAATATCCAGGGTACGGGAGAGTATTTCGGTGAGCTGGCGCTGCTGGACGAGGAACCCCGCTCGGCCTCGGTGATCACCCTGGAGCGTTCCCGCATCGCGCTGATTCCGAAATCCGAATTCCAGCGCTGCCTGCTGGAGCGCCCGGAGATCTCCCTGAAACTCATGCGCGCCATGGCCCGACGGATCCGTGCGCTCACCAATAACGTCAAGAACATGGCGCTACTGGATGTCTACGGTCGGCTGGTGTTTATCCTGGAGCATCTGGCGGTCCACCAGGATGGCAAACTGGTGATAGAGCAGCGCCTCACTCACCAGGATATCGCCAATATGGTAGGCGCTTCCCGGGAGATGATCAGTCGGATCATGAAGGATCTCATCGCTGGTGGGCATATCGAATTGAAAAAAAAGAAAATTATTATATGTGGCAAACTGCCGGAAGCCTGGTGAGACGGTTAAGTTTGGTAAATATTTCACAAAAACAGCCGATAGTATCTAACAGAAAATGCATGACAGTTCCGGTATCTTGGTCACCAATGGACAAATCAGGATACGGCGAGGATCAGGGACGCCCCAGGGATACAGGGAGGTCTCGCCAGCCACAGGGAAGCCCCGGCACGGTATGACTCCGAGCTACCAACAGGAACACAACGACAGGGATGTGCAACACAGGGCTGTTGCGGGGAATTAGGAGCAAAGTCTGTAAGGATAGACTTCAGTAGCACCGCAGGAAGCGGTACCGGGGCAAGGAAGTAAGGCTTCAAGGAAGGATCAGGGAAAGGTTATTCGGGCCAGGAGGCCCATGTCAGGAGTCAAGGAAGTTCCGTAGGAACAGGGATGTTTCCCCGGAATTGTTTAATCGGTTTCGACAGCTCGAAGACGCTGAATCACGGGCAGGGTTTCCGGCCTCAGGCCCCGCCATAGACTGAAAGACTCCGCCGCCTGTTCCACCAACATACCCAATCCATCCAGGCTCCGGGCCGCGCCCTGTTGTCGGCACCAGCGCACAAAGGCGGTGGGTCGATCGCCGTACATCAGGTCGTAACCCCAACCACCCTCCGCCAGCAATTCATCCGGTAGTGTCACCATGCGGTCATCGAGACCGGCGGCAGTGGCGTTGACGATCAGATCGAAGCGCTGTCCCGCCAGTTCCGCCAGACCCGCGCCGCGCACCGTGCCGAGATCCGCGCAGTCCCGGGCAAGTCCCTGCGCCTTCTCCGGGGTTCGATTGGCCACCACCAGACTTGCGGGTCGTTGCCCCAGCAACGCCGGCAACACCCCCCGGGCGGCGCCGCCCGCGCCCAGTAACAGCAGGCGTTTGCCCTCCAAACGAGCGCCGTGGTTATGGATCAGATCCCGGATCAGCCCGACCCCGTCGGTATTGTCCCCCACGCTGCTGCCATCGGCATGGAAAATGATGGTGTTGACCGCACCGGCCCGCTGTGCCCGCTCGTTGAGCCGGTCCACGTGGGTATGCGCCTCCGGCTTGAAGGGTACGGTGATGTTGAGCCCGCGCCCGCCGGCATCGCGAAAAGCGTTCACCGCCATGGCGAATTCCCCCGGTTGCACCAGGATGGCCCGATAGTTGACGGCCTCGCCGGTCTGCGCGGCGAACAGGCTGTGGATCAGGGGGGATTTACTGTGGTGGATGGGATTTCCCATCACTGCATAACGATCGGCCGCGGGCATGATCTCAGGAATACTCCGGCGTTGCGTCATCCGAAATGGCGTTTGCGTCAGCGGTGACGTCGGTGGCCTCCAGCAGCCGCGCCCGCAGCCGGGAGAACATCGGCGGCCTGACGTAATGAAATACCGTCTGTTCGCCCTCCCAGCTGATGGCCAGTCCCAGTTCCGGATAGAGCCAGTGGCGGATATCCTCCGGCCCGTCCAGCCGTTCCCCGGGCTGGCCGAAGTGGCGGTCCACCAGTTCCGGGTCGAAATCCACCACCGGCACGTAGGTCACGGCCCGGATGGGTGCCCGGGCCACCACGGGCGGGGGTACCTCGGGCAGCGCGAAGCGGCGGCTGCCGCTGGGCATGGGTTGTCCGGGCGCGTTGTCGGGCAGCAGATCCCGGAGCGTATCCCGGGGCAGGTCGAGGTTCAATACCATCCGCGCGGAGAGACCGCCCAGGGACACGGCGCGAAAATACGCCTCCAGATCCAGATGGCCGTCCAGTGCCCGGAACAGGGCCACCTCGTGGCGCTGACCGAGTTTGTCGATGGCCTGCGCCAGGGTGGTCTCGCCCAGGGTGAGGCCGAAGATCTCCACGGTGTCGCCACGGCGATGGATCTGCCAGGGCAGGTCCACGCCGGGGCGCGAGCGGCCGCCCGGACGGAACACCGGCTCCAGCACCAGTCCTAGCGCAATGACCGCCACCACCGCCAGCACCCAGCGCCAGTGTCGCGTGAGCATCATTCCCGCAGCCACTGTGCCGCCTGCCGGGCGAAATAACTGAGCACCGCGTCGGCCCCGGCACGCTTGAAGGCCAGCAGGGATTCCAGGATCACCCTACGCCCGTCCAGCCAACCCTGCTGGCTGGCCGCCATCAACATGGCGTACTCGCCGCTCACCTGGTAGACCAGGGTGGGCACTGCGAACTGCTGCTTGACCCGCTGGACGATATCCAGATACGGCATGCCCGGTTTGATCATCACCATGTCGGCGCCTTCAGCCAGATCCGCGGCCACCTCCCGGAGGGCCTCGTCGCTGTTGCCGGGATCGAGCTGGTAACTGAATTTGTCGGCACCCCTGAGGTTGGCGGCGGAACCCACGGCGTCGCGAAACGGCCCGTAGAAGCTGGAGGCGTACTTGGCCGAGTAGGCGAGGATCCGGGTGTGGATGTGGCGGTCGTGTTCCAAACCATCGCGGATCGCGCCGATGCGCCCGTCCATCATATCCGAGGGCGCCACCACATCGGCCCCGGCGGCGGCGTGGCAGAGCGCCTGCTTGACCAGTACCGCCACGGTCTCGTCGTTCAGCACGTAACCGCTGTCGTCGATCAGGCCGTCCTGGCCGTGGCTGGTGTAGGGGTCCAGCGCCACATCGGTGATCACCCCGAGTTCCGGCACATGACGTTTCAGGAGCGCCACCGCCCGCGGCACCAGGCCATCCGGATTATAGGCCTCCCGGGCGTCGGGGGATTTCTTTGCCTGCTCGATCACCGGAAACAGCGCCACCGCCGGAATCCCGAGCGCGGCCAGCGCCTCGGCCTCGCCCAGCAACTCGTTCAGGCCGAGGCGTTCCACGCCCGGCATGGACGGTACCGGCTCGCGGCCCTGCTGGCTGTCCAGGATGAACAGTGGCTGGATGAGATCGGCGGTCTGTAGCTCGTGTTCGCGCACCAGCCGGCGGGTGAACGGATCACGCCGCAGCCGGCGGGGCCGGGCGCGGGGAAACGGGGGGGTCTGGATCTGCGGTCGGGTCACCGTGATCTCCTCGTGGCAATGTAACGGGTGGCCAGTGTCCGAGCGACGGGTGGTGGGATGGGCTTTTTGGACTGGTTATACGGCCTATTTTAGTGATTGGTCGGCGGGGCCGCCAAATTTTCCGGTGTTCGGGCATAGACCTTTGTATATAATAAAAGGCTTCCTTGCGGCACGCTACCGCAATTCACCACCGCTGCGAAAGGTTTTCCGGGGCGGCATCGGACCCTGGTCCCGCCACGCTTGCAGGACTGCCCGGTGCATATCTCCCTTCCAGACGTCTCAGCACAGGCTTGACGAGGTTTTCCATGAATTTCTTGATTGCCGATGCCCTGGCCCAGGGCGCCCAGGCGGGACAGCCGAGCCTTATTAGCGCGATGCTGCCGATGATTCTCCTGCTGGGGATCTTTTATTTCCTGATCATCCGCCCCCAGACCAAGAAGGCCAAGGAGCACCGCCAGATGGTGGAGGCCCTGAAAAAGGGCGATGAGGTGGTCACCAACGGCGGTCTGCTGGGGCGGATCGCCGAGGTGGGTGAGAACTTCTTGCTGGTGGAGATGGGCGACGGTGTGCAACTCAAGGTGCAAAAAGTGGCCATTGCCTCGTTGATGCCCAAGGGCACGGTCAAGGGCAATCTGTAATCAGGGATCCTCATCATGTTGAATCACTATCCCCTGTGGAAATACCTGGTCATCGCCATCGTCCTCGTCATCGGTATCGTTTATGCCGTGCCCAACCTGTTCGACCAGGATCCGGCCCTGCAGATCTCCGCCGAGGCCCGTACCGCCGCGGTGGATCAGGCACTACTGGAGCGGGTGCAGTCCAGGTTGGAGGCCGAGGAAATTCCCGTCAAGCGTCTGGAAATCGACGCCGACCGGCTGCTGGTGCGCTTCGATGACACCGAGACTCAACTCCAGGCCGCCGACGTGGTGCGCGATGCCCTGGGACGCAACTACGTGGTGGCGCTGAACCTGGCCCCCACCACCCCGGATTTCATGCAGGCGCTGAACCTGAACCCCATGTATCTGGGCCTGGATCTGCGTGGCGGCGTGCATTTTCTCATGGAAGTGGACATGAACGCGGTGCGTGCTCAGGCCCTGGAGGGCTACGCCGAGAGCATCCGCGGGCTGCTGCGTGAGGAGCGGATCCGCTACACCACCGTGGAACTGGCCGAGCAGGCCCCCGGTGGCGTGGTGGTGGAATTTCGCGACAACGCCGCCCGGGATCAGGCTGCCCGCGTGCTGCGCGACAACCTGCCCGGGGTGAATATCGACGATGCCGAGGCCGGCACCCGGCTGCGCCTCACCATGACCCAGGAGGAACTGGAGGAGCGCCGCCGCAGCGCCCTGCAGCAGAACATCACCACCCTGCGTAACCGCATCAACGAACTGGGCGTGGCCGAACCCATCATCCAGCAGCAGGGTCAGGAGCGCATCGTCGTGCAACTGCCCGGCGTGCAGGATACCGCCCGCGCCAAGGAAATCCTCGGCGCCACCGCCACCCTGGAGTTCCGCCTGGTATCCCAGGAGGGCAACCCGGCGGAGGTGGCCGCCGGCGCCCGCCCGCCCCTGGGTACCCGGCTGTACCGGGAGCGCGACGGGCGCCCGGTGCTGCTGGAGCGCAGTGTGATCATCACCGGCGATGTCATCAACAACGCTCAGTCCGGTATCGACCAGCAGAGCGGCGGTCCCATGGTGCGCATCACCCTGGACGGCCAGGGCGCCCGGCGCATGGAAGCCGGCACCCGCGACAACGTGGGACGATTGATGGCGGTGGTGTTCATCGAGACCAAGACCGAGACCAGCCTGGTGGATGGCGAGCCGGTGCGGGAAACCTTCACCGTGGAGGAGGTGATCAACGTCGCCACCATCCGCGATGTGCTGAGCCGTCAGTTCCAGATCACCGGCCTGGACAGTGGCGAGGAGGCCCGCAACCTCGCCCTGCTGCTGCGCGCCGGGGCACTGGCCGCGCCCATCCAGATCATCGAGGAACGCACCATCGGCCCCAGCGCCGGCCAGGAGAATATCGACCAGGGCTTTCGCTCGGCGTTGCTGGCCTTCCTGCTGGTGCTGGTGTTCATGGGCTTCTACTACCGTCGCTTCGGGCTGATCTCGGATCTGGCGCTGGCGGTGAACCTGGTGTTGATCGTCGCGGTGCTGTCGTTCCTGCAAGCCACCCTGACGCTGCCCGGCATCGCCGGCATCATTCTCACCATCGGCATGGCGGTGGACGCCAATGTGCTGATCTTCGAGCGTATCCGCGAGGAATTGAAGCTCGGTAATTCTCCCCAGGCGGCCATCCACACTGGTTTCGACAAGGCGTTTTCCACCATTCTGGATGCCAACGTCACCACCTTCATCGCCGCCATCGTGCTGTTCGGCTTCGGCACCGGCCCCATCCGCGGCTTTGCGGTGACCCTCAGCATCGGCATCCTCACCTCCATGTTCACCGCCATCATGGGTGCCCGGGCGGTGGTGAACTATCTCTATGGCGGTCGGCGCCTGGAAACCCTGCCCATCTAGGAGCGAGCCCGTCATGGATATTCCAATGCGTTCGATTATCAAGGACACCGAGTACGATTTTCTCAGCAAGGGCCGCCAGGCGCTGATCGGCTCCGGCATCGTCTGCGTCATCGCCCTCCTGTCGTTGGTGTTTCTGGGCCTGAACCTGGGCCTGGATTTCACCGGCGGCACCCTCATCGAGGTGAGCTACCCGGAAGCGGTGGAACTCGCCGAGGTGCGCGAGGCGCTGGCCGAGGCCGGGTACGGTGACGCCGTGGCCCAGCATTTCGGCACCTCCAGCGATGTGCTGATCCGGGTGGCGCCCCGCGAGGGCCTGAACTCGGCGGCCATCAGCAGCGATATCCTGCGGGTGCTGGAGGCTCAGCAGTCGGGTGTGGAGATGCGCCGGGTGGAGTTCGTCGGTCCGCAGGTGGGCGACGAACTGGTGGAGGATGGCGGGCTCGCCATGCTCTACGCGCTGATCGGTATCATGCTCTACGTGACGCTGCGCTTCGAGTGGCGGCTGGCGCTGGGCACCATCGTCGCCACCATCCACGACGTGATCATCACGCTCGGCATCTTCTCGCTGTTTCGGGTGGAGTTCGACCTCACCGTGCTGGCGGCGGTGCTGGCGGTGATCGGCTACTCGGTGAACGACTCGGTGGTGGTGCTGGACCGGATTCGCGAGAACTTCCGGCGGATTCGTCGGGGCAACGCCCTGAAGATCATGAACGTCTCCATCAACCAGACCCTGTCCCGCACCCTGATGACCAGCCTCACCACCCTGCTGGCGGTGATCGTGTTGTTTCTGCTGGGGGGGCCGGCGATCCGTAACTTCTCGCTGGCGCTGATCATCGGTGTGCTGGTGGGCACCTACTCGTCGGTGTACATCGCCAGCGCCACGGCGCTGGAACTCGGTGTGAGCCGGGAGGATCTGCTGCCCAAGGCGAAAGAAGAGGTGGACGAGCGGCCCTGAGGCCGCTTCCCTCTCAGCGGGGCTGGGTCTCCTCCAGGGGATCCGGTTCCTCCAGAGAGGGTTCCACGGTGTGATCCAGGGTGCTGTCCTCGCGGTGCTCCATATCGTGCTCCACCGCCTGGATCACCAGTTTCGCGGCGATGCTGCTGGCGGCCCACAGGACCAGGCCCAGCACGATCTCGATCCAGCTGATGCCGTCCTGAGCGAAAATACCGCCCAACATGCCGTAGCAGACACCCAGCAAGCCAAATATCCAGAACACCGCGATGGGCGCGGCGGTGGCATTGGCATGGCCGTAGCGGAGTACGGCCACGGGGGGCATGAGGACGGTGGTGACGGTGGGTTTCATGGTGGGATCTCCCTCGACAATCAGGATTATTCACGGGACCGGGCGTGCAGAGTGGTTTGCAACACCTTGAAGAGCTTCGGGTTGGCGGCCACGATCTGGCCGGTGCGGAGAAAATCATAACCGCCCCGGAAGTCGCCGACGAGTCCCCCGGCCTCCTGCACCAGCAGCGCGCCGGCGGCCATATCCCACTCGTGGAGCTGTGCTTCCCAGAAACCGTCCAGCCGCCCGGCGGCCACATAGGCCAGATCCAGCGCCGCCGAGCCGGTGCGCCGCAGGGCGCTGCCCTGGGCCATGAGGTCGTCGATCACCGCCACCGACTGGGGCGCCTGGCGACTACCCTCGGGGAAACCGGTGGCGAGCATGGTGCCCTCCAGGGTGGCCAGCGAGCGCACCCGGATACGCCGTTCGTTGAGCAGCGCCCCCCGGCCCCGGGAGGCGGTGAACATCTCCTGGCGCAGCGGATCGTAGACGATACCCGCCTCCAGCTTGCCCCGCTGGAGAAAGGCGATGGAAACGGCGAAATGGGGAAAGCCGTGCAGATAATTGGTGGTGCCGTCCAGCGGGTCGATGAGCCACTGGTTGTTGTCGTCACCGGAGAGCTTGCCGCTCTCCTCGGTGATGATGCTGTGTTCGGGATAGATGCGCCGCAGGGTGTTGACGATTTCCCGTTCGGCCTGCATATCCACCTCGCTTACCAGATCGGCCGGCCCCTTGCGGCTGACCTGGACCCGGTCGAGGCGGTCCATATAACGCAGGATGATTTTGCCGGCATTCAACGCGGCACGTTTGGCAATATTTAACGATGGATGCATGATCTTGAACGATGACCCGGGCGCCCGGAACGGGCGGGTGGTCGAGATGAGGAGTACAACGGTTTCATAGTAACAAAACTGGACCGCGATGAACCTGAAAAATTTACGGGTGGTGCTGGTCAATACCACCCACCCCGGCAATATCGGCGCCAGCGCCCGGGCCATGAAGACCATGGGGCTGGAGGATCTGGCGCTGGTCAACCCGCAGGGTTTTCCTTCTGCCGAGGCCACCGCCCGGGCCGCCGGGGCGGATGATCTCCTGTACCGGGCACGGATCGGTGAGTCGTTGGACGAGGTGCTGGCCGACTGCGGACTGGTGGTGGGCAGTTCCGCCCGGCGGCGGGATCTGGCCAGTCCCGTGCTCGGTCCCCGGGAATGCGCGGCGCTGGTGGCCGAACACAGTCCTCGGGCGCCGGTGGCATTGCTATTTGGCCAGGAGCGCACCGGCCTCACCAATGCCGAACTGGATCGCTGCCACGCCTATGTGCAGATTCCCACTCAGGCGGCGTTCAGCTCGCTGAATCTGGCCGCCGCCGTGCAGGTGCTCTGCTACGAGATGCGCATGTGGTCGGAGTCCGGTGCGGTGGTGGATGCCCCCGACTCGCCGCTGGCCTCCGGCGAGGAGATGGCGCGCCTTTATGAACATCTGGAGGCGGTGCTGGTGACGCTGAAGTTTCTCGACCCTGCCAAGCCGCGGCGGTTGATGCGGCGGCTGCGGCGGCTGTTCAACCGGGCACGGCTGGAGGATAACGAGGTCAATATACTCCGCGGGATTCTCGGTGCCGTGCAGGCACATTGTGGTGTCGATGATCGGGACAGGCGAGAAACCGATGGTTGACCCGGAAAACGAATTTAGGTATCTCAGGTGAATCATGAACTCGTGAATCACGAACTCGGTCCGCTGGTCCTGGCCCATTTCCGGCAGCCCCGCCGGGTGGGTCGCTGGGATCCCGGGTTACCGGAGGTGGGCACCGGTTGGGCGGGCAACCCCCACCGGGGCGAGGTGCTGAGGCTACAGATCCGGGTGCTGGCGGGTAAAATCGATGACACCCGCTTCAAGGCCTTCGGTAGCGTTTGGACCATCGCCGTGGGTTCCCATCTGGCCGATACGCTGGTGGGCAAGACCCTGGAGGGGGCGCTGGCCGTGACCGACGGGGAGGTCATGGCTATGCTGCAACTGCCGCCCTTGCAAGTGCGCGCTGCGGTGCTGGGCGTGACCACCTGCCGGGCGGCGGTGGCGGACTTCCGGAATAAAAACAGTCAAACGTTGTCCAAAACTCGATAAGTCGTTCCAGGAGGTAGATTCATGTCCATCACATTGACCGAACCCGCCGCCCAGCGGGTCAAGAGCTATCTGGAGAATCGGGGTAAGGGCGAGGGGCTGCGGCTCGGCATCCGCAAGAGTGGCTGCTCAGGGTTCGCCTACGTCATCGATTTCGCCGACGAGATCACCGCCGAGGATCAGGTATTCGAGGACCACGGTGTGAAGATCATCGTCAACCAGACTAGTTTGCCCTATCTGGATGGGACCGAACTGGCTTTCATCAAGGAGGGTTTCAACGAGATTTTCAAGTTCAACAACCCCAACGTCAAGGACGAGTGTGGCTGCGGGGAGAGCTTCAACGTCTAGAAAAGCTTTCGGCGGCGAACCTCATGGACGCCGTGCTCTGTAGTCGCCGCCAGCTCTGAAGCTGTAAATTCAGCAATTGCCAGCTCAGGGTCTTGAAAGCTTTCCGGGTGGCGTTGGCCAGTGACAGGTAAATTCGCCCCCGTTGCACCAACGCCTCCAGTTGCGAAAGCGGACCCAGTGCCTTCACTCCCTCTCTCAGGGCCAGCGCTCCAGTTCCCGGAGCCGATTTGCTTTGCCGGAGGTTTCATGGGTCGGCATCGCCGGCCACGGGCGCGGCGGGTTCGATGCGCCAGAAAGTGGGATCGGGGTGCCAGCCACCGGCCGCCACGAAGGCGATGGCAAACAGCACACCCAGGGTCAGCACGATGCCCGCCAGCACCTTGCAGAGGTTGATCATCAGGCGCCGATCATCCCAGCCAGCGCGGGGTCGATGGGGCCGATAACTGGGCCATTCGGGCACCTCCGGATTCCAGTGCCGGGGGTCGGTGGGGGGCGTGTGCCTGGGGTCAGCGGCCATGATTCCTCGGTCTCTTGGCTGTCGAAGGGGTAAACTAGATTGACAGCGAACAAGTGGAATTTCATCCATGTTGACGATTTCTTTCTGGCGGATGCTGGCGGTGGTGCTGGGCGCAGGCTGGCTCGGCGCCTGCGGTACCGGCGCCGGGGAGTTGTTCAATCAGCCCCTGGGATTACCGGTGGATAATTTCCAGGCCCAGTTCTACGACGATCGGGGCGAGGTCAGCGACGAGCGGGTGGCGCAATACGGCGCCTTCGAGGATGACAGCCTGTTCCAGTTCCACGATGATCAGGCCGCCCAGGCTTTTTTCATCGCCATGCAGGATGCCCTCTGCTACCGACAACTCGATAACGATAAACTAGCCTGGAAGGCCCGCATCAGCCCCACCGACCGCAAACTCACCGACATGGTGATCGCCTACTTCGACTGGTACGAGGCGCAGAATCCCGACGATGCGACCTGGGGCCTGCCGCAGTGCCCCGAGGAGACCGAACTCAGCGAGGAGGCGCTGGCCAAGTACGGCAGTTTTTTGCGCCAGGAGCGCTTCCTGTTCCACCAGGTGGCCGATGCCGAGGCGTTCTGGCGGGAACTGGGCGAGGCGGGTTATGCCTGCCATCGCAATAATACCGTGGTCACCCTGATCAATCCCGGCGTGCGTCTGGCGCTGGCGGTGAACGCGCTTTCCTACTGGGCCCAGGCGGGCCTGATCCGGCTGGATGGTGGCGAGTGCGTGGACTGGCGCAACATCGGTAGACCGCCCGCGGCCTCGGCCTTTGCCGAATGACCGTGGCGGATACCCGGAATTTGGGTGATCATAGGAATCATGGATAGCGCCTGGGGAGGATGACGCCGTCAGCACCGTGAAATTTTCTGGCCTGGTGGGACTGTGCTTGCTGCTATGGGTGGCCCCCTGCGCCGCCCAGGAAGCGACCGGCGAGACCGGCGAGACCGGCGAGGTCAGTGAGATCAGCGAGGATTTTCTGGATAGCTTCGCCATCCAGGCCGCGCTGGAGCAGGGACAGTCGGTGAGCGAGGTGGCCACCCGGTTGATGGAGGCGGGCCATTCCCCACAACTGGTAGCCCGGGAGATCCTGCTGCTGCGGCCCGAGGCGGCCAACGAGGTGGCGGCCACCATGGCCCGGCGTTCGCCCGCCGAGGCGCCCTTCGTGGCGG
>JGI12109J20283_10002061_pt1 | contig 41772 bp, 41 predicted proteins | sample ElkSlonscriptome_12_FD_20283 | JGI IMG/M metagenome (IMG submission 20283)
CACATGGCGCATAATCTTCTGAGAATAGCTCCCGGCAAGGACTCCCTTCGCCTTCGACGCAAGCTCGCCGCCTGGGACGACGACTACCTCGCAAGCGTCGTCACGGCATGACCCGTTCACCCGATTCCCCTGCCGCTCAGGTCGGAACAATGGGGTCCTCGGCCCGGTGCTGACAGTCGACGCGCGGACAGACCCGGCAGGAGACGCCAACGGGCTCCGCCCGCGCCCGTCCGGACAGGTCCAGCCCGTCGCCATACACCAAGCGATCCGCATACTGGGCATGACAGACGATGGCCACCGAAAGCTGCCGCGCGGGCACGGCGAAGCTGTCCACTCCCTTGCGCACGACCCGGGCAACAAACAGGAACCGGTCACCGGCCGGCAGTTCAACCAGCTGCCGCACCACCGGCCCGGGCGTCTGGAAGGCCCGATAGACCGCCCACAGCGGGCAGGCCGCGCCGTGCCGGGGCATGGGAAGACGCGGCAAGGGAAAGCGTTTCGACAGGTTGCCCGCCGGATCGACCCGCAACATGGCAAAGGGCACGCCCTCCGCCCCCGGCCGCCGCAGGCTGACCAGCCGCTGGCAGATCTGTTCGAAACTGGCCTGGTAGCGCCGGCGCATCAGGCCGATGTCGTAACGCAGGCGCTCGGCGTCCTCCAGGAATGGGTCGTAGGGAAACAGCAGCGCGGCCGCGCCATACGAAGCCAGGACACTGACCACGCGCTGCCGAGCCTCCTCGGAAATCAACTGCGGCGCCTTCGCGACAAGGTCGTCGATGGTGTCCTTCAGATCATGCAGCACGGCGTGGCGAGCCATCGCGAACCGCCGCCCCGCCTCGCTGGCCGTCTCGTCCCCGTCCCACAGCGGGTCCTCGCCATGCCCCCCGTTTCGATACCCGGCCCGGGCGCGGCGCGGCGCACTGAGCGGGCGGTGGTTACCCTCGGCGACGTCCTTTCTGGACGCCAGAACCGCGGCCAGCGCCACCGGTCCGCCCGCCGCGTTGGCGCCCAGGCGCGCGCGCAAGCGGGCGGTGCCCTCTTCCAGGGCCGGGAAGTGATTGCCATGGGCGATGATGAAGTCGTCCACCTCCTCGCCCGGTGTGATGGCCTGCTTCGGCGCCTCCGAGCGGTCGAAGAAGTCCGCCAGGGCCTGAGCCGCCTCGGACAGCCGCGTGCTTTCGGCCGCCAGATTGGCGCGGAAGCGCCGCGACTGGGTCGCCTCCAGGTCATCCACGCTGTCCAGGATCTCGGCCGTCGAGCGGATGCCGGCGATCGTCGTCAGCATCCGGTGCACGACGTCGGACAGGAACGGATCCTGACTGAGACGATCGGACATGGCGGAGATCACCTCGCCGCGATCGCGGCATTCTCGGTGCAGCAGGGCCAAGGCGCGCGCCCAGGCGGGATGGCGCCCGACCAGGGCCGGCACCGCCGCCGCATCCAGGTCAAGACCGCTGAGCAAGGGATCGGCCGCCGTTTCCGTCAGTTCGGTGACCAGCCGGCGTTCCGCGTCGTCGTCCAGCGCCGCCGGATCAAGGTCCAGGGCGCGGGCGATCCGCAACAGCAAGGCCCCGCCAATGGATCGCTTGCCGCGCTCGATGAGATTGAAATACGACGTGGAGATGCCCACCGACCGGGCCACCTCGGCTTGCGTCAGGCCGAGGGTCTTGCGCTTTTCCCGGATCTTCAGCCCGAACCCGCTCTCCATCCAGGCCTCCCATCCCTCGCCCTTGTGCGCCGCAAGGTGGAAAATTTGACAAACTCGGCGCTCCGCAAAGACAATTTGTTACAAAAAGCGGCTGGCAAATCAATATTTTATTGTCATTTTTACAAGGGACCTGTAACACAACGCCAGAAAGCCCGGATGAACCGCCGCAGACAGAGCGCGGAGCGGGCTTCGATCGCGTGGGCGCCGGGCGGCGGCAGCCATGGCCGGGACACCCCTCGGGCCGAGCCACGCCGTATGATCCACAGGGAGGAACGCAATGGTTGATTTCTTGAATCCCAGCCGTCGTGGTGTGCTCAAGGGCGGCGCCGCCGTTGGTGCCGGTCTGGCCATGCCGACCATCTTCAGCTCCAAGGCCTGGGCGGCGGACTACCTGAACAAGCCGACCGGCGACACCGTCACCTTCGGCTTCAACGTGCCGCAGACCGGCCCGTACGCCGACGAGGGCGCCGACGAGCTGCGCGCCTACCAGCTTGCCGTCAAGCACCTGAACGGCGAGGGCGACGGCGGCATGTTGAACACCATGAACCCGACCGTCCTGACCGGGAATGGCGTTCTGGGCAAGAAGGTCGCGTTCGTCACCGGTGACACCCAGACCAAGTCCGATGCGGCCCGCGCCAGCGCCAAGCGCATGATCGAGAAGGACGGCGCCCTTATGATCACCGGCGGCTCGTCCTCCGGTGTGGCCATCGCGGTGCAGTCCCTGTGCCAGGAAGCCGGCGTCATCTTCATGGCCGGCCTGACGCACTCCAACGACACCACCGGCAAGGACAAGCGTCGCAACGGCTTCCGCCACTTCTTCAACGCCTACATGTCCGGCGCCGCGCTGGCCCCGGTGCTGAAGGACGAGTACGGCAACGACCGCAAGGCCTATCACCTGACCGCCGACTACACCTGGGGCTGGACCCAGGAAGAGTCGATCAAGAACTCCACCGAGGCCCTGGGCTGGGAGACGGTCAACGCCGTCCGCACGCCGCTGGGCGCCGGTGACTTCTCGCAGTACATCACGCCGGTGCTGAACTCCGACGCCGACGTGCTGATCCTGAACCACTACGGCAAGGACATGGTGAACAGCCTGACCCAGGCCGTGCAGTTCGGCCTGCGCGACAAGCAGGTCAACGGCAAGGACTTCGCCGTGGTCGTGCCGCTGTATTCCCGCCTGATGGCGCAGGGCGCGGGCGAGAACGTCAAGGGCATCCTGGGCACCACCAACTGGCACTGGTCGCTGCAGGACGAGGGCTCCAAGGCCTTCGTGAAGTCCTTCGGCGAGGAGTACGGCTTCCCGCCGTCCCAGGCCGCGCACACCTGCTACGTCCAGGCGATCCTGTACGCCGACGCCTGCGAGCGGGCCGGCACCTTCGCGCCGTGCGGCGTGGTCGAGGCGCTGGAAGGCTTCGAGTTCGACGGCATGGGCAACGGCCCGACGCTGTACCGCGCCGCCGACCACCAGTGCTTCAAGAAGGTCCTGGTGGTGAAGGGGAACGAGAACCCGACCTCGCAGTTCGACATCCTGGAAGTCGTCCAGGAGGTTCCGGCCGAGCAGGTCACCTACGACCCGTCGATCTTCGGCGGCGAACTGGGCGAGTGCAACAACGGCGCCTAAGCCGGACCCACACCCATCCCAGGCGCGGTCGCTCCGATCCCGGGGCGACCGCGCCGCGTCTCCGGCCGCCGCAAGCCTCTTGCGGCGTCCTTGGTCGACGTCATTCGGTCCACGGCCCGGTCGCGCGTCCCGTTCCCGATGACGGAGCGGCCGCAGGCGGGCCCCCAAGGAGCGTTGGCGAATGGATGCGATCCTTCTCCAAATTCTGAACGGGCTCGACAAGGGCGGTGCCTACGCCCTGATCGCGCTCGGCCTGACCCTGGTGTTCGGCACCCTCGGGGTCGTCAACTTCGCCCACGGGGCGTTGTTCATGCTGGGGGCGTTCTGCGCCGTCACCTTCAATCAGTTGATCGGCCTGGAGAAGGTCACCATCGACCCGACGCAAACCACGCCGTGGGGCTCCCCCGTCGAGATACGCGTGCCGATGATCGAGGAGTGGCTGGGTCCCACCGGCACCTTCATCCTCGATTACTCGGTGCCGTTCTCCATCCTGGCCGCGATCCCGGTGATGATCGTCATCGGCCTGATCATGGAACGGGGGCTGATCCAGTTCTTCTACCGGCGACCGCACGCCGAGCAGATCCTGGTGACCTTCGGCCTGGCGATCGTCCTGCAGGAGATCATCAAGTCCTTTTTCGGCGCCAACCCCATTCCGCAAAATCCGCCGGACACGCTTCGCGCGGCGGCGGATATCGGGGCGCTGTTCGGATTCGAGCCGGGGAACATCGTCTATCCGTACTGGCGACTGGTCTACTTCCTGTTCTCCGCCATCGTCATCGGCTGCGTCTTCGCCTTCCTGCAGTTGACCACGTTCGGCATGGTGGTGCGCGCCGGCATGGCCGACCGCGAGACCGTGGGCCTGTTCGGCATCGACATCGAAAAGCGCTTCACGGTCGTGTTCGGGCTGGCCGCCGTGGTCGCCGGCCTGGCCGGGGTGATGTACACGCCCATCCTGCCGCCCGACTACCACATGGGCATGGACTTCCTGGTGCTGTCGTTCGTGGTGGTCGTGGTGGGCGGCATGGGCAGCCTGCCGGGCGCGGTCGCCGCAGGGTTCATGCTTGGGATCCTGCAGTCCTTCGCCTCCATGACCGAGGTCAAGAGCATTTTCCCCGGCATCGACCAGATCATCATCTATCTGGTGGCCGTCATCATTCTGCTGGTGCGGCCGCGCGGTCTCATGGGCCGCAAGGGCGTGATGGAGGGCTGAGGTCATGACGAAAATCGTACGAGAGACGGCCCACGGGGACGCGATTCGCTTCAGCCTCTTCGCCGTGTTGATCCTGGCCATGCCGGTGTGGCTGGTGCCGTTCGGCGCCGCCTATCCCGACCTGATGCAGAAGTTCGCGATCTATGGCCTGTTCGCCATCGGCTTCAACATCCTGTTCGGCCTGACCGGCTATCTGTCCTTCGGCCACGCCGCGTTCCTGGGGGTGGGGTCCTACACCGCCGTCTGGAGCTTCAAGCTGCTGGGCATGAACCCGTTGCCGGCCATCGCCCTGGCCATTCTGCTGGCCGGCGCGTTTGCCTGGGTGATCGGCTACGTCAGCCTGCGCCGGACCGGCATCTACTTCGCCATCCTGACGCTGGCCTTCGCCCAGATGTCCTACAATCTCGCCTACTCGGTTCTGACGCCGATCACCAATGGCGAAACCGGCCTGCGGGTGCTGAACAGCGATCCGCGCGTGCTCGACCACATGATGGGCGCCGGCGAGGTCGACGGGCCGCTGGTCACCAATCTGTTCGGGATGGAAATGAGTGGCCTGCCCGGCTTCTATTTCTGCGCGGTCTGGCTGCTGATCGGCATGTTCATCTCGTTCCGGATCTTCCGCTCGCCGTTCGGGCTGATGCTGATGGCCATCAAGTCCAACCAGAACCGCATGAACTACACCGGCATCAGCACCCGCCCCTACGCGCTGACCGCGTTCGTCATCTCCGGCATGTACGCCGGCCTGGCCGGCGCCCTGCTGTGCGTGACCGACCCCCTGGCCGGCGCCGAACGGATGCAGTGGACGGCCTCGGGCGAGGTGGTGCTCATGACCATCCTGGGCGGCGCCGGCACCCTGCTCGGCCCCATGCTCGGCGCGGGCATCATCAAGTATTCCGAAAACATCTTCTCGGCCTTCAACGAGCAGACCCTGCATAACATCTTCGGCTTCCTGCCCGACGGGATCGAAGGCGCCGTGGTCTCGGTGGCCGGCCTGTTCGTCGGCGAGGGCTGGCACCTGACGCTCGGCCTGCTGTTCATGCTGATCGTCATCTTCCTGCCCGGAGGCCTGATCGAGGGCGGGCACCGTATCCAGGCCGCAGTGGCCCGTCGCGGCAAGGGCGGGGGCTCAGGCCACCAGGCCCAGCCGCAGGCCGCCGAATAGGGTCGAGGGAGACACACCGATGGGCATTCTCCAGGTCCAGAACGTCAACAAGAGCTTCGGCGGCCTGAAGGCGCTGAACAACGTCAACCTCGACATCGAGGAAGGCTCGCTGCACGCCATCATCGGCCCCAACGGCGCCGGCAAGTCGACGCTGCTGAACTGCTTCGTCGGCCGCTTGCGCCCGGATACCGGCACGGTCAAGTTCAATGGCCGCTCGCTGTTGGGCTTGTCGCCGCACGAGATCAACCAGGCCGGCGTCGCCCGGGTGTTCCAGACGCCCGAAATCTTCAGCGACCTGACGCTGCTGGAAAACGTCATGATCCCGGCGCTGGCGGTGCGCGACGGCGCGTTCCGCATCAACACATGGCGCCGGGTGGACAAACAGCCCGACGTGCGCGACCGCGCCGAGGCCATGCTGGCCGACGTCGGCCTCGCCGACAAGCGCAACGACCACTCGGGCAACCTGTCGCGCGGCGACAAGCGCCGCCTGGAGCTGGCCATGTGCCTGGTGCAGCGCCCCAAACTGGTGCTGTTGGACGAGCCCACCGCCGGCATGTCGCGCGCCGACACCAACAACACCATCGACCTGCTGGCCCGCATGTCGGAGCAGCACGGGGTCACCAAGATCATCATCGAGCACGACATGCACGTCGTGTTCTCGCTGGCCGACCGCATCACCGTGTTCGCGCAGGGCCACCCGATCGTCGAGGGCACGCCGGAACAGATCAAGGGCGACCCCAAGGTGAAAGAGGCCTATCTGGGAGGAGCACACGTATGAACGCCCCCACGCCCCTCGACCGCGTCATCCCGGCCGCCGCGCCGGCGGGCGGCGCCGCCGCCGCCGCCACCTCGCGCGCCGACGCGCCGTACTTCCAGGCCCACGACTTGCACGCCTATTATGGCGAGAGCTACATCGTCCAGGGTGTCAACTTCTCCATGAAGGAAAGCGAGATCCTGGCCCTGCTCGGGCGCAACGGCGCCGGCAAGACCTCGACCCTGCGCACCATCGCCCGCCTGGCCGAGCCGCACCTGACCCAGGGCGAGGTGTGGCTGGCCGGCCAGCCGCTCCACCGCATGAAGGCCTATCAGGCCTCCCGCCTGGGCGTCGGCTTGGTGCCGGAAGACCGTCGCGTCATCCAGGGCCTGACGGTGCAGCAGAACCTGCAACTCGCCCAGATCGCGCCGCCCAAGGGCTGGTCGCTGGAGCAGATCTACGAGCTGTTCCCGCGCCTGGGCGAACGCAAGAACCAGGAAGGCACCACCCTGTCGGGCGGCGAGCAACAGATGCTGGCCATCGCCCGCACGCTGGCGCGGGACGTGAAGCTGCTGCTGCTCGACGAGCCGTACGAGGGCCTGGCGCCGGTCATTGTGCAGGAAATCGAAAAAACGCTGCAGAAGGTCCGCGACCTGGGCATGACGACGATCATCGTCGAACAGAACGCCCTTGCCGCCCTGCACCTGGCCGACCGCGCTGTCATCCTCGACATGGGCGAGGTCGTCTACGACGGCACGGCGAAAGAGGTGCTCGACAACGAGGACCTGCGGCACGAGTATTTGGCGGTGTAGTGCGGTGCGGCCCGAAGGTGGCGCAATACTTCTGACGCGAAAGTGTAATTGTTCCGACGCCAAGGCGTCGCTCAATCTTCACAGTGTTCCGATTGCGGGCATGGGGAGGCCAGCCTAGACTCCAAACGATGATGGTTCGCGCGATGGTGGGGGCGGAGGCGATAATATCCGCCCCGGTCGCGCGAAAGATCTCTTCCGCGAAGAGCATCCAACGGAGTCTCCCATGCACGACCACTTGACCTTTGGCCAACGCCTTGAAGCCGACGACGATGTCGCCGTCAACCGCTCGACCGAGCGGCCGTTCGAGTCCATTCTCGCCGCCCGCCTGAGCCAGATCGGCACACCGGCCGGCGTGGCCGCGACCGCCGTCGGTGGCGTCGTCGCCGCCAGCCTGTTTAGCGGCAAGACCCTCAGTCGTCGCGGCCTGATGAAGGGCGCCGCCGCCTCCGTGGCGCTGGCCAGCGCGGCCGGCGCCTTGGGCACGGCCATTGCGCCGCGCGCGGCCCAGGCCGCCGAGGGCGCCAGCACCCTGACCTTCCCCGGCCTGCCGCACAGCTATGACGAGAATAGCCACGTCGCCGAGGGTTACGAGATCCAGACGCTGATTCGCTGGGGCGACCCGGTGGTCGCGGGCGCGCCCGAGTTCAACCCGATGAACCAGACGGCCGAGTCCCAGTCCAAGCAGTTCGGCTACAACAACGACTATGTCGGCTTCATGCCACTGCCAGTCGGCTCCAACACCTCCGACCACGGCCTGCTGTGCGTGAACCACGAGTACACCAACCCGGACCTCATGTTCCCGGGCAGCCCGAGTGCCGAGGACCTGACCGCCGAGCAGGTTGACATCGAGATGGCCGCCCACGGCCATGCCGTCGTCGAGATCAAGCGCGAGGGCAACACCTGGAGCGTGGTCAAGGACAGCCCGCTGAACCGCCGCTTTACCGCGTTGGAAACCGAGTTCGAGTTGACCGGTCCGGCCGCCGGCTCCGACCGCCTGAAGACCAGCGCCGACCCGACCGGCACCAACGTGATCGGCACGGTCAACAATTGCGCCGGCGGCAAGACCCCCTGGGGCACCATCCTGTTCGCCGAGGAGAACTTCCACGGCTACTTCATGGGTGACGTCACCAAGACGGCGGAGGCCGAGAACTACGAGCGCTACGGCGTCGGCGGCGGCCGCTATGCCTGGGGCAACTTCCACGACCGCTTCAACGTCGAGAAGGAGCCGAACGAGCCCAACCGGTTCGGCTGGATGATCGAATACGACCCGTATGATCCCAATTCCGTGCCCAAGAAGCGCACCACCCTGGGCCGCTTCAAGCACGAAGGCGCCACCACCGCCCTCGACAAGAGCGGTCATGTGGTGGTCTACGCCGGTGACGACCAGCGCTTTGAGTACGTCTATCGCTTCGTGACCAAGAATAAGTTCAACCCGAACGACCGCGCCGCCAACATGGACCTGCTGGACGAGGGCACGCTGTCGGTCGCCAAGTTCAATGAGGACGGCACGCTGGACTGGAACCCGCTGGTGTTCGGCGAGGGTCCGCTGACCCCGGAGAACGGCTTCAACAGCCAGGCCGACGTTCTGATCGACACCCGCAAGGCCGCCGATCTGGTGGGCGCCACCCCGATGGACCGCCCCGAGGACGTCGAGCCGAACCCGGTCAACGGCATCATCTACGCGATGATGACCAACAACACCAAGCGCGAGGGTGACGACCTTAACGTCGCCAACACCCGCGCCCACAACCGTCATGGTCACGTGGTAGAGATCATTCCGCCGGGCACCGCTCCGGACGGCGACGGCGCCAACGCCGACCACACCGCCGACCAGTACACCTGGGACATTTTCCTGCTGGCCGGTGACCCGGCCAAGGACGAGGATGGCGCCAAGTACGGCGGTGATGTCGGCGAGAACGGCTGGCTGTCCTGCCCCGACAACGTCGCCTTTGACAGCAAGGGCCGCATCTGGATCTCCACCGACGGCGGTCCGAAGAGCGGCATCGCCGATGGCGTCTGGGCCGCCGACGTGCATGGGCCGGGTCGCGCCATCACGCGGCGCTTCTACGCCTGCCCGCGCGGCGCGGAGCTGTGCGGTCCGGAGTTCACCCCGGACGACAGCGCCTACTTCGCGGCCGTCCAGCACCCGGCGGACGAGAAGGGCAGCACCTTCGAAAACCCGTCGACCCGCTGGCCGGACTTCGACGAGGCCATGCCCGCGCGCCCGGCAGTGCAGGTTCTGGTGAAGACGGGCGGCGGCGCCATCGGCTGATCCCGACCGACGGCTGACGTCCGACCTTGAGAGGGCCGGCCGGGGGATGACTCCGGCCGGCCTTTCCGTCGGGGTGACCGCTCGGGGTGACCGGTCTTGATGACAGGATGACGATTGGATGACACGCGCTGCCGCGTTGCGCGCCGTCAAGGCCGCGCGGTCGCACGAGGCGCATCCTGCCCCCCACGACGATAGCGCATTGTGAGAAAAGGCAACGGAGGTGATCCCATGACCTTCTCCCGTCTCAACTCGGCCAGCCGCCGCGCCCTGTTGCGCGGTCTACCCGCCGCGCTGCTCGGCCTGTGCGCCCCCGCCCTGGTGGGCGTGGGTCCGTCGCGGGCCAAGGCCGGAACCGATGCGGCGAACGCGTCCTATGACCCTCTCAAGCAGGTGTGGGTCTGCACGTTCAACGAATGCGACCCCTACTATTATCACCCCGAGAAGGGCGACCCTGTAAACATCGTCGGCGGTCACCCCATCCCGCCCAACACGGCGTTCGAGGATCTGCCGAGCGACTGGCGCTGCCCGATCTGCGGCGCCGGCAAGGACTGGTTCGTCAAGGAGACGTGATGGGCGCGGACGAGGGCGGATCGCTGCTGCACCCCGCGCGAACCAGCCCAAGGGCCGCCTCACACCGGCGCGCCCTGAGGCACGCCCTCGCGCAAGTGGCGCACGATGTCCTTGAGCGAGGCTGGTTTTCGCAAAAGGGCATCGGCCCGCTGGCGCAAGCGTTCGAGTTCCCGGGTTGAGCGGGCGGCCTAGGGCCTCTGCCCAAGGTCTATTGGCGGGTACACCCCGGAGGTGGAGCGCATCGGCAAGGGCAAGGCCCACAAGACGTACGAGTTCGGCTGCCAGGTCAGCGTGCCATGACCCCTACCCGGGCCACGTGACAATCGTGCCAATGACGGCCACCCCCAGGCACACGGCACCCAGGATCAGCCCGCGCCGGCGCCACGTCGGCGACATCGGGAACGCCTGTACGCCAATGAACAGCGCCAGCGACAGCAGGACCAGCACTTCCATGGCCTGCGCTTCACCGGTGGTGACGATCATGGCCGCCTCGCTCCGGCAGGCAATCGCTTACGCCCCCGTGCCACCCACCGTCAGGCGGTCCATCAGCACTGTCGGCTGGCCGACCCCCACCGGCACGCCCTGCCCGTCCTTGCCACAGGTGCCGATTCCGGGGTCGAGCGCCAGGTCATTGCCGATCATGGAGACGCGGGTCAGGGCCTCCGGCCCGTGGCCGATCAGGGTGGCGCCCTTGACCGCAGGGCCGACCTTGCCGTCCTCGATCAGGTAGGCTTCCGACGCCGAAAAGACGAACTTGCCGGAGGTGATGTCCACCTGCCCGCCGCCGAAGTTCACGGCGTACAGGCCCTTCTTGACCGAACGAATGATCTCCTCGGGGTCCTTGTCGCCGGCTTCCATCGTGGTGTTGGTCATGCGCGGCAGCACCGGGTGCGCGTGCGACTCGCGCCGTCCGTTGCCGGTGGGCGCCACGCCCATCAGGCGCGCGTTCATGCGGTCCTGCATATAGCCCTTGAGGATGCCGTCCTCAATCAGCACGGAGCGCGAGGTCGGCGTGCCCTCGTCGTCCACCGACAGCGAGCCGCGCCGGTCCGGCAGGGTCCCGTCATCCACCACCGTCACGCCCGGCGCCGCCACGCGCTCGCCCAGGCGGCCGCAGAAGGCCGAGGTCTTCTTGCGGTTGAAGTCGCCTTCCAGGCCGTGCCCCACGGCCTCGTGCAGCATCACCCCGGGCCAGCCGGAGCCCAGCACCACCGGCATCTCGCCGGCCGGCGCCTCGACACTCTCCAGGTTCACCAAGGCCTGCCGGAACGCCTCGTCGACGGCGGCCTGCCAGCGCTCCTCGGTGACGAAGGTATCGTAGACCATGCGGCCGCCGCAGCCATGGCTGCCGCTTTCCATGCGCTCGCCCTGACGCGCGACCAGGGCCACGTTGAGGCGCACCAGCGGCCGGATGTCCGACACCGCCACACCCCCGGGGCGCAGGATGGTCACCGCCTGCCACGACGCGGTCAGGCTGGCCATCACCTGCACGATGCGCGGATCCTTGCCGCGCGCGTAGGCGTCGATGGCCGACAGCACGGCGACCTTGCGGTCCATGGCCAGGCCGTCGATGGGGTTGTCGTCGGTGTACAGGTGCCGGTTGGTGCCCTGCGGCGGTAGGGCCAGGGTGCCGCCCGATCCGATGCGCACGGCCTTGACCGTCTCGGCCGCGCGGGCGATCGCGTCGTCGTCCAGCAGCGTCGCGTGGGCGAACCCGACCGTCTCGCCGGCCTCGGCGTGCAGACCGAAGCCCTGCGCGGTGTCGAACGAGGCACTGCGGATGCGCCCGTCGTCGAGCGCGAAGCTCTCCGACTGCTTGTATTCCAGGAACAAGGCCCCGTCGTCGCAGCCGCTCAGGGCATCGTCGACGATGGTGGTCACCCGTGCTCGGTCGAGACCGGCGCGGTCAAAGAACAGGGCCTCGGCCTGGGCATCATGCGGCATGGAAACAGTCTCCCGGAACGATCACGAGTCGGGCGCGGGACCGCCCCTGGGAACGGCGCGCACCCCGCTTCCTAGCAGATCGGGTCCTGGGCGGCCACGTCAAGGCACCGGCGCAAACCCGCGATCGAGGGGCGCGACGGCCCCGAACCACGCGCGCGGTGACGGACGTTAGGCGCAATGGCTTCAGTTCTTAACGACTTCGTGACATTAATTGGGAGACATTCCAAGGAACAAGGCCCGTCCAGAACCGTGTCGCGGTCGGGCATGGGGACCCATCGACAAGCGATGGGCGGATGCCGGGGGTGCTGTCGGTCGTATGGCCTATCTGAACGAAACACACTTCGCGCCGCCGGAACGGCTGGACCGGGACACGCTGGAGGCGCAGGCCAAGAAGGTCGCCGGAGCCGACTATCCGGCGGCGATCCTCGACGGCGTCAGCACGCCGGTGTTCATTCTCAACAGCAACCGGCAAGTCGTGTTCGCCAACTCGGCCTTCCGCGAATTCGTCCCCGGCGGCGAGACGCTGGATTTCATGGGCCAGCGGGCCGGCGAGGCGGTGAACTGCATCCATGCGGACATGGACGAAGCCCCCGGCGGGTGCGGCACGGCGATCGCCTGCCGCAACTGCGAGGCCATCGCCTCGATGCTGCGCGCCCAGTCCACCGGCCGCGACCAGCGCCCGTTCCAGCTGGCGCTGCGCGGCGGCGACGCCGTCAACGCCGTCATCCGCACCACCCGGATCACCGTCGAGGGCGAAATCTTCATCATCGTCGCCCTGATGGACATCAAGGACACGCTCTGGCACCGCGACATCGAACGCGCCTTTCTGCATGACGTCATGAACATCGCCGGGTCGATCCGCAGTTCGTCGGAGGCCCTGCCCCATTTCGACCCGGAGACGCAGAAAGCCTACATGGAGCGGATCGTCGTCGCCTGCGACACGCTGATCAACGAGATCCAGAGCCACCGGCTGATGATCCATGCCGAGGACGGCATGTTGCAGCCGGTCTACGAAACGCTGAATTCGATCGAGTTCCTGTCCGACATGGTGGCCATCATCAGTCAGCACACGGTCTCGCGCGAACGCCGACTCGAGATGGCGCCGGAGGCGCGCGGCGTCGCGTTCGCCTGCGATCGAGGCCTGCTGTCGCGGGTCCTGATCAACCTTTTGAAGAACGCCCTGGAAGCCAGCCAGCCCGGCCAGACGGTCACGGCCAGCACCGGCGGGTCCGGCTCCGAGGTCTGGTTCTCGGTTCACAACGAAACAGCCATGCCGGAAGCCGTGAAGGGCAAGATCTTCCAACGGTTCTTTTCGACCAAGGGCAAGGCGCGCGGCGTTGGCACCTACGCCGCCAAACTGTTGACCGAGAAGTACCTGCACGGGTCGATCGGGTTCACGACCGCCCCGGACACCGGCACCACCTTCACCGTCAGTTATCCGCCCGGGCCGGGCCCCAGTGCCCCGGATGTCGAAAACAGGTCGGCCTGACCCACGCCAGCGCCGGAGGGGCCATCGGGATCGGCGGTGACGGCCAGCGGTCCGTCCCACGCCGAGAGCAGCCCACGCACGTCGGCGAACGGGCGCTCGGGGTCGAGCCAGGCCGCCTCGGCCCTCGCGTCGCCCAGGATGGCCGGCATCCGCGAATGCAGCCCCTCCATGGCCGCCGTGGCCGCGCGGGTGATGACCGTGAACCGCCCCTGGCCGTCCACCAGGCCGGCCATGGCCCACAAGGGGGCATCGGGCCGCGCGATCCGATGGCGCCGCTTGCGCGCGCGGGCGGGGGCGCCGGGCACGGCGGCCCATTCGAAGAACCCGGTCGCCGGCACCAGGCATCGGTGGCCGACGAAGCGGCGGAACGTGGGCTTCTCGGCCAGGGTCTCGGCCCGCGCATTGATCAGCGGCTTGGCGTCCCAGTCCACCCGAAAGCCCCACGACAGCGCCACCGGCACCCGCCGTGGCCCGATCACCGGCGCCTGGTCGGTCGGGCGGATTTCGGCCTTCGGCAGCCCCGCGAGCACGCTTCGGGTGGCCGCGTCGTCGTCGGGCGGCGCCTCCAGGCCGAACCGCGCCAACAGATCGTCCGGCGCCACATTCAGTTCGAAACGAGAGCACATGAACGATAGGATGGGGCTTTTCGAGACCACCGCAAGGACCCTCGCCCATGACCGACGCGACCGACCCCCTCGCCGAGCCGAAAAACCGACCGGCGCCGGACGAACCCCGCTACACCGGTCACTCGGTGGTCATCACCGGCGCCAGCCAGGGCATCGGTCATGCCATCGCCTCGCGCTTCATGGCCGAGGGCTGGCGGGTGATCACCTGCGCGCGGCGCGACGTGCCCGCCCATTGCCGGCGCGACCCGCTGTGGACGCACCACTTCGTGGCCGACCTGGCGCAAGCCGAGAGCCTGGACAGCTTCGCCCGCCAGACCATCGAGGCCCTGGGCGACGAGCCCCTGCACGCCCTGATCAACAACGCGGGCGTCTCCCCCAAGACGCCGTACAAGGAACGCCTGGGCATTCTCAACGGCTCGATCGAGGGCTGGCATGAGGTGTTCGAGCTGAACTTCTTCGCACCGCTGCGACTGGCCCGGGCGCTCGGCGTCAAGCTGTCGCGCGGCAAGGGCACGATCATCAATATCACGTCGATCGCCGGTCACTATGTGCATCCGTTCGCCGGCTCGGCCTACTCGACCTCGAAGGCCGGGCTGTCCGGCCTGACGCGCGAGATGGCCGCCGAATTCGCCCAGTTGGGCGTGCGCGTCAACGCGGTGGCCCCCGGTGAGATCGCCACCGAGATGATCAGCGAGGAATACGAGGCTCTGATCCCGCGCATCCCGCTGGACCGCATGGGCACCGTGGCCGACGTGGCGGGGGTGGTGTACCGCCTGTGCGACGCCGATTTCAGCTATGTGACGGGCAACGAAGTGTTCGTGGATGGGGGACAGCGGCTGTTGTGACGGTGGTCGGGCTGTGGGACCCGTTGGAACGAGAGACCGGCGCGGCGCGTTCCAGAGGTGACACTCACAGAGCCGGTTCGACACCGGCCCGAACCACAGGACCGTGCCCATGACTCTCACCATCCCCGGCATCGAGCCGATTCTCGCCATCGTCGCCGGCATCGCCATCCTGATCGTGCCGCGGCTGCTGAACTACATCGTCGCCGCCTACCTGATCGTGATCGGAATCCTGGGGCTGGGGTTCATCAACATCTAGCGGACCCCTCTCGATGGACACCGACCAGTTGCTTCCGGCGCGCTCAGAAAGATCGGTCGGGCATCCCGCGCCGCAACCAAGTCTCGTATTCCACCAGGATGTTGAACTGATCCAGGGCAACGACGGCGCCCGCCACCGCAAGGGACAGCCCGACGAGGCCCCAGGATAGCCCGCGCCGCAGGCGATGCGGTGCACGCAAACCGGCCAGTCCCATGACCAAGCCCGGGAGGGCGACCATCAGGGCCAAGTACGGCGAAGCCCCGATGTGATTGACCGAGGAGCCGGCGATCCTGACAAACAATGCAGCCACGATCCCGGCCTCAAGGACCAGGACGGCCGCGATGGCCAGCAGATGCAGGCGGCGAAGGCGTGTGGATCTCGTCATGGTGATGGCCTGAAAGGTAGGGTCTCAAAGTAACTTGTATTATACCGGGCGACGATAGGAATGACTCGTCCCCGTTCGCCGGGCGCAGTGCCGAGGCGGGAGATCCCTCGGCTCGCTGTCGCTCGCTCGGGATGACGATTTTCTTAAAAAAACAAACACCTACGTCATCCCGAAGCGTCCGTTAGGACGCGAGGGATCTCCCAAGGTGGTGTGCCGACGGTCCGGAAACCGTGTCACGATTTCCGTCGCTTGGTATTAAAGGTCGTCTGATGCAACGCCAGAAGGCGAACCGGCCCACACCATCCGCGCCGCATAGAACCCATCCATGCCACCCTGCTCGGCCAGATGGCACGGCAGCGTGCGCAGGTCACCCTCCGGCGTGACCACGTCGGCCTGGCCGCCCACCTCGCCCGGCGCGATCGGGTCGCGGGCCAAGTCGGGGTGACGGCCCAGGGCGGCGGCGACCACGGCCGGCCCTTCCTCCGGCTGCAACGAGCAGACGCAGTACACCAGCACGCCAGCCGGCCTGACCATCCGCAGGGCCGCGTCCAGCAGCGCCGCCTGGGTCTCGGCCAGGCCGGCCACGGCCTCCGGCGTCTTCAGCCACAGCGCATCCGGATGGCGGCGCAGTGTCCCCGTCGCCGAACAGGGCGCGTCCAGCAGCACGGCGTCGAACGGCGCCTCATCGGGGGTCCAGGTCAGGGCATCGGCCGCCACCAGCCGGGCTGTCAGGCCGGTGCGCGCCAGATTCTCCCGCACCCGCGCCAGTCGTCCGTCCGAGCGGTCGAGCGCCGTGACTTCGGCGCCGGCCGCCGCCAGGTGCAGGGTCTTGCCGCCCGGCGCGGCGCACAGGTCGAGCACCCGCACCCCCGGCCCGGCCCGCAGCAGTGGCGCCGGCAACGCAGCGGCAGCGTCCTGGACCCACCACGCCCCTTCGGCGTAGCCGGGAAGCTCGGTCACCGGGGCATGGTCGGCCGCCAGACGCAGGCCCCCGGCGGGCAGCACCCTGGCCCCCAGGCGCTCGGCCCACTGCTCTGCTTCGGCCGAGTCACGAAGTGTCAGGTCCAGCGGGGCCGGCGCCAGGTGCGCCGTGGCGATGGCCCGCGCGGTCGCCTCGCCATAGGCCGCACACCAACCTTTCCACAGCCAATTCGGCGTGTTCATGTGGGGCGCGTCCTGGGCCGCCCACCACGCCCGGCCCTCCCGATCGAGCCGGCGCAGCACCGCGTTGACCAGCCCCTTGTGCCCGCCCTGCTTCGCCGCCACGCACAGGTCGACGGCGGTCGACACGGCCGCGTGCGACGGCATGTCGAGGACCAAGAGCTGTGCCGCGCCCAGGCGCAGCACATGCCGCACCGGTCGCGCCTTCGGCGGCAGCGGTCGTTGCAGGCAGCGGTCCAGCAGGGCGTCGAGCCGGCCCAGATGGCGCAGGGTCGCCGCCACCAGCGAGTGGACGAACGCCCGGTCGCGGGCGTCGAGGCCACCGGTGGCGCCGCCCAGCACCTCGTCCAGCGGGCGGCGGCGGTCCAGAACCTGGCGCAAGGCGACCAGGGCGGCATGGCGGGAGGCGGTCATGGGCTCCGCTTACGCCCCGCCCGGACCGCCGTCAAGGCACCGCTTGGCGCGAGCTCTCACCCCAGGATGACGTGCGCCTCCAACGCCTCGGAATGGTCGAGGGCGATCATGGGGCCGTTGGTGGGGAACAGCCAGCCGCGCACCTGGATGAACTGGTGCTTCAGGTCGAGCAGATCGGCGACCGCAAGGCCTGCGTCGCGGGGGCGCTCGACCATCACCGTGAAGTCGCGGCGCCAGTCGGGGCCGAAGTTGAGATAGACCCGCCCCCGCACGCGGGCGGCGTCGCGCACCGTGCCGCGCACGATCTGAAAGGTGCCGATCCAGGGCCAGGTCTCGGTGGGCGCGCGCGGCGCATAGAGCGGATCGTCCCACAGGCCGCGTCGCGCGATACGCGCCCGGGCCTCCAGCCGCAGCAGGCGGTCGGCCCCGGCGGCGGCGCCGGGCATGGTGGCCACCCGCGCCAAGCCGCGCCCGATCAGGTCCGCCTGCAGCCAGCCAACGCCGGGCGACAGCACCACCTGAGCCACCACCCGGCCGTACCGATCCCGCGCCACCCGCGGCGTCCACAGGCGCACCGGTCGGCCGACGCAAACCGCCCGCAGTCGGTCCCGCGCCGCCCCTGCCCACGCCGCGACCCGCGTTCGCTCGTCCGCCGACGCATCCGGTGGAAGGTCGGTGGCATGGGGCAAACGGAGGGCCGCCAATCGCACGCGGCGCGCATCCTCCAGCACCAGCACACCATCGTCGCCCACCGCGCGGACGACCCCGTCGGCGGCCGGGCTCAATCCGGCCGCTGGGGCCACGTCGTCGCTCCCCCAAGCGGCCCGCGCGCACACAGCCGAGACGCCCGCCAGCGCCACAAGAGCGCCTCGTCGGGTCCACGGCTGGCCGGGTGTCATGGGAAGCCTCACCGAACCGGGTCGGCCGGCGCCCCGCCACCCAGGGCAGGGCCACGGCCCCACCCGCGACGGCCCGCCAGCAGGCAGATCAACTGTTCATCGACTCGAAAAAGTCGGCGTTGTTCTTGGTTTCCTTGAGCTTGCCCAACAGGAATTCCATGGAATCCTGCACCCCCATCGGCATGAGGATGCGCCGCAGCACCCACATTTTCGACAGTGTCGGCTTGGGCACCAGCAGTTCCTCCTTGCGGGTGCCGGAGCGGGTGATGTCGATGCTGGGGAAGATACGCCGGTCGGCCAGCTTGCGGTCGAGGATGATCTCGGAGTTGCCGGTGCCCTTGAACTCCTCGAAGATCACCTCGTCCATGCGCGAGCCGGTGTCGATCAGCGCCGTGGCGATGATGGTCAGCGAGCCGCCCTCCTCGATGTTGCGGGCGGCGCCGAAGAACCGCTTCGGCCGCTGCAGGGCGTTGGCGTCGACACCGCCGGTCAGCACCTTGCCGGAGCTGGGCACCACGGTGTTGTAGGCGCGCGCCAGGCGGGTGATGGAATCGAGCAGGATGACCACGTTGCGCTTGTGCTCGACCAGCCGCTTGGCCTTTTCGATCACCATCTCGGCCACCTGCACATGGCGGCTGGCCGGCTCGTCGAAGGTCGAACTGACCACCTCGCCCCGCACCGAGCGATCCATGTCGGTCACCTCCTCGGGCCGCTCGTCGATGAGCAGCACCATGAGGTAGACGTCGGGGTGATTGGCCGAAATGGCGTGGGCGATGTTCTGCAGCACCATCGTCTTGCCGGTGCGCGGCGGCGCGGTGATCAGCGCGCGCTGCCCCATGCCCAGCGGCGTCACCAGGTCGATGACACGGGTCGTGTAATCCTTGCGGGTCGGATCGTCGATCTCCAGCCCCAGCTTCTGGTCCGGATACAGCGGCGTCAGGTTGTCGAAGTTGATCCGGTGACGGACCTGATCCGGTTCCTCGAAGTTGATGGTGTTGACTTTGAGAAGGGCGAAGTACCGCTCGCCGTCCTTCGGCGCCCGGATCTGGCCCTCGACAGTGTCGCCCGTCCGCAACGAGAAGCGGCGGATTTGACTGGGCGAGACATAGATGTCGTCGGGTCCGGGAAGGTAGTTGGCCTCGGGCGATCGCAGAAAGCCGAATCCATCCTGAAGGATTTCCAGCACGCCTTCGCCAAAGATGGCCGTATCGTTGTCGGCCAGTTGCTTGAGGATCGCGAACATCATCTCCTGCCGCCGCAGGGTGCTCGCGTTCTCGATTTCCAGTTCTTCGGCAAACGCCAGAAGATCCTTGGGCGTTTTCTTTTTCAGGTCTTGAAGCTGCATGATTGTCTCGAAGGTGGCACCGCAAGGGGGGTGTGCGGCTGGGCCTGTCGCGGGTGAGGGGCCGACCCGACCCGCCATTCGCTTCGACGCGGTGCGGCGACGTCGGACCGCTGGCCAGGACATGGGCCATCAGGCCCGTCGACAACGGAAAGCGAAAGACCGATCCGGGTGGCCGGAAACGGGACGCCGGGGGCCTGGACAGGGCCGCGAAGACCAGCCGTCGCGGAGGTGGCCGCGCATGGCCGGTGGGCCTTCATCATCCTGTTCATCGCCGATCGCTCGCTTCAGTGCGGAGCGACGCAGACGGCCTGGATGATTTCTTTTTTGGAGGGATCGTGTCCGTCCGGGAAGAACCGAACGAACACAACAGTAGGAAAACCGAGCGTGCGGCGCAAGCAGAATCTCCACGCCTTTTGCGATTAGTCACCGAAGGGCGTGGCCGTCCGGTTGGCCGTCTTGGCGGCCGCCCGGCAGTCCAGCCGCTGTCCGGCGCGCCCCGCACACAGCGGAAAGCCCGTCACCCGGATCGAGCCGATGCGCGAACAGGGCCCGTCAAGGGCCGGAAACACCGCCGGGGTGGCCTCCCCCGGGATCAACGGCATGGCCAGGACGTCGACCTGCCGCAGAACGCCCCCATCCGGGGCGAACAAAAGCAGCCGCAGACTGAACGTGCTCACCGGCACCGCGCCCGCGTGCTCGATGCGCAGGTGCGCCCGGCAGGGATCCGCGCCGCCGCCGTCCTCCAGCGCGGTCAGGACGATGGTCAGATCGCCAGGGGACAGGTCGGGGCCGCTCTCCGCCGCCCGCGCCGGCGCCAGGTCGTTCGCCGTGCTCCACGCCAACGCCAAGGCCAGGACAATGGCCAGGGCCTGCGGGGTCCGGCGACGGACACGCGCGAGCGGACACGACGGAACGGCGGGCATGGTCGGTTCCCTTACGATCCGTGGGGACTTGCCATGCTACTGTAGCACGCCCGTCACGGAAAGGAAGGCACCGGCCCCCTGCAAGCCTGCCGCAAGCGCCCCGCTCCCCCTACACCCGCAGAAACCCGACCGTCTCGTAGACCTCGTCTAGCACCGGGCCGGCGATGGCCTGGGCGCGTTCGGCGCCGCGCCGCAGAATGGCATCGATCTCGCCTGGGTTGGCCAGCAGGCGGTTCATTTCCGCGTTCATCGGCCCCAGGGTCTCAACCGCCAGGTCGGTCAGGGTCTGCTTGAAGGCGCTGAAGGGCTGCCCGCCGGCCTCGGCCAGCACGTCGGCGCGCGAGCGATCAGCCAGGGCGGCGAAGATGCCCACCAGGTTGGCGGCCTCCGGCCGGCCCTCCAGCTCGGCGGCCTCGCTCGGCAGCGGCTCCGGGTCGGTCTTGGCCTTGCGAATCTTCTGGGCGATCAGGTCGGCCTCGTCGGTCAGGTTGATGCGCGAGAAGTCCGAGGTGTCGGACTTGCTCATCTTCTTGGTGCCGTCGCGCAGCGACATGACGCGCGTCGCCTCGCCCAGGATCAGAGGCTCGGTCAGCGGGAAGACCTCACGCTCGAAGTCATAGTTGAACTTGGCGGCGATATCGCGGGCCAGTTCCAGGTGTTGCTTCTGGTCCTCGCCGACGGGAACGTGCGTGGCCTTGTACAACATGATGTCGGCGGCCATCAGCGCCGGATAGGCGAACAGCCCGACCGACGCGTTTTCCTTGTGCTTGCCGGCCTTCTCCTTGAACTGGGTCATACGGTTCAGCCAGCCCATGCGGGCCACGCAGTTGAACACCCAGGCCAGTTGCGCGTGTCCGGGCACCGCCGACTGGTGGAAGATGATGCAGTCCTCGGGATCGATGCCGGCCGCGATGAAGGCGGCGGTGACCTCGCGCGTGCTTGTTCGCAGCTCGGCCGGATCCTGCCACTGGGTGATGGCGTGCATGTCGACGACGCAGAAGATGCTCTCGTAGTCCTTTTGCAGGCGCACCCAGTTGCGGATGGCGCCCAGGTAGTTGCCGAGGTGCAGGTTGCCGGTGGGCTGGACGCCCGAGAAGATGCGCTTCATCGCGGAGGCCTGTGCAGCGAGGGAACGGGAGCGTGTCGGCGCGGAGGTAGCCCAATCCCCGCCGCCGGTCAACGGGGCTGCGCATGGGGCCGCCGCGATTTCCGGCTGCCCTCGCGTCGCCCCGTCATGTTAAGAGACGATGACAGGCGGGCGACCGCCGCCGGCCCGCGTTCTCATGACCCAAGCAGAAGACCCCCGCCCCGATGATCGTCGAGTGGATCCGTCACACCGTCACCCCGGCGCCGCGTCCGTTGCGCCGCATGGGCGCCCTGCATGACCTGATCGCCATTGATGCCCGCCGGCGCCGCCACCCGCGCGCCTGGGCGCCGCATCTGCGCGCCACCCACGGCGTCATCCTGGACTGCGCCGCCCGCCTGGAGCGCTGGGATACCGTGGTGGTGATCGGCGCCGGGCTGACCGCCGACATCCCGCTGGTGAGCCTGGCCCTGTTGTTCCGCCGCGTGGTCTTGGTGGACCTAATGTTCATGCCGTCGGTGCGGCTGTCGGCCATGCGCATGACGGCGGTCGAACTGGCGCCGTGCGACGTGACCGGCGTGATCGAGGCCGTGCGCGCCTTGCCGGAGGGCGCCGAACTCCCCGCGCCGCAGGGCGCCGTGCCCGAGATCGACAGGGCCGACCTGGTGATCTCCTGCAACGTGCTGTCGCAACTGCCGCACCTGCCCGCGCGATGGCTGGGCCAGCACCACCATCTCGACGAGGCGGCGCTGGAGCCGTTCCGCCGCGCCCTGATCGCCGATCACCTGCGCGTGCTGAGAGAGGCCCCCTGCCCCGTCTGCCTGATCACCGACACCGAACGCCAGGAAATGACCGCCGACCGGCCGACCGCCGCCGAGGACCTGCTGTACGGCGTCGAGCCGGAGGTTGAGGGGTCCGCCTGGTGGTGGAACATCGCCCCCAAACCCGAGCAACGCTGGCTGCACGACGTGCGCCACCGTGTCATCGGCGGCTGGTTGAAGGGCTACAGCATGCGCGACGAGGCGCCAACGGATGTGGGTCCGGGCCCGGCTCACGGCGGGGCGGGGTGAGGATTGAATCCGCCGGGCGTCAGGTTTCGTCCGGCGCCGCCCGAACCTCCCGCGCCCGTCCGCCTACCGCTCCATCACGCCCAGGAACCGCTGGAACCGGTCGCAGGTCCGGTTGGTGGGCGGCGAGACGTTGCAGCCGCACGCGAAATAGTCCCAGCCCACCGTGGTACAGTCGCGGCCCCTGAGGCGCTGCCGCACGCCACGGCTCAGGCACACCTCCTGCGCCTGCCGCGCCGAGGCCATGGGCGTGAAGGTACCGCCCGGCTCCACGTAGTACATCGTCGGCGCCTCGGACTCGTGCCACACGAAAGTCGGCTTCTTGTTTTTCGAGGTGCATTCGGTGATGTCGGCGGCCTCGGCCCCGCCCGCGATTCCCATGGCGACCAGCACCGCGACGGCCCATCCCATGCCGCGCCCCATGTGAGTGTTTCCTCGTCTCTTCATCGTCCTGTCCGATCAGCGCGTGGCGGAGGCCCCATGAGCTCCCCGCATTGTCCTGTGGTCAAATCATGGCGGCGGTGTGGCGGGACCCCGTGTGCGCGCCGGTCACGCCGCGCCTACATCCGCAACGTCCGCCGCCGGGGAGAAAACGCCGACAGGGCGGCGCGTGCTTCATCCGACAACGCCCGCTCCAGGGACCGACGGGTGTATCGGTCGTGCAGCATGTGCGCCAGCCGCACCGACGGCTTGGCCGTGAACAAGACGCTGCCGACCACGAAGAGCCAGATGGCTGGGTTCTCGGTCTCTTTCCAGAAGAACAGCACGCTGCCCACCGTGAAGGTCAGGCCGGCCAGGAAATCGACCACCAGATGACCGAACGCGTACAGGTCGTGCAGGTGTTGGACCCGGTCGCGGGCTTCGTCCAGAGACGAGTCATTCGCACCCGGCGCCGAGGCCTTTGCGGTCCGTTCAGACGCTGCACTGGAGTCATACATTGTGGGCTCCGTCCAATATCAGCGGCAGACGAGTGTTTGGGCCGAACTCCGTGAGGCGTGGACAGGATTTTGGGGAGCGCGCCCGGCCGGTGCAAGAGGGCCAAAGGGGGCCACCGCCCGCCCGGAAGGGGGATTCGTTTTCCTCGCGCCGGCAACAGCGTTAGGATGCGCGCCACATCTGCGAACCGCTGGACGACGCTTCGGTCTGCTGGTCGATCGCCCCGGTCCCCTGCTGAGGAGCATGTTGCCATGAACGCTCCGCCGTTTTCCCTCCGCCTGCCCCCGGATCTCAAGGCCGCCGCCAGTGAACAGGCCCAGGCCATGGGGATCAGCCTGAACCAGTACGTGGCCACGACCCTGGCCGCGCGTGTCGGCGCCCAAGCCGAGGCCGCGCGGTTCTTCCGCCAGCGCGGCGCCCGGGGTGATCCGGCGACGGCCCTGACGCTGCTGGACGGCCTGGGCGACCCGGATGTCGTGGCCGACGACGACCGGCTGGACGCGCCGTCCGCCGACGCGGACGACATCGACGACGAGGGACGCGACACGCCGGCGTGAGCCGCCGCCCCACGGTTCCCTCGCGGCGCCAACGGCGCTAGGATAGGCGCCGGCTGACCCGTCCCCGACACCGCCCGTTCCCCGCTCCCTCTCGCCGCCTGGAGGTCCCATGCCGCGCGCGCGTAAAGCCACCCCCGCCGCCACCCTGTCCGACGGTCCGGCCTGGACGGCGCTGGCCGCCCACCGCGACGCCCTGGCCGGCACGACCATGCGCGAGATGTTCGCCGCCGACCCCGACCGTTTCGAGCGGTTCTCGCTCCGGCTGGGCGACGTGCTGCTCGACTACTCCAAGAACCGCATCACCGAGGAGACGATGCGCCTGCTGCTCGACCTGGCCGCCGAGACCGGGGTCGAGGCCAAACGCGACGCCATGTTCGCCGGAGAGGTCATCAACGCCACCGAGGGCCGGGCGGTGCTGCACGTCGCCCTGCGCAACCGCTCCAACCGGCCGATCCTGGTGGACGGCGCCGACGTCATGCCGGAGGTCAACCGGGTCCTGGACCAGATGCGCGCCTTCTGCGAGGCGGTGCGCGGCGGCGCCTGGACCGGCGCCACCGGCCAGGCGGTGACCGACGTGGTCAACATCGGCATCGGCGGTTCCGACCTGGGACCGGTGATGGTGGCCGAGGCGCTGAAGCCCTATTGGCACGACCGCATCCGGCCGCACTTCGTCTCCAATGTCGATGGCACCCACATCGCCGAGACCCTGCGCGGCCTGAACCCGGAAACGACCCTTTTCCTGGTGGCGTCTAAAACCTTCACCACCCAGGAGACGCTGACCAACGCCCACACGGCACGGCGCTGGCTGACGGCGGCGCTGGGCGAGGGCGCGGTGGCCAAGCACTTCGCCGCGTTGTCCACCAACGGCCCGGCGGTGGAGGCGTTCGGCATCGACACCGCCAACATGTTCGCCTTCTGGGACTGGGTCGGCGGGCGTTATTCGCTGTGGTCGGCCATCGGCCTGCCCATCGCCATCACCATCGGCTTCGACCGGTTCACGGACCTGCTCGACGGCGCCCACGTCATGGACGAGCACTTCCGCGCGGCGCCCCTGGCCGAGAACATGCCGGCCATCCTCGGTCTGCTGGGGGTATGGTACGTCAACTTCCACGGCGCGGCGGCGCACGCCCTGCTGCCCTACGACCAATACCTGCACCGCTTCGCCGCCCATTTCCAGCAGGTGGACATGGAGAGCAACGGCAAGCGCGCCCGGCTGGACGGCGCGCCGGTCACCTATGACACCGGCCCGGTCATCTTCGGCGAGCCCGGCACCAACGGCCAGCATAGCTTCTATCAGCTCATCCACCAGGGCACGCGGCTGGTGCCCTGCGACTTCATCGCCCCGGCCGTCAGCCACAACCCGATGGGCGACCACCACCCCATCCTGCTGTCCAACTTCTTCGCCCAGACCGAGGCCCTGATGAAGGGCAAGACGGAGGACGAGGCGCGGGCCGAGCTGGAGGCGGGGGGCAAGAGCGCCGATGAGATCGCCGCCCTGCTGCCGCACAAGGTGTTCCCCGGCGACCGGCCCACCAACTCCATCCTGGTCAAAAAGATCGACCCGCACACCCTGGGGATGCTGGTGGCGCTGTACGAGCACAAGGTGTTCGTGCAGGGCGCGGTGTGGGGCGTGAACAGCTTCGACCAGTGGGGCGTGGAACTGGGCAAGCAATTGGCCAAGGCCATCCTGCCCGAACTGGCGGGCGACGGCCCGGTGTCCGGTCACGACGCCTCCACCAACGGGCTGATCAACGCCTACAAGGCCTTGCGCGACTCGTGAGGGACGGCGCGGCCACCATCCGGGCGCTGCCGCCCACCCTGGTCAACCGCATCGCCGCCGGCGAGGTGGTGGAGCGGCCGGCCAGCGCGGTCAAGGAACTGGTGGAAAACGCCATCGACGCCGGGGCGGCGCGCATCGACGTTACGCTGGGCGACGGCGGCCGGGGCCTGATCGTGGTGGTGGACGACGGGCGCGGCATGGGGCCGGACGACCTGGCCCTGGCGGTCGAGCGCCACTGCACCAGCAAGCTGGCGCTCGACGCCGACCTGACCGACATCCGCACCCTGGGCTTCCGGGGAGAGGCGCTGCCGTCCATCGGCTCGGTGGCGCGGCTGAGCCTGACCAGCCGCGCGGCCGGCGCCGACGCGGCCTGGCGCATCGCCGTGGACGCCGGCGTGGTCGGGCCGGTGGAGCCGGCGGCGCATCCGCCGGGGACGCGGGTCGAGGTGCGGGACCTGTTCCATGCCACGCCGGCGCGGCTGAAGTTCCTCAAGGCGCCGCGCACCGAGCAGGGCCACGCCGTGGACATGGTCAAGCGCCTGGCCATGGCTCATCCCGAGGTGGCGTTTTCCCTGACCGACGGGACGCGCACGGTGCTGCGCGCCCCGGCGCTGTCCGGCGACCTGCTGGGCGACGTACACGAAGCGCGGCGGGCGCGGCTGGGCGCCGTGCTGGGGCGCGACTTCGCCGAGAACTGTGTCACCGTCGATGTGGAGCGCGAGGGCACGCGCCTGTCCGGGCACGTCGGCCTGCCCACCTTTCACAAGGGCACGTCGCAGGAACAGTACCTGTTCGTCAACGGTCGCCCGGTCCGGGACCGCCTGCTGCACGGCGCCGTGCGCGGGGCCTATCAGGACTTTCTGGCGCGGGACCGCCATCCGGTGGTGGCGTTGTACCTGGACCTGGACCCGGCCGCCGTGGACGTCAACGTGCATCCCGCCAAGGCAGAGGTGCGCTTCCGCGACGCCGCCCTGGTGCGCGGGCTGATCGTCTCCGGCATCCGCCATGCGCTGGCCGAGGCGGGGCACCGCGCCAGCACGACCGTCGCCGCCGGGGTGCTGGGCCGCGCGCGGCCGGAGGGCGGAGAGGAGCGGCCGGCGCCGCGCCTGGCGCTGCCGCAGGGGTGCTGGGGCGGCGGCCTGCGGCCGGCGTCGGACACGCTGGAAACGGCGCGCGCGTGGCAGGCCCCGGACCCCGACGCGCCCCCGGGCTTCGCCGAGGCCACGGCGCCGTTCGGGGCCGAGGGCGCGCCGGCATCCGGCCCGCCAGACGACGCCGACAGGCCGCTCGGCCGGGCGCGGGCGCAGGTGCATTCCACCTACATCGTCGCCGAGACCGCCGAGGGGCTGGTCATCGTCGACCAGCACGCCGCGCACGAGCGCCTGGTCTACGAACGCATGAAGGCCGCCCTGGCCAACGGCGGCATCGCCCGCCAGGGCCTGCTCCTGCCCGAGGTGGTGGAGCTGGACGAGGGCGCGGCCGACCGCCTGCTGGCCCGCGCCGACGACCTGGCCGAGCTGGGGCTGGTGATCGAGGGCTTCGGCCCCGGCGCCGTGGTGGTGCGCGAGGTCCCCGCCCTGCTGGGACAGGTCAATGCCGCCGGGCTGGTGCGCGACCTCGCCGACGAGCTGGCGGAATGGGGCCAGACCCTGGCGCTCAAGGACCGGCTGGCCGACGTGTGCGGCACCATGGCCTGCCATGGCTCTGTGCGGGCGGGGCGGCGCCTGAACGAAGCCGAGATGAACGCCCTCTTGCGCCAGATGGAGGCCACGCCCCACAGCGGCCAGTGCAACCACGGCCGGCCGACCTATGTGGAACTCAGGTTGGCGGATATCGAGAGGCTGTTTGGGAGACGGTAGGGGAATTGCGGCGGGTCGGACGGGCCGCTATATTTCTGGTGACCATGCCCGGCCAGACGGAGACCGCCTGATGACCGCCCCGGCGCGGCACCCCGCTCCTCCCACGCGAACGCCACGCCCGTCCGGACGCGAACTGGCACGCGTGCAGGTGCGCGCGCCCGAGGCCGACCGTCCTTTGGTGCGCGCGCTGGCCCGCCGTCTGTCGGAGGGCGGACCCGACGCCGAGCGCCTGCGCGCCCTCGTGCGCGACGCCCTGGGCACGGAGGGGGCCGAGACCGGCGGCGTGCTGGCTTCGTTGCGGCGCTCGCCCATGGCTGGGGCGGACCTGGATCTGTCGCGGGACGACGTCAGCGAATAGGCCCGTAGGGTGCGTCCGCGCCGAAGGCGCGACGCACCGTCCGGCGATGGCACGGTGCGTTGCCCGCCGCGTCCCTACGGGCCGCGACGGTCGAATGCACCCTACGGACTTGAAGCGCCCCCGGTGCTGTTCAACCCGATGCGGGCCGAGGATTGAGGCCCGTAGGGTGCGTCCGCGCCGAAGGCGCGACGCACCGTCCGGCGATGGCACGGTGCGGTGCCCGGCGCGCCCCTCTCGGGCCGCGCCGGTCGAACGCACCCTACGAGCCGCCGCGCCACACCCCCGTCTCCCGGATCGCGTCGTACAGCGCGTCCGGGGCCAGATCGGCGCCGGTGGGCCAGGTCACCGCGCCCAGATCCACCGTGGCCCCCGCGAACACGGCCGGATCGGCCAGGGCGGCGAACACACCGGCGTCCGGCGCACAAACCAGGGCCGACAGGTCGGCGATGCCCTCGGTGCCGTCGTTGAACCGCACGCGCAGGCGGTAATCCCCCAGCACCATCACGTCGGCCACCCGCCAAGGGGCAGCCGGGGTCACAGACGTCTTCATTGTCACAGCCGATTCACGCACACCACTGGAATTCCAAGGAACACCAGTGGTTTGCGATCGGCTGTGAGGGCGCGATCTTCCTCGGAGACGGCTTGCGTTCGCATTGTGCCCAGTCCTCCAGCAATTCGTCCCGGTGCTCCGCCGCCCAATCCAGCTCCAGCGCCAAGGCCCGCCGGGGCAGCCGACCCCGCAGGACCTCCAGCGTCCTTATGTTCACATGGGCCTCATGCTCGCCATACAGGGCATGGAAATGCGGCGGCGCATGGTCTTCCCAGAACATCTGGATGATGATGCCATAGAACACGCTGATGGTGGGCATGGGCGCGGCTCCGGACGGATCAACCACCATACCATATCGACGCAACGCGCGACCGCTCACCCCGCGCCGCGCGGGCGGGCGAGGCCCTTAGGGTGCGTCCGCGCGGAAGGCGCGACGCACCATTGGCGATGGCGGCGATGGCACGGCGCGTTGTCCGCCGCACCCCTGCCGGCCGCGACGGTCGAATGCACCCTACGGACTTGAAGCGCCCCCGGCTGCCCGCCGAAGCCGCGACTCTCTCAAAACGTCGGGCATCGTGCCGACGCGGGAATTCCCGTCGGGACGACGATTTTCTTCAAGAACAACCACATCCGTCACCGCGAAGCGCCGTCAGGCCACAAGAGACCTCTCGGGGCAGAGGGCCGCTTGCCCGGCTGGCGCAGCCATTTCGGCGAACGGGTCGGGCTAGCGGTTCTGCCCGGCGTAGCAGCCGTCGCGCGCGCACACCTTAAGCTGGCCCTGGCGGTTGATCCACAGCGCGGTCACGCTGTCGAGCTGGCGGTTGTCCATGGGCAGGACGCGCGCGGCGCGGTCCTGATTGCGCCAGATCCAGGCGTTGCAGACGTTGCGCACGGCGATCGGCTCGCACGCCTCCTGGCCGGCGCTGATGAACTCGGCGTCGGTGTCGGCGTCCGGACACACCACCAGGGCGATCGTCCCGTACACGCCGACCACGTTGCAGGACTCGCTGCCTTGCGCCGCCTGGGCCGAACCCGACACCGTCACCAGGCCACACAGCACGGCCAACCACTTGAGATTCCGCATCTGTCGCTCACCCCGTCGTCTTCGCCATGTCGCGCCATGGCTCGTCGTCTCTCTCCGGTTCCCGCCGCCGGCCGTTCGTTCGGCACCAGCCCACGCGCCCTCTATCCATGGACCAACGGCGGAGTCGTGCCGCCGGCCGGTCCGGGCGCAAGGTCATCAGGGGCTTGCGTGCGAGATGGCGGCACCCTGCTGGTTTGGAACGGCCACGTCAACCGTATGAATGCCGTTCATCGAGTCGCAGGCACCACAAGCCCTGCCTTAGGTCTGACAGAGTACCCTAAAGAGAATTACAGATCAATACTTTGACCGCCCCTCTTAAGGCCTAGCACAAAGGTCCAGCCTGCCGGCCCGCCACGCGTCGCCGCGCGCCCGCCTCCCCCGCCAACCGCCGGCGGGCGCGATCCGCGCGGCCGGGACTCCGCGTGGGCGCGTCGAAGTGCGAGTTCAAATGACTCGAATGTTGCCGTCGGCCGTATCCCCTGCAATACTTGACCGAAACGAATGGACATGCGGATGGCGGCTGCCCGGCGTCACCGCGCCGGAGTGGCCCGGGTCCGAGCGAAAGCCAGCAGGGATCAGGGAGAACGGGACCATGCGCAGGGTTTTCATTGGAATGGCAATGGTGGCGGTGACCGCGTTGGTCAGCGGGTGCGTCACGGTGCAACGGCCCACCATCGCCCACACCCACATCGGACACACCATGACGGCGTGGACCGACACGCCGGACAAGGCCGGGCTGCTCGACACCGCCGAGCAGGAAGCCGCCGCCGCCAGCCGTGCCGCCACGGCCGCCGCCGGCGCCGGGGATCTGGCGGGCATCAAGGCCCACGTGCGGGACATGCGCCACGCCATCGATCCGACTCTCGAGCCCAGCGGGGCCGGCGCCGGGTATGGCCTGCGCCGCGCCCTTGAGGGCGCCATCAGCCATGTTCAGTTCGCCGCCGCGTCGGCGGACGCCACCGCCAACGTGCGCGGCTACGCGCCGGAGTTCGCGGCCAAGGGCGAGGCCATCCTGCGGGACGTGGATGTCATGGCCGGCCTGTCCGACGCCGCGCTCCAGGCCAGGTCCACCACCGAGGCCCGCACCCTGGCCCAGGAACTCGCGCGCCTGGCCGGCGAGGTGCGGCGCGGTGCCGACGAGAACAACGACGGCGAGATTTCCGTCGAGGAAGCCGGCCTGATGCAGATGCGCCAGAGCATGAACGAGACCCTGGCGCAAGAGGCCCCACCCTATACAACGGTGCCCCGCCGGTGGCTGTTCAACCTGATCCGCCTGCCGTCCGGGGACTGGGCGTGGCGCGATCCCGCCGGCGGCACGGGCGGCTCGTCGATCATGGGCGGCGAAGCGGGAGGTGGTGGAGGTGGTGGCGGGTACTAGTCGTTTTTCCCGGATACCGCGTTCACTACGGCGAGCATCTATTTTGGCGCAAGTAGGACGGCGGATCGGCCTTGCGGTGCTCGCTGGGGCTCTTCTGTGGGCCCCGGCCGGCCCTGCGGCAGCCCAGTCGTTGGCGGCGCAGTGCCTGTCGACCGGTCCGGCCCAGGCCGTCTCGTCCTGCCGCCGCGCGTTCGAGGCCGACCGCAGCGACACCCGGGTCGCTGTGAAACTGGCCGAGGCGTTACGCTATAGCGGCGAGGCCGCCGAGGCGGTGCGGGTACTGGAACAGGCGCGGGCGGCAGGGGCTGGCGGGTCGGCGTTGGCGCACGCGCTCCAGGTCTCACGCAGCTATCTCGAAGAGCAGCGCTTCCAGGAGCAGCAGGCCCAATCCCGCAACGATGGCGGCGCCGCCGTCCAGCTCCAGGTGGCGCGGATCAAGTGCACCACCCTGAGCGGCCGGGCGGCCCTGGCGGCGTGCGACGAGGCCTTGCGGCTGGCCCCCAACGACAGCGAGCTTCGCGTGGCCCGGACCCGCCTGCGCGCCGCGCTGGGCGGCGCGGGAACGCCCTCCCCCGCACCAGCGTCACCCGCCCCGAGCCCGGCGCCGCAGCCGCAGGTGGTCGTTTTGCCCCCTCCCGCCGGGGTCGGTCATCAGGCCCTGGGACCCAAGCCACCGCCGCCCGGGTCGATCCCCGAGCCGATCGCGACCGCCCCGGAGACGGTCGCTGAGGCCGAAGCCGCCGAGGCACCCCCCGCGCCGCCGCCGGAGGACCCCGCACCCGCCGCGATCCCGGATCAGCAGCCCCCGGATCAGCAGCCCCCGGATCAGCAGCCCCCGGATCAGCAGGTTGTCTCGCTCCCTGAGACGGAGGCGGAGCCGGAGGCCGTCCGCGAACAGGCCCCGGCCGCACCGGACCCGGCGGACCAAGTCACCGACGCGCCGGCGGATCCGCCCGAGACGACGCCCGCCGCCACCAACGACGCGCCCCCGCCCGCGGACGCGAACACGCCGGACCAGGCGGATGCCCCTCAAAACACGCCGGCTGATGGAACACCTGATGCGGACTCGATCGCCCAGAAGCTGGAGGCCTTGAAAACCCTGCTGGTGCTCGGACAGATCAGCCGCGAGGAGTTCGCGGCCCGGCGGACCAGCATCCTCAACGCCGCGTTCGGCGACGTGACCGACCGCTCGGGCGGATCGGAAACCGCCGCCGATACGCCCGACGAGACGGCCGACGAGGGTCCCGGGGTCGAACTGGCGACCTTCTCAGACATCGACTTCGGCACCTATCACGCCCTGATCATCGGCAACCAGACGTATCGGGAACTGCCCGATTTGGGCACGGCCGCCGACGACGCGAAAGTCCTGGCCGAGATCTTGGAAACTCAGTACGGGTTCAAGGTCCGCCTGCTCCTGGACGTCGGCCGCGCCGAGATCATCGAAGCCCTGGATGCCTACCGCAACAGCCTCGGGCCGAACGACAACCTGCTGATCTACTACGCCGGCCACGGTTGGCTCGACGAAGGCGCCGACCAGGGTTACTGGCTGCCGGTCAACGCCCATCTGGACCGCCGCACCCACTGGGTGTCCAACGCCACCATCCGCGATGCGGTGCGGGCCTTGCGCGCCAAGCATGTGCTGGTCGTCGCCGACAGTTGTTTCGCCGGCACGCTCACCCGCAGCCTGACGGTGCCGGAGGCGCCGACGCCCGCCTATCTGCGCCGCATGGCCAGCAAACGGGCGCGCCTCGCCATGTCGTCCGGTGGCCTGGAGCCCGTGGCCGACAGCGTCGGCGATGGCCATTCGCCGTTCGCCAGCGCGTTCATCTCGACGTTGCGGGACAACACAGGCGTCATCGACGGCACCAACCTGTTCGCCCAGTTGCGCCGGCCGGTGATCCTGAACACCACACAGACGCCGGAGTATTCCGACATCCGCCTGGCCGGGCACGAGGGTGGTGACTTCCTCTTCGTGCGGGTGCAATAGGGCCGAGAGGGGCAATCGGGTGAACGATGCCTGTGGGAGCGAGAACCCTCCCAAGTGGTTTATTGGGGTCGCGAACACACAATCCGTCATTGCGAGGAACGAAGTGACGAAGCAATCCAGATCCTTGTGGGGCGGGGGTTGGCCCCCGCCCCACAAGGGGGCAATCCAGGGCGAATACATCATGAACAAGCCCTGGATTGCTTCGCCGGCGTCCAAAGACGCCGGCTCGCAATGACGGGTTTTGTGCGGGCCTCTGCCCCGGTGGTCCGTCTCGACGATGGGCCCACGTTCACCCGATTGCCCTGAGGGTCGAGCCCTACCCCATTGCCCGCAGGTCCTTGCGCATGATCTTGCCGGTGGTGGTCATGGGCAGGCTGTCGACAAAGGCGATGCGGCGCGGATAGGCGTGGGCGGCGTGGTGCGCCTTGGCGAAGTCCTGCAAGGCGCGAATCAACGCCGCCTCGCCGCCGTGGGCCTCGATCGCGCCCGGGACCGGCACCACGAACGCCTTGACGATCTCGGTGCGCTGGGGATCGGGGACGCCGACCACGGCCACCATGGCCACGGCCGGGTGCTTCAGCAGGCAGTCCTCGACCTCGCCCGGGCCGATGCGGTAACCGGCGGAGGTGATCACGTCGTCGTCGCGCCCGACAAACCAGACATAGCCGTCGTCGTCCATGCGCCCGGTGTCGCCAGTCAGCAGCCAGTCGCCGACGAACTTGGCCGCCGTCGCGTCGGGATTGTTCCAGTAGCCCAGGAACATGACCGGGTCGGGCCGGCGCACGGCGATGGACCCCAATTCGCCTGCCGCCACCGGCGCGCCTGTGTCCGGATCGACCACCGCCACCGTGTGACCCGGCACGGATCGCCCCATGGATCCCGGTCGTACCGGAAACAGGTCCGCGCAGTTCGAGACCACGAGGTTGCACTCGGTCTGGCCGTAGAACTCATTGATGGTCACGCCCAGGGCTTCCCGGCCCCAGTCCAGCAGGCCTTCGCCCAGCGTCTCGCCGCCCGACCCCACCGAGCGCAGGTCACCGCCGAAGCGGCGCGGATCCGGAACCTGCCGCAGCATCTTCAGCGCCGTGGGCGGCAGGAAGACATTGCGCACCCGGTGCCGCGCCATCAGGGCGAAGGCGCCCTCGGGATCGAACTTGGCGCCGCGATGGGCCAGAACCGGCACGCCGTGATGTAGCGACGGCAACAGCACGTCGATCAGGCCGCCGATCCAGGCCCAGTCGGCGGGCGTCCAGAACAGGTCTCCCGGCTTCGGGAACAGCCGTTGCGGCAACTCGACGCCCGGCAGGTGGCCGAGCAGCACGCGGTGAGCGTGCAGCGCGCCCTTGGGCTTTCCCGTGGTGCCCGAGGTGTAGATGATCAGCGCCGGGTCGTCCGCCGCCGTGTCCACTGGCGCGTGCGCCTCCGACGCGGCGGCCAGCGCCGCGTCCCAGGCGATCAGGCGTTGCGCCGGGTCCGCAACGTCGCGGGAGCCCGCCCCCAGGCAGATGATGGTGCCCAGGTCGGGCACATCGGGCAACAGGTCGGCGATGCGCTCGACCTGCGCCGCGTCGGTCACCAGCGCCCGCGCACCGCTGTCCGACAGACGGTAGGACAATGCGTCGAACCCGAACAGGGTGAACAGCGGCACGGAGATCGCGCCCAGACGCCACGCGGCGACATGGGCCACCGCCGTTTCCCATTGCTGCCCCAGCAGCACCGCCACCCGATCACCAGCCCCGACGCCCCGTCCGGCCAGGACGTTGGCCAGACGGCTTGAGGCCCGCCGCAGGTCCGCGAAGCTGTACCGGCGGACCGTGCCGTCCGGAGATTCTTCGATGATCGCCGGCGCCGCGCCCCCCTCACCGCCGGCGCAATGGCGGTCGCACACATCGACGGCCAGGGAGTACCGCTCGGGCACATGCCACGTGAACCGGCGCAGCAGGTCATCGAACGTCCCCGCCTCAGGAAGCATGGGACACATCCTCCCGGTTGGCATCGGCCCCATCGCATTGGCCCACGGTTCCGGCCCGGACCATGGCAAGAAGACAGGGGGTGGCGGCCGCCGCCTCGGACGGCGCGGTCACGGTGACCGTCACGGTCCGGGAGCCCTCGCCGTCCGGACGCGCCAGCATCCCGTCGAGCGGCGCGCTCCGCGTACCCGGCTTCGCCAGGGCGTGGGCCGTGGCCTCGGCCAGCGCGTCGCTGTCCGCCTCCGTCACGAGTTCGCCAAGCGGCCGTCCCACCAGTTGGGTGACAGACCGGCCGAACAGGTCCACGGCGGCGGGGTTCGCGTTCTCAACCCGGCCATCGGCGCTCAGGACAAGAATCGGCGCGGGCACCATGTCGAGCACGGCCGCCTGGCGGTCCGCGTACTCGCGCACAGCCTCCGCCAGGCGCCGCCGTTCCGCGTCCAAGGCACCGACGGCCTGCGCCAGAACCCCGATCTCGTCGCCCAGCAGATCGTGGTCCGGCACATTCACCGGCGCGTCGTCGCGGGCCGCCCGCACCGCCTCGGTCAGCCGCCGCAGCCGGTGCAAGCCACCGCGCCACAGCACCAGCCCAGACCACAGCGCCAGCCCGATCCCCAACAGGGCCACGCCACCGATGCCCACGGTCCACATTGGCGCCAACAGGGCTCGGTCAGCGGCGCGCACGGCGCGGGCCTGCTCCAGGTCGGCGATGATCTGGGTCACGGCGGCGCTCAGCCGATCCGACGCCTGATGCGCCCGTTCCAGCACCGCCGGCAGGTTCTGCGCCATGGTCAGGCGCTGGCGCCGCACCCGGAACACGCTGTCGGCGCCGTCCACCCCCTCGGACAGAGCCACCAGTTCGGCCTGAACCGCCTCCATCACCGGCATGGCGCCCCGATCACCGGCGCGGATGGCCGACGCGGCCCGGCGCAGGGACTCCTCGGCACGCGCGGCCAGGTAATCCAGGTCGGGGCCGCCGCCCGCGCCCGACGCCGCCAGCATCATGCCCACGGTCACCTGGGCGTGGCGCGCCCAGCCCCGGATCGCATTTGCCGCCTTGGTGCCGCTGGGACCGGGCGGAAAGGTGAGGTCCTGGGTCTCGAGCACGCCCGCCACCGCCTCCGGCGCCCGCCCCGCCAGCAACGCCTGCTCCAGGTCCGGCAACAGGTCGCCCAGCATCCCGAGCCGGGCGTTCAGGTCGGCGGTCGCCTGGCGCATCTGAAGGCGGCGGGCCACCAGGGCGTCCAGGGTCTCCAGCGTCTCCCCCACGTCCGCCACGGCGGCACGCAACCGATCGCGCGTTGCCGCCTCAAGCTGGCTGCCGTTCAGGGCGGCCAGTCGCGCCTCCAGGTCGGCCCGGGCGCGGTCGGCGGTTTCCAGGGCGGCGCGGCGCTGAGCGGTGTCGACAGCCGTGGCCAGGGCGCCGGCGGTCTCGGCAAGTGTGTCGCCGAGCCGGCTGACCTCCAGCATGTCGGAAAACCGAGGCAGAGCCGCGTCCAACAGGGCGCGCCGATCCTGCTCGTACCAGCGCTGAACGAACAACAACGCGCCGGCGAGCGCCAGACAAATCAACGCCAAGCCGCCGTGCCCAAGCAGCAGTCGCGTGGAAAAACGGGGACGGGGTGTCACGGTGGGCGGGTCCATTCTGCGACCACGGGGTCAGGGTTCGCGACCCACTATGCCATCGCCGCCGCCGAATGGCACCCATTGTGGCGAGCGCCTCAGGCCACATTCTGGCCCGTTATCCGGCAATCACCCGCGCGGTTCCAGCCGCCGCCACGCACAGAAACGCCACCGCGAGCAAGGCCCCACCCCCCACCGTGCACCAGACATGCAGCCGGTAGCCGCCCAGGAGGTCATCAAGGAGCAGACGGCGGAGGGTTTGAATGTCTTCGGGCGAGGCGCCCTTGATCGACTTGAGTCCATCGAGCCGGTCCCAGAACCGCCGCTTGCTCAGATCCATCAGAGCTGGGATGGCGAGAACGATCGAGCCCAGAAGACCGAAAGCGCCCCCGACGATCTCGATGGCAGCCAACCAAGTGGTCACGGAAGCGCTCTTCGCTTGATGGATCGATCGTTTTCCGGTTGAACGCTGACGGGCCGCGTCGCCCGCGCCGTGACGGCCAGCGGCACGAACGCCACGTCCATGCCCAGTGCTTTGGCGATCGCCCGGATCTTCCGATACGTCGGGCCGTCCTTGCCTTCGCCGCGTTCGATGGCGCTGATGGCCGATTGGTGCAAGCCGGCCGCCTCGGCGAGGTCGCGTTGCGACATCCCCGCCGCCAGACGCATCTCCCGGACCATCTCACCGATTTCCAGAGCAACGCTGGAGATGGGGGCTTCCGCCGCCAGATCCGGATGGTCCCGTTCGAGTTCAACGATCACGTCCATGACCGACGCACCATGGGTCTCCCGACGCTTCCGTCGGGGAAGGGCGGTCAACCGCTCAGACTTGGTTCGATCACTAGAGTCCTCCATGGGTATCACCCTCGCATAGACCGAGTGACAGACACCGCCGGTGGATCAGGTGCTTCAACTGATCTTTGAGGTCCTCATCGGCCCTCGACAACCGGCGAAACCCGCCGAGCACATGGATCACGACCCGCACCGCTCCATCTTCGTCTTGCTCTTCCACCGGCGCGAAGAGCGCACCAGGTTCTCCCGGAGTCTGGTACACAGGCAGGTCATCGAACCATCGCCAGACGGTGTATCCGACGAGATGGTCCAGAAGACCGTCGTATGCCATTCCTTTCATCTCAAGCAGGTCTTCAAAGACCAACTCGTAAGCCCGGTTTCTCTCGTGACGATCGCCAATCTCGATGATCCGGATCATGTCGTCCATGAACCGCCCCTCATCGTGCGGCCAGTCCATTGGCGTTTCGTAGAACTCGACCGTGATCCGCATCCGGACGTCCCAAATATAATGAATTCTGTATCACCCTGCAATGCGCCGCTCGGCATATCCAGCAATGCACGCGGACGCGCGCCATCAATGCCAGAACGAGCATTGGCACACAAGCAAACCCCCGCCGTCCGGCGGCGGGGGCGAAGACTTGCAGGAAGGGTGGGCGTGCGGATGGACGGGCGGCTAGGCGCCCCGCTTCAGGCCGCGTCCTGGTCCGTCTTGCGGTTGGCGTGGCTGGCGCCGGACCCGGCGCAGGCCCGGGCCGACTCACGGTCGGCCTTGGCCGCGTCGGCCCGGTTCATTTGCCGCCGCACGAAATCGTCGAACACCCATTGCGCCGGGCGCTGGTGCTCGAACGACACCTCCGGCGCCATGGGTCCATCGGTGCGGATGCCTTTCAGCGCCACCGTGAGCGCCTTCCACGGCCGGCGCACGGTGTCCTCGACCGCCGTCGCCTCGTAGCCGCAGTGCATCATGCAGTTGGCGCACTTCTCGTAGCGGCCGGTGCCGTAGCTGTCCCAGTCGGTGGTCTCCATCAGTTCCTTGAAGGTGGCCACCGAGCCCTCGTTGAGCAGGTAGCATGGCCGCTGCCAGCCGAACACGGTGCGCGTCGGATTGCCCCAGGGGGTGCAGTCGTAGGTCTGGTTTCCGGCCAGGAAGTCGAGATACAGCGACGACTGGTTCCAGCGCCAGCCCTTGCCCTTGCCGCGCGCGAACAGGTCGCGGAAGAGCTGTTTCGTGCGCTGGCGGTTCAGGAACACCTCCTTCATTGGCGCCCGCTCATAGGCGAAACCGGGAGCGATTGTCACGCCCTCGACGCCCAGATCGTCAGTCGCGAAGGAGAGGAATTCGGCCACCCGTTCCACCTCGACGCCCTCGAACAGGGTGGTGTTGCAGGTCACACGGAAGCCGCGCGCCCGCGCCTCGCGGATGGCCGCCGTGGCCTTGTCGAACACGCCCGTCTGGTCCACCGCCTTGTCGTGGTGCTCGCGGTCGCCGTCCAGGTGGATGGAGAACGTCAGGTACGGGCTCGGCGTGAAGTCGTCCAGGCGCTTCATCAACAGCGTGGCATTGGTGCAGAGATAGACGAACCGCTTCCGGGCCGTCAGGCCCTCGACGATCTGTTTGATCTCGCGGTGCAACAGGGGCTCGCCCCCGGCGATGGAGACCACGGGCGCGCCGCATTCCTCGGCCGCCGCGACGCAGTCCTCGACCGACAGGCGCTTGTTCAGGATGCTGTCCGGGTAGTCGATCTTGCCGCAACCGGGACACGCCAGGTTGCAGCGGAACAGTGGCTCCAGCATCAGAACCAGGGGGTAGCGCCGGGTGCCGCGCAGGCGCTGCTTCATCAGGTACGCGCCGACACGGACTTGCTGGATCAGGGGAACGCCCACGCTCTTAACCTCTTTGGAGATCGGAAGGAAACCGGCGCTTGGTCACGCCACGTGAAGGTCGGTGCGGTCGCGATCGGTATCGGGTTGAATGCCGCGTTCGGCCATGGCGTCGGCCAGGACGCGCGGCAGCTTGAACTGCATGTTTTCCTTGATGCCCTGGAGCTGCTCGACCGTCGACGGCGCCACCGCGTCGATCCGCGCGATCAGGTCGCGCACAAGTCGTTCCGGGGCCGAGGCACCGGCGGTCACCCCCACCAGCGACACCCCCCGGAACCACTCGTCCTGGACCATCGAGGCGTCGTCAATCAGGTAGCTGGGCACGCCCATCGTGACGCCGATCTCGGCCAGCCGGTTGGAGTTGGACGAGTTGCGCGCGCCCACCACCAGCAGCAGGTCGACCCGCGCCGCCAACTCGCGCACCGCCGTCTGCCGGTTCTGGGTGGCATAGCAGATGTCCTTGACGTCCGGCCCCTGGATGTTGGGGAAGCGCGTCTTCAGGGCATCGATCACGTCCTTGGTGTCATCCACCGACAGCGTGGTCTGGGTCACGTAGCCGACCATGTCCGGATCGCGGACCCGCAGGTTCTCGACGTCCTCGACCTTGCTGACCAGATGGACGCCGCCTGGGACCTGCCCGCGCGTGCCCTCCACCTCGGGGTGGCCGGCGTGGCCGATCATGATGACCTCGCGACCCTTGGCGGCGAGGTTCTGGCCCTCCCGGTGGACCTTGGAGACCAAGGGACAGGTGGCATCGATCACCGGCAGGGCACGGCGCCCGGCCTCCTTGACCACCGCCTGCGGCACGCCGTGGGCACTGAACACGGTCATGGCGCCGTCGGGCACCTCGTCCAGCTCCTCGACGAACACGGCACCCTGAGCGCGCAGGGTCTCCACCACGTGCTTGTTGTGCACGATCTCGTGGCGGACGTAGACCGGCGGCCCGTAGATCTCCAGCGCGCGCTCGACGATCTCGATGGCCCGTTCGACGCCGGCGCAAAACCCGCGCGGGCTGGCCAGAATCACCTGCAACCGTGAGGGCATCTCACCGGGAGGCGTGCGCGCCTTATCGACGGGCGGGGTGTGTTCAGGGGTGGTGGCGGTCTCGTCCACGGCGACCATCCTCGTGCAAAAGCTTGATTCCGGACCTTATCTAGCGGCCCACCCCAGGCGGATGCAAGGATGGGCTCACCTCAATCGACCAAGGGGCTTCCACCTGCGACGGATTCGCAACAGTGCGCGCCCCTTGCCCCGCACCGCCCCCCAGGGTAGGCATGAGGCCCCTGTCCCGCGGCCGAGAGACCCTTGCCCATGCCCACACTCGTCACCGGAGGCACCGGCTTCGTCGGATCCGCCGTCGTGCGCGCCCTGTTGGCGCGGGGCGAGGCGGTGCGCTGTCTGGCGCGGCCGGACGGCGACCGGCGCAACCTGGCTGGGCTGGACGTCGAGATCGCCGACGGAGACCTGACGGACCCGGCCTCGCTGAAGGCCGCCGCGCGGGGCGTGGACGCGCTCTACCACGTCGCCGCCGACTACCGCCTGTGGATCCCCGATCCCGCCGCCATGGAGGCCGCCAACGTCCAGGGGTCCCTGAACGTGATCCGGGCGGCGCTGGACGGCGGCGCGCGTCGGGTCGTCTACACCAGTTCCGTGGCGGTGCTGAAGCCGAACGACGACGGCACCCCGGCCAACGAGGACACACCGACCACCGAGGCCGACATGATCGGCGCCTACAAGGGCAGCAAGTTCCGCGCCGAGCAGGCCGTGCGCCTGCTTGTCGAGGCCGAGGGCGCGCCGGTGGTCATCGTCAATCCCTCCACGCCCGTTGGCCCGCGCGACATCAAACCCACGCCCACCGGCCGGGTGATCGTCGAGGCCGCGTCGGGCCGAATGCCGGCCTATGTCGACACCGGCCTGAACATCGCCCATGTGGACGACGTGGCGGCCGGGCACCTGCTGGCCTTTGACCGAGGCGCCGTCGGCGAGCGCTACATCCTGGGCGGCGAGGACATGACGCTGGCCGACATCCTGACCGGCGTGGCCCGCCTGATGGACCGCCGGCCGCCCCGCGTCAGCCTGCCGCACGGCCTGATCCTGCCCTTCGCCCACGTGGCCGAGGCCGTCGCCCGGGTCACCGGCCAGGAGCCCTTCGCCACCGTCGACGGCCTGCGGATGGCCCGCAAGCGCATGTATTTCTCCAGCGCCAAGGCGGAACGGGACCTCGGCTATCGCGCGCGGCCGGCCGGTGACGCCATCGCCGACGCCGTCGCCTGGTTCAGGGCCAACGGGTTGGTGAGATGACGGCCGGCCTGATCGCCGCATGGGTCGACACCGCCCGGCGTCATCGCTGGCTGGTGCTGCTGGTCGCCCTTCTGCTGACCGCCCTGTCGCTATGGCTGGCGGCCACACGGATCGGCGTGTCCACCGACACCTCGACCATGCTGGACCCGGACCTGCCGTTTCAGCGTCA
>JGI12109J20283_10030975_pt1 | contig 41772 bp, 33 predicted proteins | sample ElkSlonscriptome_12_FD_20283 | JGI IMG/M metagenome (IMG submission 20283)
CGTCAGCCGGGGTGTGGCCGGAACCGGCTGACGCCGGGACGCCGGGGGCGCGGTCCGGTGGCGCAGGGCACCCCGCATGCCGTGGGACCGCCGCGCATCATCTTCTCAGACAGTCTCTAACTGGTATAATGAACCAGAAGCAATGACGCATAGCGAGAGTAGTTCATGCAGGATTCTCCGTACGTTTTACCTACAATCGGCGCGGCGGTTATGTCGGTCAGCGTTATTATCCTGGCATGGCTGCGCCGTCCCGCGCCGGGAGCGAAGGCTCTGGCGCTGCTGGGAGTGGCCGTAGCCTGGTGGTCAACTGCCTATGCCCTGGAACTGGCCCATGCCGATCTGGAGGCGATCAAGTTCTGGGTACGGATGGAATATTTCGGCATTGTGATTGCGCCGGTCGCCTGGCTAGCCTTCGCTGTGGAATATACCGGGCGTAACCAGTGGATGACACGCCATATGAAGACCGTGCTTGCCGGCGTGCCCTTGATTACGCTGCTGCTGGTCTGGACAAATGACGCGCATGGCCTGATCTGGTCGAACATGGATCTGAAAGACATGGGGACATTTGTTATGTACCGATCAACGTATGGTTCATGGTTCTGGGTCCATACAGCCTATTCCTACTTTGGGATCTTGCTTGGCTCGTTCATTCTGCTGCGTGCCCTGCTCAACTCACCCGACCTCTACCGCCAGCAGGCAAACCTGCTGCTTTTTAGCGTCCTGACGCCGTTGGCCGGCAATATCATGTATGTGTTTCGCCTGAGCCCATGGGACTATCTTGATCTGACACCGTTTGCATTTGTGCTCTCAACAATGGGTATTTCACTGGGGTTCTTTCAGTTTCGCTTGCTGGATGTTGTACCAATTGCCCGCGACCTGACGATTGAGAATATGTCCGAGGGGGTACTGGTTGTTGATGAGCAAGACCGGGTGATGGATTTTAACCCGGTTGCCGCGCACTGGCTCATGCGTTCACCACGCGAGGCCATCGGGCTATCAGTATTTGAGGTGCTGAATGTGCGGCCTGAAATTATGGAGCGCTACCGTGATGTCACCGAGATTGCAGAAGAATTCAGTGTGATTGAAGAGGATGATGGCCTGCTCCACTACTATGATCTACGCATCTCACCGCTGTACGACCGAAATGGGCGGTTTCGGGGACGACTGGTGGTCTGGCATGACATTACCGAGCGGAAGAAAGCGGAAGCGGCGCTGCGGCACCAGAACGAAGAGTTAAACGCCCTGCATGAGACAACGCTGGCGCTACTCAATCGCTTAGATCTGAATAGCGTGCTGGAGACCATCGTCACCCGTGCCGGGGCACTGATGGGCACATCCCATGGCTATCTGGCCGTCGTTGATCCGACCACCCAGGAAATCGTGATCCGGGTGCGAACAGGAGCATTTGCCGGCTACCCGGAGTGGCGCATGCAGCGCGGCGAAGGGTTGTGCGGCCAGGTATGGGCTACCGGCGAGCCGTTGACCATCGCGGACTATGCAACCTGGCCGGAGCGTTACGTACGCGAGAGTGATCTCCACGCCATGACCAGCATTCCGCTGCGTTCAGGCACGGAGATTGTGGGTGTGTTTGGCCTGGCCTATGCCGAACCGGAGCGCGCCTTTAGCCCGGAGGAAGTCGCGCTGCTGAGACGCTTTGGTCAGTTGGCCGCCCTTGCGCTGGAAAACGCGCGCCTCTACAGCGAGGCCCAGCAGGAACTGGCCGAGCGCAAGCGCACCGAGGCTGCGCTGTACCGCGCCAAGGAGGAGGCCGAGACTGCCAACCGCGCCAAAAGCACCTTCCTGGCAAATATGAGCCATGAACTCCGCACGCCGCTGACAATCATCCTGGGGTATAGCCAGTTGATGCAGGTGCAGGCGCGTGACATGGGCAACGCGGAGTTTGTCTCCGAGCTACAATCCATCGCCGCTGCAGGCGATCATCTGCTGGCGCTGATTAGTAATATCCTTGATCTCTCAAAGATCGAAGCCGGCAAGATGGAACTCACGTTGATGCCATTTGACCTGGGCGCGTTGATCGATGAACTGGTCGCAGCGATCCAGCCATTGATCGAAAAAGAGTCGAATGAACTGAATGTTGTGTGCCCTGATGATCCCGGTAGTATGCATGCCGACCAGACCAAGGTCCGGCAGATCCTGTTCAATCTGCTGAGCAATGCGGCAAAGTTCACCGACAACGGCACGATTACGCTGACGGTTAACCGTACCTGCCACGAAGCAGCCGAGTGGATTCACTTTGAGATCAGGGATACGGGTATCGGCATGTCGGAGGAGCAATTATCCTATCTGTTCCAGGAATTCTCGCAGGTCACCGGTTCGGTGAATCATAAGCCGGCCGGCACCGGCCTGGGGTTGGCAATCAGTCGCCACTTCTGCCGGATGATGGGTGGCGATATTACTGTCACGAGTAAGGTCAAACATGGCTCGACCTTCACCGTTGCTCTGCCTGCCACCGTGATCGAACGCCCGGCGAACACAGCTACACCGTCAATATTCGGGAGGACAGAAGCCGGCAAGCCCCAGGAGCGTAACCCATAAAATCGTACGCAGCGGACAAACCTGGCAGTGGAGATACGTATGAAGGAGAAACCTATGGCAACAATCCTGGTTGTTGAAGATGAACGCATGATCCGCGATATGCTTTTGCGCTTTCTGGAGATGAATGGATACCAGACGATCACCGCCGCCAATGGCGAGCAGGCATTGAATCAGGCCCGATCGGCCCAACCCAACCTGATCCTGATGGATATGCGCCTGCCGGTTATAGATGGCTGGGAAGCCACACAGCAGTTGAAAGCAGACCCGGCAACCCGCGCGATCCCGGTTATCGCCCTGACAGCTTACGCTATGACCGACGACCGGGAACATGCCCTGGCTGTGGGATGCGATGATTATGAGACCAAGCCAATCCAGTTTCCCAAACTGTTAGTCAAGATTAAGACCTTCCTGGAGCAGGCCAACCCTACGGATACGGCATCCTGACTTGCCCTTATCATCCCTCCATGGTATATTTTTGGATAAGGATAGTGGGCAAAGTAAAAATCTCAACAATCTCCCCTGGGCGTTGCACAACGCACCAGACCGAAGTATGCATCCCGGTATACCGTACTACAATGCATCACCGCTCGATCACGCCGAGCAAACGGTAACGCGAGTCGGGGCAGTACCAGAGCATTACCATGGGTCACCCCAACCGTGGGGATACTGATCTCATGCTATAATCAGAATCTATAACTCCCAGGGAATAAGATTGAGATCGTACCACGATTAGGAACCGTCAGAGTTGACCCATCCATATGTGCCACCAGGAGGATGTGTATGTCAGGTAAGACCAACGGTAAAGCAGGCCAGGCACCCGGGCAGGAAACAGCGTTGTTTAGTGAATTTCCACCAACGTCGTACGAGGAATGGCGGAAAGCCGCCGAGAAAATTCTCAAGGGCGCCCCCTTTGAGAAAAAACTCCTGACCAAGACCTACGAGGGCATTACCCTTCAGCCGATGTACCGGAAGGAAGATGTCGCCGATTTGCCGCATACGGGCTCGCTGCCGGGCTTCCCGCCCTACGTGCGTTTTGTGGAAGCGGCCGGCTATGTCGATAAGACCTGGGAAGTGGCCCAGGAACTGCCCTACGGCACCCCGGAAGAGTTTAACGAGATTGCGCGCTTCTGCCTCCAGCATGGGCAGACGGCGCTGAACCTTGTGCTGGATCATGCCACCCTCACCGGAGTCGATGCCGATAAAGCCGCGTCGGGCGAGGTCGGGGTCCACGGCACGTCGATCTCGACGGTGAAAGATCTGGCAACGGCGCTGGCTGAGATTGACCTGGAGACGACACCGCTGCTGATTCAGGCCGGTTCGGTCGCCTTTCCCCTGGCCGCGCTGTTGATTGCCGCGCTGAAGCAACAGGGCACCGCACCGGAAAAGCTGAACGGCTGTGTCGGGATGGACCCGCTAGGCGCACTGGCCCACACCGGCACATTACCACGCTCGCTGGAGGGCACCTACGATACGATGGCCCCCCTGACGGCCTGGGCCAAATCGCACGCGCCCGGCCTCAAGACCATTCTGGTGCAGGGGCAGCCCTACCACGATAGCGGCGCGAGTGCCGTTCAGGAACTGGCTTTCACCATCGCTACCGGTGTCGAGTATCTGCGCGAGATGCAGGCACGCGGCATGAGCGTGGACGATGTCGCGCCCCGGATGCTCTTTACCTTCTCAATTGGCTCCAACTTCTTTATGGAGGTTGCCAAACTGCGCGCCGCCCGGTTGCTCTGGGCCAACGTCATCAAGGCGTTTGGCGGTAGTGCCGCGTCGCAGAAGCTGTTTATGCATGTGCGTACCTCGGCCTGGAATAAGTCGGTGTATGATCCGTATGTCAATATGTTGCGCACAACGACCGAGGCATTTGCCGGGGTTGTCGGTGGCTGCAATAGCATGCATGTCTCCTCCTTTGACGAAACCCTGCGCGTGCCCGACGATTTCTCGCGCCGGATCGCCCGCAATACCCATATCATCCTGGAGCAGGAGAGTAAACTGTCCAAGCTGATTGACCCGGCGGGCGGCTCCTGGTATGTCGAGAAGCTGACCGATGAGGTGGCGCACGAAAGCTGGAAGCTGTTCCAGACGGTCGAGCGGCAGGGCGGAATGTTTAAGGCGCTCCAGGCGGGCATGCCCCAGGATCAGGTCGAGCAGATTGCGCAGCAGCGCGCCAAAAACATCGCCACCCGCAAAGATGTCTTCGTCGGCACGAATATGTACGCCAATTTGAAAGAGAAAGCGCTGACCGGGCAGGTTGCCGACACCGGCGCAATCCGGCAGGGGCGTGCCGGCGCGGTTACGCAGTATCGCTCCACGGCAGATCAGGCGCAGCGCCAGGCTGCCCTGGAGAAGCTCTCTTCCGGCAGTGGCATTACGCTTGACGCGGCTATCAGCGCGGCTGCGGCCGGGGCCACGCTGGGCGAGTTGACCCAGACCCTACGCACCGGCAGCAATCCCGCGCCAACCATCAAGCCCATGCGCATCCATCGCGGTCCGGAGATCTTCGAGAAACTGCGGGCGGCTTCCGAAGAATACGCGAAGAAGACCGGTTCTGCGCCGAAGGTCTTCCTGGCAAATATCGGGCCAATTCCACAGCACAAGCCACGCGCCGATTTCGCAACCGGTTTCTTTGAGGTGGGCGGCTTCAACGTGCTGACCAACACCGGCTTCCCCACGCCCGAGGCCGCAGCTCAGGCCGCGCTTGATTCGGGCGCACCCGTTGTGGTCATCTGTTCAACCGACGATACCTACCCCGACGTGGTGCCGCCATTGACAAAGCAGATCAAGTCCGGCAAACCTGATACAACGGTCATTCTGGCCGGGTATCCCGCCGACCAGGTGGAAGCCCACAAGCAGGCGGGCGTTGATGAGTTTATTCACCTGCGGGCCAACTGCCACGATATCCTGCTGAATCTCCAGAAGAAGATAGGAGTCGTATCATGAGCAAGACCCCTGATTTCACCAACATAGACTATTCCGCCGATTTTCCTGCGCCGACGTTTGAGGAGTGGCGCAAGCAGATCGAGAAGGAGACCGGCAAATCGCTGGAGGAGTTTGTCTGGCATACGATGGAGCAGATCGATGTCCAGCCGCTCTATACGAAGGAAGACACCAAAGACCTTGAACATCTGGGCTATGTCGCGGGTGTGCCGCCCTACCTGCGCGGTCCCTACCCGGCGATGTATGTCACGCAGCCCTGGACGGTGCGCCAGTACGCCGGCTTCTCCACCGCCGAGGAGAGTAACGCTTTCTACCGGCGCAACCTGGCTGCCGGGCAGAAGGGACTCTCGGTGGCGTTTGACCTGGCTACCCACCGGGGCTATGACTCGGACCATCAGCGCGTCGTGGGTGACGTGGGTAAGGCCGGGGTTGCCATCGACTCGATCCTGGATATGAAGCTGCTCTTTGACGGTATTCCGCTGGATAAGATGTCGGTCTCGATGACCATGAACGGCGCGGTGCTGCCGGTGATGGCCTTCTACATTGTGGCCGGCGAGGAGCAGGGTGTTAAGCATGAGCAACTGACCGGCACCATCCAGAACGACATCCTCAAAGAGTACATGGTGCGCAACACCTACATCTATCCACCCGAACCGTCCATCCGAATCATCGGCGATATCTTCGCCTACACTGCGCAGAATATGCCGCGCTTCAACAGCATCAGCATCTCCGGCTACCATATGCAGGAGGCGGGCGCAACGGCCGATCTGGAACTGGGCTACACCCTGGCCGACGGGCTGGAGTATGTGCGCACCGGCATCAACGCCGGGATGGGTGTAGATCAGTTTGCGCCGCGTATCTCTTTCTTCTGGGCCATCGGCATGAACTACTTCATGGAAGTGGCGAAGATGCGCGCCGGTCGGCTGCTCTGGGCCAAGATCATCAAGGAGTTTGGCCCCAAAAACGACAAGTCCATGGCACTGCGCACGCACTCGCAGACCTCCGGCTGGAGTCTGCAAGAGCAAGATCCCTACAACAATGTCGCCCGCACCTGCATTGAGGCGATGGCCGCCGCGCTGGGTCACACGCAGTCGCTGCACACCAACGCGCTGGACGAGGCGATTGCCCTGCCGACCGACTTCTCGGCCCGGATTGCGCGGAACACGCAGCTCTACCTGCAGGATGAGACCGGCATTCGCAATGTAGTTGATCCCTGGGGTGGCTCCTACTATGTCGAGGTGCTGACCAAAGAACTGGTCCGCCGCGCCTGGGAAAATATCCAGGAGGTTGAGTCGCTCGGTGGTATGGCCAAGGCCATTGAGACCGGCCTGCCCAAGATGCGTATCGAGGAGGCTGCCGCCCGCCGCCAGGCCCAGATCGACTCCGGCAAGGAAACACTGGTCGGCGTGAACAAGTATCGCCTGACGAAAGAAGAGCCGATCGAGATCCTGGAGGTGGATAACACCGCCGTGCGTGAGTCGCAGGTGACCCGGCTGGAGCGACTGCGCAGCGAGCGGGACGAGACCCGGGTGCAGTCGGCGCTGAATGCGATCACCAAAGCGGCCGAGGCCGGCGAGGGCAACCTGCTGGAGCGGGCAGTCGAGGCGGCACGGGCGCGCGCCAGCCTGGGTGAGATCTCTGACGCGATGGAGAAGGTCTTCGGGCGACACAAGGCGGTTATCCGCTCGATTTCCGGCGTCTACAGCAGCGAGTTTGGCGAGGAAGAGGAGTTCAACCGGGTGCGCCAGATGGCGGACGAGTTTGAGCAGCGCGAAGGCCGCCGCCCGCGTATCCTGGTGGCCAAGATGGGCCAGGATGGGCACGACCGGGGGGCCAAGGTCATCGCCACCGCATTCGCCGACATGGGCTTCGATGTGGATATCGGGCCGCTCTTCCAGACACCGGAAGAGGCTGCGCGCCAGGCGGTTGAGAACGACGTTCATGTCATCGGCATGAGCTCGCTGGCCGCCGGGCATAAGACGCTGCTGCCCCAGGTGGTTGAGGAGTTGCGCAAGCAGGGCCGCGACGATATCATGGTGGTGATTGGCGGCGTGATCCCGGCGCAAGACTACGAGTTCCTCAAGACCCATGGCGCCGCCGCAATCTTCGGACCGGGAACGGTTATCCCGGTTGCGGCGCAGAAGGTGCTTGAGGAGCTGAACGATCGCCTGGCAGTGGCGTAGTTGGTGATTGCACACCTGATGCATTAACACTAATGACGATGAAACGCCTGGCGGCACAGGACGTTGACCCGAATGTCCTGTGCCGCCACCTTTGGAGACGCAGCGATGACGTTTGCCATGGTAGTTGCCCGGCGTCCCGTTTCGAGTGGTAGCAGAGGGAGGGTAAAGTATCAGGCAGCGCTGGAACAACTTGCACGCTTACATTTTGCTAGTAGAAAACTATTTGATGGAGATTTGTATATTCGTATCGTCTGGTTTCATAGTATTGAACGCGTCGGCGATGTTGATAATATCATCAAGCCGATCATTGATGCGTTTAAAGGGGTGGTATACTTGGATGATGAGTCTATCGTAAAATGTTTGTCTCAAAAGGTCTACACGAAAAAGGATTTCAGAATTACTCAAGCGCATCTTCCCAGTGATATTTATGAAGAACTGATTGCACTACTGGGCAGTGAGGAAGAACATATTTTCTATGTAGAAGTAGGGCAACTAACATCGCACAGCGTATACTTTGGTCCAATAGATGAAGGTGAGTTATGATTGCACCAGCAGACTACCTTGAAGCAGCCAAACTCGCAGAACTCTCGGCTGATCTTGTAACCCAGGGGTATGAGATCGTCAAAAACCCACAAGATACCGGATTTGATCTGGTTGCAACGCGCGGAGGTAAAACCGTTGCATTTCAGGTCAAAGCCCGTTCGCATCTACGTGAGGCGGCCCCTAATCTGCGCTATCTGCGTGAGCAGGCCAGGCAAAATGGGTTTGATTTTCACCTGGTTGTCGTTAATCCGCCGCGCGAGAAAGCAATCACCTTTGAAGGATTAGAAACTATTCTGTATGATTATATCGCCAGTACTTCTTTTCCGGAAATTGACCAACTGGCTCCGCATAGTTCGATTACAACCGTTCGTGGCCTGAATATCGACGCACTTACCGTTACTAAAGATACCATTCGTGTGACGGGAACGGGCCTTGTTGATGTTCAGATGGAGTGGCGTGGCGACGAAAAACATAACAGTATAACAATGAATTCAGATTTTCCGTTTTATTTTAACATTATTATGAATTACAATTTCGAAGTCGAACCCGATAGCGCCGACATCAAGATTGACACCTCAAGCTTTTTTGAGTAGAGAGCAAGAAAAGAGTAGGATGTATGTCTGACGAAAAACAACGGCCCGAATGGGTTCCCGAAAAGGGTGGCACTGAATATACGACCAATGTGATGCGGGGCGTTGAGGGTGGTCACGACGGTATGCCCCCGCAACCCGGCAGTCAGGCGGCACGTCAGGGAAGTAACCCCCGCCGTCGCCAACTCTCTGTGGAGGATCACGTCGAGGGCGTGCTGAGTGGCGACCGCACAATCCTCGCGCGCACAATCACGCTGGTCGAAAGCAACTCGGCGGCGCATATGGAGCAGGCGCAGGAGGTGCTCAAACATCTGATCCCCCACACCGGTAACTCCATTCGCGTGGGCATTACTGGCGTGCCCGGCGTCGGCAAAAGTTCCTTTATCGAGGCACTGGGTACATTCCTGTGTGATCGGGAGCACAAACTGGCGGTTCTGGCGGTTGATCCGACCAGCAGCGTCACACGCGGCAGCATTCTGGGTGATAAGACGCGCATGGAAAATCTCTCGCGCGATCCCAATGCCTTTATCCGCCCTTCACCGACGGGGGGTACGCTGGGTGGTGTAACCCGCAAGAGCCGCGAGACTATCCTGGTGTGTGAGGCGGCTGGCTTTGATGTCATCCTGGTGGAGACGGTCGGCGTCGGACAGAGCGAAATCACTGTGCGCTCGATGGTTGACTTCTTCCTGCTGCTGATGCTGACCGGGGCTGGTGATGAACTGCAGGGCATCAAGAAGGGTGTGATTGAACTGGCCGACGCGCTGCTGATCAACAAGGCCGATGGCGAGAACAAACTGCGCGCGCAAACTGCCCGGAGCGAGTACAACCGGGCGCTGCACTATCTCGCTCCAGCAACCGAAGGCTGGAAAACCAAAGCCTACACCTGCTCGGCCATGACCGGCGAGGGGATTGATAATATCTGGGACGTGATTCAGACATTTCGGCAGCAGACCGGGGAGTCGGGCGTCTTCGAGAAGCGGCGCAAAAACCAGACGCTGGACTGGGTCTACTCCATGGTTGAGGAGCATCTGCGGTCGCGCTTCTTCAACCATCCCGGCGTCAAGGCCGAGCGCGCCCAGGTTGAGCATGCAGTTGTGGAGGGCACAATGCCCGCAACCGTCGCCGCCCAGGAACTGCTGCATACCTTCGAGGGCCGGGAACTGAGAACCGGGAACTAAGAACTGACGAGAACTGAGAACCACAGAACTCAGAACCGACAAGAACCGAGAACTGAGAACCGGGAACTGCTGCCTGTCAGGGCATCACGTTCCCGGTTCTTATGGATTTGATGAGTGATCGTAGTGCTGCCTTATGAGTTTTTAGAAATAATCCAGATATGTTATCCTGAAGTCCCGGCTTCAGCCGGTTGGATGCCTGCCTCAGCAGCGGCATACTGACGGGAAAACTTGATCCGGCTGAAGCCGGGACTCCTAATCATCGCATGTCCGGATTAAAAATTCAAAGTTCATCAGGCGGTTGTGCTGGTCGGAAAATACCGAAAGACAGCACTACGAAAGTCATTGGCTTTTGATTGTCAAATTCCCCGGTTTTCAGTTCTCAGGTTCTCGGTTCTTCCGCCCTCAGTTCTTCCGCCCTCGGTTCTTCCGTCCCTACTTCTTCCGCTGCCCGGCAAACTCCTTGCGGAACTTCGCCAGCTTGGGTGAGATCACGGCCTGGCAGTAGGGCTGGTAGGTGTTGTTCTTGTAGTAGTCCTGGTGATACTCCTCCGCCGAGTAAAACACCTCGAACGGCTCCACCTCCGTCACAATCGGCCTGTCCCAGACGCGCTCCGCCGTCAGTTCGGCGATCACCTCCTCGGCCACCTGCTTCTGCGCATCGTTGTGGTACAGAATAATCGAGCGGTATTGCGGGCCGACATCCGCACCCTGCCGGTTCGGCGTCGTCGGGTTGTGAATCTGGAAGAAGACCAGCAGAATATCGCGGAACGCGACCTGCGCCGGGTCAAATGTTACCTGCACCACCTCGGCATGGCCGGTGCGGCCACCGCAGATCTGCTGATAAGTCGGGTTGGTAACATGCCCACCCGCATACCCCGAAACTACCCGCTCCACACCCTGAAGTTCATCATATACTGCTTCCAGGCACCAGAAGCAGCCCCCGCCCAGCGTGGCAACTTCCCGGCCATTTTCTACCTGTGACATATGCGTTATCTTTCTAGCAGCTTGTGCAAGCTGATCAATGCTTCTGCATGGTTCGACCGTCTGACGCACCCGCGCCAGACATAGACGGTTTAACAGGACTGATGCAGTGGAGTCTGGATCACGAAGAACACGAAACGAGCGAAAAACGCGAAATTGCCGGTGCCGGCTACAAGGCATACCAGGCATACCAGGCTTTGGGATCCGGCAATCGTTCATGGTATTCGTGGCATCCGTCCTGATAGTAACAGCATACCACAAGTCAAAGCTATAACGCCAATACCGCGCCGGATGCAGATCATGCTGACCGTTTTCGCCCAAACAGGGTGCGCCACCACCACCACCAGAACGCGCCAAACAACAACAGCGGCCCGCCAATGACCAGAACGGCATAGGCGATACCGAGAAGCAGGGCAATAACCCGTTCCTGCTCAACTTCGCGCACCAGGACTGCCCGCTCCGGTTGCTCCGGATCGTAGTAGACCGTTACAACCGGAACATCACGATGCGTATGCTGCCATTCCAGATCTTTTCCGTCTGAATATAACAACCACTCAAAGAAGCGTACCTGGCGACCATGGTAGGTCTGCCCATCGACGACGTAGGTATAGCGCACCTGACTGGTTTTGCTCTGGATCGAAAATGAGCTACTCGGCGTGGCGGCCCAGGTATCACTATCCTGCCAATCCCGCAGATCACTCAGGAGCGTGAAGGTGGGGCAGGCGCAGCATCCCAGCAGGCAGAGCATCACCCAGACCAGTGACAGGAGCTTTTTGCGATGTCCCGGATTGCGCATAGTACTGCTCCGCTCAGTTCAAGTTAGCCCAGCCCGGTCTGCCGGGTGATCTGCCGCCTGGAAATAATGCTCACGCGCCGGACGACTCGCCGGGCTGTGTTTCGCGGCGGACATCCCGCAGCAGGTTATCGATCCAGGCGTGAGTTGCCGCGTCAAAGGCGGGTGGCGGCGGTGGTTGACGATAGTCCAGCGAGAGTTGGTAGGCGGCTTCAGCGTAAACCGTTGTCAGCGCCTGCATAAGATCCAGCGGCACATCGGCGTCAGGTGGGCGTAGCGGTATGGCCACCACCGGCAGCGTATTCGCCAGGGGAATCGGCCAGACATCCATCGTGGTCGCACCCGCGCGGGTCAGCGTTACCAGGTAGGGCGCGGCATCAATGACGGAGGTATCTACAAACGTAGGCATATGCACGGAGCGCTCACCCCGCCGAATCAGATCAATTTCAACCAGATGCACCCCGGCAGCCCGCAGACGCTCACGCTTCCGGCGAAACTCGGTCAACCCCGGCTCGCGCTTGTTGACAGGCGACAGGACTTCAATGCTGGTCACCAACTGGTTTGCGTCCCGGTCACGCACCTCAACCGTAACCATGCGCACTGTCATCACTGGCAGTGGGATTGTTAGAGACGGTGTTACCTGCCCGGCAAGCGGGGCAGGGTCAGGCTGTAGCGACGCGGACGGTTCAGGCATCAATTTGCGCTTCAAAACCTCGACATCAGGGTACATGATGCTGACTTCACTCTCCGGCATTTCGTCCTGGATGGTCGAGATTGCCAGGCGGGCCACATAGCGCGGCTGCAGGAGTGGTGCAAGCTGTCGCCGGATCTGGGTGGCAAGCGCCTGATGTACGTCCGGCCAGAGATAGCCTTCGAGGTATGGGTCCATACCGGGAAATGGTGATGGCATTGCTCTCATCTTTCCTATCACTGGAAACGGCACCGGTTTCATTATAGGAATCCTAAAATGGTTGCGAACTGGTTCTTCGGGATTTGCTCCCAACCGCCTGATGAATTTTGAAAAAATAGTCCGGATATGAATGACCGGGAGTCCCGGCTTTAGCCGGTGGGAGGCCTGCCGGGACCGCGACCTACTGCCGGGAACGCCTGGTCCGGCTGAAGCCGGGACGCCTGAGCGGCGATGTCCGGATGAATGTTCAACCTTCATTCGTCGGTGGGAGGCCTGCCGGGACCGCAACCTACTGCCGAGAACGCCTGGTCCGGCTGAAGCCGGGACGCCTGAGCGGCGATGTCCGGATGAAAAAATTCAAAGTTCATAAGGCGGCACTACGACAAATGTAGGGTTGCTCTATAACCAGAACGCACACAGGCAACCTTCTACCTCTCAACCGCCACCGTAACCGCCTGCACCGGCAACACGCGCTGCAGGTCCGCCGGGCTGATCTCTACCAGGAATCCGCGCTTCCCGCCGTTGATGTAGATCCGCTCAAGGTCCAGGATGGTTGCTTCAACGTAGATTGGCAGTTCCTGCCGCGTGCCAAACGGACTGACGCCACCAACAATATAGCCGGTACTCTTCTGCACCTGTGCCTGGTCGCATGGCCCGACCGTTTTGACCCCGATCTGGCGGGCCAGTTGCTTTGTCGAAACCTCCCGGTCGCCATGCATCAGCATCAGCAGCGGGCGACGCGCATCGGTCTCCATCACCAGCGTTTTGATTACCGCATGTTCGTCAACCTGCAGGGACGTGGCGGCGTGGCCCGTCCCACCCTGATCTTCATACGGGTAGAGCCAGGGTTGAAAGGCGATATTATGCCGGCGCAGATAGCGCACCGCCGGCGTAATCGGATAGTCGGGTTTTGCCATAGCAATGCTCCCTCCGCTTGCACTGGTCTATCATTCACCCCCGCGCAATGCATCCGGATCAATCCCCAGTTCGCGCAGTCTGGCGGCCAGCGTGGTCGCCTGCTGCTCGGCCTGCTGCCGCGCCAGCCGTTCCGCTTCCCGCTCCTGCTCGGCCTGCTGGCGCGCCAGCCGTTCGGCCTCGCGCTCCTGCTCGGCCTGCTGCCGCACCAACCGTTCAGCCTCACGCTCCTGCTCGGCCTGGGTTGCACGCTGCTCAAGCTCCTGGTGACTGCGGAAGGGCGTGCCATCCGGGCCGAAGATGCGCAGTTCGTCACCCGCCATGTCGAAGCGAATGCCCAGGCGCGGACTGACCCAGCCGTTCATCTCTTCAATCGCGTGGAGCCCCGCCGCTTCGCGCAGGAAGCCCGTCAGTTCATTCTTCTCCGGTTCCGGGTCGTAGCTGTAGTATTCTTCTACGCCATAGCGCTGGTAGAAGAGGAGCTTCTCGCCCATCTCCTTGAACGTGTTCGTCGGTGAGTAGATCTCAAAGACCACCTGCGGTCCGATCCCGGCCTCCTCCCACTGGCGATACGAGCCCCGGTCGCCTTTCGGGCGGCCAAAGACCACCAGCGCATCCGGGGCACGGCAAATACGGGGGTGACCTTCGACCGGGTACCAGAGCAGGTCGCCCGCAACGAAGACATCTGCCCGGTCGCGGAAGAGCGTCTCCAGGTTCTCCTTGATCATCACAATCCAGCGAAACTGGCGGGTATTGTCGGCCATCGGTTGTCCATCGCTTTCGGGATAGTGAATTGTCTGCTCCGGCTGGGTCAATGTATCAACGGCACTACTCATTTTCCCTCCTCCCCGCGCTGCCCGGCGGCAGCGCCGGTTCCAACCCGACTAAAATCCGGATAGCGACTCGTACAAGCGTTGCTGCCGCGCGATGGCGGCGGCATAACGTTCATAATACCCCATGTTCGGCGTGTAGACCTGCGCGTAGTCCAGCGGTAGTTTCTCCAGTTCCGGCAGCAGGCCAAGCGCTTCCAGCGCCGGCAGCGCCACGCCCCGGCTGGTTGCTTCCTGCTCGGCGGCGGCATAGAGCGGCTGCCCCAGCACATCGGCCAGCAGTTGCGCCCAGGCCGGTGAGTGGTAGAGCGCGCCCCCGCTGGTGACAAAGTGCTGCTCTCCCGGCAGGGCCGCATCCAGCAACCGGGCGATCAGCGCAAAGCGGTAGGCGACCGCCTCCAGCCCGGCCCGCAGGATATCAACCGGCGTACTGCTCAGTTTGAGGCCAATGATACTCGCGCCGCCATGCTCCGACCAGCCGGGGCTGCGTTCACCCGCCAGGAAGGGCAGCACGGTCAGCCCGTGACCATCCGGCTCACCCGCCTGCAATGCCTGCTCAATATCGCCGACATCGTCCAGACGCAGGGTGCGGTTCAGCCAGGCGAAGACATTGCCGCCCTCGCTGGTCGCGCCCCCCAGCAGTGCCCGCCGCCGGTCTAGCCGGTAGCACCAGAGCCCCCAGGGAACTTGCGCCACCGTTGGGGTAATTGCCCGCAGTGCCCCGGTTGTCCCGATGGTCAACGCGACCCGCGCCGGGGTGACGCAGCCACTGCCCACGTTGGCCGCCGCGCCATCGCCAATCGCCGGAAACCAGGGTACCCGTGCCAGGGTCGGCCAGCGGCGCGCATACTCAGTCCGCAGCCCCTGGGTCGGCGCATCCCGATCCACCAGTGGGGCGAAACGATTAGCGTCAAGGCCCAGTTCGGTCAGCAGTGCCGCGTCCCACTGCAGCGTGTGCCGGTCCAGCAGGCCGCTCCAGGAAGCAACCGAGAGGCTGACCCGTAGTTCCCCCGCGAACTGCAACAGCAGATACTCACCCAGCGAGACCCAGCGCCACACCTGCCGTACGATCTCAGGTTGGGTTCGCTGGAGCCAGCGCAGCCGGGCGGGCAGGTAACTGCTGCGGAGCGGACAGCCGGTGCGCTCCAGGATCGCCGCCTCGTCCAGTTGCGCGCGCAGGGCGGCTGCATCCGCCGCGTTACGCGTATCGGCATAGAGATAGATCGGCGTGAGCGGACGACCATCGACGCTGATGCCCAGCAGGTTCGAGACATAGGTCGCCAGGGCCACCGCCCCGATCTGTTCCGCCAGCGGTCCCACCGCCGCCGGCACCCCGTCAATGCACCGGATCACCCGTCCGAGCACCACGGTGGGATCTTCCTCTACGCCGCCGTCGGGCGTGGTCTGGAGGGTATGTGTCAGACGCGTCTCGCTGTCGGCAACCGCACGTCCCTGCCGGTCAAACAGCAATGCCCGCGTTGATGAGGAGCCGATATCGAGGGTGAGGATCAGTGGTGGTTCAGCCTGGTTTTGTGGAATAACCGGCATTGAGTTTTTAGCTTTCCGTAGTCAGTGATCAGTGATCAGTGGTCAGTGGTCAGCCTCGTTGACTCCGCAATGTATCGCGGCAAGATGCGGTCTATCGTCAGCATAGCATACCCCATTTGTCACTGCTGATCCCCTGCACCGCGTATATATTCCGTCAGGTATGGTTGATCCGGCGAGATTCGTTTATGCGTGTGGACGCCCGTTGTGCTGCCGGTAAACCGGGACGCGGACACCCAGAAGCGCGTTCCTACCGGAATATCCCCCCCTTGAAGCATTATGTCCAGAAACGCTGAGCTTGATGCGCATAGGGGCGCGGCATGCTGCGCCCCAACATTCCGGCATTCCCCAAGGTAATCACAGCGTTGCCCACTGCGTCATCTCAGCGGAGAGGGCCGCAATCGCCTGCTGGTCAATCGGGGCATACAGGCGCTCAAACGCTTGCTGGAGCAGGTCAAGTTGGCCGGGGGTGGGGACAACACTGCTCATACCCAGCAGCGTCAGCAGCATAACCGTGTAGGGCTGAACCAGTTCATCAGGACGCGTGGGGCGAACGCCGACATCCTTGAGTTCGGTCTCCAGTTGGCGGCGGGCATTGGGCCACTCGACCAGGGTCGGCATCTCGCGCATCAACGTCAGCAACCGCGCGCACCGCTCCACCGGCGCGCGACGCTCCACCGGCACCGGCGGCGGTGGCACAACGGACGGCGGCACTGGAGCGGGTGCCGGTTGCCCGGTTGCAACCAGCGGCTCTTCTAGCTCCGCCCGGTACGCCACACCTGCGTTAGCATCCTCTTCATCTTCATCCGGTTGCAGATCGGGCAGATCGCCGCTGACCAGTTGCACCAGCCGCCCCAGACCGGCATGCAGCAACTGGTCAATCTCGCGGGCATAACTGATCCACGCGCCCAGTTGCATGCGGAAAGGATCGGGAATATCGCGTCGGCGTCCGGCAAGCTCGCCCAGGGTGACGGTACGCTCCGCCGCATCGGGATAGTGCAGCCGTAGCACCCGCGCCGTGCCGGTATCAACCGCGACCAGCAGTGTTGCCGCCGCCACCAGTTCGGCATTGATCGAGCGGGCCGTATGGTCGCCAATATCCAGATGGTAGGCCGCCGTCAGCGCATCACGCGCCTCCGGCTCGGCGGGATCGCCATCATGCCCGAGCACCCCCGCGGACTCAATCGTCCAATCGGGATAACGTTCGGCCAGCCGACGGCGCAGCAGAGCGGCCGCCATGGGCGCACGGCTGGTATCCGCACCGCCGACCAGCAAAATTATCACAGTCATAGCCGCTTATTCCGTCGCTTCAACCTGCGCGCGGTCCTGCTGTTCGCGCAGAAAGAGCAGAAAGGTACGCGCCTGTTGCTGATGTTCGGGGGTCAACACATCGTACAGCGTGAGAAAGGCATCGCGCTCGCGGTTGGACGCGGTAAACTTATACTCATCGCGCCCGGCCGCCTCGGTAATCAGTTCAATCGCCGTGGTGCGAAACTTGACCGCCAGACCTTCCAGTTCGGTAATGCGCACACCGGTCTGGCCCGACTCGATACCGCTGATATATGACCCGCTCACGCCGATAGCCGCGCCCAGGGCCGCCTGGGTCAGCCGGTCACGCTGGCGTTTGCGCTTGACGACCTCGCCAATACGTTCATTGAGGGTTGCCATAGGTGCTACCTCCTGCGATGATTGTCTGAATATCGGTGCAGTCAAACTGGATCTGAAGTATAGCATATCTTGCTGCGGGCGGCAGGGGGAAGGTTCCTCTGGTTGACTGTCGGGTGGTCGGAACATCGTCGGGTACACGGAATTACGGTGCATGTCCGGCTCCGCGATGGGAAAATCCGGATTGAGCAAGACTGGACGGAAGAGGTATTGCGACGGATCCGGTGCGCGCCGGGGTCTCGCGCAAGCAGATTGTCCTGGCGTTCCACCCGGCGGATCTGCGCCAACTGACGGAGTTTGCGCGTGCGTGAGAGGATGTGGGAGCGGCTTGCTCGTTCGCTCCGGCATCTTCCATTCCGCTGAGCACCTGGCTCAGTGGCGCGGCGATAACTTTAGAATAGATTATCAGTATGCTATACCGGAAGAATTTGTTCGATAAGAAGCATAACTGCCGCGTGTGCCTGTTCGTCTGTGTGTTATTTTCCGGCAATGCGACATGAAAATATTTTTTATGGCAGTTCGAGCATGTTTTTCCACGCATTGATTTCGATTGTAAAAAATTCATTTACAATATGAAAGTAGTCCATGCCTTTTTCCATCATCTGATAGAGTGTTGCTTTGGCACTATATTCCCATCCTCGCTCAATTACAACAGCTTTATATATGGCTTCATCCCGTTGGAGACCAAATACTGAACAGGTGCAGTTCACGCCAGTCATGAAATGGAGGATTGCATGCACATCATTCCCCAGGTACATGCCTGGTTTTTGACGCACACGCTCGAGGAGTTGGATAATTAAAGTGATATTTGTTTTATCCATGTGATTGTGATGAGGATGGGTATTTCCCGAAAATATGTTTCAGATCCAAATCATCATCCCCAGCGAGGCGCAGCATGCTGCGCCCCTACCCGTTCCTTCCCACAGCACCCGGCTCAACGGCGCAATGAGATCCTACGTGTATCGCGTCGTCGCCTCACTCGTCATCGCGCCAACACTGCCTCAGTGCCCCCTACCGCCGCAACCGCACCACCAGCCGGTCGCCCTCGCGGTTGGCGCGGATGTTACTCGTACCCCGCAGCGATTCGGGCATCAGCAGATGGCGGCGGTAAGGTCCGGCGCGGACGATCAACTCGTCGCCGCTGAGGGTCAGGCCCAGCGCTTCACGGCGCAGCCCCGGTAGATCAATCGCAATAAAGGGATCATCGCCGATATTCTGCTCAATCGGCAGGCTAACAACATAGCGCTCCTCGGCCCGCCGTCCGGCATAGAGTTCCGCCCCCAGCGCCTGGAGATCGGCCACGCCGCTGGTGTGTGCCCGCAGCGGCAGCCGCAGCAGCGGCCGGGAGGCCCAGACATGCGCTGCCGCCGAGGTTAACTCCTGCTGCCGGGCGGCAACCGCCGTCAGGCGTGGATCGCTCGTATCGGCAGGCAGCAGCGGCCCGGCAACCAGCGCATCCACCACCAGGCCGTGGAGTTGCAGCGCGGGCACGGCCTGGTATGCCTCCTCCAGGGCGGCTGCATCCGGGCGCAGGATGTAACGCACCGTGGTATGGGCCGGGTCCAGCGCCTGATCCCGCAGGCGCTCCAGTTCTACTCGCGCCGTCTGCACCTGGTTAAACCACTCCAGCGGCAGCAGTGCTGTCGGTACCAGCGCGCGATGCAGCGAAGTCGGGTTGCGCCCCGGTCCCCGATCCAGGCCGAAGAGCAACCGCAACCCCCAGCGAAAACTATCCGGGACGGACAGGGTGCGCAGGAACATATCCTGCGGGCCCACCGCCACCGCCACCAGATCATACCCGGTCGCTGCATGTCGCCGCAGTCGCTCCAGACCGAGCAGCAGATCCATGCCCGGCACAATCGGCAACTCATCCCCACTGAGCGACAACGGCATACTCCCTGACAGGCGCGCACGCGTCTGCTCCCAGAAGTTACTCACATCCTCCAGAACATCAAGCGCCCAGACGCTCAGATTCGGCGCGATTTCATGCGGTTCATTTCCCACCGACCCGCCGGTCAGGGGAGATAATGCGTGGACAGGGCCAATGCTGACCAGCAGCGTCCGCAGACCGGACTGGGCGGTAACACCGGCAGTTGCGGCGGCGGTCAGGGCAATTTCGGGGCCACTATTCCCGGTAAAAAAGATCGTTCGCATAACTCTGTTCCTTTGTGCTCGGTTTTCTCTATCAGTGTAGCATGGCTTGCTGCATTCTGAAGAAGCGGCAAACCGGCAGATATCGCCGGTTCAATTCCCCCCAAATGCGGCACCTACCCCTTTTCAAGGCTGATATAATGTGTATGAGCAGCAACGATACGCTTGCTCAGTGCTAAACAGTGCCATCGTACCGAACTCAGCGCAGATAGACTGGCGCATAACAGGTCTTACGCGGTGGGTACACAAACCGGACGTTTGACCAGACGAAAAGCAGACATCGTCTGCGGCAGCATGGTACATGTGTATCTTTCTTACAAACCTGCTGCCCTGCCGCAGGCAAAAGACGTATCCATACGCGGTATCGTATAAGTCCTGTACTACGAACAAATATCAACACAAGGAGACACCGCATATGACAAACACATTGGGACAGCAACATATAGACGCGTTCCTCGATGAACTGGCATCCAGCGCACCGACGCCGGGCGGGGGAAGTGTGGCCGCCCTCACCGGCGCAATGGCCGCCGGTCTGGTCAGCATGGTTTGCGCGTTAACGATTGGGAAAAAGCGCTTTGCCGATTTTGAAGCAGAGGCGCGCGCGATGCAGCAGCAGGCGGAAGAGCTACGCCACGAGTTCCAGAATCTGGCCCAGGATGACGTCGAAGTCTTTAATCGGCTCTCAACGGCCTATAAACTGCCGCGCACAACCGATGCCGATGCCGCCAGCCGGCAGGCGGCCATCCAGACAGTCACGCGCCACGCTACCGAGATTCCCTTGCGCGTGGCACGTTCCGCAACGCTGCTGCTGCCGTTCTGCACCACCCTGGCAAATCGGTGTGGTCGCCTGGTTGTCAGTGATGTGGGGGTGGCTGCAACCCTGGCGCGGGCAACCGTTCAGAGCGCACTGCTCAACGTTGAGATCAATCTGACCAGCCTGGATGATCAGCTCTACGTCCGCGAAGTGCGCGCCCAGATGGAGGATCTGTCGGTCGGGCTGAGTGACGAGACCCGGGGTATTATGGAGATTGTACGCAACCGGATTAATCAGTAGGGAGACGGCAGGTGGTAGCCGGCAGCCTGTCTGACCGCTGATTTCTGACTTCTGACCCAGGAAAATTATGTCAACTATCATACTTGACGGGCGCGCGCCGGCCCAGGAACTCCGGGCTGAGCTGCGCGCCGATATCGCAGTGTTTACTGAACAATACACACATCCACCCCAGTTGGCCGTCGTTCAGGTACAGGGCGATGCCGCGTCGGATCGTTACGTTCGCAGTATTCGCAAAATCTGTAACACCACAGGCATGGCGTTCCATCTGGCGCAACTGCCTACCGACACCACCCAGGCCACGCTTGAGCAGAGCCTGAGGCAACTCAGTGCTGACCCGGCGGTGCATGGCGTGCTTCTGCAGATGCCGCTGCCCGCGCCCCTCTCTGCGGAACAGGCAGTTTTGCATCTGGACTATCGGAAGGATGTTGACGGCATCCATCCCATCAGCGCGGGCTTACTGGCGCAGGGACGCTCCACGCTGGTACCGAACACCCCGGCGGGCGGGATGGAGTTGCTGCACCATTACGGCATCACACTGGAGGGCAAGCGCGCAGCGATGGTCGGGCGTAGCGCGATCGTAGGTCGGCCAATGGCGGCGCTGCTACTGCTTGCCAATGCCACCGTCACGCTCTGCCACTCGCGCACACTCGACCTGGGCGCGGTTCTGCGCGAGTGCGAGATTGTCGCCGTCGCCGCCGGCCGCCCCGGACTGGTAACAGGGGACATGCTGCGGCCCGGTGCAGTGGTCATCGACTTTGGTATTAATGTTCAGGATGACGGCAGTATCACCGGCGATGTTGATTTCGCCGGTGCTGCCGAGGTCGCCGGCGCAATCACTCCCGTGCCCGGCGGCACCGGGCCGGTGACCAATGTGATGCTCCTGCGCAGTGTGCTGACTGCGGCCCGCAACCAGGAGGTGGCCAGGCACAGTTAGTAAGCCGGGAGCAGGGAACGCTCGTCGCCAGCGGTTTACGTCTAACATCTGACTACAAACATACACTATGTAAATCCATGAAAATTCTGGTCCTTGGCAATGATGGACGAACACACGCACTGGTCTGGAAACTGTTCAACAGTCCCCAGTCAGACCAGATTATCTGTGCGCCCGGCAATGGCGGCACGTCACAACTGGCATTCCAGGAAGATCTCGACCCGGAGAATGCCGCCGAAGTCGCCCGGTGGGCCTTCGATGAGAATATTGATCTAATCGTGCCCGCCGGCAGTGAACCCCTGCGCACCGGCCTGGTTGATGAAGTTGTCGCCATGCATCTCGGTGTATACGGTCCTTCGCAGCGCTCGACTCGCCTGGAGCAGAGCCGCTGTTATGCCAAAGAGTTTCTGCTGCACCACAAACTGCCCACCGCGCGCGGACGCACTTTTACCAATCTGGCAACGGCGGAGAAATATCTGGCCTCCCAACCGCTGCCCGTCGTCATCAAAGCCGACAACCCGAACGTCGGCGACGGCATCTTTGAAGATCGCTACGCTGCCCTCGCCGCCCTGAACGAACTCTTCACCAGTCGCACGGTGGATGGGCGCAACGACGGCGTAGTTATCGAGGAGTTTCTCACAGGAGCGCGTGTCACCTTTTCGGCCTTCACCGATGGGCGCACAGCGCTCTCGCTCCTGCCTACCCGGCTCTACGACCGGCTCTACGAGGACAACCGCGGGCCGGTAGCGGCCGGCATGGGTGCGTACACCAGTAACTCAACCTACGCCAACAAACTGACGACCTACCTCAACCGCCATCTGATGCATCCACTCGTCGCCGCGCTGGATCAGGCGGGTCTGCCCTACTGGGGCATTCTGGGCCTGGACTGTATTATCACCCCGCAGGGACCGCGCATTACAGCATTACGCTGTAGCCTGCGCAATATGGAGGCACAGGTTGTCCTGCCTCGCATGGAAGATGATCTACTGCCCATTATCCAGGCCACGATTACCCGCCGCCTGAACCAACTCCCAGCATTGCGCTGGCGGGACGAAGCCAGTGTGGGTATTGGCCTGGTAGTACAGGGATACCCACACCACTTCGCCGTCGGTGGCGTTATCGAAGGACTGTCCGAGGTGGAGGCGGGCGTTTTGATCTTTCATGACCAGACCCACAACCCCGGCGGACTGCGCTACACAGCCAACCGGCAGCGCGGGACATCGCCGCTGTCGGTATTAATTGGCGGCACAGGTGGACGCATGGCCGCAATGACGACTACCGGCGGTCATGTTCTGACGGTCGTTGCCCTGGCCGCCACCCTTTATGGTGCGCGGGGACGGGCACTGCTCAACGCCGAGCGGATTACCTTCCCCGGACGTTACTATCGCACCGATATTGCCACCCGCGAGTTTGCCTGATACCTCTTCCTGGACTTAAACAATAAATTTCCCATCACGATAGACCAGTTCGCCATCGGCAAAGACCTCGCTGCCCGTCCGCATATCGCAAACCATATCCCAGTGCAGCGCCGACTGATTCTGGCCGCCGGTTTCCGGGTAGCTTGCGCCGACCGCCAGATGCACCGTTCCGCCAATCTTCTCATCAAAGAGAATATTGCGACTAAAGCGCTTAATTCCGTAGTTTAAGCCGAACGCCACCTCCCCCAGGTAGCGCGCCCCCGGGTCCATATCGAGCAGCGAGAGCAGCAACTCCTGGCCCTTGGTCGCCGTTGCCTCAACAACCTTGCCCTGCTTGAAGACCAGGCGCACCCCTTCCACCTCACGTCCGCTGTAGACCGCCGGAAAGCTGTAGGTAATATAGCCCTCGGCGCTGTCCTCAATCGGGCCGGTGAAGATCTCACCATCGGGAAAATTCTTATTTCCAGCCGCATTCACCCAGGTGCGTCCACCCACCCGGTAGGTCAGATCGGTATCGGCATTGACCAGACGGATCGTGTCGCAACGGCTCAATATGTCGATAAGGCGCTGCTGCTCGGCACACACGCTCTCCCAGGCGGCCACCGGATCGGCCTGATCCAGCAGACCCGCGCCGTAGACAAAATCGGCATACTCCATCAGCGACATATCCGCATCCTGAGCGCCGGCCTGTGTAGGAAACTGCGTGACACACCAGCGCAACCCACCCTCGGCGGCACGCTGGATCATTCGGGCCTGCAGATCGCGGCGGGCATTGTGCGCCAGGGTAATCCGCTGGGGATCAATGCCGCTCAAGCTGCGCGTATTCTCATCACCCAGCAGGGTAATCGTAGCATCGATCTGCTCGATCTCCTGATACTTCAGGTCCGCGACATAGCCAAGTTGTTCATCACTGCCATACCGATAGAATAACTCATCAAGCCCGCTCAGTGTAATATTCGTAAATGGATGCGCCCCCGCCACCAGCGCTTCGCGGTAGAGTTCCTGCACCAACGGTGCGGTCACTGCATTGCCATTAATGCGGAAGAGATCACCCGGCCGGAGTTGGAGCGAATAGCGTACCAAAACCTGGGCCAACCTGGTAACACGCGGATCAACCATCAGAATTTCTCCTTTACAAGATTATGCTACGAGAGGCCAGAACAGCGCCAACGGATAGAAAACCGAGAATAGCGCAATACAGAACAAACTGCGCTGCATGATGCGGCATAACATAAGCGAAGAAACTGCTTTATAATGAAATCAGGACGCACAGTAGCTTCATCCGAGCCGCGCCCAACTCGTTCATAGTATCGGACATACTATTCATTGTATCACTGCCTGAAAAAGTACACACTATGAAGTATAGAGTACTGCCATTGCCTGGCACCATCTTCGTCCCCAACATTATGTCGTTACGACATCATCGGGAGAAAATATGACAGACATGCCAACAACCAGTTACAGGTTTACTGCCATTCTGGATACCATACCAGACGCAATTATTATCACCGATGTAACCGGAACGATTCTCCAGTTTAACCGGGGCGCAGAGGCAATCTTTGGCTACTGCGCGGAAGAGATCCTGGGACACACCCTGGATCATCTAATCCCCGAACGCTTTATACAGCGCCACCAGGAGCATCTAAAACACTTTGTCGCGGCCGCCGCAACAAACCTGCAGATGGGACAACGCCACGAGATCGCTGGTCGTCGCCGGGATGGAACCGAGTTTCCGATTGAAGCCGTGGTCAGCAAGTTCACTCAGGAGCAGCAAACCGGACTCGCCGCCGTTCTCCGCGATATTACCGGGCACAAAAAAATGGAAAGCGATATGGCGCAACAGCAGGCCCGCCTGGAACAACAACTTGCCGAGCGCACCGCTGCCCTCGCCGCCGCGAACCAGCAGTTAGAACAGGCGCTGACCCGCTGCGGGGAACTCTCGACGGCATTGCAGCAGAGCCAGGCCGAACTTGCGCGCCGGGATGCGATGACCACTTCAGTGGCACACACCGATGCAATCCCGCGGGAACATGTCCCGACAGAACCGACAATGGACGCGGTGACACAACCGTCTGCAAAATACTTTCGCCTGCTGGCCGAATATACCAGCGACCTGGTCTGTCTGCATGATCCTGACGGTCACTTTCTCTACCTCAGTCCTTCATGCGAACGGCTGTTGGGATACAAACCCAGTGAACTTGTCGGCATGAACGCCTATGAACTGTTTCACCCTGATGATATTACGAATATCCAGAGCAATTCGCACCAGCATGCCCTTATGGGGAAAACAGTTAACAGTATCTCCTATCGTATCCGCAAAAAATCAGGTGAGTATATCTGGTTTGAAACGTTCAGTCAGCCAATTCTCGACAGCCAGGGCAGTGTGGTCCAACTGGTAACGGCATCACGAGATATCACCGACCGCCGGCATGCAGAAACGGCGCTACGCGAGAGTGAAGAGCGCTACCGCGCCTTTGTCGAGTGTTCTCCTGATATGATTATGGTCAGCAACCTGACGGGGCAAATCCTGTTTATCAACGAGAGTGGCGCGCGCATGCTCGGCATGAAAGCCCCGGACCAACAGGGTACACACTTCGTCAGTGATTTTTTTAATCTGAACCGTTTACCAACGAATTCACACCAGATATTCAATCCGATCGATAATCCGTCCGTCACACTGCTTGAGCATCAAATTCAGCGACCCGATGGGCATATTCGTTACCTGGAAGTGACGTCACTCCCGATCCAGTATCAGGAAGCCCCGGCGGTCCTCTCGGTTGGGCGTGATGTCACTGCCCGTCGGCAGGCCCAGGATGCCCTGCACAAGAGCGAACAGCGCTTTCAGGCGATCTTTGATCAGACCTTTCAACATATGGGCCTCCTCAATCCCGACGGAACAGTTTTCAAGATCAACCATTCGGCCCTGATGTTTAGCGGCTTACAACCGGCAGATGTAATCGGACGGCCAATCTGGGAGACCTATTTCTGGAAGACATCACCCGAAGAACGGGAGATGACACGCGCCATTATTGCCGAAGCTGCCACAGGAACCTTTGCCTTCCTCCACTATGAAGCCGAGATTCGCGGGGCCGGTGCCCAGACGGCGATTATTGAATTTTCGATCAAACCGCTGCGAGACGCCACCGGCACGGTATTACTGCTGTTACTGGAAGGCCGTGACATCACCGGGCGGAAACGCGCCGAGCTTCAACTCCGCGCGAGTCAGGAGCGCTACCGGGCTGTAGTTGAGCAGGTGGCCGAGGGGATTTTCCTGCTCGATACGCAGACAATGCGCATCATAGAAACCAATCCGACCTTTCAGCACCTGCTTGGCTATACGACAGAGGAGTTACAACACCTGACTATTTATGATATTATTGCCGACCCTGTAATCGAAGAGATTAACTTTAATATTGGCATGGCAGTTCACCACGGATGGTATTTTATTGAAGACATGCAATATATACGCAAGGATCGCTCTCGGGTGCATGTGGAGAGCAGCGCCAACCTCATTACCTATGACACAACCAGAATGTTGTGCGTGGTTGTACGGAACATTGCCAAGCGCAAGCAGGCGGAAGCCCGGTTGCGCGAGAGTGAGGAACGCTATCGCCGGATTGTCGAAACCGCCACTGAGGGTATCTGGCTGATCGATGAAAACAGCATCACCACGTTTGTGAATCAGAAGATGGCCGATATGCTTGGCTGTACCACCGAAGAGATGGTGGGGCAGCCATTAACCGCTTTCATGCATCAAGCGAATCATGCCGAGGCCAATGAAAACGTTAATCGGCGCAAGCGCGGTATCACCGAACAGCACGAGTTCTGCTTCCGGCACAGAGACGGCACCGAAGTATGGACGCTGGTCAGTACCAATCCGATTTTTGACCAGGAGCGGCGCTACCAGGGCGCGCTGGCAATGTTTACCGACATTACGGAGCGCAAACGGGCTGAGACGGACCTGGAGCAGGAACGCGCACTGCTCACCCAGCGGGTTGCAGAACGAACGGCCGAACTTAGCGCCGCAAATGCAGCTCTGGCGCGCGCCGTCCGGCTGAAAGACGAGTTTCTGGCAAATATGAGCCACGAACTGCGTACACCGCTGCATGCCGTTCTGGGACAGGCCGAAGTGCTCGCCGAGGAGATTTACGGCTCGTTGACGACTGAACAGCATAAGTCCGTTCAGATGATTGAGCAGAGCGGACGCCACCTGCTGAGTGTGATTAACGATATACTGGATCTGGCAAAAATTGAGGCCGGGAAAATCGAACTGGATATCCAGCCGATTGCGCTGGCTACCTGTTGTCAAACCAGTTTACAGTTTATCAAACAGATTGCACAGAAGAAAAATATCAAGATCTCGTTCAGTATGGATCATACCGTCGAGATGATCTATGCTGATGGTCGTCGCCTGAAACAAATCCTGGTCAACCTGTTGAGCAATGCGGTCAAGTTCACGCCGGAGAACGGCGCAATCGGACTGGAAGTGCAGGCCGATCCGGAACAGGAGGTGGTCGCGCTTTCCGTCTGGGATACCGGCATCGGCATCTCGCCCCAAAAGATGGATCGCCTGTTTCAACCCTTCGTTCAGGTCGATAGTGGCCTGGCGCGTAAGCATGAAGGTACCGGCCTGGGCCTCTACCTGGTCCACCGCCTGATCGATATGCATGGCGGGAATGTCTCCCTGGAGAGCAGCGAGGGTCAGGGCAGCCGCTTCACCATTATGCTACCCTGGTGTACCTATCTGCCGGACGCTAACCTGAAAGAGGGGGAAGTTCCCATACCGGCCCCGCCGGCCGTCCCACCACTGCCGCGCCCGCAGCCGGTAACAATCCTGGTGGCGGAAGATAACGAGTCAAGCATTACCCTGCTGCTCGACTACTTCAGCAGTGTAGGATATCGGGTCACTATTGCGCGCAACGGCATTGAGGCAATCGAGCGGGCACGCGAAAAACGCCCGGATATCATCCTGATGGATATTCAGATGCCGGAGATGGATGGGTTGGAGGCAACCCGGCATATTCGGGGCGATACAACGCTGGCTACGGTGCCGATTATTGCGCTTACGGCGCTGACAATGCCCGGCGACCAGGAACGCTGTCTGGAGGCCGGGATCAATGCGTATGTGAGCAAGCCGTTTAACCTGGGGCGACTTGTCCAGATGATCGAAGCGCTGTTGCCCCCGAAAGAGTCACACGAGGAGTAATGCACACTATGCTGCCACCGGAACAGATACCGGCCATCCCGAAAGAACTGGATATTCTGCCGCTCTTCGGTACCGTGGTCTACCCACGCACAGTTGTTCCGCTGGCGGTGGGGCAACCCGCTGCGGTGCGCCTGCTTGACACACCAACCGGTGGGGCGCGTCTGGTGGGACTGGTGACCCTCCGGGCCGAGGAGCGCCGCCCGGAGCCGTTACAACCCGCCGACTGTTTCACCATTGGCACGGCCGCGCTGGTACATCGCCTGCTGCGCCTGCCCGACGGCACCCTGCGCGTGGCGATCCAGGGGTTGGAACGGGTTGAACTGGTCACATATAGCCAGACGCAGCCCGGTTTGCGGGCAACCGTGCGCCCCCTGGTTGAGCCTGCAGACATCCCCGACCAGCGAACGATCAATCTGGTGCGTTCGCTGGTGACACACACGCAGCAACTGGCCCGCACCATTCCAAATTTTAGTGAAGAAATGCTGGATCAGATCTGCAACGAAACCGATCCCCACCGCCTGGCCTACCTGGTCGCAACCGCAACCCTGATGCGGCGCACGGTTGCCGAACGCCAGCAGGTGCTTGAACTGCCCGACACGCGCAGCCGTCTGGAGCAACTCAACGCGATGCTGACAGTTGATCTACAAATGTTGCACTCCAGGCGGGTTGCGCCGTTCGGGCCACCGGCAGAAACACAGACGACTCCTTCAGAACCGCCGGATGTCACGAATGGTCAACCAGCGCCAGGAGCACCCGCGATACCAGTCAACCCACCATCCGCGGCCATGGAACCGGGTGTTCCTATGCATTCCGGCAGCATACACGCGCTCCGCTGGACACCAACGGGGGGGGAGTGTATCACGCTCGAGGCGGTGCAGATGCATGGCCGGCGCACCCTGCTGTTGACGGGGCAGCGGGATGAGCGCACGCTTGACAGCGCGCAGGTAGCGCTCTCCTGGATCCGGTCTGAAGCCGAAAAGCTGGGCCTGCCACGGGACTTTTATGACCAGATCGATCTGCATATCCACATTCCGCCGGGCAGCGCACCGGACGACACCTGTGCGATAGGGGTCGCCATTGCTGCCACACTGGTGTCACTCTTAACCGGACGCCGCGCCATCACCGGGGTAGCGCTCACGGGGGAGATTACATTACACGGGCAGATCCGCGCCACCGGGCATATTCGCGAGAAAGTCCTGACGGCATATCATACCGGCATACACACCTGCATTGTACCCGGTCAGAACGCGCCGGATCTCAACGCCCTGCCCCGCGATGTGCGCGCTGCTTTAACATGCATTTTTGTGGAACATATGCACGAACTGCTGACCGCTGCCCTGGACAATGCCGACATGCAGTAACGCGAGGTCGATACCACTACACCGCCCGGTAGCAACGCATCACTCCAGTTCCATCGCCTCGATCCGGGTAAGCGCAAACGAACGCAGGTCATTGCGCAGATAACAGTACGCGCGCAGAAAAATCCCGCTACGCCCCTGCGTTAACTCAATCGGCTGGATAATACGCTCAATCGGGATGACGGTTGAGCGGGAACTGTAGACAATCCGCAACCGTCGGCCTTCGCTGATCGCTCGTGCAATCGCCGGCGGCGGCACCGGGTCCGGCTGATCCGGCAGCAACCCCCGCTGGCGGCGAAGCGCACCATTCAGCGTGGTAATGCCACTTTCGGCCAGATGGTTCACCAGGCAAGCAAACAATCCCTGGAGCGCCAGCACATCACTCATTGCGCGATGGGTCGGCTGCGGGAGGTTCAGGTCACGCGCCAGGGCTGCCAGACTGTAGGATTGGTGGCGCAGCAGTCGTCGGGCCAGCGACAACGTATCCAGCATAGGGTTCAGTGGCGCGGGACGGCCCAGCAAAGCCAATTCATGCGTCAAGAAGACCAGATCGAACGGCGCATTATGGGCCACCAGCACCGTTCCATCGATCAACTCCATCAGCGTATCGACAACGGCGGGAAAACGCGGCGCATCATGCAGAATGGTGGAAGAAATTCCATTGACCGCAAATGCCTGCGGGTCCAATGGGCGCTGCGGGTCGATCAGCGTTTCAAAGCATGCTTCGACCACGCCACCACGTACACGGAGCAAGGCAACTTCGCACACCCGGTGTCCCTCGGCTGGTAACAACCCGGTTGTCTCAACATCAAGCAGCGTGAAGGGAAGCAGGTCAAGCGACTGCTCCAACATCGCGGATATATTCATGCAACATCGATCTATTTGCTACGTACAGTGCAACACTACGCCACGGGCACCCGCTCCTTAACCTCAGGCGCAACCGTTAACAAACTGGAGTTCACCCAACCTTCCATACCCTGCATACTCCGCACCCGAAACCAGGTTGCGTTGACATTCTTTTGGAGCAACTCAACACTCTCGCCGGCACTGATTTCACCCAGCACTTCGGCATTAGGATCGGGTTGATCGCGCAGGCTGCCGGTATTCTGCACCTGCGCCGTCAACCCGGACGGCGCAAGTGTCTCCCCGCCGGACGGCTCAGAGGGCAACTCCGCCTCGGCCGGTTGCTCCGGCTCCGGCGTAGGCAGTTCTTCCGCTTCAGGTGTGGGGTCTTCTTCCTCCTCGGCAGGAGCACTCGGGGCAGTACTATCCACCGGAACATCGGCAGCTACTTCCGGCGGAATACCCAGCAGTGATGCGCTGACCCAACCCCGTACTTCGCGCACCGTTTCAACTTGATACCAATCACCATTCGCGGTCTTCTGGAAGAGATTAACCGTTTCCCCGACAAAGACCTGGTCAACCGGCGCGCCCTCGGCGCTTGACTGCGCATAAACGTTGCCCGTCGTAAAAACGCTCACAATCGGCAAGACCGGCACGCGCGCGGCAATGGCGGGATCAACCGAGAGCAGAGTTATACTGGCCCAGCCCTCGTTATTGCGCACATTGCGGATAAAATACCAGAGGCCATTGGGGGTTCGTCCAATGATTTCGACCTGCTCACCGGCGTTGATCTGCGCTACCACATTATCGATCAGCAGCGGCTCCTCGCGCACATTCCCGCCATTGCTGACCGTCGCCACCAGATCCGCATCACCAATCGGGTTGGTCGTTGCCGTAGGAGCGGCGGTCGGCTCGGCTTCTTCCGGCGTCTCCTCCTCCGGCTCTTCTTCCGGGGTTGCGCTTGGTGTCGGTTCTTCTTCCTCTTCGGTTGCTGTTGGTTGCACCTCGGCCACCGCCTCACCAAAGAAGGCATCGGCATACCCCGGCACCTCAGGAATAACCACCGGTTGCGGATTAGATACAACCTCCTGACCATCGACGGTTGCCTGGAGTTGCACGACGGGTTCCGTACCCTGTGCCGGCGCTGGTCCATCCTCAGCTTTCGTCAATGTCCACTCGATGTCGCCGCCTGATGCGACACTTGTAGTTACATCGGGCGTGAACCAGGCGAGCGGCGCTTCATCTACGATCATCTGCGCCGTCACCTCGGTCCCTTCGGGCAACGTCGAGGTCGCTTCGATCCGCATGCGCTGCGGATTGATGCCAACCAACCGGGCCGCCGTTACCGCAATTTCCGGCGGCGGAGCCGGGGTCGCCACGTTATTTTGAGCAGTCTGCCCACCCGGCAACAACAGAATCAGCACAATCACGGCAACCACCAGCAACAGCGGCACCACAAAGACCAGGATCTTGCCGGCCAGCGAGAGATTGGTAAAGCGCTCGCGCCAACCGGTGGGCTCCTGCACCTCCATCGAGGTGTAATCAACTGTTTCCCCAAATTCGGGCGGTTCTTCATCTACTGGAGCAGTATTGCGGCGGCGCAAAATCAGCGGAACGGCAATCAAAATTACCAGCACCACCACAATGACACCGATAACAATCGGTGATGCAAGGGAACTGAGCAGATCTTGCATTGGGGACAGAGTCCTTTTGTCTAACAGAAACAGGACGGCCAATCTATAACAACTGGGCATATCATATTACAACTTGCCGGCCTTGGCAAGCAGAACATGTACTAAACCCCTCTCCAGGTGTAACATGTTTTGTAGTGCATACGCCTGTGGTATAATTTACCCAAGTTACGCGATCACTGACTCGGCAGCGTCTTCCGCCGTCGGCAGGGCAGGAAATTTCATGCTTTTTCACAAAAATCCGCACAGGGTGCAATTTTTTGTGAAATGAAGGATGTCCGATTCCCCCCTACCGGCGGCGAAATTTCCTTCCGGGTTAATAACCGCGTACGTCCGGTAATTTACTCAAGTTACGCGGTCACTGACTCGGCAGCGTCTTCCGCCGTCGGCAGGGCGGAAGACGCCGTTCTTGTTCACCCAACATGTGCATAAGGATGATTTTTCCTATACCTTCATTCGAGGTTAGCCGACCAATGAACTACACACATCAACATATCACCACGGCTCCATACCCATTCCCGGCCGGCGCGCGGCAGCATGAACGCCCTGCCGGTCACTGGCACTGGGTCGGTCTACGGTTGAGGACCTGTGGCTTCATGGCGGCATAGCCGCCACTACCCTTCCAAATCCTGCACAACACCAGACCGAGACACCAAACCGGGCAAACCAGGTCATTGCATGTTCTGGAATACCGCCACCCCACACCGGATGCAGGAACGGCCCCCCGGTATTACCATGTTCTCGGTTCCTGGTTCGCCATGTTTTAGTTCCTGGTTCTTTTGTTCTAAGGAGTAAGCAATGCCAGAGCGAATTCTTGTCGCCGTAGCCTGGCCCTATGCCAGCGGCCCCCGTCACCTGGGCCATGTGGCCGGATTTGGGGTACCGGCGGATATCTTCGCGCGCTATCAGCGGCTCAAAGGTAACGATGTGTTGATGATTAGCGGCACCGACGAGCATGGCACCCCGATTACTATTGCCGCCGATAAAGAGGGCATGTCGCCGCAAGAACTGGCTGACCGCTACAATCGCATTATTGGCGATGATCTCTATAACCTGGGCCTGAGCTATGATCTCTTTACACGTACTACCACTCGCAATCACTACCGCGTGACCCAGGATCTCTTCAAAACCCTGCACGACAAGGGCTACATTATTCGCCAGACGACGATGGGCGCTTTCGCCTCCAGCACCGGGCGGGCATTGCCTGACCGCTATATCGAGGGCACCTGTCCAATCTGCGGATATGGCGAGGCGCGGGGCGATCAGTGTGATAATTGCGGCAGCCAGCTTGACCCGATTGATCTGATCGATCCACGCTCGAAGATCGACGGCAGTCCGCCGGTCTTCAGAGAGACGGAACATTTCTTTCTAGATCTGCCCGCCTTTGCGGAACAACTGGCCGACTGGATTCGTGGGCAGGAGCACTGGCGGACCAATGTGCGCACCTTCTCGCTCAATCTGCTAAAGGATCTCAAGGCACGGGCAATTACGCGCGATCTGGAGTGGGGCGTACCCATTCCGCTACCCGAATTTGCCGACCGGGACGATAAAAAGATCTATGTCTGGTTCGATGCGGTAATTGGCTACCTCTCGGCCAGTGTTGAGTGGGCCCATAACCGGGGCACGCCCGATGCCTGGCGCGACTGGTGGCAGAACCCGGATGCGCGGCACTACTATTTCATGGGCAAAGACAATATTGTCTTCCATACGGTCATCTGGCCGGGTATGCTCATGGGTTATGGCAATGGCGGTGTTGTCGGCGGCGGCGCGGGTGATCCATCCTGCCCGCCGTTGGAGCTGCCCTACAACATCGTCAGCAGCGAGTTCCTGACGATGGAGGGGCGCAAGTTCAGCAGCAGCCGGGGTATTGTGATTTATGTCAATGAGTTCCTGAGTCGCTATGATCCCGACCCCCTGCGCTATTTCCTGACGATTGCCGGGCCGGAGAACCAGGATACCGATTTTACCTGGGCCGAGTTTGTGCGGCGTAACAACGATGAACTGGTGGCGACCTGGGGCAACCTGGTCAACCGCACCTTGACAAACGTCTACCGCAACTTCAAAAGTGTGCCGCAGCCCGGCGCGTTGGCGCAGACAGATCTGAAGTTGATCGAGGATATTGAGCGTGGCTTTGGTATGGTGGGCGATCTGCTGGACGAGGCCCGCTTCAAGGCGGCGCTGACCGAAGTTATGCGCCTGGCAATGCAGGTGAACTCTTACCTGAGCGAGCAGGAACCCTGGAAAGTTATTAAGAACGACCGGGAGCGCGCCGCAACAATTCTCTACGCCGCCCTGCGCTGCGTCGATAATCTCAAGATGATGCTCACGCCTTTCCTGCCCTTCACCAGCCAGCAGTTGCACGAGATGCTGGGATACACGGGCTATATTGCCGGGCCACTGGAGTTTCACGACTACACCGAGGCGGACGGCAGCACGCACCGCGGACTGACCGGCGATTACAGCAGTTGGGTGGGACGCTGGCAACCCAGTTCCCTGCCCGTCGGTCAGGCATTACAGCAACCGCGTCCCCTCTTCAAGAAGCTCGATGAGTCGGTGATTGCAGAGGAGTTAGCCCGGATGGAGACATACGCAAGTTCATAGACAATGAATGACCGTAACCGGCAGAGATGACGAACCGCCGTCCGGTATTCGGGCGGCGGTTCAGATTGGAATGCATAGAGCAGGCGCGCGACTATCGCTGACCCATTGCATACGCAATGCCCGTCTGCAGACTGCCGAGTGTGACGATACTGCTCAGATCGGCCCCCATACCGACCAGCGTCTGCGCCACTTCCGGGCGGATACCGGTGATCACCACCCGCGCCCCCAGCAGATTCACCGCCCGTGCCGAGCGCACCAGCGCATCGGCCACCTGAGTGTCAACCACCTGCAGGCCGGTGATATCCAGAATGGCAGTGCCGGCACGCTGCGTTGCAACCCCTTCGAGCAGCGACTCCATCACCTGCTGCGCCCGCGCGCTATCCATACTGCCGATCAGGGGCATAACCACCACCCCCTCCGCCAGCGGAATCAGCGGCGTGCTTAACTCGCGCAGTGCTACCCGTTGCGCCTCGATCACCTGCTCCTGCAAGGCCATGCGCTCTTCCTCAGCGTGCAGTTGCTCCGTCAGATCCCGGCAGATGCCGGCCAGCGCCTGGGGTTGCCCGGCAGCATCTTTTATCACGAAGGCCGAAACCAGGAGCGGCACATGCCCGCCGTCCGGACGCCGGGCCGTCAGACGGCCCTGCCAGGCACCCTGCTCAATGGTCTGCTGCACCGCATGGCTGAGATAGTCCTGATCTTCCGTATAAATATCCCTGAGATGCATCCCGACTATCGCACCGCCATACCCGGTCAACTGGCGATAGGATGGATTGGCATAGAAGAGCCGGCCCTCCATATCTGTTACGCCGATACCATCGGGAGCAGCCTCGGCCAGCGTCTGAAAGTTGCGCAGTTCATCCTCCGCCCGCCGCCGCTCGGTAACATCGGTCAGCGTGCCGGTCATGCGAAGAGCATTTCCCTGCGCATCACGCGACGTTACTTTGCCCCGGCTGAGAAACCAGCGCCACTCCCCCGATTTATGCTGGAGGCGGTGTTCGAGTTGATAGACCTTGATCCGTCCCTCCAGATAGTCCTGAAATGTCTGGTTGACCATCGGGGCATCATCGGGATAGATCAGGTTTTGCCAGGTCTCAATCCGACCGACAAGTTCATCGGGGTGGTAACCCAGCATCTCGGCATAACGGGAGGAAAAGAACGACTCACCCGTGGTCAGATCTGCGTCCCATGCACCATCACTACTGCCATCAACAATAAATTGCAGCCGCGCAGTATGCTCTTGCAGAGCCTGTTCCCGCGCCTGGGCTGCGGCTAATGTTTGTTCCAACTCGGTAACTTGCTGGCGCAGTTCAAGCAGTTCCGCCTGCGTTGCTCCATTTGTACTGGTACTGTTCGTCATTAGCTGCTTCCTTCATACTTATTCCAGCAACGACCCGCCCGGCAGCGGGGCCACGCAAACAGAGCGTGGTTCACGGAGACAGGTTATCGTCGTCTTTCTTTTTCTCTCAACATAATAACTGTACAAACTATTCTTTGCCGGGAAAATGACCCATTGGTACACCTCTTACCCAGTACAGGTGCGCAGATACAACATGGACCACGCCGGCCCGGACATGAAACATCATTCTGATTTTGCTGCTCTCTGTGGCAAATGAATTCAAAAGATGGACGCGCCCCAATCATCGCACACCGCGCTACCATGACCCGGGATATAGCAACCCTAAATTCGTCGTAGTGCCGCCTTCAGGCGGTTGAGAGCGCATCCCTGAGAATCAGTTTACAACCAATGTAGGATTGCTATACATCCCCTCTCAAGTGTAGACTTTTTCGCCGGATCGCATTGGAATGGGGTTAGCGATACCGACAGAGACCATCACTCCAGAAACCATGTCCCACACCAGGACGGCGGCGGACGCGCAGAAGCGCCTCCCTACCATAAAAAGCCCACACCTGAGAGGGGCACATCCCTCGGTGTTCTCAGTGGCCTCTGGGGCAAAAATGTACAGCGTGAATACTACAACGCCTTTTGATCCTCGCGCGCAGTGGCGAGCCGGCCCAGGTGGCAGGCCTCGCTCAGGCTGACCAGATAAGGCAGATGCTCGCCATACTCAATAATGCTAATACTGGCATTGGTCAGCCAGATGCAGTTCATGCGATCCATGTTCATACCCAGCGCATCGGCGACCAGGATTTTAATCACGACATCGTGTGTACTGACCACAATCGTTTGACCGGAATGTTCCTGTAGCACCTGGTCGCGGAAATCCAGGCTGCGCTTGAGCACATTACTAAAACTCTCGCCACCGGGCATCTGCGAACGCGTGGGATGCTCGCGCCACTCGCGCAACCCATCGGCATACGCGGCGGTAATCTCGTCGATAAACTTCCCCTGCCATTCACCATGATGGATCTCCAGCAGCGCAGCATCCTGGCGTAGCGGGACATCAGGATGGAACCGGGCAATCGCCTCGGCGGTATGCGCAGCGCGCTGAAGCGGACTGGTGTAGAGACAATCGAGCTGTTCATTCCGCAAACGCTCGGCCAGCGCATCAGCCTGACGGATGCCCAGGTCCGAGAGCGGCGCATCGGACTGGCCTTGATAGCGATGAATGCGATTCCACTCACTCTCACCATGGCGGACAATGATCATGCGCATGGAAAATACCTTCCTCTATGGAACACTTTGTTAACCTATGCACGACCGACGAATACCTACAACCGGCATTATAGCCGAAAGCATAACAGACAAGGTAGTGTATAATCAGGGGGCAGCGAAGCGAGACAAGCGAACAGACCAACCTGACATCCGGTATCCGGCATCTGGCATCGAACCGGCAATGAATCATACGCCCAGAGATACAACATCAGAAGATACCCGTGCCGGCGAAATGCAACCTGCCATCACGCCGCACCGTCCTATTGATCGCCGCACACATACCCTACTGGTTGCCTTTGGGCATGCCTTTAACGGTCTCTGGTATCTGGTGCGCACCCAGCGAAACGCCCAGATCCACTGTCTAGTCGGCGCGTGTGCGCTGGCGCTGGCGATCTTTCTGGGGTTAGAACGTTGGGAATGGCTGGCGCTGGTGATTACAATTGCGCTGGTTCTGATTGCCGAGGGGCTCAACACCGCGATTGAGGCAACGGTCGATCTGGCAACCAGCAGCTATCATCCCCTGGCCCGGATTGCCAAAGATGTCAGTGCCGGGTCGGTGGTTCTGAGCGCCGTCATGTCGGTTATTGTAGGATGTATTATCTTTATTCCACACCTGTGGCCTATCGTGCTGCTCATTCTGGAGTCGCTATTTTAGATTCTGGCTTGACCCGGTCAACTCAGATTCTATACCCATATTTTTATGTGGCCCCTTGTTCGTCAGGCCCGCTACCTGGGTCGTTATCGCCAGATTGCGCAAGTATTGTGGCATCATGGTTTTGGATTCCTGCTGGAACAACTTGGGCTGACCAACCTGCTCTCCCTCCCGCGCCGGATGGTTCTGCGTGCGCCGCCCCCCTCGCCTACGGGCCTGCCGGAACGCTTTTGCCAGGCATTGATCGAACTGGGGCCGACCTTTATCAAGTTTGGGCAACTGCTGAGTACGCGCCCGGATCTGCTACCACCTGATTTTGTGTTTGCCCTGGATAAACTGCAAGACACGGTGCCGCCCTTTCCCGCCGCCATTGCAATTGCGACCATTGAGACCGAACTGAACCGCCCGATCGATCAGCTTTTTCGTGAGTTCTCGACCACCCCGCTGGCCGCCGCTTCCCTGGGACAGGTGCATGCCGCCGTGTTACCCACAGGCGAGCAGGTCGTCGTGAAGGTTCAGCGTCCTGATATCCAGGGCATGATTGCCACCGACCTGGCGATTATCAGCGACCTGGCACGACTGGCCCAGGAGCGCACCGAACTTGGCACGCAGTATGACCTGGTAGAAGTGGTCTGGGAATTTAGCTCCATGTTGCGAAGCGAACTGGACTACCGGCAGGAGGCTTTCAACGCCGAGCGCTTTCGGCGAAACTTCGCCAAAAATCCACTGGTGCATATCCCGACGATCTACTGGGACTATACCAGCAGCCGTATCCTGACAAGTGAGCGCCTCCGGGGGGTCAAGATTAACGATGTGAAGGCGCTGGAGGCAGCCGGTATCGACCGGGTACGGCTGGCGTATAACAGCACGCGCCTCATTCTGGATGAGGTCTTTAGCCACGGCTTCTTCCAGGCCGATCCGCATCCGGGCAACTTCTTCGCCATGCCCGGCGAGATCGTCGGCGCAATCGATTTCGGGCAGGTGATTACGCTGGACCGCGAGATGACCCGGCAACTGCTGCTGCTGTTACTGGCATTGGCAAATCGCAACAACGACGATGCCATCCGGGCGATGGAGCGCCTGGGTATGCTGAATCGGCGCAATATCACACCGGCCCTGCGACGCGATCTCGGACGCTTTACCAACCGCGTCGTTGATCGCCCACTGACCGATCTCTCGGCGCGCGAAACCGGCGAAGAGCTGCTGGCCCTGGTGCAGCGTCACCATCTGCATATGCCCGGCTCGCTGGCAATGCTGCTCAAAGCGGTGATTATGATGGAAGGCATCGGGCTGCAACTCGACCCCAATCTCGATATCTTTGCGATTACGCGGCCCTATGCCCGGCGCGTACTAACTGATCAGATGTCACCAGGCGTGTTGTATGAACAGGCCTGGCGCGGGACGCGCGACCTGAGCGAGGTGCTGCTGGCGCTGCCGCACCGCCTGGATGCGATGTTGGAGCGGCTTAACGAGGGCGAATTGCTGGTGCAGACCCGGGAAGAGGAACTGCAGCGCGTGGCCGGCGCGATTGTCGGTGCCGCCAACCGCGTGGCACTGGCGCTGGTGCTGATGGCGTTGCTCGTGAGTATAGGGTTGTTTGCAATTGCCGTCAATATCGGTGGCTGGAGCGGGCCAATCCTGGTGGTGTTCGGTGTAGTGGGGGTGATCGGGGTCGTCTTCACCGGCCTCTGGCTGATGGTAGCGCTGCTACGCAGCCGCGATGTCTGATGCGCATGCTTACCTTGATCCTCGAAATTCTATCCTTCAGTTTTGCGCTGTGGCTTGGCTGCTACCTGCCGGCCCGGAATAGTGCAAAAGCGGTACTGCGCCTGACCGGGTTAGGACTGGTGGCATATGCCTTCAGCCTGGCCGGTAATCTGCTGAGTGAGTATGCACCGACAAGCAGGCTGATGGTGGGGTTCGGCGTCGTCCACCCGGGACTGCTCTTTCTCCCGACACTCTGCTGGGTTGGGGCAACCATTCATCTACTGCCCGAAACAACACCGTTGCGCAACCCTGCTCGGTATTCCCGCGCCCCTTGTCCTGGGCGGAACCGGCTTTGTGCTTGGCTGCTACGGCGTGGCACTCTTTTTTCTTGCTGCGCAACAGCGTATCAACCCGAAACTGGCGCTTGCCGTCATTCTGCTGGATGTCATCTGGGTAATCGATAGTATCGTACTCCTGCTGAGTGGCCGGCTACCAGTGACAACTACCGGAATATGGATCATCGCAATCCTGGCGTTGATCGTTGCCGGCTTTGCCGAAGTCCAGTACCTGGGATTGCGGCGCATGCGTCGGGACAAAGCGGCAGAGTAAACGTTACCGGCTACAGGACGCGCAGGGTAGTCGCAGCCTCCGGGAAAGGACGGACTTCCCGGAGGCTATAGCGGAATGCGCGACATGTTGGCTCACAGTCAGATAGCAATTCAGCGAAACTGCTTGACATACGTTAGGGATTGCGTGATACAATAAACGTGTTTCACAATGGTCAAATCGGGATTCGCCGAATCCCGTGAACTGATTCTGCCCACCTGAGCCGGAGGCGCGAACTATGTCAAAATGGACATTTCTGACAAACCATTCCCAGGTGCTGCTCTGCATTGCACGCAACCGCCGTTCTACCGCCCGCGAGATTGCCGCGAAAGTCGGCATCACCGAGCGAGCCGTGCAGCGTCTGCTGCGCGACCTGGAAGAAACCGGCTACATCAGCCACATTCGTGAAGGTCGCCACAACTACTATGTGATTCACCCCGAACGCCCGATGCGGCATCCCGCCCAGCATGGGCATGCTATTCGTGAACTCCTCGATCTGCTGACGCCGCTCGATCACCCGGATCGCCTGGCCGATGCGTCCGACCTCGATATTGAAGAGTCTGCCACCGAGCGATAAGTCATTTGGGAGAACCGCCCGACTTTCCGCAATGCCCTCTGACCAATAATCCTGCTTTTCTCCGACAATCGGCCGGCACAGTATGCAGGCCTGCAGCGTGATACGCTTGCGGCATAGCGCAATCCCCACAGATGTGAGACCGCAGGGTACTACCCATGGGCAGAGGAACATCCTACCCGGATGCATGCTTGAACACACGACAAATATTTCGTGATAATTATTTCACAAATAATCCTTCGTACTATATCCCGGCATCCCGCAGAATCACCGGGCCTGCAGCTTCAGCAGGAGGCCGGACCAGCAGTTAGATATCTCCTCATCCAGACTAATGATCATACTGAGCACGATTGTTCGCAGGTTTTATTCAAGTTATGCGGATAGTTCCAAACAGATGTTGTAGCACAAGGGAGAAAGCTCATCATGGAGACATTGGAAATCATACGGGTCAATCTGTTTTCATCGCTGGTGCCGGCATTTATCCTGGGAATGATTGCGACACTGGTTAAGAGTGACGTTGAGTTCCCTTTTTCTCCAAAAAGGATGTCCGGTACCACCCTGCCGGAGGCGCAAGGCTCCTTCGAGGCAGTGACCGCGTAACTCGTGTGACTTACAGGAGTTACGCGGTCGTTGATCCGACAGGCGACTCCGCCTCCGGCAGGGCGGAAGATTCCATCTTTTTTCACAAAACCTTTGCACACAGTGCAAAGGTTTTGTGAAAAAAGATCAACATG
>JGI12109J20283_11135483_pt1 | contig 41623 bp, 41 predicted proteins | sample ElkSlonscriptome_12_FD_20283 | JGI IMG/M metagenome (IMG submission 20283)
AATTTGCGAAAGCCCGCCACCGCCATCGACTGAACGACGTCACGCACCAGGGCCAGCAGGGTCGACGGGCGCAGGCTGGCCGAGCCTGGAAACGCCAGGTGATGCTGAGCCATGCCGTAGCTGATCGTCGGCGCCACCAGGACGCCGGCCTCGCTCATTCCTTCAGCGATAGTTTCCGGGCAGATGGCATCGGTTCCGATCAGTCCGGTTGGGCCGTGTTGCTCGGTCGAGCCGATCGGAATGACCACGCCCTGGGACTGCTCGAGGTAGCGCTGGACCTCGGGCCAGGTGGCAAGTTGAAGATTCATATCGATCGCGTCACGAGGAACCAAAGATCATCATCCCATTATTCGCCGATTTGCGCCAACAAGCGCCTGCGACGAGCAAGACGCGCCCAGCCTCGGCCGGTCAGAAACCAGATCAAGTAGACCGCCTCGAATAAGGTGGCCCGCAGCTGACGCGGGGAGAGAGACGCCTGCGGCTCGGCCGGGATCAACGTCACTGCCAGATCCGCCTGACCGGTCAGGATGCTCAAACGCCCAAGGTGATAACGAGAAGACAGCAGCCCGGGATCCTGATGTTGCGCAACCAGCTCGCAGGCATTGCAAAGGTTCTCGAGACTGTCTACCGAGTTCTCTTCAATCAGGATTTGCGCTGCTGCCACGCAGGAATGATCCAGCAACCAGTCTCTGCCGGCCGCCGCTTCCGAGGGCTGTCCGCCGCCAAGTAACACTAACCCCAGCTCTCGATTGCGCTCGGCAAATTCCGCGGCAGCACGCAGGCGGATCCGATAGTCCGGCGAAGGCCGACCCTGCTCGAGGCGATGGCCACAAACCAACAACACATCGCCCTGCCAGACCGGCCGGCGACGCCAGGACGCTCGCAGGACCCAGGCCCAAGCGGGCAGCAGCACGAGCCCTGCGGTCAAAAGGGTCAGAACGAGTCCAGGCATCATCGACTCGATCAGATCAGGGGTAGAAATTTCACGCTGCGGTCGTGGCACGGAATTGGCGGCTTGAAGATAAGGTGCATATACTAGACAACTTCTATTTTCTCTTTCCGAGACCGCCGGGATTCTCCGGGGTGGGGTGCTTTTTTTCGATGAAAACCCAGCTTTATGTTTCATCCATGTCTCTAAGCTGCGCCGCCGGATCGGGCCTGACGGCATTGCGCCAGGCCCTCGAGGTGGGGCGTACGGGCTTGCGCCCGAACGATTTCGAACCTTGCACCCTGACCACCTGGATCGGACGCGTCGAGGGCGTGGAACATGTCCAACTGGCCGCCGACCTCGCGGAATTCGACTGTCGCAATAATCGCCTCGCCGAACTGGGCCTGCAGTCCGACGATTTCATCAGCCACATCGAAGCCTTGAAAGCACGCATCGCGCCCGAACGCATCGCCTGCGTGATTGGAACCAGTACCGCCGGAATCGGCTGCACCGAAGAGGCTTATCGCGGGCTGGGCGAGTCTCCGCACTTCGACACGAGCTTTCTGCTACCCCGGGTCCACACGCCGCACACGTCCAGCGCTTACGTGGCGCAGCGCCTCGGACTACATGGGGTGGTCATGACCATTTCCACGGCCTGCTCATCCAGCGCCAAGGTATTCGCCGCCGCCGCTCGCCTGATCAACGCCGGGCTGGCCGACGCTGCCGTGGTCGGCGGTGTCGATAGCCTGTGTCAGTCGGTTCTCTACGGTTTTCACTCGCTGGAGCTGGTGTCCGAGCAGCCTTGCCGCCCCTTTGATCGAAGCCGCAACGGCTTGAGCCTGGGCGAAGGTGCCGGCTTTGCCATTCTCGAATCCGACCCCGAACAATCTCTGGGCCGGCTGGCCGGCTGGGGGGAGAGCTCCGACGCCCATCACATGGCCTCCCCACACCCGGAAGGTCAGGGTGCGATGGCCGCCATGCGCCAGGCCCTGAACTCCGCTGGCATCGGTCCCTCGGATATCGGCTACATCAACTGCCACGGCACCGCCACACCGATGAACGATCAGGTCGAAGCGCACGCGATCCACCGAGTCTTCGACGCGCCGCCGCCGGCTGCATCAACGAAGGGCTGGACCGGCCACACGCTCGGTGCCGCGGGCATCGTCGAATCGGTGTTCAGCCTGCTGGCACTGACCGATGGATTTCTGCCGGCCGGGCTGAATCTGGACGAGCCTGAGGAGGCCTGGTCCGATTTCATCCTGACCCAATCCCGCCATGAGCAGGTTGAGCACGTGCTCAGCAATTCCTTCGGCTTCGGCGGTAGCAACTGCTGTTTGATCTTCGCGCGCTCATGAGGTGCCAAATCGATATCCTCGGCGTCGGCCTGGCCGCACCCGGTCTCCCCGACTGGCATCAGTTCCAGTCTGTACTTCGCGGGCTCCCGCTAGATCCGGCGGCGAAGCCGGCACCCTCCAGCCTGCTTTCACCGCGCGAGCGCCGCCGCGCGCCAGCCGCCGTCAAGCTGACCTTCCCAGCCGCGGAACAGGCCTGCTCCATGGCCGGCATCGAGCCGGGCAAGCCGCTGGCCCTCTTCAGCTCCGGTATGGGGGACCTGGACATCACCGACTACATGTGCCGCACCCTGGCAGAGACGCCCAACCTTCTCTCTCCGACCCGCTTTCACAATTCCGTGCACAACGCCGCTTCCGGCTACTGGTCGATCGGTGCCGGCGCCACCGGTGAGGTCACCGCCCTGTCGGCCTGGTGCGACAGTGCCGCGCTCGGATTGCTGGACGGCATGACGCGAACGGTCACGGGCAGCGAGCCGGTGCTGGTGGTGATCTATGACGACCACGCCACCGGCCCGATGCAGGATCTGTGGCCGGGTGACCATGCCTTTTGCGCGGCACTGCTGATGTCTCCTCCGGGTCAGCGGGGCTCGATCGCGCAACTCGAGATGACCATCTGTCGGGAGGCCAGCCGGCACCCGGCGCTGCCTGCCGCCCTGCAGGCTCGCATCGACGACAATCCGGCCGCCCGTATTCTGCCCGTCCTTGCACTGATCGCCGGTGAGATCGACGGCGAGGTGGTGCTGGCCCCGGAACGCGGGCCGGCGCTGAAAATCACCCGCTCCGCATGAGCTCAAGCGCGGCCGTCATCCCCGCTCGCAACGAGGCGAAAACCATTGTCGAGGTGGTCCAGGGCAGTCTTGGCCAAGTCGACCGCGTGATCGTGGTCGACGACGGCTCCGACGATGGCACGCTCGACGAGCTCGAGGGACTCAACATCGAACGCCTGCAGCGACCATGCTCGGGCGGCAAGGCCGCAGCCCTGGCTGACGGCTTCCAACGGGCCCTATCGCTGGGCTGCGACCGAATCGTGACCCTGGACGGCGACGGCCAACACGAGCCCAGCGACATCAGCCGCCTGCTTGAGGCGGCCCGCGCCTACCCGGAGCACCTCGTGCTCGGTGCCAGACTGCGCCAGCGCCATCGCCAACCCGGCCTCCGGCGATTCGCGAACCGCTTCGCCGATTTCTTCATCTCCTGGGCCAGCGGCCAGCGCGTCCCAGACAGCCAGACCGGTTTCCGGGTCTACCCAGCGCCCCTGCTCAGACAAGTTCGGCCCTGCACTGAACGTCGTCACGGCTTCGTCTTCGAAGCCGCGATGCTGATCGACGGTGCCCGCGCCGGTCATCCCTGCGTGGCCGTGGCGATCGACAGCGTCTACCGCGACGGTGCCCGCCCCAGCTATTTCCGACCGGGCAGGGACGTTTGGGAGATTTTCTGCTTCGTGGCCTGGCGACTCCTTCGCAGGGGTTTGCACCTTCCCGGCTTGTGGCGAGTGATTACCCGCCCGACCCGATTCCACGGCGCCGATCGGCCATGAATATCAGCGCAGGTCGGACGCGCTAGACTATCGCTACTCTGTCTTGCAACTGAACATGGACTCATCCCATTACGACGTAATCATTCTCGGCGGCGGCCTGGCCGGACTGACCCTGAGCCTGCAGCTTCGAGACACGCTGCCCGATGCCAGGATCGGCGTGCTCGAACGGGCAAGCCATCCGGTTCCCGAAGGCGCGCATAAGGTCGGCGAATCGACGGTGGAGATCGGCGCCGAGTACCTGTCAAAGACCCTCGGCCTGAAGGAACACCTCAATCAGTGTCACTTGCGCAAGTACGGTCTGCGCCTGTTCTTCGACGCCGATCAAAGCCATGATCTGGCGGAAGCCGGCGAGCTCGGTGCCAGCCACCTGCTGAGCCTGCCAAGCTATCAGATCGATCGCGGCGTGCTCGAAAACCACCTCGCCGAACTGGCCCGTGCGCGACGCATCGAGCTGCTCGATGGCGTCCGCGTGCGCGACGCGTCGCTCGGCCAGGATGCGCCTCATGAAGTCACGGCCGAGGTCGACGGGCAGTCCCGATGCTTCACCGCCCGCTGGGTGGTCGACGCCCTAGGCCGTGCCAGCTTGATCAAGCGCAAGCTCGATCTGGCCGAGCCCAATGACCATCACTGCGCCTCGGTCTGGTTCCGCATCCAGGATCGCATCGACGTCTCCGACTGGAGCGCTGACGCCGACTGGCAGCAGCGTTGCAGCCAGATGCCACGTTGGCATTCAACCAACCACCTCATGGGTCCGGGCTACTGGGTCTGGCTGATTCCCCTGGCCTCGGGAGCGACCAGCATCGGCATTGTGTTCGACCGTCGCATGCACGACTTCGATATGCTCAAGACCTACGACGGCGTGATGGACTGGCTGGCCAGACACCAACCGCGCTGTCACCGGGCGCTGACCGCCTCAAGCGGTGAGCTGATGGACTTTCTCTATCTGCGCCACATCTCCCACGGTTGCCGCCAAGTGTTTTCGGAACAGCGCTGGGCCCTGACCGGTGAGGCCGGCGTGTTCCTTGATCCTTTCTATTCTCCTGGCAGCGACTTTATCGCCATCAGCAACACCTTTATTACCGAGCTTGTGCGCCGTGATCTTGCGGGGGAGTCGATTCGCCGCACCGTGCGCCAGTTCGAGCGCAGCTATTTCTCTTTCTACCAGAGCTCGCTCAAGCTTTACCGCGACCAATATGAATTTTTCGGCCATGCCCGGGCAATGAGCGCCAAGACGATCTGGGATTACGCCTATTACTGGGGCGTGCTGGCGGTGGTCTTCTTTTCCGGCCGACTGACCGATCCGCGCCTGCTGCTGCGCAACGGTGGCGCGCTGGAATCCCTGGTGTCACTGCATGCCGACATGCAAAAGATGTTTCTGGACTGGTCGCGCGCCGAACAGTCTGGAGCGCGCCCAGGACTGTTCGTGAATCAGTCCGACATGAGTCTGCTGGTTCGTCTCAATCGTGAACTGACCGAAGTCTCCGACGAGACCGACGAGGTCCTGGACGCCCGCCTGCAGCGCAACGCGGACATGCTCGAACAGCTGGCTGCCGAACTCGCAAGCCTCGCCCCCCGCAGCGCCAGACCGGACCCCCTGGCCAAAGCGGAACAAGCACTGCCAGAGAACTGGCTGATCCTCCAGGACCTGCCCAAAGCCTTTTTCGAGCCTCAGCCATCGCCGACCGTCCACTCGCCGCCAAACTAAAACTTCTAACCCTGAGTCACCGCCTCGATCTCGACAAGCAGGTCGGATCGACACACATCGCCACGAAAAGCCGCTATCTGAGCGTCCGGCCAGGCTTTTCGCAGCAATGCTTCGACCGGTGGCCAATCGCTGGCTCGGCGCAGGTAGACCCGAATCAGGCTCTGCTCGGAAAAAGAGGCCAGCCCGTCGCGACCGCTGACTCGAGCACTCTCCGCGAGCAGAGTGTCGAGGTTGGCCAGGATTTCGCGGGTCTGCGCCAACACATCCCCTTCGTGACGCGTCTCATGGCCAACCACGCTGGCCGTTCCCGAGATCATCAGCAGGGCCTGCTGGCCAACCGATGGCAGCACCGTCGCCCTTGCGAAGGACGGACTGCGGGGGCCGTAACGACGCGGATAACGGTAAGCGCTGACCTGGCGCGGATTCTCGATATTCAGACCCGGCGCCTGGCCGCAGAGCAGGTAAAGGCGCAGCTTCTGCTCATCACCTCCAATGGCGGTGCCGGCACACAGCGAGGCGTCGTCGAGATCATCATCTTCAAAAGCCCGGGCCCGGCCCAGGCAGAAGCGCCGATAGCGCTCCTGATCACCCACGCCTTCGTTGATTGCCGGGAGGTAGTTCCATGCGCGAAGCAGATGCGGGCAGTTCATCTCTCTGGCCAGCCTGATCAGCGCGCGGTAAGCCTGGTAGACCGGCTGCTCGGGATCCTGGCCTGGCGGGTCGTCCAGCACCAAGCAGAGCGACAGACAGCCACCGGAGCGTGCCCAGTCGATCGCTCCCCGCCGACCCCGTTCAACCGCGCCAAGGCCCAGCCAGCGTTCGCCGCCCAGATCGCTGGCCAGATGTTCCAGGCCGAGTGACACGGAGGGCGAATGGTTGTCGCCCCGCCAGTCAAAGCTCAGCAGCGCGGAGGCCGAGTCGCCGTCCGAGTGAGCGCTCAAGGCGCAGGGCACGTTCGCGTTGCAGTTCACAGCGGTCTCAAACTGCGCCATCGAATTCCACGCGAGCCACCAGCGAGGCCAGAGTCGAATTGGAAGGGCCATCACCAATCACCGCCAAATCGACCCGATCGGGCAGCTCCTGCAAGGAGTTGGTTTTCAAGAGCGGAACCTGTCGTAAGAACGTCTGAAGTGCAAGCTATATTATAATGCGCCGCGGCGCTGCGATCAGCGTCGGGAGCGTGTCCAGGAAATCATACCGACGACCTGCCCACACTGCCGGTTATCGCAAAGGATTTCTGGAGGAATAAATGAGTTCAGAGCAATCGACAGCCGAGCGTGAGCTGGCCGAGCTAATCGTCGAATCGCTTAATCTCGAAGATCTAACGCCCGAGGAGATCGAGCCGGAAGCGCCTCTTTTCGGGGGCGAATATGGGCTGGATTCCATTGATGCTCTTGAGCTGGCCCTGGCGATTTCGCGGCAGTACGGCGTGCAGCTAAAGGCCGATGATGAGAAGAACCAGCAGGTCTTTGCCAATCTGCGCTCTTTAAGCGCGCACATCGAATCCCTTCAGGCCTGATTCCGCTTTGAACGCTTCCAAACCAGTGCCCATGCCCGCGTGGCGATTCGTTGCACTGGTCGGGTATCCGATTATCATCGTGCTCGCCTTGATGCTCTCGCAGCCCCAGATCCGCGCCCTGGCGATGCCTTTGCTGGCCATCGCGACGGTCGGACTCTGGCCTCGGAGCGTGGTTGGTCGCGCACTGCTAGGCCTGTCCGTAGCGCTGACCGGCATGGTGATGATCTGGCCAGCGCTGGCCCTGTGGCCACCGGGCCTGATTTGTATGAGCTTTGCTGCCTGGTTCGCCATCTCGCTGCAATCCGACCGGCCACCTCGTATCCAGCAGTTTGCAGCCTTTGCGATGGCCCAGCACCACCAATCACTGCCGCCGGACTCAGGACCCTGGCTCCGAGCCTGGACTTGGGTCTGGACTCTTGCGCTGACCGGATTCAGCGCGGTTGCCCTGACCCTTGCTTGGCGGGATGCCGCCTCACTCTGGCTTATTTGGGTCGCTGGGGGCATGCCCCTGTTGATGCTGTGCCTACTTCTTGGTGAACACTATCTGCGACGCTGGCGCTTTCCCGAACAGCCGCGCTGGTCAGCGCTGTATTTCCTGCGTACGATCGCGAGCATCCAGCCCAGGCATTTGGATCAATGAACGAACTCCCGCTGCTTGAGCGCGGCCTTGACGAACCGCTGGCCAATCTTGATGGCCGCACGCTGAGCGTGGGCGAATTCCTTGGCCTTGCACTCACCCTAGCCGGCCGCCTACCGGACCGTCGTCCAGTTATTAATCTTTGCCAAAATCGGACTCGGTTCAGCATCGGTTTTGCGGCAGCGCTATTGAGCGGAGGGCACAACCTGTTGCCAGCCAATCGACTTCCCGCCACCGTTGATGCGCTGCTCCGCGATCAACCGAATGCCTGTGTGTTGTCCGACTGCGCAATGGATCATATCGACGCACCGGTTTACCACCCGTCTGATCTACCGGCTTGTCCGCCAGCGCGTTCGATCCCCAGCATTCCGTCCGAGCAACTGGCCGCCGTGGTGTTCACCTCCGGTAGCACGGGGTCAGCGTCAAGAATAATCAAGTCCTGGTCGACGCTTTACCACAGCTCTCGACTCAACCAGCGCTGGTTCGGAGCCCAACGGCTCCTTCATACCCTGGCCACCGTGCCGCCGCAGCACATGTGGGGCCTGGAAACCTCGGTACTGTTGCCCTGGTTCGGGCCGATGCTGATGGACGACGGCCAGCCCTTCTTTGCCAGCGACATCATCTCGGCCTTAGAGCGCCTGCCCGAGCCTCGGGCATTGGTCAGCGCGCCGATTCATCTGCGTGTTCTGGACGAAACCGATGTGCCGCTGCCGAACCTGGACACGATCTATTCGGCAACCGCGCCACTCGGCCCAGAAGTTGCCAAACGCCTGGAGTCCGCAACCAGCGCCCGAGTCATCGAGATCTACGGCTGCGCCGAAACCGGGTGCCTGGCCCGGCGGCGCAGCGCAAAAAAGGAATCATGGCAATTGTTCAGCGCGTTCGAGCTGGTAGGCGGTCCGCAGAGGTTTCGCATCAAGGCCGCGCATCTGCCGGAATCGGTCGAACTAATGGATACGCTCCGTCTCGGCGCCGAAGGCAGCTTTGAGCTGGTGGGCCGCAGCAGCGACTTGATCAATATCGCCGGTAAACGCGCCTCGCTGGCCGAACTGACCCGAATATTGCTCGATATTCCTGGCGTCATCGACGGCGTGATCTTTCAGCCGCCGGAGCGGACAGGGGGGCGCGTTGAGCGACTGGCCGCGCTGGTGGTCGCACCGGGTTTGGAAAAATCGGAGTTGCACGCCCACCTAGCCCAGCGTGTCGACGGCGCGTTTCTGCCAAGACCGCTGCGCCTGGTCGAGGCCCTGCCCCGCGCCGAGTCTGGAAAGCTCCCCCGACACGCTCTGATCGACTTGTTTCGGCAAGTCGCCCAGCCGACCAGCGGATGACCTTGGAGTCGACCTGGTCCCTCCCGGACGACCACCCTTGCCTGCCGGGTCATTTTCCCGGTCAGCCAATCGTGCCGGGCGTTGTGTTGCTGGCCGAGGTCGCTCGCTTGGCCCGGCGGGAGTTTGGGCTCGGTGATGGCGCGTTCAGCTGGCAGCGGATCAAGTTCCTGGCGCCCGTAAAACCGAATCAGGTCGTGACTGTTCGTCTCGACGGCAATGCCGATCGGTTCGCATTCCACATCAGTGGTGCTCAAGGCGCCACAATTGCACGCGGGCAAGCACGCCATGGCCCACTGGCGTAATCGTCCAGAGGGCGGGAACCGCTTCTGGCTGGTTTTGATCCGCTGGATTATCCTCAACATTGGACGCGGCTTTGCCCAATTCGGAATGTGGCCAACCAGCCTGTATTTCTACCTAGTCCGCGGTCAGGAGCGTCGAGCCTCTCACGCCTGGCTGAGGCGTGTCCAGGCCCCGCGCCAGGGCATTCTGGGCGTATTGATCCACATCTATACCTTCGCCATCACCATCGTCGACCGCGCGCTGTTCCTGTCCGGGCGTGATCAGGCGTTGGAGGTCAACGCAGAGGGGGTCGAGGCACTCCGTGACTCCTTAGCCGGAGGGCACGGCGCCATCCTGCTTGGCTCCCACCTCGGCAGCTTCGAGTCGATCCGCGTGTTCTCTCGTCAGGCCCCATCGGAGTTTCGACACCTTAAGGTGGTCATGGATGCCGGCCAGAATTCCCTCATCACCCGCGCCCTGGAAGAGATCAGCCCGGACATCCGTGACACCGTCATCAATGCCCGCCAGCCTGGCCCGCAAATCATGCTCGAAGCGGCCGAAGTGGTCACCAAAGGTGGCATGGTCGCCCTGCTGGCGGACCGCATCTACAGCAATGAGGCCGCCATCGACGTGCCATTCTTTGGCGACATGATGCGTATGCCGCTGGCGCCGCTGGCGATCGCCGCCAGCCTCGAGGTTCCAGTCTTCCTGGTGTTCGGACTGTATGCCGGGCGGCGACGATATCGATTGGTGTTCGAACGCCTACCTATGCCCGCCGGCACGCCGGCCTCACGGGGCGAACGCCGAAGCCGATTGAACCAATGGGTGTCGGCCTATGCCCAACGTTTGGAACACTATGCGCGTCTCTACCCCTACAACTGGTTTAATTTCTATGATGTCTGGTCCCCTGCTCGCGCTGAACCTGCTGCTCAGCCTCGCCAGCCAGGCTGAAGCCCTCGACCCGGTTGTGGTGCTGAACGGGCTCGAGCTGGACGGCTCGGAAATGGCGTTCACCGAAACCCGGTCCTCCGGCCTGCTTGCCGAGCCGCTGGTCGTTCGCGGAACGTTCAAGCGCGATGCTGATGGTCTGCTGATTCGCGAAACCGTCTCACCGCGAATCGAGACCCAGATCCTGGGTCCCGATTTTGTCGAATTGCGACGAACCCGCGGTTCCCGACGTCGCTTCAGCCTCGAGCGCGCGCCCGAACTGGCCGCACTGAGAACCGTATTGCTGGCGCTCCTCGACGGCCAGCCCCAGCGCCTGGGCGAGACCTTTGATCTGGCGATTGAGGGGGAAAAAACCGATTGGCGTCTGACCCTTGTGCCGCAGACGGCGCGCGTCGCGGAACGAGTTGAGCGCATGACGCTTGCAGGCCGGCAGAACCGCCTAGCGTCCCTCACCCTACATCTGAGCGACGGAGATCAGGTGCAGACGTTCTTCGAATCCGGGCAGCGAGAACCAGAGCCATGAAGTCCATCCTGCCGGCCTTGCTGCTTGCGGGCTTGGCTGGACTAGCAGCCCTAGCCGTTCAAGGCCTGGATCTGGACTATCGCATTGATGCTTTTCTGCCAATTCCGAGCAATCCCGACCAAGCCCTAGTGGTCGACCAGATCGGCGGTGGACCGGGTGCCCGCCTGATCCTGGCCGCGGTTGAGGGCGCAGACAGCGGGGATCTGGCCTCGCTCAGCCAGCGACTAGCTCAGCGTTGGCAGGGAATCGAAGGCGCCCAGCGAGTCCGCAACAGCAGCGAACTGCCCGATCCTGGGACCCTCGAGCGCCTGATGCAAGCCCGCTTTCTGCTGGTCGAGGGTATCGAGGAACGCTTGCAGCCGGCGGCAATGGAGGCAGCGCTGGACGATCGACTGTCTGACCTCGCCCTAGGCGGACGACAGGTCGAGGCCCTGATTCAACGCGATCCGCTGGGCCTGATCCCAGAGCTGGCTGGGAACCTGGCCTCCGCCAACCCGCCGCTGAGCTTCGATGGCGTATGGTTCGATGCCTCACTGCAGCGCGCCCTGCTGGTCGTCGAATCGGCTCACCCAGCATTCGATAGCGAAGCTCAACGCGAGTTGGTCGATAAGCTCCGACGCAGCTTTGCAGAAATCGCCACCGACTCCATGGTTCTGACCTTGGCCGGTCCCGTACTAATCGGCCTCGACAGCGCAGAACAATCACGCAGCGAAGCAACGCGTCTGAGCCTGCTGGGCGGCGTGTTTCTGCTTCTAGTCCTCATCCTGGCCTGGCGCTCGCTGTCGCTCTTGATCGCTGGTGCCCTTCCTCTTGCCGCAGGAACGGTTGCCGGTCTGACCACAGTCGCCCTGGCCTTCGATCAGGTTCACGGCCTGACCCTGGCTTTCGGTTTCACCCTGCTCGGGGTCGTACTGGACTACCCGGTGCACCTATTCGGCCACGCCGCCGGCCGGCGACTCGACCAGTCTGCCCGTGTGATCGCCGGGCCGCTGCTGCTCGGGGCCGCCAGCACCCTGATTGCCTATCTGGCCATCTGGTCATCGACCAGCAGTGGCCTGGCCCAGCTCGGCGCCTTCTCTGCCGCTGGCCTGGCGACCGCTGCCCTGACCACCCTGTTGCTTCCTCTGCTTGGTTTGAAGCCCCCCGATCGTCTAATCCGGCAACCCGATCGCCGCATCCATCAGCCAGGCGTAGTTTGGGTAGCAGCATTGCTAGCTCTGGGTTGGCTGATCTGGCAGGGTGAAGAGCGCTGGTCTAGTGACTTGTCTCGGCTCAGTCCAATCGATCATGATCGCTTGGCCGAAGACATCGAGCTCCGCCAGGCATTGGGCGCAGGCAATGTCGGCCAGCTTCTGGTGCTTCACGCCCCAGATCGTGCGCTTGCGCTGTCCCGGACCGAGGCCACGATTGAGCTGCTGCGTCAGGCCCGCGAAGTCGGTCTGATCGAGGCCTGGCAATCACCGATCGATCTGCTGCCCAGCCCCTCCCAGCAGACCGCTCGACGGTCTGCCTGGCCAACAGCCGACAAAATGGAGCTCGCCCTGAGAGAGGCCGGACCTCGCTTCCAGACCCGCGCATTCGAGCCCTTCCTGGATGATCTCCGCGCGTTGGAGACACTGCCGGAGCTCACGCCAGAGTATTGGCAAGACACCGCCTTGGCAGGACGCTTGAGCGGCCTGCTGTCGCCCGTGGCTGGTGGCTGGCGTGCATTAATCCTGCCGGTCGGCCTCGACCACCCCCAAGCGCTGAGCGACTGGCTGATTGAGCGGGACGCCAGCGCTCGTCTGGTTCAGCTTCGCGAGGTCTCGGAGGCCATGGTCGATCGCTACCGCAGCGAAGCCGCGCAACGCCTGCTGCTGGCACTCGGGCTTATCGTTGTCCTGCTGGGCCTTCGGATGCGCTCCCTGGGCGAAACTCTGGCCGTGATCGGCCCTCCCTTAGCGGCCGCGCTATGCACGGCCGCCATCATGAGCAGCTGGCAGCAGGGCCTCAGCCTGGTCCACCTGATCGGCTTGCTGCTGGCCACCGGGATCGGCCTGGATTTTGCCTTGTTCAACCGCATGATGGCCCGGCACGGGGATTCGTCTCACCGTACCCGCCGCGCTCTGGCCGTCTGCGCGATATCCAGCGGCGGGGTGTTCCTGATTCTCGGTCAATCCACCATTGGTATGCTCAACATGCTCGGACTAACCGTCTCCTTGGGGGTTCTGCTATCTTGGATATTTGCTCGTCTTCTCAGTCCTCAGGCACCGCTCAGATGACCCGATCCATTGCCGAACTTGTTCCCCACGCCGGACGCATGGTGCTGCTTGACGACATTATCGAGCACGATGGCGATCACATACTCTGCCGGGCCCGCACCGGCCCGCCGGGCGAGCATCCGCTGGCATCCGACGGACAACTGCCCGCCGAAATATTGGCCGAGTACGGGGCCCAGGCCATCGCCGTTCACGGCGGCCTGCTGAACAACCTGGAAACCGCGCCCAGACCAGGGAGGCTAGTCGCTCTTGGCCGATTCTTGTTGTATTGTTCCAGTCTGAAGAGAGACTGCCGCCTCGCAGTTCGCGCTCAACGCCTAGCGGGCGACTCGAATGGCCAAGTCTATGATTTCGAGGTCAGCGACGTAGAGAACGGTCTGCTAGCCCAAGGCAGAGCAACCATCATGTTTGCCGATCGAGAAAATCGACCATGAAGCGACGGACCGCCAGCCGTCCCGAACACTGCCGCGCCCTGGTCACTGGTGGCTCTGGGGATCTCGGCAACGCGATCTGCCGGCGCCTGGCCGCTGAGGATCTAGAGGTGATCGTGCACGCTGCCAGTCGCCTGAACCGGGCTGAAGCCACCGCCGAGGCGATCCGATCGGAAGGTGGTCGGGCCCGGGCCGTGCAGTTTGACCTCTGCAACGCTAAAGCAACCGCCGAGGCGATGCAATCGATCGGAGATGATGGCTCTCTCGGCATCGTCATCCACAACGCAGGCCTGCATGAAGATGCCCCCATGGCAGGCATGACTGAATCAGCCTGGCGCCGAGTGATGGCAGTCAACCTCGACGGATTCTTTCGCGTTGTCCAGCCCGCCCTATTGGGCATGGCCCAGCTGCGCTTCGGCCGCGTCATCGCCATCTCCAGCGTGGCCGCGCGGCTCGGCAACCGTGGCCAGTCCAACTACGCCGCTGCGAAGGCCGGCCTGCACGGCGCAGTGCTGAGCCTGAGCCGGGAAATGGCCGCTCGCGGCCTGACCTTTAACACCGTCGCCCCGGGCCTGATTGACAGCGCCATGATCAGCCCGGAGCTGGTCGAAGCGACCCTGCCGCTGATCCCGGCCGGACGCATTGGCCAGGCCGAAGAGGTCGCTGCGCTAGTGGCCTTTCTCTGCCGCGATGAGGCCGCCTATATCAACGCCCAGCTGATTGGCGTGGACGGCGGCATGGCAGTTGGGCACTGACGCGTCGCACAGGATATGACCGACGGCACCTGACAAGCTGACCCGGCGCAGCCTATTATTGGCGTTGTTTCGCTTGGGACTTTTGCCCATGAGCTCGCCCGCACTTCAACCTGTCACCAAACGCCTCGTTCACCTCGATATCCTGCGTGGTTTCGCCCTGCTGGGCATCCTGCTTGTCAATTTCGAGTGGTTCCTGCGGCCGCTGCAGGCCATTATGCTCAGCACCGAACCAGGCCTTTCGGTTGCCGATCAGATTACCGATGCCCTAGTTACCACCCTCGGCGAAGGAAAGTTCTACCCGTTGTTCTCGATGCTATTCGGCGCTGGTTTCGCCCTGATGGCCGAGCGCGCGTTGAAGCGCGCCGCGCCGTTCTGGGGGGTCTACCTCCGACGGCTGCTGATTCTGACCGGCTTTGGTCTGATCCATACCATCCTGATCTGGAGCGGTGACATACTCCTGGTCTACGCCATCGCCGCTTTTATCATGCTCCTCCTGTTCCGCAACACGCCCGTGCAGCGGCTGTGGAAATGGGCCCTATTCTTTATCAGCGTGCCCGTGCTTCTCATCTGGGTATTGACGCTTAGCGTCGTGGCAACTCAGGGCCAGCCGGACATTCACTCCGAACTGATGGCTGGTTTCGCCGAAGACGAACAGTTGATGCGCGAACAGATTGCCCAGGCCAAGATCGTTCACGACAGCGGCACGTTCACCGACAACGTCGTTCTGCGCATTGACGACACGGTCTTCAAGCTGAAATTCTTCCTGTTCTGGGCCACGCCGATCATCGGCTACTTCCTACTCGGCCGCTGGCTGGTCGTCTCTGACCGCCTAATAAATCCAGGCGACCACAGGCTGTATTTTCGTCGCTGGCGATCGCGCGGCCTGCTGCTGGGACTGGTCATATCCGCGCTTGCGACCTGGACGCTTTGGGACGTCTCGTCGAACGCACCGACCCTCGAGGCCGCCCTGGGCGAGACCTTTGCTATCTACGGCGGTTTGCTGCTGGCCCTAGGCTATCTGTCGATGATCGTTCTTTCGGCCGATCGACTTCGGTTTCTTGCGCCGGTCGGCCAGATGGCGCTGACCAACTATCTGGTCCAATCCCTGGTCTGGACCTGGGTGATTTACGGTCACGGTCTAGGCTTGTGGGGCGAGCTGCCGCGCTGGTCGAGCATTCCACTCGCGTTCGCTTTCTTCGGACTTCAGGTCATCGTCAGTCAGCTGTGGATGGCGCGCTATCGATTCGGCCCCGCCGAATGGCTTTGGCGGACGCTAACCTACGGTGAGCGTCAGACCATGCGGCGCTGACGGACCTAAGCTCAGAGCGTCGGCGGGGGCTCGACCTCTTCGGCATTTTGTTCGCGGGTTCGTTCGCCGGTTTCTTCACCAGTCTCTGCCCTGGCCTCCTCAGTCGCATCGCTTTCGCTGGCCCGCTCGAGCAGGCTGCGCAACAGGGCCTGGCTGGTTCGCTCGCGCGTGCGAGGCGGCGGGTCGTCGGCCGTCTCCGAGACCGCTTCCGAGTCCGAAGGCGTGGCCTCATCGTCAGTTTCCTCATTGCCCTCCGACTCAGCGTCGTCTCCACGGGGTGTAAGAAAGCGCTCCGTGAGCTGCTGCCGAATGGTGGATTCAAGCAGGCTGTTAAAATCCAGACTGACGACGGGCTGGCCGATCGGGCCGCCAATGGTCAGCGGGATGCGTCCGCCGGTCGCGTCTCGCAGAGAGCGGGGCAGCATTTGAGTGAGCTCGGGTCCGAGTTCAAGCTGTAGACCATATTCAATTCTGTCTTCGGCAAAGTTGATCCGGCCCTGGCCCTGAACCCCGTAGCCGGCCGCGCTCAGATCCAGGTCCGGCATTTCCACCACGCCATCGACGACATCGACCTGGGCCTGCAGAGTATCGAAGGCCGTCTGACCGCCGAACGCGCGGCTTACATTGCTCAGATTATTCACCGTTAGCTCTTCGTTGATCAGGCGACGCAGATCCACGCCCTCGAGCGCGCCGTTGGATATTTCGATGCGGCCCGAGCCGTTGAGCGTCGCCAATATGCCAGCCAGGTCCAGGCCGGAGAAGTCGAGGATCAGCTGGGCATCCGCCAGGCCACTCAAGGGGGCCGCGCCACCGCTGAGTTCAGCCAGCTGATTGATGGCGATCCCCGATAGTTCCGGCTGGAGCGCGACGGTGGGCGGCGTCTTGGTAAAGTCGACGTCGACCCGGCCATTGAACTGGCCAGCGAACAGACCGGCCTGCATCGGCGCCAGCTCGAGCCGTCCATTGCGCAGGCTTGCTTCGGCGACGACTGCGCTCAGGCGCAGCTGATCGGTGACGATCAGGCGCTCCAGCTCCAGGCGAAAAGCCAGGGAAAGCGCTTCGAGTGCGCTGAAATCAGTCTCTGCCGACGTCGATCCGCCGGACCTGTCTCCGGCCGGCGCTGAGGTGAACCGGCGCAGGTCCAGCTCCTGACCCGAGACCATCAGATCAGCACTGAGCTGATCGTCCAGGCGCACGCGGCCGTTGGCCTGCAGAATCTGGCCATCGATGCCGAGGCTGGCATTGGTCAGCGCCAGATCAAGCGCTTCGCCCATGACGAGCGAGAGCGGATCGCCCAGGCTCAGGCTCAGTGAGTGACCGGCGGCCTTCAGCTCGGCCTTGAAATCATCGACTCGCAGGGCGGCCTCTGCCGTCAGCTGCAAGTCGAAGTTTCCGCTCGCCTGGCCCACCACATCGCCGCCGGGCAAGCGATAGTCCGCGGCCAGTCCAGAGACAGTCACATTCGACAGATCGCGGGCCACTCGCATCGATCCGTTCAGTTCATCAATAACCAGCAGATCGCCGCTCGCATCGGACAATCGTGCCTGCAGGGAAAAGTCGAGCGGCTGGTCGGCCACAAACGCATCCAGGCTCATCCGGTCGATCGCCAGGGTCGTACGCGCACCGCTGAGCAGGTCGAGCTGAACCAGCACGACTTGCTCGAGCGTGATGGCCCCAAGATTTATCCCGGTCAGGTCCAGCGGTGGCTCATCGGCAGTCGAGCTGGGCTCAGCCAGCAACCCCTCTAGGTTAGTCTGACCGGCCGGACCGGTCACCAGTGTCAGCTCGGCGCCGCTCAGGGTGAGCGCGCCGGTCTCCAGCTCGCCGCGCAGCAGCGGCATGACGCGGACCGATGCAAGAGCGGTCCCGATTCGCGCCAGCGGCGGTGCATCGGCAAGCCCTGGCGGGTTGCCGACTTGAACGTCTTCAATTTCCAGAGCCAGCCAGGGAAATAGGCTCAGCGACATGGGCCCGTCGAGTCGCACCTCGCGTCCCAGGGTCTCGGAGGCGCGCTGCGCGATCTGCTCGCGATAGTCGTCTGGATCAATAAATGCAACGACGGCGATGACCACCGCCAACACAATAAGCACCAAGACCAGCAGGCCCACTATGAGTTTCTTGATCACGACCAAATTCCCTGACGAAGCGCAAGACGCCAGCTTAACAAAGCCGAGTGCGTCCCAACAGCAGGGTCAGCAGGATAAGGATCAGCAAGACCAACGGCCCGAGCGTCGGGACAGGAATCGGTGCAGAACGCCCCGAAGACAGAAGGTTCTCGAGCGCGACCTCCTGCTGCTCACCGCTGCGCGGGGTTTCGACGCGTAGTACAAACTCGCCCGGCACGGAGTTCGCCGTCATCTCGAAGGCCACCTGTCCGAGCTCATTGGTCTGGGCCTCGATTACGGGCTGTCCGTTCGCAAACAACACGCCTGCAGAATCGCCAAAAGAGCTGATTCGAACCGGTTCATTGATCCGGACCTGGCCCCACTGATCCAGAACCTCGATTCGCAGCGCCTGCTCAAATGGCTCATTGATCGGAGCGACCTGGCCCGCCCCCGAGAGAACCCGAAGATCAGCGCCTAGTGGTCCGGCAAAGCGACGCGCGAAGATTCCGAATCCAGACTCGTCCTGACCGGCCGATTCCCAGGCGAACAAGTAGCCGTCGTCGTCCAGCACGCTGACCGAAGGAAAATCCTGAAATGCCTCCAGCTCCTGGCTGACCCGAAATTCGTCACTGATGAACTGGCCGTCTCGACCAAGACGACGTGCATAGATGCCCTGCCGTTCGAAGTCTTCCGGAAAACTCTGCCAAGCCAACACGTAGTTACCCGAACCGTCGACGGCAATCGCAGGCTGATCCTGGATGGCATCATCAAACTGATTGACCTGGAGCTCGGGGCCAAGGGGCTGGCAACTCGGATCAAAGAGTCGTGCCATGATGCGGCGGTAGTCGAATGAACTCAAGCCCATCGTGTCTTGCCACACCACCGCGAAGCGACCATCGTCGGCGCGAGCGACACGCGGTCGCAACTGTTGTCCATTCGTGAATTGATTGACCTGCGTCTCTGCCGGGCCCTGGCCTGCTGAATCCAAGCAGCGCAGGAACACGCCCCAATCGGACCCATCGAGCAGGGCATCCTGCCAGACCGCCACCACCGAGCCATCATCGCCTACGGCGAGATCCGCTCGACGCTGAGCACCCGAACTTGACACGTTGAGCGAAGCAATCGGGCCGACAGCCGACCCGGTCGCATCGGCGCGCCGAGAGAGGATATCGAAACCAGTGGCCTCGCTACTCTGCTCCCAGCTGATGACGAGCTGGTTATCGTCGGTTAAACCCAGCCGCGGCAGCAGCTGGATTTCACCGGTGGTCTCGCTAATTCGCCGATCACTCGCCAGGGGCATTCCGTCGGCGCCGAAGCGACGCACTGAGATCACATCCATCTCGCTGCTTCGATCCTGCCCGTTCCAGGCCACGGCGAAACTTCCATCCGGTGCCATTACAAGGCTCTGGCCGTCCTGAGAGCCCGTATTGAAGTCATTGACTTGGATCTCATCACCTACAAGAGCCACCTGCGCGTCCAGTCGCTGAGCGTAAATCGCCCAACCGGGCGCGGTCTGATTGCGAGATTGCCAGACGACGACCGAGCGGCCATCGCCGGTGCTGGCCACCAGAGGGACGCGCTGATCGCCCGGCTCGAAGGTGTTGATCCTGAACTCCTGCCCCGAAAAGCTCCCGGCAGACTCCTCGGAAAACTCCGCGGCAGATGCCAGCGGCATCATGCTCGCCAGCGCGAACAACACCGGTATTCCGATAGCTTTGTGCAACGTTGACTCCACAACCATCAGGCGAGCAAGGCCAGAGCATAGCAAGAGACCGTGTTCGATCGGACTAAACCGGATCCGATCTCACACCAGATTGTCCCCAGCTTAAGCCCACCGAACCGTACGCTGTCGACGCAGCCGATCAAGGACGTACCCGCACGCGCATCCTTCGTTTCATTGCACCGCAATCACCGATCAGCGGATGCAAACAAGCAGCCGCAGAATCACACCTAGATCGTCTTACAATCCGAACCAGGCCATCACATAGCTCTGCATCAGCTCTTCTCGATGGGGTTCGACCAGTGCCATAACCTCATCCGAGACCTGACCACTGAGGGCCGCCCGGCCCTGATCGCCAACCGCCGCGACCGCGACTTGCTCGCCCAGGGCACGAAAGGTCTGATTGCGCGTCCAGACATACTCATCGAGGCTGAACTGGTAACGATTGAGCACCTGCACCTGGGCCTCTTTCGCGGTCAACAGCAGGCCGCCGAGATCGCGATAGGCCGTGAGCACTTCTAGCACATTGGCGTCGCGACCCTCTGCCGCCATCTCCTCTTTGATCTGGGTCCAGCGGCTGTCCAAAGTATTCAGCTCCTCTTCGAGCAGGCCGCGCATGTCGCGCTGGGCCACCAAAAATCGCTGGAAGCGTTCCTGATCTAGCTGCTTATCGGCCGGTACAACAAACTGCTCGGTTTGTTCGATCTGACCGTTCAGGGTCTGGAATTCGCTCGTGAACTCGCCGACCTCCGAGACGAATTCCCAGCCCGGCTTGATCACGAAGAAATAGCCGGCGGTTCCCCCCCCCACCACAAGCACCAGGAAAACCGCAGCACATCCGATCAAAATCTTTTGCATTATCAAACTCCCTTTTTATAATTCCAGCAAACAGTTAAGGTCACTAACGTGATCCAGCGGCAATTTCGGCCACACGGCCATCGATTCAAACGTCACCTCGTCGCTACGATGAAGGACCTCCCACGCTCCCTAGCCACCATGCGCTTGCCCGTGCACGTCGGTCTGATCGGACTGATCGGACTGATTCTGATGTCTACCGGCTGCTCGAGCCCGGCGTCCCACGATACGCAGACCAGGCCGCTTCTGCTGATCTCCATCGATGGCTTCCGCCATGACTATCTTGATCTTGCCGATACTCCGGCACTGGATCGGCTCGTCGACGGCGGCTTGAAAGCCGACAGCCTGCATCATGTCTTTCCGACCAAGACCTTCCCGACCCATTACAGCATCGTAACCGGTCGCCATCCTGGCACCCACGGCGTGGTCGCCAACAGCATGTGGGATCCGGTCCGAGACGCACGCTTTTCACTGGGCGATCGAAAGGCCGTTATGGACGGCTACTGGTACGAAGGAGGCGAGCCGATTTGGGTCACCGCCGAAAAGCAGGGCCTGACCGCAGCGGCTTTCTTCTGGCCGGGAACCGAAGCGCGGATTCATCGCGTCCGGCCCAGCTACTGGAAACCCTACAACGCGCGAACCCCCTATGAGGAGCGAGTGACTCAAGTCTTAGCCTGGATGGATCTGCCGTCTGAAGAACGCCCGGATATGATCACGATGTATTTCTCGTCAGTGGATTCGGCCGGCCATCGCGACGGACCGCGCTCCGAGGCCGCCGCAGCTGCGCTGGCCGATATCGACAGCCATCTTCAGACCCTGCTGGACGGACTCGAAAACCGCGGGCTGTTCGATGCCATGCATATCCTCGTCACCTCGGATCACGGCATGGCCCGAGTGGATATCGATCAGTACATCCTGCTCGATGACTATCTCGACCTGAGCAAGCTACGGGTCTCGGACTGGGGCCCCGCCGGGCAGATCTGGGCCGGCGAGATGGGCGCACAGGCCATCCACGAGGCGCTCGAGAGCGCGCATCCGCAAATGCAGGTCTGGCAGCGCGACGATATTCCGCCCCGGTTCCACTTCGGCACTCACCATCGCGTGCCAGATGTTCTCGCCGTGGGAGCACTCGAGTGGATGATTTCCAACACGCCCTACATGATCGGCCGCACCCAGTTCTCGTTGATGGGCATGCACGGCTGGGACCCCGCTTATTTCGACATGCACGGCTTGTTTATTGCCCACGGCCCCGAATTCGCCCCAGGGACGCGTGCGCCCACCGTTCGCTCAATCGATCTGTACGCCTTGATGGCCCATCTGCTTGAGATCGAGCCGGCCTGGCATGAAGGTTCACTCCACCCCTTTGAGGCCTACCTGGACAAGCAGACCGATCAGCGCTATGAGTCCTTGGATCTGCACTGCCCCGGCCAGCCGGAAGCTCGGGTCATCGTCGGACCGGAGCACCTAGCCCTGCACTGGGGGCCCAAAGTCCACGTCCTGCTCCGCCAGGAATGGGAGTCCGGCGAGTCCTTCGAAGCCACCGGGCTGGCTTTGCAACGCGACCGCGAGTCAGCTCGAGTGACCATTGATGGCCGTCGCTTTGGGCCCTGTGCAATGAGCGTTGCCGGCCCGCAGCGCTGACCAAGGGGACGGCTACTCGTAGCGTTGGCCGTCATGTTCCAGCCAGCCGCCGGCGTGGCGGCTCTGGGGGTCGTGATGCGTCCAGTGAATGATTCCGCCCTGCTCGTTCCAGACGTATTCCCCTACGAATCGCACCTCATCCCCTCGTCTCAGCGCATTGATCCGAGGCGCTAGGTCAATGTTGTGCGCGACCAGTACGGTGTGCTCCGGTCCAACTTCCAGCACAAAGCGCTGATGCCGGGAGCCGTCATTGTCGTCGCTCAGAGTGCGCACCACCCGCCCCTCGCCCTCGACCCAAATGTCGCTGAGCTGGCGCTCGAAGGCATCGGCGACGACGGTACTGGACGGGCCGAGAAGGACTTGAGTCGATTCGCTGCGTTCCAGCCAGACCAGCACGGCCAGTGCCAGCATGATCAAGATCATAGAAGACTTGCGCTTCATTCGTGCCGATCGCTTCGAGAATCGAGCAATGCTGGCGCTTGCTCGGGCGACACCGTATCGGACAGCAGATGAATAACGAGCACGCCGCCGACAATCATCAGAATCCCGATGACAGCGGGCGGGTCAAGGGTCTGCTTGAAGGCGATCAGGCCGACCAGAGTGATCAGGGCGACCCCGGCGCCAGCCCAGATCGCATAGGCCACTCCCACCGGCACGGTTCGAAGCGTCAGCGAAAGCATGTAGAAGGCCAGCATGTAGCACAGCACCACAGCGATCGACGGCCCTGTCTTAGTGAAGCCCTCGGATAGCTTCAAAAACGAGGTGCCGATGACTTCGGCCACAATGGCAACGGCAAGATAGATCCAGGCAGTCATTGGCAGCTTTCCTTGTAGCGCTTTTGGCAGGCCCTATGCGCCGGGCGGTTCAGATCGTCGACGAACCAGACAACGCGCGCGTTAGCGCTTCTGAAAGACCGACCACTAAAGTGCGAAATCTTTCAATTCAACTAGGTAAGACATCTTAGAGCAATTAAGCATCGGTAAGGCCCGACCATCAAACAGCGTGAGGAAAAAAAACTCGTCTCATGAAGGCCACTTGGCTCTTGATGTAGCCGGTGTATTTTGGCCGTCCATCGTCGATATCGGCGACCCGGTGCTCATAGAACACATCGAAACTGACCTCGGGGAGCTCCGTCAGGCTGATCAGCGCCGCGGGAACGAATCTGAGCTTGGGAAACAACGGGCTCTCGAAACGCTCGAGAACCGGCTGAGCGCAGGACGAACAGACTCCCCGCTGCACGTTGGGGGGTGCTCTGTAGGTCTGATAGTCGACGGCCCCGGCGATCGGCAGGTCGACATCACCCGCCCGAAAAACGACGATGTCCCCGAATGGCCCCTGATTGAATCTCTGGCAGATATTGCAGTGGCAGCGGGCGCGAAACCTCGGCGGGCCGTGAATATCGAAGCGGACTTGACGACAGGTACAGTGAGCAGTCTGCATATCGAGCAACTTCCTGAATCAGCCGATCAGAACATAGCATGACCACGGCTGTCATCGCTGCGCTGATGTGATGACCTCTGGCGCATGACATTACAGGCCAGCCGTGTATCGTAGAGGATTCGATTTACAAATGGATTCGAGCATGAAGCGCTTTCTGAAATGGTCCGGCATGACGCTGGGTGTCCTGGTCTTGATCGGCGGCCTGCTGTTCAGCAATTTCTGGTTTTTCAAGCCGCTATCGATTGACTGGTTCTACACCCGGGTATTTGCTCAGTTCGCGCTGAGCAATCCGGAAATGCTGACCTCCATGCGCATGCTCGAGCCGATCGGCATCCGCGGTCACAACGCCAAGCTGAGCGATTCCTCGCCGGAGGCTTCGGCCGAGCAGCTGGCCTTCTGGGAGGAGCAGTACGGCATCTTCAAGCGTTACGACCGTGAAGACTATGAGGGTCAGGATCGCCTGTCCTACGACATCTTCGACTTTTTCATGGGCAACACCCTGGCCGACGCCGATCGCTGGCAGCTGCACAATTTTCCGGTCAATCAGATGTTCGGCGTGCAGAGCTCGATTCCCAACTTCATGGCCCAGCAACACGTGATCGAGGACGAATTGGGGGCCGAACACTACATTGCCCGACTGAATCTGATGGACACCAAGTTCGACCAGATCATGGAAGGATTGGTGCTGCGTCGCGAGGCAGGCATCCATCCACCGGCTTTCACCGTCGAAAAGGTCATCGATCAGATCGAGGGCTTCATCGAACCGCCGGCCGAGGAACACCTGTTGGTCGAAAGCTTCGACGAGCGCATTGCCGAGATTCCGGGCGAAGCGCTCAGCGAGGCGCGGCGGGCCGAACTGCGTAATCAGGTCGTGGCCGCCGTGAACGACGTGGTCTACCCGGCCTATCGCGAGCTGCACGCCTATCTGGTTGATCTGTCAGGGCTGGCCACCAGCAACGACGGCGTTTGGCGCCTGCCCGACGGCGATGCCTTCTACCAGGCCGCGATTACCCAGCACACGACAACCACCATGAGTGCCGACGAGATCCATACGATCGGCCTTGCGGAGGTCGAGCGCATCGGAGCCGAGATGGACGCGATCCTGCGCGCCGAGGGGCTGAGCGAGGGCAGCATCGGCGAGCGCGTCCGCCAGATCGCAGAGCGACCGGACCAGCTCTACCCCGACACCGATGAGGGCCGAGAGCAGATCCTGGCCGACTATCAGGCCATCATTGACGAAATCGATCCGGCCATGGACGAGTACTTCAATCTCCGTCCCTCGGTCGGCGTTGACGTCAAACGCGTCCCGGAGTTCTCGGAAGCCACCGCCCCCGGTGCCTACTACCAGCGTCCGTCTCTGGACGGCTCACGTCCCGGCGCTTTCTTCGCCAATCTGCGCGATGTCTCCGAGATCCCGCGCTTCGGCATGCGAACGCTGGCCTATCATGAAGCCATCCCGGGGCATCACTTCCAGAACGCGATCACCCAGCAACTCGACGGGCTGCCCATGTTCCGCCGCATGCTGCCCTTCACGGCCTACGGCGAGGGTTGGGCCCTGTACTCCGAACAGCTGGCCTGGGAGCTGGGCTTTCAGGACGATCCGCTCGATAACCTCGGCCGCCTTCAGGCCGAGATGTTTCGGGCCGTGCGACTGGTGGTGGACTCGGGTATGCACGCCAAGCGCTGGAGTCGAGAACGGGCGATCGACTACATGATGGAGCACACGGGCATGGGCGAAGGCGAGGTCACTGCGGAGATCGAACGCTATCTGGTCATGCCCGGTCAGGCCCTGGCCTACAAGGTCGGCATGATCAAGATCCTGGAGCTGCGCGAGCGTGCCCGAGATGCCCTGGGCGAGAATTTCGACATCAAGGCGTTTCATGACCAGGTGCTCGGAAACGGCGCCCTGCCACTGACCCTGCTCGAGGAGGTCATCGACGACTGGATCGCCGCGAACCAGGCTTAAAGAGCCTTCGGCCAGGATCCAACTGGAGAGAGCTTGGACTGGCGGGGTGACATCTCGCAATGGCCGACTCTTCACCACGATTTCGACGATAGCAGACACGGTCAGAGCCCGGGCCCGAGAGGTTCTTGGCAACAGTTCCCGGCCGCCGTTTTTCGCGGCCCGCGGCGGCCTATGCTGCTGATCGTCTGTGCTGCCCAGCTTTACCGCTCGTCGTCCCAGGCCATGGCGGTGATCTTCCAGGCATCACCGAGCTTATAGAGCTGGATCACGTTCACGCCGCGCTTGAGTCTTTGCCGATGCTCGGGATCAGAAAAAGCCTCATAGACGCTGAATACCTGAGCGATCTGACCGAAGATCTGTATGGTGTTTTCGACCTCGATCTCATAGAAATCGCGGCCACCCATGAGCTGATGATAGTTCTCACCATAGTCTTCCAGGCGGAGAATCTCCGGCTCTGGCGGGCCATCGGCATCGACTCGCGTGCGGATCATGCGCGTACCCGGCAGAAACAACTCACGCTGCCGATCCCAGTCTCTCGGCTGATCGCCCGGCCCAGAAATCAGGGCGTACAGCTCGTTGATCAGCGCCTGAATGTCGTCTCGATCAGTCACGCCCTCACCAGTTCGGTCACCGAATTTCGTTCGGCCTCTGGAAACATTGAATGGTAAATCTCGCGGAAGTGTTTCGTCATTATTCAGGGTTCTGCTTTAGGCTTCGGACTCGGAGGCGCTTTGACCTTGCGCATCAGTCGCTGCGGCGACACCCCCTTGATGCGCTCGATTTCACCGCGCACCTCGAGTTCAAGCTTGACTGTGGTGACGTGCCAGTTCACCGAGCCCAAAGACTCGAGTTCTTTGGGGCTCAGTCGCGTTCGGATCATGGCCGGCAACTGGCTGGTTCGGATACCGGTGGGTTCATCAGGCACCATAGCCAGCAGGTGCTTGCGCAGCAGATCAAATTTCCAGCGCGGGATGTTGGTGGGCTGCTTGCCGGGCGTCGGCTTGCGGCAGCTGATCCGACCCGGTTTCTCGGTCATGATGGGGTCAGGCTCATCGCCCGAATACCTCGTTGACGAGCGCGGTATCGGTGTCTTCGACCACCTTCTGAATCCGGCCGTCACGAGCCTCAATCACCATGCCGTACTTGTTGTTGTAGGGCGTTCCATCATCGGTTTCGGACTGGCCGCTGGCTTCCATGACCACCACTTCTCCCTCGGCAATCAAACGGTCGATTCCGGTGTAGAGGCCGTCCTTCAAGGATCCGAACAAGGGCCCCATCAACTCCTCTCCCAAAGCCTGCTTGCCGATGAACGGGCCGGAAAATCGTGTAGTGCCGGGGTTCGACCAGTGAACGTCATCGGCCAGCAATCCCTACAGCGCGGGATATCGCCCCGGTTACCGGCCTCGAAAAAGTCCTGGACGACGCGTTTGGTGTTTTCGGTAGTCATGGTTTCGATGCTCTCCTTTGATTTCGGTTCTTGAGAGCCCGCGCCCGTGGCGCTCGCCGTCAAACCTTCTGGAAACAGCCTCATTATGCTGGCAGGAATCGTTAGAAACAAATTGACAAGCCCGATCGGCGATCAGTACGTTCAGGGCGCGCTGCGCGGAGGACGGAAATGGAGCGTGGTAGCAGAAACCACTCTGAGCCTTCCGGCGCAGGGACACATGATAGGATTTCGTTCGGTCAGATGCTTTGAATCCGCTACTCGGTTCTGACCCACTTCGGACAAGAACAATGTGACTCTCGAATCGACAATCAAGCGGCTGCGCAATGGTCGAGATATCTTCCCGAACATGCTCGATGCCATCAAGTCAGCCACTGGCTCAATCGAACTGATTTCCTTCATTTTCTGGCGCGGAAAGATCGCCGAGCGTTTCTGTGATGCACTGATCGAGCGAGCGAATGACGGAATCCAGGTCCGGGTCATGCTGGATGCCGTAGGCAGCCGCTGATTCGGCAACCATCTTCTGGCTCGACTTGGGGACAGCCCCGTCGAGCTTCGCATGTTCAGCCCCGTGCCGAACTGGAAATTCTGGCGGATGGGCAGCCGAAACCACCGCAAGATCGTCGTCATCGACAGCAAGCTGGCCTACACCGGCGGCGTCGGTATCGCCGACGAATGGGACGGCGATGCCGACCGGCCGGATCGATTCCGCGAAACTCATTTCCGCATCAACGGTCCGGCCGTTGCGCTGATCAAGGGTGCCTTTTTTGCCAACTGGGCGGGGACCGGTGGTCGACTGCCTGAGCCGCTGGAGTCTCTACCGATCATCCGACCGGATACAGCTGGGATTCCGGCCGCCGTCATCCCGTCTTCCGCCGCAGAGCAATGGAGCAAGACCGCGCTTTTGTTTCGTCTGCTGATGCGCGCAGCCGCCGAATCGCTGGTCATCGTGACGCCTTATTTCGTGCCGGGGAAGCTTCTGGCCTCGGACATCGCCAATGCCGCTCGACGCGGCGTCAGGACGCTGCAGCATGACCTGGACGAGGACCGGACGCATTGCCGAGTGATCGATGCCCAGACCTGGGCCCAACGGCCGCTCTGGTCAAAGCTGCTCGAGTGGATGGCAGCCTCGTTCGAGGCGCAGTCCTGATCGAGATCAGCGCCCTGGCTCCAGGTTAGGGCCATTCCCGTGCGTGTCGTCAACAGCCCTTCCACGGCCAGCCCCGCGCTGCTTGCAATCAAGACAAGCAATGCAGTCTGTTTATCTTCGAGGACCGGAATCAGTGTGGTCTGACCGAAATAGGCAAGGCTCGACATCACCGCAGCGAAAAACAGCGGCGCCCCGAGCACCTGGATGAGGACCAGGCGCTGAATGAGTTTGGCGCGCTCGTTCTGCGCAGTCAGCGGCATGCGATGTGTTCGGAAATCCCTTATGTTCCGGCAGGTACGGAAGGCCAGTTCTGGTTCTATCCGCATGAGCCGCTCGCCGCCCAGGATCGAACTGTGATAAAAAGATTTCTTGTGTTAGAGACATATCGATGACCAGGAGCTTTGAAAGTGTCGAAAATCAAATGGTTTGCCGTTCTTCTCGTCTTGAGCCTCAGTCTTGTTGCGTTCGCGGATGACCCGGTGCATGAGCCACACGAATCTGATCATCAGCATCACCATGGCGATGATGGTCATGCCGACGAGCATGAGCATCACCACGGCGATGATGGTCACATCAATGAACACGAGCATCATCACGGTGACGACGGCCACGCCAACGAGCACGAACACCATCACGGCGATGACGGCCACGCCAGCGAACACGAGCACCACCACTTAGATGGTGCTGACGACGACGACCATCATCACCATGAAGATGATAGCGAAGACAATCGTGAAGGCGACCATAGTAAGGATGGTGGTCAGTAGGCCAGCCTTTATTGACCTTTGATCAAGCCCCGGGCCAACGGGGGTATTTCTTCACGGTATCTGTCGGATCGGTCGTCATACTCTGACGGGTAGGTTGATCGTTGAGTGTCAACGGCCACACACCACTAAATCCTCGAGGACCTTTTCTTGAACTACCTCAGGCAGTCGCTCTTCGGCTTGGTCGTAGTTGGGTTTTTGTGCGCAATCGGCATGTCGGTTCTCATCCGAAGCCATATCGATACCATCAACGGCGGCCGCGTCGCCGTAGTCGATTCGACGCCCTTCGAGACCGAAGCAGTCCTGACTGCGATACAAAATGTAAACGTCTTATCACCGGCCGGTGATGCCTTTCTCGATGATCGAACCGTGGTCATCAGCGACGGCAGAATTCTTACCATAAACGAAGATGATGCCGCACCCGATGGCGCTCGGGTGATCGACGGGCGCGGTCGGTTTTTGATCCCCGGGCTGATCGATGCCAATGTCGACCTAAGGCGCCAGCCCAACGATCTGCTGCTCTACCTAGCCAACGGAGTCACTCACGTTCGCGATCTGTCCGGACGCGCTCAAGATCTGGCCTTGAAACAAGAGCTTGAAGACAATCGGGTCGGGCCGTCTCTGACTGTTGCCTCCCCCAAGCTGCATAGCGCCGGCTTTATCGAAGGCGGCTGGATCGCTATGACACGTCCGGCCGTCAACGTCCGCAGTTCTGATCGAGCAAGCGGTGTCGTAGAAGAGCTTGCAAAGGCCGGCTATGACGCCATCAGCGTCGACAGCGCAGTAGAAATCGACACCTTCAAGGCCATCATTGCGGCCGCAGAGGCCGTCGGGCTCAGCACGATCGGTCACCTGCCTGATCGCTTCGACCTGGCCGAGCTCTCCAGCATGACCTTGACCGAGCTGGCTCGTATCGAGAACCTTATCGAAAGACTGCTCGATGAGTTTTCGCTCCAGAACGACGGCGGTGGGCGCGCGGCCTTTCTCGACTTTGTTCAACAACGCGCGCCGCAGATAGCTGACGACTTGCTGACCAGCGGCACCGCAGTCAGCTCATCGCTGTGGCTCATGGACACCCTGGCGCGCCAGGCGGGCGATCTGGTCTCGGCGCTACGGAACCTGCCCCTGGAATACGCGAATCCTGCGATGGTCGAGGGCAGCCCCTATGCCGGCGTGGGCTGGCTGCCCGGGATGAATCGCTTCGAGCTGCCGCGGGACCTCGACGCCGAGCGCCGCGACAGCACTATCGCCATCTGGCAGACCAGGAATCAGGCCCAAAAAATCGTGTTGCGTGAGCTGGCCGCCCGCGGCGTCCCGATCACCGCGAGCAGCAATGCCACAGCCGAACTCATGATCCCCGGATTCTCATTGCACGATGAGCTGAGAATACTCCACCAGAGCGGCCTGTCTCCCGCCCAGACTCTGCACACAGCAACGCGCGTTCCGGCCGGGTTGATGGGGCTTCGTTCCGGAGTGATCGAGGCCGATCGACCTGCAGACCTGGTGTTGCTTCGCGACAACCCGCTGATCGACATCACGAACACCCGCTCGATCGATGCCGTCATACGCGACGGTCAAACTTACAAGCGCGCCGACCTCGACGCCATGCTCGAAGCGGTCCGGCAAGCGCATGCGAAAAGCCGCAAGTTTGAGTTGTCGCGGTACCAATAGATCAGCTTGGAAACCAGTCCCAGCAGTCGGCCCAGTCCAACGCCATATGAATAAGCAGTCCCAGGCCGATCAGTTGGACCAGGCGCGCTTTTCCGACCCGACCCGCCGTCGCATCATGGTTTCGAAACCCCGGCAAGAAGGGAATCAGGAATAAGCCGAGGTAAACCGCGATGGCGGGCAGGGAATGCAACGGATGAAAGCCGATCGAGCAGCGCGCCGGGTCATAGATCGGGTCGGCCAGCAGATGGTCGACGTCAACGAGCATCGTGGCGATTAGAACAACGCAGGCAAGGCGCCAGCGTTTCCGATAGAACGCCAGGGCAACAAGCAGGGGAACGAAAAAATGGAGAGCAATATGGGCCACGGAGAAGAAATTGGTTTGCCGTCTCAGGGACCCGGTCAGTGGGCCTGACGCTGGTTGATAAACTCGATCGTGTCCTGCAGAGTATCGGCCAGAAACTCCAGTCGTGGCGCCAAAGCGGCTGCAATGGTTGCGTGGCCGGTGCCGGGATATAGCTTGAGCTCCACCGATACGCCGGCGTCTGCAAGCGCTCGGGCGAAGCGTTCGGAGTTTCCTGGCTCGACCACATCGTCATCCTCGCCGTGAATCAGCAGGGTCGCCGGGGCTGCCCCTGAGACAAAGTTGATTGCTTGGCTGTCAGCTCGCAGGTCCTCGGGGAAGACCTGTTCCAGATAGCCTGACTGGAGAGGAAGGAAATCGTAGGGACCGGATAGACCGATCAATCCAACGATCGATTCCGGTGGCACGGCCTGCGCTTCCAGATACGCCGAATCCACCGCCAGAAGCGCTGCAATTTGAGCGCCCGCCGAATGTCCCATCAGGTAAAGCGTTGAAGACGGTGTAGCGAGAGCATCATCGGCAACATGATTGAGCGTCCAGGCAACGGCCCGTGCCGCATCATGCATAAAAGCTGGAAACTGAACCTCCGGGTACATCCGGTAGTCCGGGATGACAACGCGAAACCCAGCTTTGGTCAGAGCGGATGCAACAAATTCGTACTTCTGCCGCTCGCCACTGCGCCATCCCCCACCGTAGAAGAACACGACCGTAGGCGCGGTCGAGTCCAGCTCGACCGGCTCATAGTAGTCGAGAAGCCCTCGATTACCCTCGACATATCGAAGTGCTGAGGTCTTTTGATAATGCGACGATGGACTGGTGTTGCTGATGATCTGGAGCGCACTGCAGGCCGGCAGCAAGAGCAAAAGCGAGAGGCTCGAGAGCAAGCGCAGAGCCATGGTTAAACCTTTCATCAAGTCAGTCCTGTAGGGAGCGCTGGTTCGTTCGCGAGGGCACCGTGAACTCGACGCTGGAAGGCGCGGGTGTTTGATATTGTTGCATTGTCGATCATAGGGCTCAATTGGCCTGCTGTGGGCAGCTTCGGGGCTCTAGCGATTGCGATTGATCAGGATCCAGGCCCGGCCTCACGCTCATGATAGATCGAAATCTCACTGCGTTCTCGATCGAGATCGTGATCCTGGATGGTCTGGATCGATCGGATCCACTCAACATACTGCGCCGGTGCCCCGGCTGCTAACGCACCGGCCAGCACGTGCTGGAGATACCAGCCAAATGGACGAAGGCTTGGATCGATTCGAGTCGCGATGTAGGTGTGGGCAGTCAGCGTTTGATCGGCGATCCAAACGTCGATCGCCTCCCGCTCATAGCCCTCGCCAACGCCCTCGATCTGGTCGAGAATGGCAAAATCTCTCGATCGAACCTCGTAGAGCGCGCCAAAAACGATACTCCTATCGCACCTGGGGATATCGCATTTGCCGGAGCCATCCGTGCCTGATTTGTGAAACGCCAGGCGATGGCCCATCAGCCGGGCTGCCCCGCGTTCCCGCGCTGCAGGAAGACGCGAGCGTAGCCGTAGCGGACTCATGTTCGAGCCATATGCGAAGTAGAGATCCCGCTTATTGATGTCCCCTCTCTCCTCTCCAGTATCGCTTATTTCTCACTATATTTTACAATACTGACCTGAACGCGACCTTAGGAGTGCGACATGGAATACCTGCACACGATGGTGCGCTTCAGCAATCTTGACGACTCACTGGGTTTTACGACAACAAGCCGCGACGGGTCGAAATCAAAAGAATGGACGTGTACAAAGCCCTTGATAAAGAATACCCACGCTAAAAGCGTGCTCGCCTTTATTAAGCCGATCCAAAATCCGCCCAGAGTAATATCAGCACAAGGACGATAGCATCGGTCATCAATCAAGACCAACCCAGGATCTATTCATACGTAGGCACAGACAGCTTCAGTCACTGGGATCTTCCATACGACAGGCAAGGCCGACCGCCAGCGGGCATAATCGTGGTTTCCGTTTCCAGATCGAGTCAGGCCCCATGCCCAACCATTCCCGCCTCGCGCCAATTCTCTGCGGTCTGCTCCTCTTGCTGTCCAATGTGCTATTGGCCTCCGAAGCGACGCCTGCACAGGCGATGCAGACATTCGTGGAGGATTTCGAGCGCGCTGAATTGAGCAACGACCCGATACGGGCCGGTCGCGAAGGTGACCTGGACGCCCTGGCACGCTGGCCCAATGGGTCGATCGATGCCGTGGCTCAACGTCATTCTGAAACCCGTACCTTTTTGGACCGCCTGCAGGCGATCGATTCGACGGCCCTGGACGATGACGATCGCCTCAACTACGTCGTGCTGGACTACCTGCTTGGATCGCGAGTCGAACTCGCACCGTTCGAGCAGGAGCGTATGCCGTTCACCAACGACTCCGGCTTTTTCTCGCTGCCACTTCAGATTGCTCGGAGCACCCGGATCAGCGATTTGAACCAGGCCGAAGCTTGGCTCAATCGGATCAAAGCGATACCTGACTGGCTCGAGCAGAACACTGCTTGGCTGCAGCGTGGCATCGATTCGGGCATGGTCCAACCGCAGAACGTGGTCGAGGCCGTTATCACTCAGCTCAGAACGATTACCGCAACCGCTGCTGAGGATAGCCCCCTGCTGTTGCCCTTCAGAACGCTGCCCGCTGCGCTCGAACAAACACATGGCTCTGACCTCAGAGCCCGTGCACGGGAACTGATTCAGCAACGCAGTCAGCCGGCCTATGCGGAACTGCTCAGCTTCTTTACAGAGACCTATCTTGCCGAACCGCGCACCAGCATCGGTATCTCGGAGGTGCCTGAGGGTCGGGCCCTCTACCAGGCACTGGTGCGGTATCACACCACGCTGGATATCACACCCGAAGCGGTCCACCAGCGCGGCCTGGATGAAGTGGCCCGTATCCGACGTGAAATGGACGAGGTGATAGCAGACATCGGATTTGAGGGAAGCTTCGCCGACTTTGTCGCTGATCTGCGGACCAACCCGCGTTTCTATGCCAGCACCGCGCAGGAACTCCTGATGCATGCCGCCTGGATCGCCAAGCGCGCGGATGATGCCATGCCAAGCCTGTTTGCGACTCTGCCGCGACTCCCCTATGGCGTGCGGCCCGTGCCGGCCGAGCTAGCGCCAACCTTTACGACGGGTCGATATTGGGCCGGGGATTTAGAAAATGGAGTCGCCGGCGGCTATCTGGTCAACACTTACCGACTGGATCAGCGACCCCTGTACGCACTGCCTGCCCTTACCCTGCATGAAGGCGTACCCGGGCATCACCATCAGTTTGCGCTGGCCGCCGAGATGGACGACCTACCCAAGTTTCGACGCGATCTATATCTGACCGCCTTCGGCGAAGGCTGGGGGCTTTACTCGGAACGCCTCGGGCTCGATATCGGCATCTACACAACACCCTATGAGCACTTCGGCCGCCTGACCTATGAGATGTGGCGAGCCTGCCGGCTGGTTGTCGACACCGGCATTCACTACTTCGGGTGGACACGCGAACAAGCCAAGGCCTGCCTGCTGGAAAACTCCGCGTTAGCGCCGCACAACGTGAGCACAGAGGTTGCACGCTATATCTCCTGGCCCGGTCAGGCGCTAGCCTACAAGCCAGGCGAAATGTTGATAAGGAATCTGCGAGAGACCGCAGAGGAAGAGCTCGGCGCAGACTTTGACATCCGTCGATTCCACGACCATATCCTGTCCGACGGAGCGATCCCGCTCGACGAGCTCGAACGCCGAATGACGCGCTGGATCTCAGCCGAAGCCGCTGGTCTTCAGTGACACTTCCTCGCAATATCTCGAAATCAGATAACCGGGCCTGCGGTCGCGCAATGACAATTTAGGACGTACGCAAAAAGAGGGTACTGAAGCCTATCACCTTGAGACGACTTAAGCTCACGGTAACCGGGACAACTGGCGCAGCAAGAAGATAGAGTTCGTCGGCCAACAGAAACGCCTCTCCAAATGGATCGGCGGATCCTAAGGTCTTATCGGAGACGTCAAGCCAAAAAAAAACGGCCCGCCGAAGCGGGCCGCTTTTTTCGCTGTAAAGCTAGACTCAAATCAATCAGGGCGTTATCACGGTGTCGATAACGTGAATCACGCCATTGCTGGTTTCAATATCGACCGATACCACATTCGCATCGTCAACCATTACTCCGTCGTCAGAGACGCTGATGGCAATATCGCTACCTTGAACCGTCGTGGCTGATTCCAAATTAACAACATCTGATGACATGACCTTTCCGGAAACAACGTGATAGGTCAGGATGGAGGTTAGAAGCTCTTTATCGGCCAAAATAGCCTGCAGATCATCGGCTGGAATCTTTGCAAAGGCTTCATCGGTTGGTGCAAAAACCGTAAAAGGCCCTTCGCCAGATAACGTTTCAACTAAACCAGCTTCCTGCACAGCCGTTACTAGCGTCGTGAAGTTACCAGCGCCGGCAGCGGTTTCTACAATGTTCTTTTGCTCAGCATGACCATGGTCGTCGGCTAATGCTGCTGTGCTCAAGGCCAGCAGAGACGCCGCAGCAACGGCATTGGTGATCTTAGCGTTTAACATTTGAAACTCCTAAATTTGTTTTAAGGCGCATCAAGAGCTGATGCGGCTGCGAAGCATGCACTGAGTCCCATCGACATCAAGTCAATTTAAAATCAAGGATTTGTGTGCGTTGTGTTGCGATGCTGTGAAAGTCCGGGCGAATTACGTCACTCACAGCGGTTAACCGGAAAGCGTTATTGACCTGCCGCACACCCGCCCTGCATTAGCGTGGCATTGGTTTATAGTCCACTTTGAATTAGACGATATGCAGGCAACGCGTAAAGAAGGTCTTGTGCGCCTTGAGGAATTTCTTCCACGCGCTGGAAGAACCTATACTAAAAGCCGCAATCATGATTTCGGCCCTGAGAACCGTACTAATGTGTCACAGCTGTCTCCTTGGATTCGACACCGTCTCATCACCGAGCGCGAGGTGGTCGCTGCCGTATTAAAAGCGCACAGCGCTTCTTCTGCTGAAAAATATATTCAGGAGGTCTGCTGGCGAACCTACTGGAAGGGCTGGTTGGAGCTTCGACCAGACGTCTGGCAAGAGTTTCTGGACGAACTCAAGGACAATCAAGACGCGGTGGCCTCAAACACCGGTCTGCAGGCGGCGATTGATGAGGCTGAATCCGGGCGCACCGGGATCGACGCCTTTGATTTTTGGGCGAAGGAGCTGGTTGAAACAGGCTACCTGCACAATCATGCCCGCATGTGGTTTGCTTCGATCTGGATCTTCACGCTTAAACTGCCATGGGCGCTGGGTGCACATTTCTTTCTGCGTCACCTGCTGGACGCTGATCCAGCCTCCAATAATTTCGGCTGGCGCTGGGTTGCTGGTCTCCAGACCCGGGGCAAAACCTATCTGGCGCGCCCTTCGAACATCGAAAAATTCACCGACGGACGTTTCCGCCCAACCGATCTAGCGTCTGAAGCACCGCCGCTGGAGTGGCGCGAGCCGCCGCGCCCTTCGACGCTTGAGCCTGTCTCATCGCTCCAACAGCTGGGCGACACGCCAGCGCTCTTGCTGATTCATCCAGAAGATTTGAATCCAGAATCTCTGATTCCTAAAACACTGGCGCTGAAAACCGCTCTCGCCTTCAAGCGCGTCGATGCCGATCTGGACTGGCCATTCGGCGACAAGGCCGAGCGCTTCGTTGCTGAAGCCGTCGAGGACAGCGGACACCGGGTTTCTGCGCACTTTGGCCTTGACCTACAGATCATGGATGCGCTTGAGCCGGACGCGGTCATCCAGGCCTGCCGCAAAGCTGACGTTTCGGCAGTTGTCGCTCCTTATGCGCCAGTCGGTCCAATCGCCAATGCGCTGAGTGCGCTGGACAGCGAGCTTAACGATGCAGACATTGCGCTGCATCGGGTTCGTCGAGATTGGGACAGCATGGCCTGGCCTAACGCGACAAAGGGCTTTTTTCCTTTCAAAAAGAAGATACCGACCCTTCTTGAACAAGTGGGTTTGGACGGATGAAGGCTGCAGCTCCGGCAAATCAATGGGCCCAGAATGAGTAATTCCGTAACCGTTTTTTATGATGGCGGCTGTCCGCTGTGCTTGCGCGAGATCGGTCTGATGCGACGACTGGATCACCGCGAGCGCATTGACTTCGTCGACGTCCAAGATCCCAACGCAGTCTGTCCGCTCGATCGGCAGAAACTGCTCGCTCGCTTCCACGCCCGCGAGGGCGACGAAATGCTGTCGGGCGCCGCTGCCTTCGCGGCCATGTGGCGGCAGATTCCCTGGCTGCGACCACTCGGGCTGCTGGCGCGAAATCGCTTCGTCCTTCGGGTCCTGGAGTGGACCTATCTGCGCTTCCTGGCCGTTCGGCCCCGTCTTCAGCGCTGGTTCGCCTAAGGAACCTATGAATGATCAGCGATGAGGGGGCGCTTGCGGGCAACACCCCTCACCGCTTGCCAGCCAACTCAACGTTGCATCGAGTGTAGAACAAAGAATTGAGAGGTCCCGGCAAGTAAGACGTTTGCTCGAAGGCAGGAGGGTCGGCATACTCGCTCCTCAACGTATCAACCGACTTCTCCAGGATCGAGGTAAACGCCAACATGCAGGGATTGAACTATCGCGTCTGGATCAACGGCGAGCTCAAACCTGAAGACCAGGCCACGGTGTCGGTCTTCGACTCTGGCTTCGTACTCGGCGACGGGGTCTGGGAGGGCGTGCGCGTGGTCGACGGTCGGCCGGCATTTCTCGATGCCCATTTGGAGCGTTTGCGCGAAGGAGCGCAGGCCCTGATGCTGGCCGATGTGCCGGATCAAAACACCTTGAACCGTGCGGTGAGCGAAACGATCGATGGTAACGGTCTGATCAACGACGCCCACCTGCGCATCATGCTGACCCGCGGAGTGCGGCGCGAGCCCTACCAAAACCCGCGCCTGGCCGGTTCAGGGCCTACCCTGGTCGTGATTCCGGGCCATCATCCGGTTAACGTGGAGCAGCAAACCCGCCCGCAGACCCTGTTCACCGTACACGTGCATCGCGGCGCGCCCGACGTGCAGGACCCGCGCATCAACAGCCACAGCAAGCTCAACTGCATCCTAGGCTGCATCCAGGCGAACGTTGCCGGTGCCGACGAGGCTCTGATGCTCGATCCAGACGGCTTCGTCGCAACCTGCAATTCGACCCATTTCTTTATCGTTCGCAAGGGCGTGGTGATGACATCGGACGGTCGTTACTGCCTGGGTGGAATCACCCGCGGCCATGTGCTGCAACTCTGTCACGATCTGGGCATTCCGGCACGCGAGACGACCTTCAGCCTGACCGACGTCTACTCGGCGGATGAGTCATTCACCACAGGCACGCTATCGGGCCTGCGTCCTGTCGGGGCGATCGATGGTCGAACGATCAGCAGCGGCCAGCGAGGACCGATTACCGAGCGCCTGCAGCACGCCTATGACCGACTGATCCGAGACCCGGATGCCGACTAATCGTTCTGCGCCACTCCGGATAGCGATGTGGTCGGGACCCCGCAACATCTCGACGGCCATGATGCGCGCCTTCGAGAATCGCACCGATTGCGTGGTCGCAGATGAACCGCTCTACGGCGCCTGGCTGAGTGCCACCGGTAAGCCCCACCCTATGGCTGGAACGGTAATCGCCGCGATGGATTGTGACTGGCGGTCCGTGGTGTCGCGCTTGACCGGGCCGGTTCCCGAGGGCGCGGCGATCTGGTATCAGAAGCACATGACGCATCATCTGCTTGATGAAATGATCCAGCCCGACTGGCTGAGCCAGCTCAAGCATGTTTTTCTCATCCGCGACCCTGCCGCCGTGATTAATTCCTACCTGGCCAAGCGCGACACGGTGACGCCTGACGATATTGGCATCCCGCAGCAGGCCCGCCTGTTTGACACCATTGCTGAGCTGAGCGGTCAACCACCGCCGGTCATCGACAGCGGCGAGTTTCTGTCAGACCCGACCGCCCACCTTCGAGCGCTCTGCCGGCTTTTGAGCATTCCCTTCGATCCAGCCATGGTGAGCTGGCCCGCTGGTCCGCGCGCCAGTGACGGTGCCTGGGCACCGCACTGGTACGGTGCCGTGCGGGCGTCGACGGGCTTTGCGCCGCCAGGCGAAGCCCCTCCGGCGCTGACCGGTCAGGCGCTTGAGGTTGCCGAGGCCTGTCATACACCCTATTGCCGCCTGTTCGATCAGCGGCTACGTCCCGACTGAACCATCTCCTTTGCCTGTTTTCTCATTCATGACCAATGCCCCATGCAATCGGCGCGGTCGCGGCCTAAGGTCGGTGGTTAAATCTTAACGCTCGGGCAAAGGCGCCCGATTTCAAATTATTCTTGGAGAATGTGCCCATGCGCACCCCCATTTTGACCCTGTTGGCACTGGTCGCCTCGGGCCTGTCAATGGCCGACACTACGCGCCTGCTGCGCCAGCCAGACCTGTCCGATGACCACTTGGTCTTCGTCTACGCCGGCGACCTATATCTGGCCAGCACCGATGGCAGCGACCCACGCCGCCTGACCAGCCATCCGGCCGAGGAGGACAATCCACACTTCTCGCCCGACGGCCAGCACATCGCCTTTGCCGCCGATTACGCAGGGAACACCGACGTTTACGTGATCGCCGTCGAGGGCGGCAATCCCGAGCGCCTGACCTGGCACCCGGCCGACGACATCCCGGTCGGCTGGCAGGCCGATGGCCAGGCCGTGGCTTTCGCCTCGGATCGGGAAACCGATCACGGTCGCTCCGACCAGCTCTACCACGTGGCCCTGAGCGGCGGCGCACCGCGGCGTCAGATGGCGGCCCGTTTCTTCCGCGGCCAGTGGGATCAGGACGGTCAGCGCTTGGCCTACATCGATCACGGCCCGGCCTACAACGGCCTGTACGGCGGTTCCGCCGGCTGGCGCGGCTATCGAGGCGGCACCTCGCCCTCGATCAAGATCATCGACCCTGAGCGCGAAACCCTGACCGAGATCGCCGGCGATCGCGTTAACGACATCAATCCATTCTGGCTGGCTGATCAGGTCTATTTCATCTCCGACCGCGGCAACAAGATCTTTGATCTGTACCGCTTCGATCCAGACAGCGAGCAGATCGAAGCGATCACCGAACAGGCCGCCTGGGACATCCGCGCGGCCAGCGGTCACGCCGGTCAGATCGTGTTTGAAGCAGGGGGTCAGATCCATCGCATCAACGCCAATGGCGAACGCAGCACCCTGTCGATTAGCCTGAACCCGGATCTGCCGCAGACCCGCGAGCGCTGGACAGACGTATCCGACACCATCCAGGGTGCACGCCTGTCGCCCAACGGCAAGCGCGCGCTGATTACGGCTCGAGGAGAGGTGTTCACTGTCCCCGTCGAGTACGGCTCGACCCGGAACCTGAGCAATAGTGACGGCGTACGCGAGTACCCGGCGATGTGGTCGCCTGAGGGTGACCAGGTCGCCTGGATTGAAGAATCACTGGACGGCCAGACCCTGGTCATCGAGGGCCAGATGGGCGAGGGTGTGGAGCGCTTCGAGCTGGGTGATGCCTTCAACCAGATCCTGGCCTGGGACGCGAACAACGATCGCATCGTCTTCAGCGACAATAAGCTGGGCCTGCATTCAATCAACCTCGATAACGGCCGCATCACCCTGGTCGACCGCAACACGCGCGAGTCCGAGTTCCGCGTCAGCTTAAGCCCGGGCGGCCGCTACCTAGCCTACACCCGGGTCGAGGCCAACTGGTTCCACGACCTCTACATCCATGATTTCGATTCAGGTGAATCAAGCCGCATCAGCGACGGCCTGGCCGACACGGCCTCGCCGGCGTTCAGCCCGGACGGCGCTTACCTTTATTTCGCAGCCTCCACCAACGTCGGGCCCGCTCAGTTCGGGCTGGACATGACCAGCCAGGAGCGCCCCTACCGTGCGGGACTCTACGCTCTGGTGCTGAGCGCCGACGGCGATTCTCCTCTGGCGCCTCGCAGCGACGAAGGAGACGGCGTTTCGGGCAAGGAAGACGGCAGCGAGGACGAAGACAGCAAGGATCAAGAAACGCCGACCACGCAGATCGATTTCGACGGCCTGTTCGAGCGCAAAGTCGCCCTGCCAGGCCCGATCGGCAACTACACCAACCTGGCAGTGACCGCTGACGGCAGCCTGTTCTACCTCGAGCGCCCTCAACCCGGCGCCAGCGTCGAACCGCCCGGCGACGACAGCGGCGAGCACAATCGCCTGTTCCGCTTCGACATGGAGGCGAGAGAGGCCAAACCGGTCCTCGACGGCCTAAGCGCCTTTGATGTGTCGGCCCGCGGAAAGCATTTACTGATCCAATATGCCAACGGTTCCCTCGCTGTGGCCACGGCCGAGGCTGATGAATCCCTGGATCCGGAAACGCTGGACCTGGCCGGACTGCAGATGCAGATCGACCCGCGCCAGGAATGGGCACAGATTTTCGATGAGGGCTGGCGCATGCAGCGCGACTTCTTTTACGCCGCCAATCTGCACGGCCTGGACTGGGACGCAATCTATGAGAAGTATCGCCCGCTGATCGAGCACGTCGGCCGACGCGAGGACCTGAATGCCCTAATGGTCGAGATGATCGCCGAGCTGCACGCCGGCCACAACCGCGTAGGAGGCGGCGATACTCATCGAGAATCCAGCCCGGGCGTGGGCCTGCTGGGCGCCAATTTCACCGTCGACGAGAACCGCTGGCAGATTACCCGCGTCTATAGCGGCGAGTCCTGGAACCCCTTCAGCGAGGGTCCGCTGGCGCAGCCGGGCAACGAGGTCGCCGTCGGGGAATACATCCTGGCGATCAACGGCCGTGACATCACCGCCGAAAACAACCTATTCAAGCACCTGCACAACACAGCTGGCGAGCAGCTGCGACTGACCGTTGGTCCCCGGGCTAACGGTCGCGATTCACGCGACGTGGTCGTCGAGCCTGTGGCCTCAGAGGGCGCCATGCGACTGTGGGCTTGGGTCGA